>Ga0335081_10014667_pt1 | contig 12674 bp, 11 predicted proteins | sample Lox_Sample_35_FD_206713 | JGI IMG/M metagenome (GOLD analysis project Ga0335081, IMG submission 206713) | Soil microbial communities from Loxahatchee National Wildlife Refuge, Florida, United States - Lox_Sample_3.5 | ecosystem: Environmental > Terrestrial > Soil > Wetlands | place: USA...
CCAGGGTTTGCGCCATCAGGGTCTTGCCGGTGCCAGTGGGGCCGATCAGCAGGATGTTCGACTTCTGCAGTTCCACCTCGGTGTTACGCATGCGGTTCATGTGGATCCGCTTGCAATGGTTGTACACCGCGACCGCCAGCTTCTTCTTGGTGGCTTCCTGCCCGATCACGTACTGATCCAGAAACTCCTTTACTTCCAAAGGCTTCGGGATCTTGTTAATGGTTCCGGAAGGCGGTTCAACCTTATCATCTTCCAAAATCGAGTTGCAAACCGCGATGCACTCGTCGCAGATGTAGGCGCGTGGGTAGTCGCTCGGTGAGGAGATGAGCTTTCCAACTACGTCCTGACTTTTATGGCAAAACGAACATCGTAGAGCGTCATCCGTTCCGGCTCGCTTCAAGCAGTTCTCTCCTCTTCCGCCCCAGGTTCTGGCGGCCGGGAACCTCCAGTCGACTTCGTCTCTATTATCACCTGAACAGGCTCCCTAAGCAATGTAAACCGAAGGTAGGGTATAGCGTGGGGCAGTACCGCTGGTAAGGGTTAACCATAGCTCGCTACGCTTCGACAGTCTTCCGGGCGTGCTCAAACAGGAAATTGAGAGTCTTCTCCGTCTGAATATGGGACGCGATGCGGCCCAAGGTGCCGTCCTTCTCGAAGCGGATGTGGACGGCAGCCACCGGTTGTTTCTCCTGCCGCGCGGCGCGTTCCACTTCGCGATCCACCTCGTCACGCGTCGCTACGATTACTTCCCGCTCGGCAATTCGTGAAAGCAGCATGGACGCTTTCACTTCGCGGACGGCCTTTTCGCGCTGCGTTTCCTTCAGTTTGGTCCAATCCAACTTGAGCGATTTCAGGTCCGCGCCCTCGGCGCCCATCGCGCGCACCATCTGTTCCACGCGGTTTCGGATCTGGCGTTCGACGAAAACCTCGGGGATGGGGAAATCGTGCGCGTCCGCCAGTTTTTCGACGATCTTGTTCTTGGCGTCCTGCTGCGCCTCGGCCTGCCGTTGCGCGAAGATGCTCTTTCGGATGGCCTCGCGCAGTTCTTCCATGTTGCGATAGTCGCCCAAATCCTGCGCGAACTCGTCGTTCAACTCGGGCAGTTCCTTCTTGCGAATGCCTTTGAGGACGGCGTGAAACTCCACCGTCCGTCCGGCGAGGCGAGTGGAACCGTAGTCGGCGGGGTACGTGACTTCGAACTCCCTTTCATCGCCCGGCGTGAGCCCTCGGAGGTTTTCGGTGAAGGCTGCGAAGGTGTCGGCGCCGCCGATCTCCAGCACCATCTCATCGGTTTTCACGGGTTCGCCTTCCACACCGCCGATGCTCTGCAGGCTCACCACGGCGTAATCGCCGTCTTCGACGACGCGCGGGTCGACGTTGACAAACTGGGCTTTCTGATCGCGAATCTCGTCCAGGCGCTTGGCGACGTCCGCATCGGTCACTTCCGGATCGTGATAAGGAACCTCGATTTCCTTGTAGTTCCCAAGCTCGATTTGCGGCACGACCTCAAACTGCGCCTTGAAGCGCAGCGGCTCGCCGTCGTGGAAATGCACGTCGGAGATATCGGGCGTGCCGACCACATTGAGGTTTTCCGCCTCGAACTGCTGCTGCAGGAACTTGGGAATCAGGGCTTCCAATACTCGCTGCCGGATGTCTCCAGCGAATTGTTTGCGGATGATACTGGTCGGCGCCTTGCCCGGCCGGAAGCCGGGGAGCTTGGCGCGCCTTTGGACGTCCGCCACCACCCGGCTGGTCTCGCCTTCCACCTCTTGAACGGGGATGGAGATTTCGAGCGTGCGCTTGCAACCTTCTGCTGAATCCAAAGTGGAATTAACCTCGGGAAAGACGCGATGGTGTAATCCTCATGATACCACGTAGAATAGAAGTATCGGCTGGAAGACCGCGCTCGCAATAGCGGCAGTGCTTGCGTTACTGGGGTTGTGGGCCGCCGTCACCCGCCGGAACTGATTCATGCAACTGGACTTTCAGGGCGCCATCATCAACGTGCTGCTGCTGTGGATGCTCACCGCTCCTCACGAATTCTCGCACGCCTGGGTGGCCACCAAGTTGGGGGACGACACGCCGCGCCAGCAGGGCCGGGTGACGCTCAATCCCCTGGCACACGTGGATTGGATGGGCACCGCCATCCTGCCGTTTCTGAGTTCGCTGTTTGTGGGCGGCTTTCTAGGATGGGGAAAGCCGGTCTACACCCAGACCGCCAAGCTGAAGGGCGGTTTGAACGGTCTGCTCCTGGTGGCGTTGGCCGGCCCGTTCAGCAATGTGATCATGGCGGTGATTCTGGGCGTGGTGGCAGCCGGCGCCGGGAACGCTGCCCCGGCTTTGGAGCGGTTCGCCTTCCGCGGCGCCGAACTCAGCCTGTACCTGGCGCTCTTCAACATGTTGCCCGTGCCGCCCCTGGATGGATCGAAACTCCTGCTCGCGGCGCGGATTCCAGCGGCGATCTACCAGGAGATTGCCCGCGCCGGCTTCCTGTTGTTGATCGTGCTGATAGCGGCGACCAGCGTAGGACGTTGGATGAGCGAATGGAGCTACGAAGGCGCCATGCTGATCGTGAACGCGCTGCGCTGAGGGATGAGGCCAGCTCGGGTGCGGAGCGCGGCTTCACGAAGCAAAGATCTCGTCCACTGCAATTGTTCCGCCACCGAACAACGGAAGCGGGATTGCGCTGCCAGCCGCATATACCTTGGTGCCGCTGAAATCGGTGACCTGCGCGGTTCGACTCTCCGCATCCACTACCCAGAATTCCTGCGTGCCAGCCGACATGGCCACAATGCGCTGACGGTTCACTTTAGCCGGCGTGTTGGAAGGCGAAAGCACTTCGACGATCAACGCGGGCGCGTAGACCGGGTATTCGTTCGGCGGCAACGCATCCCAATCCGCCTGCAGCACAAAGGCAACATCCGCGAACCAGTATTGTAGATTGGGAACCGGCCGATAAGGGAATTCGACGGCTACCACGCCGCGCCCGCCGGCCGCCGCCTCAAGCAGACGCTCGATGCGTTTCTGTAGCTTAATATGGAGCGGACGGGCCGGGGGCACTAGAACCACCTCGCCATCATGCAACTCATACCGTTTGCCTGTCTCGGGCCGTTCCGGCAGTCGAAGAAACTCCGCCCACGTGACCAAAGAGTGCGCGAGACTGCTCATTCACGCTCCTTCCGACTATCTTATCCGATCCCCATGCGCCGCATCGCGCCGTGAGTTACCGTATACCTTCATGAATTCGACCCGCATTGCCATCGCCACCGCCGACGGAATCTCGGTCTGCGATCATCTCGCCCGCAGCACCGCGTTCCTGTTTCTGGAAATCGAGGACGGCGCCATCACCTCCGGCACGTTCCGAACCCGTTCCACCGACACATGCGGCAACCACGCCAGCTTCGTCGACATGCTGAATGGGGCCAAGGCCGTGATCTGCGGCGGGATCGGTCAGGGGGCGGCTGACTCATTGGCCGCCCACGGCATCGAACCGCTGGTTATCGCCGGCGGCCTTTCCATTAACGACGCAGTGGACCGTTACCTTGCGGGAAACTTGCCGACGACGGCAGAGCGCGTCTGTCTCTGCCACTGAGGCCATCAGGCTTCGAGGCCCATCTGCGTCAGGCGGTAGCGCAGCGCGTTGCGCGTCAGGCCCAGCATTCGGGCGGCCTGGCTCTTGTTTCCATCGGCCCGCCGCAGCGCCTCGCGGATGATTTCCTGCTCGTACTGGTCCAGGCTTAGACCCTCGGGCAAGAAGTGCGCGTCGCTTGACGGCTTGGGGCGAGGCGCGCTCTCCAGCTTGATGTCCGCCGCATCCAGTTGTGTGCCTTTGCACATCACCAGGCTGCGTTCGATCACGTTTTCCAACTCACGCACATTACCGGGCCAATGGTATCCCATCAGCCTTTCCAACGCCGCATCCGTGATCGATTCCACGCGGCAGCCGCTCTCGGGCGCCAGTTTTTTCACGAAGTGGTTGGCGAGAAACGGAATGTCCTGCTTGCGTTCTCGTAGCGACGGGATATTCAAGGGCACGACGTTCAGCCGGTAGTACAAATCCTCGCGAAAGGTCCCCTGCTCCAAAGCGGCGCGCAGGTCCTGGTTGGTGGCGGCGATTACGCGCACGTCGATGTGCCGCGTGACGTTGCTTCCCAGCCGCTCGAACTCACGCTCCTGCAGCACGCGCAGCAGCTTGACCTGGATCGGTCCGGGCACATCGCCGATCTCATCTAAGAACACGGTGCCCGTATCGGCCTGTTCGAATTTTCCCGGTTTGGACGAGTTGGCGCCGGTAAAGGCGCCTTTTTCGTAGCCGAAGAGCTCGCTTTCCATCAGGTTTTCGGGGATGGCCGTGCAGTTGATCTTCACCAGTGGCCTGTCGCGGCGCGGCGAATGGAAATGAATGGCGCGCGCGATCAGGTCCTTGCCCACGCCGCTCTCGCCGGCCAGCAGCACCGTCGCGCGGGTGGGCGCCACGCGCTCGATGGTGTCGAAGATCTCCTGCATGGCGGGGCTGCGCCCGATGATGTTGTCGAATTCGTAGCGCCGGCCCAACTCCGCCTTGAGCTGGCGGTTCTCGTCGCGCAGTGCGCGCATCTCGAGCGCCTTGTAGACCACCTGCATCAGGTGATCGAGGGAAAACGGCTTGAGCAGGAAATCAGTTGCTCCCGCCTTCATCGATTCCACGGCGGTTTCGATGCTGCCGAATGCGGTCATCACCACCACTGGAACCTGCGCGCTTTGCCGGCGGATCAGCCCCAGCAGCTCCAGGCCGTCCATGTTGGGCAGCTTGAGGTCGGTGAGCACCAGGTCGGCGCGATCGACGATCTTGAGGCCGTCCTCGGCGCTGGCGGCCTTGTCCACGTCGAAACCCGCGGAAACGAGTTGCAGCTCAATCACGCGCCGCAGTTTCTCTTCGTCTTCGACAATCAGAATGCGCTTCTTCATGGGGAATTAGCGATCAGCATGCAACCATCAGCTCCCGCCGCGTGCGGTGGCCGGCTTTTCGCTGAGAGCTGATCGCTGAGAGCGGAAAGCTTGGGAATCGCGCTCGACTGGAAGGAGAACCCGAAACACGCTGCCCTTCCCAACCTCGCTCTCCACTGCCATCTTACCGCCGTGTTCATCGACGATCTTGGAAACGATGGCCAGCCCCAGGCCGACGCCTTCTTTCTTCGTGGTGAAGAACGGGTTGAAGATCGAATTGCGGTCCTTGGGATCGATCCCCGCTCCACGATCGATCACCGCGATTTCCGCCATGCCGCCGGCCGCGCGCGTTTTCACTGTGACGGCGCCGCCCGCCTGCGTCGCTTGCACGGCATTCAGGATCAGGTTGTAGAAGACTCGTTCCATCAACTCGGCATCGAAGGGGAACGGTGGGATTTCCGGCTCGTAGTTCTTGTAAATGGCGATCCCATTGGCTTCGCGCTCCACCAGAGCCACCGCGCGGTCGAGAGTCTGCGCCAGGTCGGAACGGTCCAACCGCAATTCAAGCGGGCGCGCAAATTGCAGAAACCGCGTAACCAGAGAGTTGGTGCGATCCACTTCCGAGCTGATGAACCCGGCGACCTCGCGCGCCACTTCGTTCTCGGCGCTGACGCTGCGGCTGAGCATTTCCGCCGACGCCCGGATCGTGCCGAGCGGATTGCGCAACTCGTGCGCCAGGCCGGCGGAAAGCTGCCCCAGCGCCGCCAGCCGGTCGGAGCGCCGCGCTGCCTCTTCCGCCTGTTGAATGCGCGCGTTGGCTTCCGCCAATTGCTCGGCCGTGAGCCGGTGCTTCTCCGACTGCACCCGCAGGTCCTGCAGCAGCATATTCACCAGGTTGCCGACCATCACCAGGAAGGCGGTGATCATCGCCACGTGAGGAGAAAACTCGTTCCGCGGAAAGAGCAGGAAAACCAGGTACGCTCCGCTGGCCAGAGCGGTAAATGCCAGCGAACCAGTCAAGCCGAATGTGGTCGCGGCCGAAACCACGGAAAGAAGCAGCACCGGCCAATACGGGCTCTCCAATGCGCCCGTGAAGCCGACCAGCAGAAAGCCCAGCAGGACTTTCAGCACAATCCAGAAGATGCGGCTGCGGCGGGTGGCCACCGCCGGAAGCTTGGGCTCTAGCACTTGTGCCGCGCCTAGGGCCACCAGCGGAACGATCTCGTAAGGATCTCCAAACTGGGCCGTCGCCACCAGCACGGAAAAGACCAGAAACCAGACCAGATCCTGTGGCTGCAACAGCCGCATCCAGCGGCGCAAAGGGTTGGCGGACACTCGAAATATCCCAGTCGGGATTATGCCACAATAAAAGTACCGTCTCATGTCCAACCCAAGTTCCCTGGATCAGGACCGGGCTGTCGATTCCCCGTCCCAGGCCAGCAACGATCCGGCCGAGTCCTTCGGCGATATTTTGTCCCAGTACGAGCGGTCTCACTCGCACAAGGCCGAGGAAGGCGGGAGAGGCCTGGAGGGAACAGTCATCGCTATTTCCGGCGAGTCCGTATTTCTGGATATCGGCTACAAGACCGAGGGCATCATTCCGCTGGCCGATTTCGAGAGGGCCGGGGAGCCCGTCAAGCCTGGCGACAAGCTGCCGGTATCCATCAAGGGCCGCGATCCGGAAGGCTACTACGAGCTCTCGCGCCTCAAAGTGGAGCGCCCCAAAGACTGGTCGTCGCTGGAGAAAGCCTTCGCCGAGAAGTCGCCCATCGCCGGGGTAATCACCGCCGTGGTGAAGGGGGGAGTCAGCGTGGACGTGGGAGTGCGCGCTTTCATGCCGGCTTCACGCAGCGGCGCTCGGGACGTGGCCGAGATGGAGAAACTGATCGGCCAGGAAATCCGCTGCCGCATCATCAAGCTCGATGTGTCGGATGAAGACGTAGTGGTTGACCGCCGCGCCGTGCTGGAGGAGGAAGACCGCGCCGCCAAGGATCGCGCCTATTCCGAGATCAAGGAAGGAGAAGCCCGCAAAGGCACCGTGCGCGGCCTCACCGATTTCGGCGCCTTTGTGGACATCGGCGGAGTGGATGCGCTGTTGCACGTGGCTGACATTTCGTGGGGCCGCATCAACAAACCGTCCGACGCGCTGGCTGTGGATCAGCAGGTGGACGTCAAGGTCCTCAAGGTGGATGCCGCCAAGCGCCGCATTTCGGTGGGCATGAAGCAGCTTTTGCCACACCCCTGGGACTTAGTCAACGAGAAATATAAAATGGGCGACCGCGTACAGGGCACTATCACTCGCGTGACGGATTTCGGTGCGTTCGTGGAACTGGAAAAGGGAATTGAGGGGCTGATCCATCTCTCCGAAATGTCGTGGTCGAAGAAAGTGCGCAAGCCCTCCGACGTAGTCAAGCCGAATGACCAGGTGGAAGTGGTGATCCTGGGCGTCAACCAGGCCGACCGCCGCATCTCGCTCGGCCTCAAGCAGGCCCTCGGCGACCCGTGGGCGGATGCCGCGCGGAAATTTCCCGCCGGCTCGGTGGTGGAAGGTCCGGTCACCAGCCTGACCAAGTTCGGAGCCTTCGTGCAGCTTGCCGAAGGCTTGGAGGGCATGATCCACATCGGCGACATCAGCGCAGAGAAGCGTCTGAACCACCCGCAGGATGTCCTGAAGGTGGGCCAACCCGTTAGGACGCAGGTCTTGGAGATCGATACCGAAAAGCGCCGCCTGCGCCTCGGCATGAAGCAACTGATCCCCACCAGCCTGGACGAATATATCGCCGAGCACAAAGCAGGCGACGTGGTGACCGGCCGCGCCATCGACGTCTCCGGCGGCCGGGCACGCGTGGAATTGGGCGAAGGGATTCAAGCCGCCTGCCGGCTGAATTCCGAATCGTCCGAGCAGGAAGAGAAGGCGGCCGAGCCCAAAGCGGATCTTTCGTCGCTCACTTCGCAACTGCAATCCAAGTGGAAGGGCGGGCAAGCCATTCGCGGCACTGCCCGTCGCGAGCCGGTCCGATCCGGCCAGATCCGGAGCTTTCGAATTGTGAGGTTGGACCCCGCCGGCAAGAAGATCGAGCTGGAATTGGCGTAGCCATGGCTCTCAGCAGTCAGTCGTCCGCCGCCGGCGCGATCAACTCTCAGATGATCCGTCGCCGCGGTTGACAGATTCCAAGCACTCAACCCGTGGGAGGCGCTTGTGGAATTTCCGCGGCCGGCTCTTCCGCTACGGGGTTCTCAACTGCGATCACTTTCGGCCGCGCAGCTTCCAGTCTCCGCAGGTAAACGGGGTATCGTCCCAGGACAGCCCCGTAGACCAGGTGGCCCAGCACGGTGGAACGCTCCACGTGCAGCAGCGCCACCAGCGGCATCACGCTCTTGAAGATCACCTGGAATGACAGGTAATACCAAGCCATCCCGAACACCATGCTCAGCAGCGCTATGCGCACCCACGGCAGCCGCTCCCGTACGGCCGTGGCGAAGACCGCCCCCAACAGACTATAGATCAACAGGTACAGAGCAAGGCCTGAGAAAGTGGTGCCGGCAAAGCTGCCACGGATGGAGGCGTTCCGGTCGAAAGCAGTGGCCATGAGGTTCTCGGGCGCCCAGAAACTGCGCCGCTGCCAGGTGGAGCTGAGGCCCATCCACACGAGCATCCATAGCGCGCCCAACATGCCGGCTTCGAGCCCGGCCAGGAAAGCGGGAAACATTCCCGCGGGCCGGCTCTCCATGGCGGCGTCCATAGAATCAGCCTATACTGACATAAGGCCATTAGGCAAAGACAACTTTGACACAACGTCGTGCGGTGATCACCGGTATCGGGGCGATCAGTCCCAACGGTATCGGCCGGGAATCCTTCTGGAAAGCCTGTCAAAACGGAGTGAGCGGGGTGAGAAGAATCACCCGCTTCGATGCGTCTGGCTTTGCCGTTCAGGTCGCGGGCGAAGTGCCCGACGAATTCGACGAGGACAAGTACGTCGGCATCAAGGACCGGCCGCACGTCTCACGCTCGGTCCCTCTGGCGGTCGCGAGCGTAACGGAGGCCCTGGAAGATGCCGGGCTGCATCCCAGTTCCATGTCGCGCGATCAACTGCGATTGATCGGAGTGATCGTGGGTTCGGGCGGCGGAAGCCAGGATTTCACCGAGGAGCAGTACCGCCTCTACTACACCGGCCATCAGAAACAGTGCAGCGTCTACACGATTCCGACGTCCACCATCGGCACATTGGCCAGCGAAGTGTCCATGCGCTTCGGCTTCCGTGGCCTGAGTCACATCGTGTCAACCGGGTGCACGTCTTCCACCGACGCCCTGGGCTACGCCTTCCGCACGATTCAGGCCGGTGTGCTGAGCACCATCGTGGCGGGCGGCGTGGATTCGCCCATCGCGCCGCTGATCGTGCGCGGCTTCCAGCTTATGCGCATTATGAGCACGCGGTGGAATCACCAGCCGGAGCGTGCCTCACGGCCCTTTTCGCGTGACCGCGACGGCTTCGTCATTGCCGAGGGCGCTTGGTTCTTTGTGATCGAGGAATTGGAGCAAGCCAAGGCGCGTGGAGCACACGTTTATGGTGAAATTGCCGGCTACGGGTCCACCTGTGAGGCTTATCACCGCGTGCGGCTGGAAGAATGCGGGGAGGAGCCGGCCCGCGCCATCGGCATGGCTCTTGACGAAGGCGGCATTCCGCCCAGCGAAATCCAATACATCAATTACCACGGCACTTCCACCGAGCTGAACGACCGCGTGGAGACCCGCGCCGTCAAGCTGGCCTTCGACGGCCACGCCTACCGGCTCGCTGGTTCTTCGCTCAAGAGCCTGATTGGTCATCCACAGGGCGCGTGCGGCGCCGCCGGCGTGGCGACCACGCTCCTCGCGATGCGCGACGGCATTCTGCCGCCTACCATTAACGTGGATGAGCCCGACCCCGAATGTGATCTCGATTACATCACCTCCCCGGGCCGTCATCTCACGATCGAGCACGCCGTGGCCAACTGCATCGCTTTCGGGAGCAAGAATTCCGCTTTGGTGTTGAGGAGACTCTGACCCGGCGGGCGTTCGGAGGACGACGCCCGCCGGTCGCCCCGCGCAGAGCCGAGGTTCCGGCAGAGCGATGTCGTGAGAAACGTCTTGATCCCTCTCTCTGTCTCTTAAGACGCGGTTCTCGCGGGAAACGTTGCGCCTGGGAAACCGGGGGTCCGAAAGTACTGACCGTACCGTCACCCTGGATGAGCCGCGACTCGCGCCGCTATGCGCCCATCTCCCTGCGGATCGCCTCGGCGATTCGCGCGCTGAGAGTTTCCACTTGTTCCAGGTCCTGGCCTTCCACCATCACCCTGGCGAGCGGCTCGGTGCCGGAAAACCGTACCAGCACCCTTCCCGAGCCCGCGAAAATCTCCTCCGCGCGGCGAATCTCCTCCGCCACCGCGGGCAATTCCGTGAGCCCTTTTTTCTCGCGCACGCGCACGTTGACCAATTTCTGCGGGTACACTTCGAGATCGGCGGTCAACTCGTCCAAACCCGCGCCGGCCCGCCGCGCCGTTTCCAACAGCCGGAGCGCCGTCAGCATTCCGTCGCCGGTTGTGGCGAATTCCCGTAAGATTACGTGCCCGGACTGCTCGCCGCCCAGTGCGGCGCCTAACCGCACCATTTCTTCGAGCACGTACTTGTCGCCCACCGGCGTGCGCACCATGCGAATTCCCGAAGCCGCGAGTGCTTTCTCAAGGCCCAGGTTGGACATCACGGTAGCGACCACGGTGTCCTGGTGGAGATGTCCCGCGGCTTTCATGGCGCGGGCGAGCGCCAGCATCACCGCGTCGCCATCCACTACCTTGCCGCTTCTGGCCACGAACATCGCGCGGTCGGCGTCGCCGTCGAAGGCCACCCCAAGATCCGCGCCAGCCGCCGTCACTGCCTTGCGCAGCCCATCGAGATGCAAGGCCCCGCAATTGAGGTTGATGTTGCGGCCGTTGGGCGCCGCGCACAACGCGGTCACTTCCGCGCCCATCCGGCGAAACAGCTTCGGCCCCAATTGGTAAGACGCCCCGTTGCCGCAATCCATGACCAGTTTGACGCCCCCAAAACGCACGCCCGCCGTGGAGGCCAAGTAATCCAGATACTGCCCGCCCAGTTCGCTATCCACCGTCAGTTTGACGCTGGCTGGCTTCGCGCCAGCGGCCAGCCGGAAGATTTCCTGCTCGATGGTATGTTCCTCCGAGTCCGGCAGTTTGAAGCCATCGTGGCCGAACACCTTGATGCCGTTGTCCTGGTACGGATTGTGCGACGCGGAGATCATCACGCCCGCGCGGAACGAGCCGGTGCGCGTAAGGTACGCAACGCCCGGCGTTGTGATCACGCCCGCGTACCGCACCCGGGCTCCGGCCTGCTCCAGACCGCCCGCCACCATTTCCGCGATCCACGTGCCGGACTCGCGGGTATCGGCGCCAATCAGGATCTCGGGACTGCCCTGCGTTCGGCTGACGTCATGCCCCAGTGCCAGCCCGAACGCGAAGATGGTGGGCGGATCGAGCGGATACTCCCCCGCCACCCCGCGAATTCCGTCGGTGCCAAACAGCTCTTTTCCCACTCAATTTCCTCCCGGGTTGACTGCAGTGCCGGCAATCCATCTGGCCGGCGTTATCTTTTCTTCATGGTTACGGCCACCATCACCTGGGCCGGCCCCTGAAATCGCACGTATGGATCTTCTAAGAACACGTTAACGCGGAAGTCCGACGAGCCCGCAAGCGAAGAAACGTCCACCGGATCGGTGAAGGCCGCACTGACGCGCGCCACACGGCTGGCCGGGCCGATAATTGCCATTGAATCCGGTGTCACCGAATACGTTGCCACGTCGTATCCGTTTCTTCCTTCACCGGAGAAACGAGGAACCACTTTCACCGTGCGCATCCCCTGGCGCTCGAAGCGGAACCGCACCTCCGGCGGAATCGCCCGCACCAGTGTCACCCCGCGTGACAGCTTCACATTCTGGTCAGTGATCGGAAACGTCCGCTCGCCGGGCTGCACTCCCGACATGTCCAGGACCAACTCTGGGTGCACGCCGCCGCTTCCCAATCCGCGCAATTCACCGGAGGGCCCGCGCAATTCCAGTCTCACAGAGCTAACCGGGTCGGAGCTGATTTCCAAATCGTCGCTCAGGTTCTTGTATTCCACCCCTACCGTAGCGAACGTGGAAAGCTCGGGCTCGCTTGCCACCAGCGCCCACAGAACCACCGCAATCACCAGGGAGAGTAGCTTCCAACCGAAGTTCTGCGTGACCAGCCCCAGAAGCCACTTAAGCTGCCTCATGGCTGGTTCACTTTCTCGGCAGGCCGGCCGTTGCTGAGCTTGGGCGTCTGGCCGGAAATCGAGTTGGCGGAGTTCGCCAGCGGAATATCGGCGGGGCTTTCATCGATCAGGCTCGTGCTCGGCTTCTGCACGCCGAAATGCCGGTAAATGCGCTCGCGCAGTTCGGCCAAAGAGAGTCCCGGCGCAAGCTCTCCGAAAGCCGCCACCGAAATGCGCCCGGTCTCTTCCGAAACCACGATCGACATGCAATCCGTCTCTTCGGTGATCCCTATGGCCGCGCGGTGGCGGGTGCCCAGGTCCCGAGAAAGCGCCGGATTCGTGGTGAGGGGCAGAAAACAGGCAGCGGCTGCCATCCGCTCCTTCTGCACGATGACCGCGCCGTCGTGCAAGGGAAGCCCCGGCGTGAAAATGGAAAGCAACAGGTCGCGGGTGATGCGGGCCTCCAGCG
>Ga0335081_10014672_pt1 | contig 12673 bp, 12 predicted proteins | sample Lox_Sample_35_FD_206713 | JGI IMG/M metagenome (GOLD analysis project Ga0335081, IMG submission 206713) | Soil microbial communities from Loxahatchee National Wildlife Refuge, Florida, United States - Lox_Sample_3.5 | ecosystem: Environmental > Terrestrial > Soil > Wetlands | place: USA...
CGCCATTGCCAGTGTTGCTATCAGCAAGTATTGTAAGCATCAATATTTGAATCAGGCCAGGTCAACGGCCTGACGCCGTGCCGGACGGTTCACGTCAGCAGAGCGGCGCCCGGCCGGATGCGGCACTACCGGTTGCGCTGGCACGGACACTGCGGCCCGTAGTACGCGTCTGCCGGGCCGGAGGAGATGGCCACGATGATGCGGTATACGTTCAGGGCCCTGATTACCCTCAGCCCGGTACCTGAGGACCCGGCGCCTTGCCGCCCGGGCCGGGCTCACGCCTGGCCCGGCCGTGGCTGCTACCTCGTTCAGCCTTGGTCTTGCCCTGAGTACCTCCCCGCGATGGTCTCGCTGGACCAGGGGGTACCTGTGACCCCGGGCGAGCATGCCACGCTGACCGTCGCCCTGGCCGACGGCGAGGCGGAGGCGTTTTTCTGCCCCGGCCAGTGCTTCACGATATGGGCCGACGGCCTGGTCGGCAGCACCGTTCAGGCCATGAGCCGGGTCGGCCACGGTGTCATCGCCCGCCGTGTGTCACCGGCCCGGGCTCCCGCCGATGGCGACGGGCGCCCTGGGGGTGCGGCCGCTCAGAGGGTAACTTCCGCCCCGATGCGGGCGGGTGCCACGCTCTGATCACCGGGTGTGCGGTGAGCGCCAGCCTCGCGGCGGGCGAGGCCAGCCGGCCGGTGCGCCGTCGGATGCGGGCGGGTGCTCGTTCCCGGCGGGACTGGTGCTGGCGCCCAGCCAGGCAATGACCGTGACGTACAGGACGGGCATGAAGCACAATGCCGGGACCGCCCACAAGATGGCCACGGCGATCTGCTGGTCCGCGGCCGCGCTCAGTCCGCCGGGCGCGCCGTGGCGGTAGGCGGCAAACCAGGACGCGCCGGACATGCCGGTGAGGTAGGCGAGCACCCAGATCGTCCACATGGCCGCCGCTGCCAGAGCAGCGCGCGCCGGGCGGGGCAATTGCCCCGGTCCTGGCGGCGCGGCGGTCAGTTCCAGCCAGATTCCCGCGCCGGCCGCGAGCAGCGTGATCATCTCCGCGGCCGCGAGGGCCGGGTGACGGGCCAGCGCGTTGACCGTGGCCGGCAGCCGCCAGGTGATCGCGGCGGCGATGAACGCGGTCAGCGTGATCGCGGCGCGGGCGCCTGGCCGGTAGCGGCGTTCGCCGCGGCCTGACGGGCGGGCCAGCGAGCGGATCCGCTGTGGTGAGCCCAGTGCCAGCAGGGTCGGCCCGGCGACGGCGAAGGTCACGAACTGCAGGGCCTGCGCGAAGGCGTACCGCCGGGCATAACCCGCCGCTGGCGGTAGCAGGATGATGGTGATCAGGATGACCGCGGCGATGCCGGGCCAGAACCGGGCACGCGCGAGCAGCGTGGGCACTGCGGGGTCCCTCCGTCCGGATGGTTGGCGTGACGTGTGCCATCATGCGGCGGATACGGGAACACAGGTGACGTATCCGCCTCGTTCCGGCTCAGCCGGGCGCGTGCTTCTTCGTAGCATGCCCCCACGCCGAGATGAGGGCGGCTGCCCGGTGGTCGTGACGGGTCCGGGTGCGGGTCCTGGCCCGGAAGATGAGCAGGCCGGCGGCGGCGAAGGCGGCGGGCCAGGCCAGGCCCAGAGCCAGGTGATCCCACAGGGCGGTATGCCCCAGTGATCCGGCGACGGCGAACTGGGTGGGGCCGAAGGACGGGAACCATTCCAGGACCGGCTTGTTGGCCAGCGGGTTGCCGAGCGGGTTCTGCAGGAAGGTGTCCATCAGGCTGCCCATGATGATCAGGAAGAACCCTTCCAGGTCGTTCCGGACCAGGACGCCGAGCAGCAGGCCGAAGGCGCCGTAGGCGAGCGCGATGACGGTGAAGGCGGCCAGGATCGCGGCCCAGCCGGCCGGGCCGGGCCGCCAGAATGCCAGCAGCACCAGCGAGGTATAGGCGGCGACGGCGGCGGCTATGACGGCGATGGCCAGGGTCTTGGCGGCGATCAGGGTGGCCTGCCGGTACCCGGCGAACACCAGCCGCTTGTCGAAGGCCAGGGTGCGCCGGACGGCGGCGAAGACGGCGAAGCCGACGATCATGGTCACCGCGTTCAGGCCCGCGGTGATCAGGGTCAGGTGCCCGCCGTCGACGGTGAGAACCCGTCCGGTGGCGTATAGCCTGAAGGTCAGCGGCGTGTGCCCGGCGATGCTGGCCATCAGCTCGTACCAGACCGGGACGAACACGATCAGCAGCAGCCAGGCGAGCCGGTTGCGGGCCTGGTTTTGCAGCGCGAACCGCCACGCGACGGGGAACTGCCGGAACGCCGGCGCGCCGGGCCGGGCGACGGGTCCGGCGGGGCTGGGGGCCAGGTCAGCGGCGGGCATGATCATCCCTTCCCGGGGAGGCTCCGCGGGGGGTGAGGTGGCCGTCGGCGAGGTCGGCGAGCAGGTCGAAGCGATCTTGCTCGAAGACCATGTGGGTGATGATCACGATGGTTCTGCGCCGGGCCAGCAGGTCACCGACCAGGTCCCAGAACCGCAGGTAGGTTTCCCAGTCGAACCCCTGGTAGGGCTCATCAAGCAGCAGCACGTCCGGGTCGTGCAGCAGGGCCAGGGTCAGGTTCAGCTTCTGCCGGGTGCCGCCGGACAGCTCCCCCGCCACCTGGCTCCGGTACTGCTCGTACCCGAGCAGGTCCATCAGCTCGCCGGCCCGGGCGAGCGAGCTGAGCCTTCGCGCGGCGGCGAAGTAGCGCAGGTGCTGGCCGACGGTGAGGCTCTCGTTCAGCACCGGGTCCTGCGGGCAGTAGCCGAGCGTCCCGCACCGCCGGACCCGGCCGCGATCGGCGGCCAGGGTGCCGGCCAGGATCTTCAGCAGGGTCGATTTCCCGGACCCGTTCTCCCCGACCACGGCCACCAGCTGCCCCGGCCAGACCGTCAGGTCCACCCCGCGCAGCACCTGGTGCCTGCGGTAGGCCTTACTGACGTCCCGTGCCTCCAGCACGGCCTGGCTCATCATTACCTCCTTCTCCATCGCCGGGCGGCGCGGCGAGCAGCCCGGCGGCGTAGATGGCGAGCATCTCCCGGCCCCACCGGGCCATGCCCGCGGCCGACAACGGGTCAGTGCCGACGACGTCCGCCAGGTGCTCGCGCAGCAGCAGCACGGCCAGGTCGTTGGACATCAAGATCGCCGCGCGCACCTCCGGATCGGCGCCCCGGGCGGCCAGCCCGGCCTGGGCCATGGCGTCCAGGGCGGCCCGGCTGCCCTGGTACAGGCGGCGGAACAGTTCCCGCCCGGAATCCGCGCCAGCCAGCAGCAGCCGGCGCAGGTACGCCGGGACCGGCGAACCCGGCGGGAGGTGCTTCACGACCGCCTCGGCTAGCGACCCGGCCGCACCCGGCTCATACAGCTCGCTCGTGGTCAGCTCGGCGAGCATGCCACCGAACATGGCCAGCACGTGCGCGTCCACCGCCTCCCGCAGTCCGTCCTTGGACCCGAAGTGATGGATGACCAGGCCCGGCGAGACGCCCGCAGCGGCGGCGATCTGCCGCACCGTGACCGCGTCCGGGCCGCGCTCGGCGAACAGCCGCAGGGCCTCGTCCCGGATGACCGCCCGGGTGGTCCGGTCATCCGTTACTGAACTCATGTTCAGTAACCTAAACAATTGTTTATATCGTGTCAAGATCTAAATTGCAGACTTTCCGGGGGAAGATAACTCACGGTAGTCAAATTGCGCGGAACGTACGGGTTCGCCGGTGGCCCAGGGTCCTGGTGGCTGGGCTCAGGCATTTCCACCCCGTTCGTGATCGGCGCGGGTCTGGAGGGCGGACAAGCCGAGCCGGAGGCAGTCGTTCAGCGCGTGTCTGCTGATTGCCATCGCGGCGGCGATCTGGGAATCGGGCCAGTCCGCGTAGTACTTGAGCACCAGTGCCTCGCGCTGGCGGGCAGGAAGGCCGCGAAGCGCCATCGCGAGCAGCGCCCCCGGGGTGCCGGGCGCCGGCTGGCCGGCGTAGGCCAGGCTGGGCGGCCGACGGGGCAGATCGGGTGAGGCCGCAGCGTGGGAGCGTGCCCCGCTGACCACGGCCCGGCGCAGGTGATCCAGGGCCGCATCCTCGTGCCGCAGGTGCCGCCACGCGCGGTGCACGCAGACGAAGGCGTCCTGGACGATTTCTTCTGCCGCAGCATCATCACCGGCCAGGAGCGCGGCAGTCCGGGCGAGGGAGCGGTAATGCGCGTGGTAGAGAGCGGCCACTGCCCGGTCAGCGTCCCATCCGCGCCAGCTGTCCGGCGCGCTTGCCTCTGGCGTCCTGGCCCTGGCCGGCCCCGGCCCGGCCACTGCTCCCGCCGCTTGACGACGCTCAGGTGAGCGCGCGGCGGCATCGGCACGGGATCGCCGGCCCCGACGCCGCCCGCCGGGTGGCGGCGGCACCCCGGTACCGGTCACCGGCACTCAGGCCCGCCGTGCGGGCCGGGAACCACTAGCGCCTGGCTGCCCGCTGGCGCCGGGCTCGGTACGACGCACCCAGCCGGGAATCCCGGCCTGATCGGTATCGGATCGTCCGGCCGTCCCTGCGAGCACCCGGCATCGCCGCTCATTCCGGTATCGCTGCCAGTTCCGCCTCGCCCTGAGCCACCCGCGTGGATGATCCCATGACGAAGCATTGTAGGGAGCAATACTTGTTATCTGCAATATCTGGCGGGCGGCGTTCCTGCGGTCCTTACGCGGCGGCGGTGAGGTGGAAGGTGGTGCCGACGCTGTTCTGGATGAACGCGCCGGGCAGGCCTCACCGCGCATAGAGCCAAAGGTCATCCGGCGGCGAGGTCCTGCAGGCCGGGTGTGCATGCAGCAGCGTACGCCCTCGTGACCGCGCCGCTGGTTGGCCGGAATAGTCATGCCCTGGTGGCCGTCAGGGCCGGATCGCGACGCCCTCGAAGGTGTATCCGAGCGCCCGCGGGCCCTTCATGTAGTAGGTGTCCAGCCGGGTCAGCTCGAGCCCGGCCGCCGCTACCAGCTGATCGATCCGGCGGTCGAGGTGGCAGCCGCCGAACGCCCGGCGCTGCACCGGGGTGAGCAACTGCTGCAGGCGGGCGACACCCTGATCCGGCGCCCGGCCGTGCTCCACGAAGCGGAACGCGCCGCCCGGCCGCAGCACCCGGCGCACCTCACCCAGGGCCCGCATCGCGTCCGGAATTGTGCACAGCGTCCAGGTGCTCAGTACCTGATCGACGCTGGCGTCGGCCACAGGCAGCGCCTCGGCGTCGGAGCCCACGTACTCGATCAGGACGGCGCAGGATGCGGCCCTTCCCGCGGCCAGCCTGCGGCCCGCGGCGGCCGGGTCCACGGCCAGCACCCGCTTGAGCCCGGCCGGATAGTACGGGATATTGAGGCCCGACCCGAATCCGATCTCCAGCACCTCGCCGTCCAGCCCGGCCGCCGCACGGGCCCGCGGGCCGGCGAACTCGCCGCCGCGCAGGGCCAGGTTGATCGCGCGAGGAAGAATCTGGTCCGCATACAGGCCCACGCCATCAGTGTGGCACGCCTGGCGGCGTGCGCAGCACGGCCAGTCGGCATTGTGCCGAGGGCCTGGCTGACATGGTGATGAAGCCGCGAGGCCACCGGGCGGCGAAGTACCAGCGGGCGTTGTCACTTGGCTGGTCACTGGCTCCAGGAACTCAGTCTGGTTTACCTGAGATCCGTAACAAGCCGATGGTTCAGTGCTCAAGCTCGTCGGATTGTCCCGGGGCAGCTGACAGCTCATCGGGATTGAGGCTGACCAGGAGCAGATCGGTCTTGGCGAAGTCGTCTCCGACGCACAGCAGCGGCTCCCCCCCGACCGAAGCGACCGCGTAGGTGCAGCAGTCACCGAAGTTCAAGGCAGCCGGGTGCCTGCCCTTGCCGAACCGGGAATAGGCGTCGAGCGCCGCGCTGGCGTGAGCCTCGTCGAAGGCCACGGTCTGGATGGAGTTCTCCTGCAAGAACCTTGCCAGGGCCGTCTTGCCCCGCGGCCCGAACCGCGCCGTCAGCACGATGCCCGTCTCCAGCCGGGTCGGGGCGCCGATCCGGGTTCCTGGTGAGGCAGCAAGCTGATGGACGATCCGCTCGTACCCGGGTTCCTTGACGATGACGGCCAGGATCGCGGAGGAGTCGATGATCATGCGCCGTGCTCGCCGAATCCGAGGATCTCCTCGCGTTCCGCCTTGGACACCGGCTTTCCGAGCTGGTCCGGCGGCACCAGCGGCCAGATCTCCTCTTCAAGGAACCGGGTGAGGCGTTCCTCGCGCTGCCGGACGGACAGATGGGACTGCGCCTGGAGAACCTGGCGCAGGGCGTACCGGACGGCGCCGGTCTTTGTCGTTCCCGTCAATACGGCAACCTCGGCCGCCAGGCGTTCGGTCTCGGGATCCTTGATGTTCAGCGCCATGGATACATGGTACCGGATAAGGTTGAAAGGTACCATGTCAACTGCCTGAGCCGCAGTCGCGAGCGTAGATTTGCCGACTCGGACCCGGGGTAACCGAACGCTACGGCGTTGACCGGCGGGAGCGGTCGCGTCCGGGCCAGGGCGTCCCACTGGATCGCGTCACGCGGCGGCTGCCACGGATCGCGCCGGTGGACCACGTCGTATCCACCGCTTCGGCCCGCGCCCGAGGCGGCTACGCGGACCTGACCGCTCTGCCCGACGGCTCACAGCCCGGTGACGTGCTGTTCAACGGCACCGGTACCAAGCTGGCCGGGACCCGGGTGGGGACGTCCCTGATCGACAGTTTCACCGTCGGCTTCGACGGGCGGCTGACCGCTGCTCCCGGATCGCCGTTCGCGGCGCAGGGCCTGGGCCCGTTCGGCAGCCAGTTCCGGCCGACCAATCCCAGCCAGCTGTTCGTGTCCAACGCCCACAACACCCAGCCCGACAGCGGCACCGTCTCGGCGTTCACCGACTCCGCGGACGGGACGCTGACGCCAGTCGCAGGCTCCCCGTTCGCCGACGACCAGATGGCCCCGTGCTGGGTGGAGATCACCCACGACGGCCAGTTCCTGTTCACCGTGAACACCGCCTCCGGCTCCATCTCCCGCTACTCGATCGCCCCCAATGGCGCGCTGACGCCGCTTGTCGTGAATTCACCGGTAACCGCTGGCCGGGCTGCGCGCCATCAGCCGTCAATGCGGCGTCTAGTTCGGCTCGGCCGCGGTTGCGGTGCTCGCAGTGTCACGCTGGACGGCGCAACCGGACCAGGCCCGCCGCGGCCAGCAGGGCACCGGCCGCGATCATCACCAGCCATGGCACGGGATTCGCGGGGGGCCGTGGCGCGGTCCCGCCGAACCCGGCGGACGCGCCTCCCTTCGGCATGACCCGGCTGCCCGCCGCGTCGGTCACGGCGTCGACTTTCAGCCCGGAGGAGTCGTCAAGTACCACGATCGTGTGTACGCTGCCTGCGGCCAGCGTGACCGGCATGGCGGCGTGCTCCCCGGTCGCGGTGAACCGCACCACCTGCATTCCCGCCGGGACGGCCGTGTACGGTGTGGCGGACCCGAAACCAAGCTGCCGCGCGAGAACGTCCGGCCCGTAGCTGACCGTCACCAGATGCTGCTTGAGCGAGGCCTGCAGGACCCGGACGACGGCCTTGCCCGCCGGCGTGATCATCTGGTCCTTCAGCACCTCTGTCCGCAGGCCCGGGTCCGGGCCGAGGGCAGCCAAAGTGTAGGCCGCTCCCGCAGCCACCATGAAGCTGGTGGTCAGCGCGGGCTTGCTGGAGGCCGACGCGCCGAAGCCCCGCATCGCCACCGTGTACTGGCCCGGGATGACCGCCATGTAGGCGGAGACGTCGCCGTAGCTGACGTCCTTCAGCACGATGGGCTGCCCGGGGTCGCCGAACGGATACAGGTACATGTCCATGGCCGGCGCCTCAGGCGACAGATGGGCGATCCGGACCCATCCGTCCGGCCCGGTCGCGGGGGCCGCGGACGCGGCCGGTGACGTGGCCGCCACCAGGGCAGCCGTGCTCCCGAACAGGGTTGTGATCATCGCCAGCCGGACGACACGCCGGAGCAGTCGCATGGTTACTTACCTCTCATCTGAATAGAGCCCACCCAAGAGGAATGCGCCGCCCGGTCGAGGCCGGGCGCGGCGAGTAAGCGTCAAGGACCGGCGAGAGCAGCCCCAGCGGACTGGGCGCGGCGAACTCGATGCTCAGCCCGTCCTGGCCGACAGTGGCGGCGTGTGCGGGCAGGTAGAGCCGATTCTGCGCGCGTATCATGGCCAGGGCCGCCGCTACGCCGCGGCCGACGCCGGTAATGCTTACCTCCCGGAACAGCACCGCAGCGCCGGGCGAGGCATCACCGAACCCGGTCACCCGGAACGAGTACTGGGATGCCAGCGCCGCCAGCGTGGCCAGGACGCGGGCGTCCACCTCACCCGCCCGCAGCTGCGCGGCATCTGGCGCGGTGAACTGGACCTGCGAGTTCCGGAGCAGCTGGGATCCCGCGGCTCTGCGTGCGGCGAGGTCGGCCCGCAGCGCGGCGCGGTAGGCGGATGCTCCTCCGGGCTCGACCGCGCGGACCTCGACCCGGTTTCCGCCCGAGCCGAAGCTCGCGATCAGCGCGGGTGCGTACTGGTCGGCCAGCTGGCCGACTAGCTGGCCGCCGGCCGATAGGGAGGTCACCAGCACGCTGGCACCAAGCGGGCTGGCAGCCGCGGACTGCAGCGGCATCAGCCGGCCCGCGGCGACGCCCTGTTCCTGCAGCGCCGCGCACATGCCGGGATAGCATGCGATGATCGCGTTGCCGCTCACCTGACCGGCGATCCAGGCAGCCGCCCGGGCCTGCGCACCGGCCGCCCGGGATAGCGGGCCAGTGCCGGCCGCCGGCACCCGCGCGGCCCGGGAAGGGGTGCCGGTGAGGCCGCCGGTTAGCCACAGGACGCTCACTGCGGCGCCCGCCAGGGCCAGAACGAGAGCGGCGAAGCGCCAGCGCCGACGGGCATGCCCGGGCCGGGAACCATTCCCGCGCCGCCGCTTCAGACCGGCCGCCCCCAGCCGCCGCACCACCGCCAGCTTGACGGTGTTGACCAGCACCCGGCCCCACGACGGCTCTGCTTGCCTGGCCGGGCTCCTTATGTGTCCGGTCGGCTTCGTTAGGGCCCGGGCGTTGAGCAGGACATCCGGGGATGGCGCGGGATCATGGTCTTCCTGGCCCACACTTACCACCCCCCGGCGGCTGATAGCGCTGCCGATATCTGGAAAGCAGAGCACGTGAAATAGCCGGGCTCAACCGAAATGGCCAATTAGTTATGGTTTAAGCGTTCTGTGGCTCTCCAACACTACAACAGCGTGTTGTGATACCAGTGCAACTGCGTGATTCCGGCTCGCTGCGGTCCAGCCTGGCGTCCTGGCGAGCCGGGCGCTCAAGGCACCGTCGACGTTGCTGGCTTCACGACGGACCGGTCCAGCCGGACATCGGACAGTTCTAGCAACGGCGGCGTCCCCGCCGCGCCGGGCAGCGTCGTGTAGAGGCTGACGTCGAGGACCCACCGGCCGTAGTCGGGCGGCAGCCCGCGCGCGGTCGCCCACGCGTCCAGTTGCTGCGTCAGCGAAGCGCAGAACCCCGACTCGGGCAGCAGGTCCGCCGCTGAGTCGAACAAGAACATGGGGTACAGCAGCACCGGCAGCGAGGACACGATCTCGCTCTGCTGCCCTGCCGTGGCCGCGCTGGCCGTGGCGAGCGGGAAGCTGTAGTCCACGGTCACCCGGAGGTTGCGGCAGACCGCCCTGGGCCGGATCAGCGCCCCCGGCGTGAGCAGTCCGCTCGCGTTGGCCACTGCTTGCACGAGGTCCGCCACCTGGACCGAGTTCGCCGTCGCCACGCTGGCCAGCGTGTCGCAGGCGGCTACCGTGCGGCTGGTGCCGTCCGGCAGCCGAAGCTGGGCGCCAGCGGCCAGCAGTCCGCTCACGCCAGCCACCGCCGGGGTCAGGTCGGCCAGCGTCAGGTCGTAGCGCAGGGCGATCTTGGACAGGGTGTCGGCGCTGAGCACCGCGTAGCGGTTCAGCAGCGCGTCGAAGAAATTGACCAGCCAGTCGACCAGCGGCCGGGTGGCGTCGGCGGCCATCCCCGGCGGCGCCGACGGGGGGCTGAACGGCACTGCGGCCAGGTCGAGCGGATTGGTCCACGAGATCAGCGGCACTCCCGGGGAGATCGTCTTGACCTCGGGCACCGTGTAGACGAGCGCGGGGTTCGTCTCGTGGCCGGCCAGCAGGTTGGCGTTGCGGGTGATGGACACTTCACCCCAGATGTTCTGGGTGGTGACGATGTCCCGGTCTGCGACGAGCAGATCGAAGTCGTCGGCTACGGTCGGCAGGGCCACCGGGGTGAAGACTACCTGCCGCATCGCGGCCTGCCCGGAGCCGTCGGCGGCGACATGGCCGGCCAGCCCGACGGCGACGTCGTCGGCGTGCACCGCCGCGGCGTCGCCGTCGGGCAGCAGTTGCACGGTCGCTTCGCCGGTGGCGAGCGTGCCGCGGCGCAGCTGGTAGCGGGGCGCGTACTGGGGTACCGCGCCGATGACCGCGGACGGGGCCGGACCTGGCGGGGTGTCCGGGCTGACCTCCCCGGCCACCCAGGGCGCCCAGGTCCTGGCCACCTGCCCGGCTAGGTCGGCGAACACATGGAGGGCCTGTCCGGCCGGTCCGCCGCCCGGCTGCGACCCGGCCGACCCGGCCGACCCGGCCGACCCGGCCGTTGGCGCCACCGGGTTCACCCGGGTCAACAGCGCCAGGTCCTGCTCCAGGCCGGCGCGTACCGAAGCGTACTGGGCCAGCGCTGCGGGCAGCTCGCCCTGCTGGGCGGTGGCCGATGTCGTGTCGGCTACCACGGTGTTCTGCAGATAGCCGGCGGACACGGTGTCCTGCGCCGCGGGCTGCGCGCTGAACGCGTAGTCGTAGTCGTAGCGCCGCAGTTGCTGCAGCGTCAGCGGTCCGGCGTCGTGGCTCGCCGCGAACGAGGTGATCGTCTGGCCGGCTACGCTCGGCGGCACCGGGTAGGCCCGGAGCGGGATGGGCACGTCCACCATCCCGATCTGATCGTCCGGCGGCGGGATCAGGAAGGTCAGCCACTGCGAGGACTGGTAGCCGGTGGCCCACGAGACGTCCTCAATCCCGTACTCGAGCTGGTTGACCTGGTAGCTCAGCTGCACCGGCAGGTTGCTGAACACGGTGCTGGACGCGGTGCTGAACAGGAACGTCAGCGAGTTCTCCTCGCCGTTGACCAGGCTGAGATCCGCGCTGGACAACGAGAACCCTGCCACTCGGCTCAGGTAGGCGACCGGGGTCCCGGCCTGCAGCACCTGCGCGACGTGCAGTTGAGTGGTCACCAGCCAGGGCAGCGTCACGCCGAGCTGGCCGGCGATCAGCGTGAGCGTGTCGCCGTCCTTGATGTCATACTGCGCGGGCGGCCCGGCGGTCGTGACCGTCGCCGCCGGCGGCGGCACCTGCAGGGTCACCCCGGCCGCGAATACGTTGGGCACCGTGGCGTTCATCGCCGCGAAGTTGGCCACCGCGTCCGGGGAAGCGGGGGTCGCCGCATCCAGCCCGAGGTAGCTGATCGCGCTGAACAGCGTGTCGTCGTCGGCCAGTGCATACGTGCGGCGTGCCAGGTTGACCGCGACGCCTGCCTGGAGCAGGCCGGCGCTGTCGGCGAGGGGATGACCGGCGGTATCGGTGAGCTGGGCGACGTTTGTTACCGGCACCGCGAAGTGCGCCGCGACCGCGCCCAGCGTGTTTCCATTGGCGGCGGTGGTCACGGTGTAGGCGGGCTTGCCGCCCTGGGCGGGCACCACGAACCCCGGTGTGAGCAGCCCGGAGCCGGCCAGCTCGGTGAGCAGCAGCTCCTGCGGCGCCTGGAAGTGCGCCGCGAGCGAGCCGAGGCTGTCCCCAGCGCGCACCGTGTACGGCGCGGCGGCGGGCTGCCCGCGCAGCCGCGGTGCCGTGTCGCCGGTCCAGTCCGCGCCCGCGGGCGCGGTGACGCTGGCCGGTAGCTGGACAATCGTGTCCACCTGGTAGGCGGTGGACAGCGTGACCAGCAACTGCTGGTACAGCGTGTCCTGGGCCGCGGCCAGGTGCGGGTCGGGCTGCTGGGTGCCGGAACCCGGCTGGACGACGTAGTCGACGCTGTCCCGGATGGCACCCGCCAGCGTGGCCTTGGCCTGGACCAGTTCGGTGTAGGAGGCCGGGTCGAGGGTGTAGGCGGCGACGGCATAGTCGCTGGACAGCACCAGGTCGAGCTGGGCGAGGAACGGCCGGGCCCAGCCGTCCAGGTCGATGCCGGTGAACGCGGTCGGCTGGGCCGGGCCCAGGCCCTGGGCGCTGGTATAGCCGCTGATGGGGATCTGGCCAGGTGAGTTCCACAGCGCGGTGCTCAGCGGGCGGGGAGCGAAGAAATACGGCGTGCCGGCGGCCACCGTGCAGGGCGGCAGCGGGATGGTGACGCCGGGCACCAGCAGCCCTGGGACCACAGCGGCGTCGGCGGCCAGGCTCGCGACCGTGAGCTTTTGGGCGGCCGCGATCGAGGCCAGGGTGTCGTGGATCGCGATGGTGTAGCTGCCGTCCGGCAGCGGGATCGCCACCCCGGCGGCCAGCAGGCCCGGCACGTCGGCCACCGCCGCGGCCAGAGCCGGCGCCGGCAGGCCGAACTGGGCCGCGATCCCGGCCAG
>Ga0335081_10014673_pt1 | contig 12673 bp, 10 predicted proteins | sample Lox_Sample_35_FD_206713 | JGI IMG/M metagenome (GOLD analysis project Ga0335081, IMG submission 206713) | Soil microbial communities from Loxahatchee National Wildlife Refuge, Florida, United States - Lox_Sample_3.5 | ecosystem: Environmental > Terrestrial > Soil > Wetlands | place: USA...
CGGCGTGGGCGGGATGGCGCCGCTGGGGATCTTTCAAGTGGGCGATTTCACGAATCCCCGGGGAATCGAGCTCTCGGTTCTGCTGGCGCGGACAGGGCGGCTTTCCGCACGGTTCAACTACACGTTCCAGGACCTGAAGGCCGCGTATCCTCAACCGAACGATACGTTCGACGAACTGCAGCTCGTCATGTTTTCCGGGACCCATTCATTGTTCTACGACGACCTCCGCGAGCGTCACCGGGGGAGCGCCGAGCTCGACTACAGGTTCGGGAAGGATGATGGTGGACCCATCCTGGAGCGACTCGGCCTCAACCTGCTTCTCACGTTCAACAGCGGCCACAGGTACACCAGCGTGGGGAATCTCTCTGTTGACCCTCGATTCCGTGTCCCCATCGGGGAACCCGGGGAAATAATGACCCCCTGGTTCTGGCAGCTTGATGGCAGGATCGACAAGGCAGTCATATTCGGTCCACTGGATGTTGACTTCTACGTCTACGTCATAAACCTCCTCGGCACCGAAAACGCCGTCAGCGTATTTCCCCGTACCGGCGACCCGGGGAATGACGGCTGGCTCTCGACGCCCGCCGGCGCGTCCACGGCGGCCATTTACGGCCCCCAGTACGCGGCATTTTACAAGGCCGTCGTCGACGGCAAGAACTCCGGGAACTGGGGGCCGCCAAGACAAATCAGGTTTGGTGTCAGCGTGGAGTTATGAGAGTATCTCTCTTTTGTTTGCTTGTTGCGCTCCCCGGAATCGCCCTCTCGGCGGATGACAGCGCATTCGTCGCGCGGCAGCGGCGGCTCCTTGAGGTCCTGAGCAAAGAACCTGTCAGCCTCCCCGCGATCGCCGGAAGGCTGGCGGTGGACTCGAACCGGGCCGCGGCCATCGCGGCGTTTGATTCAATGGGACGAGACAGAAGCCTCTCAAACCCGTTCCACGGGTACGCGCTCATGGCGGTGTATCTCCACTTCCGCTCGCTCTTCCCCGATTCGATACACCGGCTCGTACGGGAGGTGTTCCGCTCCAGGGGTCTCTATCGGGGGGACACGGAGAACCACTGGGTGATGTATTACACAGGCATGTACCTTGCGGCACAGACGTGGCCGAACGAGCCCGGGACGGAGTGGTTCAACGGGAAGAGCTCAGAGGAGAATTTCCGCGAGGCGGAAGGGTGGTTGGGCCACTGGATCACGCTGACGTCGACGATTGGCCAGGGAGAGTTCGATTCGCCGACGTACATGCCCGTGTTCCTGGCCCCCATGTGCGTCCTCTATGATTTCGCCATCGACACCGCGATGAAGACGCGGGCCCGGATGATGTGCGACCTCGTGCTCGCGGATTTTGCCGTGGAGGACCTGGAGGGAAACTACGGCGGCGGCCACTCACGGGACTACCCCGCGGACATCATCAATCCCCTGATCGCGCAGACCACGCGCGTCGCCTGGCTCTATTTCGACCAGCCGGGGCGGATGATCTGGGATGACCCGCAGTTCCGGCCCCGGGTCCGGGCCTCGTGGGAGATCGTTTTCCCTGCACTGAGCAGCTACCGCGCCCCGGAAATCGTGGTCCGGATGGCGACGGACCGATCGGTTCCTTACGTCCAGAGAAAACGGAAGCGCGTGCGCAACGTCATCAGGTTCGGCGATGAGCTTAACCCGCCCGTTTACAAATACACCTACATGACGGCAGACTACGTGCTGGGGTCCCTCCAGGGAGGGATCCTCCAGCCCTTCCAGCAGCACACATGGGACGTCACGTTCGTCTCGGACAAACCTTACAATACAATTTTCACGGTTCATCCCTCGTACTCGAAGCGTGAGCTAGGCATGTTCTTCCCGGAGGAGTTAAACGTCCTCGCACAGGACGTCGACCGGGCGAAGATCGTTTATACGAGTCCCGACAAGTGGAACTCCAGCTCACCCTACGAACAGACTTTCCAGTACAGGAACGCGATCATCGTTCTCTATAATATTGCTCCGGGAGCGCAGCATCCCCAGATTGACGGGTTCTTCCCCGGCAATCTTGATGACCGGACTGTGGATTCCACCGGCCGGATATTCTGCAGAAGCGGGAACACTGCCGTGTCGTTCTTCCCGCTCAGGCCATACACGTGGATCCGTGAAGGAGATAACTGGAGGATCCGGAGCCCTTATCTAAAGAACGGGGCCGTGGTCGAAGTGGCAGCCGTTCACGCAGCGGCGGAATACACTGAGTTCATCCGGCAGATGCGCACGCACCGCATCGACACAACGGGTTTCAGCAGGGTACCGACCGTGACGTACACAACGCTTGCCGGCGATATCATGAAATTCGAATACGATGGCGCGCGCACGCTGAACGGGGGCGATGTCGATATTACGAAGACTCCGCTCTATGACGGGCCGATGATGACGGGCGATCCGGGCACTGGCGTTATCGAGCTCCACTATGGCGTGCGCGCGCGGGTGCTTGATTTCCGCCAGGGGAGGATCATCGAACGATGAAAAGCCTCCTCCGCGTGCCGAGTTTCTCGGCGCTTTTATTCGTGATCATCGCCGCGGGCGACGTCGCGGTCGCCCAGCGCAGCTCCGGCGGCATCCGAGTCGCGCAACGCGTGACCGTCTACATGACGATCGTCGCCTCGTACCGGGCCCCGCAGGGACCTCCTGCCGACCCAGCGTACGGGCTTTTCGTCAGCGCAGACGCTGGACTGACGTGGCAGCACCGTGGATGGCGGGAATACATCCGGACGTTTTATTCGGAGGCGGGAAATGACGGCACGATCTGGTCCGCATGCGGTAACGGCGTCCTTCGATCGACCGACAACGGCATCCACTGGAAGGTGACAACAGGGTGGGAGGTGACTGAGGTGCTGAAGGTGAAAGCGGCTCCCTCGCTCCCCTCGCTGGTATTCGCCTCCACCGCCTACGGGGTATTCCGGTCAACCGACCGGGGCGAGACATGGGAAAAGAAGACCGCGGGTATGCGCAGGCCGTTCTCGGGTGACGTGTGCATCGACCGGACGGATCCCCGGCGAGTTCTCGCAGCTACAGAAGAGGGGGTGTATCTGAGCGAGAATGGCGGGGAAACGTGGCGCCAGACGGGTGCTGCCGGCAAGGGAGTTCGCGTTGTGGTGCAGGATCCGTTCAACGCATCGCAGTTCTGGTTCGGAACCGAAGAGGATGGCGTGTATCGTTCTACTGACAGCGGCAAGAAGTGGGCGCAGCGTTCACCCGGCTCACTTCACTCTGCGGTCTACACGATCGCCATTCATCCCCGCCGGAAAGACTGCCTCTATCTTGGAACGTATGGCGACGGCATTTTCGTCACCACTGACGGGGGTAGACACTGGGAAGCGCGAAGCAACGGTCTGTCGAATATGCATATCCATGCACTGGTTGTCCTCCCATCGGCACCTGATGTTCTGCTTGCCGGGACGCTGAATCACGGGTTGTTCCGTAGCACTGATAGCGGTGGAACCTGGCAGAGTTGCTTTCAGGACAGCTCACAGGTGTGGGGGCTGTCGGTGAGGACTGAAGGCAGCTCTCACTGAGAAGCAAGTTGGGGAACCTGTTCATCATTTGCGCAGGCTCTTCTTTAGATCGCAATCCTCGCTCCTCCCCGCCTCCATTCTTCTGTCGAAGGTGACGTCGTAGTCTTGTTCAAATTTGTGCAACAGGCGTGTACGAAAACGTCCCGTTGTCGTCACAATTAGCCATTACTACAATTAGGAGAGAATAGTTTCAAGCATTCGCAAGTATTGGAACGTCTGTCCGCGTTCTTATAGAGAATGTCAACTCTATGCTGAATCCTGCAATGATTCCTCAGACTCTGTTCTGTGGCATGAGTTATGAACAGAGTTACTGGCTTTCACAAGCCACAGGAGGAATATATGATCAAATTCTCAACACTTCTTACTACGGTCGTGTTGGTGCTGACTCTCTCCCTCGCAGCTCGAGCTCAGCACTTTGCGAACTCCCCTGAACCCACGTATCATGGCAACGACATCACTTATTGCGCAACTTGCCACGGGGATTCTACAAACGCCAGGTTCGGAAAGGTTCCACCGTGGTCACATACGTTGCATGCCACCGCTTACGATTCGATCCCTGTGTCTGAGCGGGCATTTCTTCAGAGCAGCTCATCCTGTCTCCCCTGCCATACCACGGGCTGGGACACGACGAAGTCCATCGGCGGGTTCAGCGACTATTTCCGGCATTTGCCTCAAACCCACGCTGACACGGTTGGCATGATGGCGATGAAGAACATACAGTGCGAGGAGTGCCATGGACCGTATACGACCACCGGTGTGGGGTACGACACCAGCCTCGCTGCATCGAAGTGCGGCATCTGCCACGGGGGCGACCCGCACACACCGATTTACAACGACTGGTTGAAGTCGATGCACGCCGTGTCCAAGTATACTTCCAGCGGCACGCAGAAGATGACTGCAACGAGCACGCAGTGCGCCGGTTGCCATACCGCCGAGGGAGCGATGCAGTGGTTCGGCCAGTCGGGCGCCGCACCCAATATAGTTCCTGCGGACACCTCGAGATCAGTTGGTCTCACGTGCGCGGCGTGCCATGACCCGCACGGTAGCAAGAACGATCACCAGCTCCGACTGCCGATCGCGCAGCTTTGTGAGAAGTGCCACAATCCGGAGTATCCCCAGGATAGCGTTGGGACGACGGTGGGGAAAGCCGTTCACAATACGCCTGCCTACATGTTCGAGGGAGTTGGCGGATATCAGTATCCCGGCTGGACGTATTCGTCTTCTCCTCACACGCTGGTCGCCACGCAGAAGTGCGTTACGTGCCACGTCCATACCGTTACACCGCCGGTGGTTTCGGATACGACACCCGTGTACACGGGTCATTCTTTCGTCCCGCGCAAGGAAGCATGCCTGACGTGCCACACGGACATCGATACGAACGCCAGCGATTTCAACTATCACCGGATACAGACAATTACCGACAGCATCGCAAACGTCCTGGCCGGTAAACTCGCGACGGCAAAGACGAAGGCAGACTCAAACTCCATGGGATTCCTCCGCGCGAAGTTCAACTATGACTTCTACGAAGGAGACATGAGCCACGGGGTCCACAACACGAGCTATGCCCAGGGTCTCTTGCTGTCTGCGATCGCCAACTTCTCCCTGACCGGAGTGCAGCGTGCGGACGCATCAGTACCTTTCAAGTACGAGCTGAAGCAGAACTACCCGAACCCGTTCAACCCGTCGACGACGATCGATTTCTCAGTGGCCGGGAAGGACATGGTGCGGCTCGACGTGTTTGACGTTCTCGGCAAGCACGTTGCGACGCTCGTGAATGAGGCAATGACGCCGGGGCGGTACACGATTTCCTGGGACGGCAGCTCAGGCACCGGGAGCAAGGTCGCCAGCGGAATCTACCTTTACAGGATCCAGGCGGGGATGTTTATTTCCGTGAAGAAGATGCTGCTGTTGAAGTAACTCTCTCCGCGTCATGGCGAGCGAAGCCGTCTGGGGCGAGATTGCCACGCCAAGGAGCGGCGTGGTCCAAAGAGCGGACTTCGCACAAAGCGCTCGCAATGACCGCGGTGGAGCGCTCGCAATGACAGCGGTGAAGCGCTCGCAATGACGGCGGTGGAGCGCTCGCAATGACGTAGGTTTGAGGGGAGCAGCGCAGCAAACTGATCCCCAACAACGGGCACCCGCAAGGGTGCCCGTTTGCTTCCGTGGGCTACCAGACTACATACTTCGCATTGCCGGGGATGCGGCTTCGGAGATCGGCGGATTCCGAGTCCAGCTCAAACCGCACGTGCGAGAAGTAGACCGCATCGAGGCGCTTCACCTCGAATTCTGTCCAGCGCCGGATGCTCCTGACTGACTCGACCGGTCCGCAGAAGTACCCCGCAACAAGCGTCTTGTTCACTTCCGGATCCGTGTAGATCACGTGGGGTTCGAAAACGAACCGGCCTTCATTTCCGGAAGTCGAACATCGAACCCGAACCTTCCTCTTCATCGCCTCAATTATCCTGTCGACCATCAATCTCCTCGCGCATTCTCAGAGAACAGCCAGGGCGCCGCTCGCCCTCGCGGCGACCGAAACCCGGTATCGGAATTTCGTTGAGAATTCTCCCGACGGGGTATTCAGGAGCAGTGAGGAGGGAAGATTCCTGGAGGTGAATCCGGCCCCCGTACGTCTCCTCGGCTACGACAATCGGGAAGAACTCATGGCCGTGGACATTCCATCGATGTTGTATTTTGACCCTGCAGATCGATATCCCCGGGATGCTGACGGGCATTCCGAAGATGGAGGAGTGTCCCGCCTGCGGCGCAAGGACGGCACGGAGGTCTGGACAGAATACCACGGCCGGCGGGAGTATGGCGAGGACGGCCGGGTCCGCTTTCGCGAAGGAATATTGAGAGACATCACAGAGCGCCGGAAAGCGGATGAGGAACGGGTCGGACTTGAGCAACAGCTCTTCCAGGCCCAGAAAATGGAAGCTATCGGGACGATGGCCGCCGGGCTCGCACACGATTTTAACAACATACTCGGGATCATCATGGGGAATGCCGGGATCCTGACCGTGTCCACTCCCGAGGGGGAAAAGGTCCGTCTCCGTGCAGAGAGTATCACGACGGCGGCGGAACGCGGGGCCCAACTCGTCAGGAAGCTCATGACGTTCGCCCGGAAAACGGACGCCGAGCAAAATCCGCTTTCTCTCAACGACGTTGTCCGCGAGGGATTGGATCTCCTGAGGGCCACGCTGCCAAAGGAGATTGCCGTTCACCTTTCGCTTGACACCGCAATTCCCGCGGTCATTGGCGACAGCGGGCAGATTCAGCAAGTTCTGATAAACCTCGGGGTTAATGCTCGCGATGCGATGCCAGGCGGAGGCACACTGACCATCACGACTTCCGCCGTCCCCCGAGACACCGCGAGAAAGACGATCCGGTCTGCGGCCGCCGCGCGCTACGTTCGACTGGAGGTGGCCGATACCGGCCGTGGGATGGACGAGGAGACGCAAAGGCGGATATTCGATCCATTCTTCAGCACGAAGACGCCTGACCGGGGAACGGGGCTGGGACTTGCAATGGTGTCAGGCATCATCGCGAAGCACGGGGGGCACGTCAGTGTGAGAAGCTCCCCGGGGCTCGGGAGTGAGTTCACCATCTGGCTCCCTGTTCGGGAAAGGACCGCGCAAAGTCCCAGGCATCCCTCACTCGCCTGACGGAGCAGTTTCAGAACACATTCCAACCCCGAAACATTGAGTAGATCGTGATCGAAATGTACCGTAGCTGATAACAACAGGCAGGGGAGAACCGATTCGTGCGGGGGGAGGAAGTTATGGTCTTGCTGGAAGTGTGTTGAATTTGTCAACAAGGATCAGGATTCGAGCGAATGGGATACGCCCCTCCTCTTTCGCTATTTGTTGCATGAACTCGTAGATCCACTTGACTCTTATTTCTGAACTCATAAATTTTGAACAAGTTCTTTCTCGCATCCCCGCTGGTTCTCCCCCCTTCACCCGAGCACACCACCCAGCAAGCTGCAATGCCCCCGCATGGGCCGCACGCAGTATCACCCGGATCGAGTGAAAGGGAGGATTGGATGCACCACCCGATTTCCCCCGAGGCAATCATGAATGCCGTCTACGCGCTGGGCTTCCTTGCTCTCTGTGCAATCGCATTCGTCGCGTACATCTTCTTCCTGAAAGGACAGCAGAAACTCCAGGATGACCTTGCCCGGCATTTCCGCGGAGAAAGCGGAGGTGAACGATTCCCTTCGAGCGCGGCCTGATCGTACCAGTCTAAAGCTTCGTCACCGTTTTATTCCCGCCTAACTCCCAACCGCCGTTTGCGGCTTCGGGATTCTCCCCACTCTTCCATCAGAGGTTTGCTCCTCCTGTCAGGCAAGCCGGCTACGGCAATCAGCCCAACGGTGCTGAACATGAAGCCAAGGGCGAACCAGAACCCGGGCGCGATGCAGCGCACATCGCGAAGTAATCAGCCCGGTCTATCCCGTGGGGAGGAGGGCAATTTATGAGCGAAAACACGCGACACGAAGTGTGCGCCTGAGGGGCCAGGTCATCTGATTTCAACCGGCGGATGCGGCCTCATCAGGATCCAACCTGCAGGGTCAAGACTGATCGTTGCCGGCGGGCCCGCAATGCTGAATGTGAAAGTCTCCGTCTCATGTGACAGGTGCACGGTCTCGATTCTCTTCCCGGCGCCCGTGTTGATTTCGATTTCCAGTGGCATGTGGTAGATGTTCCCCTTTTGCGTCAGCGTGCAAGTCAGGCGGTATCCGGAGCCTGCCTTCAGGCATGAGGCTGCAGCGGTGATATCCGGCACCCCCCTTCTTTCCAGCCACTCCTCACGCCACCACCGGAGCGATTGCCCGGTCCCTTCTTCCAGCGTCAGAATGAACTCATCCATAGTAAATGTCGCGTGCTGATACCTCTCAAAGAGCAGGCGAAGTCCGCTCCTGAACGCCCTCTCGCCCACGACGTATCTCAGGATGTGCATCAGCCACGGATACTTCCCATGAATCAGCTCCTGCCGGGTGTTCCCTTTCAACTCGCCGTAGAGCAGGTCCGATTCCGAAGGGATTCTGAGGTATGCTTCACGGAATTCCCTGAACGTCCGGGCCAGGGGCGTCTGCTTTCCAATCGTGTACATCACCTCTGAGTAGTCCCCGAAGCCCTCCGTCCATTGATAGCTGCCTTCGCCGGTCCCCCTGGTGGTGTAATCCCACCAGAGAAGCGCTGTTTCATGAGCATCGTAACCGGTTGTGGTAAATTCCTTTTCCAGGTACCGCGGGCTGTACCCGATGAAACCGGGGAACGCTCGCCGCGCGTAGATGCTGTCGATCTCAACGAACGTGAATTCGTCAAAGGGATACGGACTGAGCACATCGGAGTAGAACTTCAGGACGTCAGCCGACGAGCTGAAGATCTGATCGGCAAATCGCTCCGAGCCGGGATAGAGCAACGTTCTCATTTTAATGCCGTTCAGCTCACGATCCGATCTCCGCCAGCGGCAGTCGGCAAATACCGAAAACGTCACGGTCGGACGCAAAGTTTCGAAGACATGGAGGACATTCCCTCCGTTAGACGCGGAGGATACCAATCGGCCGGGCGCAATGACATCAAATCCTGCGGGAAGCGAAACTGAGGTTCTCACGGGAGCCCAATGATCGAAATCGATGGGATAAAACCTGTCCGACCAGAGGAGAAAAAGGCTGCTGTCCTCAATCACAGCCCTGTTTTCGTCGATGCTTCGTCCGGGCATCCCTCGCAGCCGGAATTTCATCCTGACGGCGGTGGTCGGGTGCGCGAGTCTGACAGTTATCCAATCATCCTCTCTCTGGAATGAGGCCGGCGCCGAATCAGCTTCCACCACAATTGAGGAGTACCTGCTGTTCAGTCCGAAGTCGAACGAATCCAGGAGATTCGGGTTGGAGATGTCAACCTCAGCTTCCAGTGAAAGCACCCGGGAGCGGAAGTCAGGCACTATTGCTATGTCATACTTTGTGATTGAATACGTCGCCTCCTGCTGAGAATTCCCTGCCAGTGCAGCCGTGCCGAGCGAGAGGAGGCCAATTATCGAATAAATATGAACATCAATCGAGCGTGTCATTGTCGGATCACATGCCCCGTGATGCGGCGCTCAACCAATTCGCCGATCGAGTGCCCCGTGATGCGGTGCTCCAGTAAATCAAAAGGCCCTTTATTCAAACAGGATAAAGGGCCATCTGAATGAGCTATCCATCAAATTAGCCAACGAGAGAACGAATATCAATGATCCGGCCCTTCACTTGACACCGGATCAGAGATCATGTATGTTGCGTCGGTTCAATCACGCACTTATGAATACTGACGATACGATCGGCATCGCGCTGGCGGCGTTTGGGATGTCGGGGAGGGTGTTTCACGCCCCCCTCCTGAAGGCGAACCCGCACTTCCGCATCCAGCGGGTCATGGAGCGGAGCAAGGACGAGGCGAGGAGATTTCTCCCGGGGACACCTGTCTCACGTTCATTCGATGAGCTGCTGTGCAACGAGAACGTGAGGGTTGTCGTGGTCAATACTCCCGACAGCTCCCATTACTCACTGGCCAAAAAGAGCCTCGAGGCCGGGAAACACGTCGTCGTCGAGAAGCCGTTCACGCAGACTGCCGCCGAGGCGGAGGAGCTTATCGCTCTCTCCCGGCGCGTCAACAGGGTCCTCACCGTCTTCCAGAACAGGAGATGGGACGGAGATTTCCTCACCGTGCAGAAGATCCTGCGCGAGGGGGTCCTGGGCCGCCTGGTCGACTTCGAGGCGCACTGGGACAGATACCGGAATTACATACAGGAGGGGACCTGGAAGGAGCGCGCGGATTCGGGCACGGGACTGCTTCAGAACCTCGGTCCACATCTCATCGATCAGGCGCTCGTTCTGTTTGGCATGCCCGAAGCCGTGACGGCGCACCTGCGCACCGTCCGAACGGGCGGATCAGTCTGCGACTGGTTTGAAATCCGGCTTCACTATCCTGGGACCGGAGTCCTTCTCTCGTCCAGCTACCTGGCCAGGGAACCCAGGCCCCGCTTCGCGCTCCAGGGGACGCTTGGGTCATTCGTGAAGCACGGTATCGATCCGCAGGAACAGGCCCTGGCCGCGGGGGGGGATCCTCGTTCGCCGGGTTGGGGCGCTGAACCGGAGTCGGCATGGGGAGTATTGACGACGGAGGGAACTCCTGAACGGAAGAAAATCGAGACGCTTCCCGGGACGTACAGTGCGTTCTACGATAATCTGTATGAGTGCATTGCGCACGCCGACGGGCTTGCCGTGAAGCCCGAGGAAGCTTCAAATGTCATAAAGATCATCGAGGCAGCAACAACGAGCGACGCGGAGCGAAGGACGATCCGCCTCTCCCAATCATAAGGAGAATACCCTCGCCGGCGAAGCGCACCTAGCGACGGCGGCCGCCTCCGTGGAATCCTCCAAACCCGCCGCCGTTCCCTCCTCCCCAGCCACCTCCAGTGTAGACTCGATCGCCGCGGTACGCTGGCGCGGGGACGACTGCTACGTTCACTGGAACTGAAAACGCCGTTTCAACCCCCACGTACAGGGGTGACCAGAACCATGGCTCACAGAAGGGAGAGACGGCAGCGTACCAGGAGGACGGATCGGGAGAATCGATTTCTTCCGAGGTCCCGGGGTCTTCCTGGCCCGCCGGCGTGGCAACCATCGCGTCTATGACGTCCTCGTGAACCCCGGCGTGCAGGAGATCAAGCACGTCGCGGGGAGTAAGCTCGAACGTCGAACCGGATGTCTCAAGCATGAAGATAATGAGACTGTCCCCGATGCCTGATTTCGAGAGTGATACGACATCGTCTTTTGTCATGTACACCACCGTGTCCGGTGCCGCGGAGCCATAGCTCCCCGCCTCCACATCCTGGGCACCGGCATTCCCGCTTATCGCCATCGACGCCGCTATAACGAGGGCGCCTGCAACTGATCCCTTCATTACCCCTTCGCTCCTTCCGCACGGACATTTTCCACACCTGTCTTCAGTGTGACACGGCGCAGTTCAAGAGGTTTAACAGGTGACTGACACCTGCCACTGGTCACTCATGCCCGGCAGCGGAGCCTGGCCCGGCATCGGGGAACGGATTTGCGTCCCGCTGCGTTGGCATATCGGAATCAGGCTACTGGTTATTCACGGGAAGCCGGACACTCCGCGGATCTCTCCCGATAGTCCACGATCTGGTAGGCCAATCACCTTAAGATCGAGGTGACCCATGAACGGATTCCAGCGGTTGAGAAGCACACACGCCCCCGCCGCCACGTTTCTTATCCGGCTCTCCGTGGGATTGATATTCTTCACGCAGGGGATTCTCAAATTCACCGACCCGCAGTGGGGCGTCCTCCGGTTCACGAAAATCGGGTTCCCCTGGCCTGACGTCACCGCCCATTTCGTGGGCGTCTTCGAAGTGTGCTGCGGGCTCCTCCTCCTCCTCGGGCTCTTCTTGCGCCTCGCGAGCATTCCTCTACTCATCATCAATCTGACGGCTATCGCGACGACGAAGATACCCGAGCTGTTCCGCTCGGAGCAGGGATTCTGGTTCATGGTGAGCGACGGGCGCACTGACTTCGCAATGCTCACCGGCATCCTGTTCCTGCTCATCCTCGGCGCGGGACCGTGGTCATTCGATGCCTTCGCAACCGGGAGCGTTTCCGCCGGCGCCGATGGAGGCACGCTGGATGATGACGCCATCTAGCGTCGCGGGGGGAGTGAGGAAGAGGCAGGGTGCCGGTGACAGGGAGTCGGGCGCAGTCAGAAGAGGCGGGCCGCCGGCTCAGGGAGCCGGGCGCAGTCAGAAGAGGCGGGCCGCCGGCTCAGGTAGCCGGCCGCAGTCAGAAGAGGCGGGGCGCCGTCAGTGGAGGTCCTTCTTTTCCCCGACACGCGGGATCGTCGTGATCACGATGCGCTTCTCGACCTGGAAGACCTTCGCCGACACCGCCTTGATTCCCCGAGTCTGGGCGAGGATCTCCTTCAGCTCTCCGACCAGGAGGGGGAACCCGCTCGCGTTCTTTTCGATGTTCACGCGGTCGAATTTCTCGCTCCTGGCGAACGCCTGGATCAACTCGGCGCCGAAGGGTTCCCCGCACACGGCGTCATTGAGGCGAATGCGCTTATCCACCTGGCCCGGCTCGATATAGG
>Ga0335081_10014674_pt1 | contig 12672 bp, 14 predicted proteins | sample Lox_Sample_35_FD_206713 | JGI IMG/M metagenome (GOLD analysis project Ga0335081, IMG submission 206713) | Soil microbial communities from Loxahatchee National Wildlife Refuge, Florida, United States - Lox_Sample_3.5 | ecosystem: Environmental > Terrestrial > Soil > Wetlands | place: USA...
GTCGACCTGATCGCGGCCGGGCTACTGCCGGCGGTCGGGGCGCGCTTGATCGCGACGAGGAGCTCGCCTGCGTCCGACTAGAACAGCGGCTCGGAGTCGCGGTAGAGCGGTTCGATGCCTGCGGCGGCGAGCGCTTCGCAATACCCGATGACGTAGTCGAGCGGACGCTCCATCGCGGCGGCATGGCGGGGGGCGATGCAGTACATGCGCTCGCTCAGATGCGGTCCCTGCCAGCCGTCGAGAACCTTCGCGGCGGTGGCGCCGCGAAGCATCGCGCGGATCTCTCGGTCTCTCATCGGCATTCAGCTGCGAGTGGGCACCCACGCTTCTGCCCGAACCAGGCTCTCTTGAACCAGGGAAGGACGTGAGCCGGTCGATCGCGCGCTGTCGCGCCCCGCAGGCACCAGCGCCAGCCCCAGCGCGACGGCGCATCCGATCAGCCTCCCGATCACAGGAGGCGACGATGCGCCGCGCGCTGGTTGGGTGTGGCTACGGAAGCGGGTGCGAGCCCTTGTGCACGATGGTGACCGTGCCCAAGCTCTCGGGCTTGGCCGCGGGCGCGTAGTCGAACACTTTCCCGGTCGAGAAGTTCATGACGAACACGTCGACGAGGGCGTGGGTCTTCGGATCGAGCCACGTCACGTACAGCTCGTGATTGCCGATCGGCATCGCCACGTAGTCCTCGACGGGGAACTTCGTGCCGACGTACGGCCCCTTGATCGGGACGCCGTGGACCGTTCCGCTCTTGTACGTCTGCTGGAACGTGTTGCCGGTGTTCCGCCCCTGGGTGTACGCGGTGTCGAGCACGTAACCGCTGAGGTTGAACGTCTTGACGGCGGCCGTCGCGGTCCGTGCCGGCGCGCCGGCCGCGGTCGCACTCGTTACCGCGGCGTAGGTGCCGATCGAGGCGCCGGCCGCGACCACTGCTGCTGCGAACTTCGTGGAACGCATGCATCCTCTCCTCTGTGGACGATGAGGGCGCGATCGTATGGCGTGGCCCCACGCCGCTCCAGCGCGCAGTCGCAGTATGTGCGCTCAGGATCAAGGAACCCGGCTCGGGTGTTCATGCGTTTACGCTTGTCGCATGTGCCGAAATATCAGAACGCTCTACAACTTCGATCCACCCGCCTCCGAGGACGAGGTCCGCGCCGCGGCGCTCCAGTACGTGCGCAAGATCAGCGGCTTCACGAAGCCGTCGCGCGCCAACGAGGAGGCGTTCGCGCGTGCAATCGACGCCGTTGCTCACGCCTCGATGCACCTCCTTGATGAGCTCGAGACGAACGCGCCGGCGAAGAACCGCGAGGTCGAGGCGGCCAAGGCGCGCGCCCGGTCCGCGCAGCGCTACGCAGCATGAGCTGAAGCGCCTGTCCGTGGCGGGCTGGAAGGATCGCCCGGGCGCTCTCGTCTTGCCTCTTCAAGATGAATGTGGAGAGGGATTTCGGGGATGGCGGGCGTGGCTGGCGGCCATTGCCAGAGCTCGAGTTCCGGGCGATCGGTCCTGACGACCGCGAGCGCGTGGCCTCGATGTACGAGCGGCTCAGCCTGGAGTCGCGCCATCGGCGGTTCCTCTCACCGAAGCCGGCGTTGACCGAGCGCGAGCTCACCTTCCTCACCGACGTCGACCACTTCCGCCACGTGGCGCTGGCCGCCGTCGATCGGCGTGACGGGTCGATCGTCGGGACGGCCCGCTACGTCCACGAGCACGGTCGCCCGGGGGTCGCGGATGTCGCGCTCGAGGTCGTCGACGAGCTTCAGAACCGGGGCATAGGCACCGCGCTCGCGACTGCGCTGCTCGCGCGAGCGCGCGAGAACGGGCTTGTGCTGCTGACCGCCGGGACGCTGTGGGACAACCGACCCGCGCGCGCCCTGCTGCGACGTCTTCGGTTCCGTCCCCGCCGTAGCTGCGGTGCGGTGATCGAGCTCGAGCTGGCGCTCGATCGGCTCGGCTGATCAACGCCCGGTCTCGTCGTGCGCGGAGCTCGCGCACCAGGTACGCTGCTCATGATCCCCGGGGGGTCTAGTGGAGTCGGAGTCAGACCATGTGCGCGCACTCGTTGGTCGTGCTCGCGAGCTTGCTGAACTCGAGGGAGCGCTCGATCAGCTCGCCGCCGGCGAACCCTGGTGCGTGCAGATCGTCGGCGAGCCGGGAATCGGCAAGTCGCGCCTGCTCGCCGAGCTGTGCCGGCGCGCTGAGGATCGCGGCTACCTGGTCCTGAGCGGCAGCGCCGCTGAGTTCGAGCGGGACATCCCGTTCGGCCTGATGGTCGACGCGCTCAACGACTATTTCGGCTCGCTCGAACCGGTGGTGCTCCGCGCGCTCGACGACGACGTCCCGCGCGAGCTCGCCGCCGTCTTCCCGGCGCTGCCGCGCGAGCCCGACAGCGACGCGAGCGGGGGCGAGGGCGCCGAGCGCTACCGGTTGCACTATGCGGTCAGGAGCGTGCTCGAGCGGTTGGCGAGCCGCCAACCGGTGCTGCTCGCGCTCGACGACGTCCACTGGGCCGACACGGCCTCGGTCGAGATGCTCTCCCATCTGCTGCGGCGCTTCCGCGGGCCGCTGCTGATGGCAGTCGCCTATCGCCAGGCGCCGCCGCGGCTGCTCACCGCGCTGGAGGGCACCGCCCGCGCGGGGCGGGAAAGCCGGCTCGAGCCGGCGCTGCTGACGCTCGAGGAGGCCGGATCGCTGATCGGGTCCGGCGTCGACGAGAGCGCGCTGGCGATGCTCTACCGCGAGAGCGGGGGCAACCCGTTCTATATCGAGCAGCTTGCGCGAGCCGGACATCTCGGCGTCGGCGGCGCCGCCGGCGCGTGGGCGCATTCGCCCGAGGCCGTCCCCCAGGCCGTGCTCGCGGCCATCCGCGCAGACGTCCTTGCGGCGTCCGACGATTCGAGGCGAGCGCTTGAGGCGGCTGCCGTGGCCGGCGAGTCGTTTGAGCCCGAGCTCGTGGCCGCGATCGCCGAGCAGAGCGTGCCGACCGTGTTCGCCGCAATCGACGAGCTCGTGCGGCTCGACTTCATCCGTCCGGCCGAGGCGCCACGCCGGTTCCGCTTCCGGCACCCGATCGTGCGCCGGGCGGTCCACGACGGGATGCCGCAGGGCTGGCAGATCGGCGCGCACGCTCGCGCGGCGAACGCGCTCGAGGCGGCCCATGCTCCCGCCAGCGTGCGCGCACACCACGTCGAGGGCTCGGCCACGGTCGGGGATGAGCGGGCGGTGTCGCTGCTCGTCCAGGCGGGACGCGAGGTCGCGCCGCGAGCGCCCGAGACGGCCGGCCGGTGGCTGCTCGCGGCCGCGCGCCTGTTGCCGCCGACCGAGCGCGACGAGCGACGGCTGCGGCTGCTCGGTCTGGCCGCGAACGCGCTCACCTATGCCGGCGCATACGACGAGGCGCTGGAGGTACTCGACACGGTCAAGCGCCTACTGCCGCCCGAACAGGTCGACGAACGGGCAGAGCTGGTGAGGAGGATTGCGTTCGCCAAACGCATGAACGGCCATCCGTTCCAGTCGCGGGAGCTGGTCGAGACGACGCTCCGGACGCTTGCCCCCGACGCGCCCGGGGCGCTCGCGCTGACGCTCGAGCTCGCGCTCGATCACTACTGGCGCGGCGACTTCGGGGCGATGTCCGACGTCGCGCGGGACGTCGCCGATCGCGCGCGGGCCGCGGGCGAGACACTGTGCTGGGCGTGGGGAGCGGCGCTGTGCAGCCTCGCCAGCACCTCGCTCGGCCATCCCGGCGCGGGGCTCGTCGAGCTGCGCGAGGCCGGGGTCGCCTACGACGCGCTGCCCGACGAGCAGCTCATCGAGCACATCGACGTCGGCGGTTACATCGCCCACGCGGCGTTACAACTCGAGCGCGCCGACACGACGCTGCAGTACGTGCGGAGAGTCCTGCGTCTGGCCGAGCAGACCGGCCAGAGTCAGCTGATCCCGGGGCTTCTGGTGATCGAGACGAACGCATTGGTGATGAAGGGACGCATCGCCGATGCGGTGGCGCTGGCCGAGACCGCCACCGACGCCGCGGCGCTCGCAGGCAACGACCAGGTTGCCGTCTGGGCGCTGTGGGCGGACGCGATGGTGTGCTCGCTCGCCGGAGAGACGGCCCGCGCGCTCGCGAGCGCCCGCGAGGCGGTGGCGCGCTCGGAGCATCTCACCGAGACGTTCTTCTCGAGCCTGTCGCGGCTGCACCTTGCGGCGGCGCTGAACGCCGCAGGCGATCCCGCCGGCGCGCGGTCCGAGCTGGCGGAGTTCGAGGCGGGCCCGGGCCAGCGTCTGCTCGACCTGCGCGGCAGCAACGGCTGGGAGCTCCTGACCCGCACGCTCCTGTCACTCAACGAGCTCGACGCCGCGGCCGAGGCGGCGGCGACCGCCGACGCCCGCGCCAGGACTAGCCTGTTGCCCCACCGCGCGGCGACCGCGATGTGCGCCCGGGCCGCGGTCCTGCTCGCAAGAGGCGACGCGGCCGCGGCGATCGACACGGCGCGCGAAGCGCTGCCGCTGGCGGAGTCAGCCGACAACCCGCTGCTGGGCGCGCGTGCCCGAGCGCTGATCGGCACGGCACTCGGGCGCGTCGGCTCGACTGACGGTGCAGTGGCCGAGCTCGAAGAGGCGGAGCGCACGCTGTACGGGGCCGGAGCTCTGCGCGAGGCGGACGCCGCCGCCCAGGAGCTGCGCCGGCTCGGCCGGCGCGCGCCCCGGCGGATCCGGGATGCTCGCCGTGGCGCGGGGACTCCGGGCGCCGCGGGGGTCGCGGCGCTGAGCGCGCGCGAGCGCGAGGTCGCCACGCTGGTCGCCTCGGGGATGCGCAATCGCGATGTCGCGGCGGCGCTGTTCGTGAGCGAGAAGACCGTCGAGAGTCACCTTGCGCGCATCTACGACAAGCTCGGCGTGCGCTCGCGGACGGCGCTGGCGACGATCATCGCCGGCGAGCACGCCGAGCCGGCGCTCCGCTAGGCGACGGTCGCCGCTAGGCCACGGTCGCCGTTAGGCAACCGTCGCGGTCGACTCGGTGAGCGCGCGGGCGATGTGCTGGCGGCCGCGGTGCAGGCGAGTCGTGATCGTCGCCTCGCGGGTGCGCAGCGCCCGAGCGGCCTCGCGGTAGGACAGGCCGACGAGGTCGACGGCGATCACCGCGTCCCGGTAGGCGGGAGGCGCGCTTGCGACCGCCTCCATCAGCTCGCGAGCGGTGATGCCGTCGGCCTCGAACGGGGCCGCGGGGTCGTCGTCCTCGAACAGCTGGCGCTCGGTCGGCCGGCGCGCGGCAGTCCGGTAACGGCTCGAGTACGTGTTCCGCAGCGCACGCATCAGATAGCCGATCTCGTTCCCGTCGCGGACCAGACGCGGCCGCTTGAGCACGTTCAGGAACGTCTCCTGGACGAGGTCCTCGGCGTCGTGACGCGATCCGCACAGCGCCCAGGCGGCCCTGAACAGCGGGTCGAAGTACTGCCCCAATCGCTCGGGCTCGAGGATCACGGCAGACGCACCTCCTGCACCTCCTCGGCGACGGTCCGCTGCGCGACATAGTGGGGCAGCAGCGACAGCGCGGCCGCTTCGGTGTCGGCATCGACCGTCCACCAGATCCCGTGCCCGCCCCGGGCGCATGATCCGAACGGCCGGGTGTGGCGCAGAGGGCTCTGGAAGCCCTTCCACGCGGCGATCGCGATCGCGCACTCCTCGGGTTGGTGCCGGTGGATGAGGACGTACTTCGCCATGACCTCAGCTTGCCGGGGATCCCGCAATTGCGGTATAGGGAGATTCCCTGGTCTTGCCCCTCATCGTCCCTGAACGTGGCGTGCGGGGTCAGGCTCGGAGCCGCCAAGCGGAGACCGGCTGCTCGACGCCGCGAAGGAAGACTTCGCACCGGCTCCTCAGCGGCCAGGCGAGCTCCTCGCGCGTGGCGCTGCGCGTCGACAAGCTGATCAGGGCCTCGTTGGGCCTGGCGTGTTTGGCCAGCCGGGCTGCGAGATTAACGGCACTGCCGTACCAATCGCCCCCGCGCATCACGGCCTGCCCCGTGTGGACGCCGACCCGCACGGGCAGCAGGTCGGGCCGTACGCTCACTTCCTCGACGACGCGCGCTGCCAGCGAGACCGACCGTGAGGGATCTGGGGACCAGATCATCGCGCCGTCGCCCATCGACTTCACCTGCCAGGCGCCGTGCTCGCGACAGAGACGAGAGATGGTGCGCCTGAACTCACGGGCGAGACGCGCCGCGGCCTCGTCGCCTTGCACTTCGGTAAGCGCCGTGTAGCCGACGAGGTCGGCGAACACGAACGTCGGCGCCGGGTGGCGAGCCATCCACCGCCGCCGGCGGACGACGTGCATTTGCCGTGCTCCGACGAGAGCGGCGCCGGCGGCGCAGCCGGACATGGTCTGGATCACCGCCAGATCAATCATCGATCACGCTCGTCTCGCCGCATTCCCGGTAAGGACGCGACCTACCAGTGGAACCTTCCAGACGGTTCTACGGCGATCGCGGCGGCGGCTCGGCCACGACCGTGGCCGAAGAAAACATCGCCCGGGTCGCGCCCGCGATCTCGACGACCGCGTCCCGCGCCGTGCGGCTGACGCCGGCGCCGTTGATGAAGCCGTGGATGAAGCCCGGGAACCGCCGGAGTGTGGCCGGGGTGCCGGCTTCTCGGAGCGCTTCGACGTACGCCTCGCCCTCGTCCCTGAGCGGGTCGAACGCGGCGGTGACGACGAATGCCGGCGCGAGGCCGGACAGGTCCTCTGCTAGCAGCGGCGACGCGCGGGGATCGCGTGTGTTCGTGCGCTCGACGCCCAGGTAGTTGTCCTCGAACCAGTTCATCTCGGCGTCCGTGAGCAGGAATCCCTCGCCGAACAGGTCGCGCGACCGGCGGCGGACGGTGAAGTCGGTGACGGGATAGATCAGCAGCTGGAGCGCCGGCGCCGGACCGCCGTCATGCGACGCGAGCTGGGCGGTCACCGCCGCCAGGTTGCCGCCGGCGCTGTCGCCGCCGACGCCGATCCGGTTCGGATCGGCCCCGAGCCGCTCGGCGTTCGCGAACGCCCACCGGAGCGCGGCGCGCGCGTCGTCGACCGCGGCCGGAAACGGGTGCTCGGGCGACAGGCGGTAGTCGATCGCGAGCACGTGCGCGCCGGCGTGGCGGCAGAGGATCCGGCACACGTTGTCGTGAGTGTCGAGGTCCCCGTAGAGGAAGCCGCCGCCGTGGTAGTAGACGAGCAGCGGATGCGGGCCGCCGGGCTCGGGGGGCTCGTAATGGCGGGCGGGGATCGGGGTTGGGCCGTCGAGCACGAGATCGTTCGTCGCCCGAACGGGTACCGGCTTTCCCCCGAACACCGCGGTGAGCCGCCGGCGGGCCTCCCTCGCCTCGGCCGGCGGCAGGGTCTCGAGCGGCGGCTCCTTACGGCGCTCGAGTACGGCCAGGGTGAGCTGGATCTCGGGCGCCAGGGTGTCGCCATCGAGCCTGACCGGAGGCTTGCCCGACAGACGGACCTGGAGCGCCGGGGGGATCGCGTCGAGCCCCCGCGCCGCCAACTGCTGGACTCGCGCGCCCAGCTTGGATGGCACGGTGGCGCGGGGCACGCGGCGATCCTATCCACCGCGTGCCCCGCTTCGCGTCAGCTCACCGCGGAGCGGGAGAACATCCGGATCGAGATGGTCGTGAGCGCCACCGCGAACAGGGCCACGACGGCCAGGCTGAGCCAGGCCTCGATCGTGACGTTGCTCATGCCCCAGATGTCGTGGAGCCCCTTGCCCGACGGATCGACGAACGCGTAGCGCATCAGCGCGAGCGCGTGCGTGAGGGGCAGGAACTTCGCGATCGTGGTCAGCCACCCCGGCATCGCGGTGATCGGGAACAGCGCTCCGGCGAGGAAGAACGGCAGGATCGCGACCGCCGGAACCGCGCCGACATACTCCTCCTGGCTGCGGATCCGGCTCGCCAGCGTCTCGGCGACGCCGTACATGAACACGGTGAACAGCAGGGCTGCGCCGGCAAACCACGCGACGCCGTGGGCGGTGATGTGGAAGACACCGCCGCGCAGCGCCGACAGGCCGATCAGCACGATGACCTGGAGGGCTGAGAGCACGAGCGCGACCGCGAGGTTTCCGAGCACCAGGTAGGAGCGTGGTACCGGCGCCGCGAGCAACTCGCGTTGGGCGCCGTTGTGGCGGTCGACGATCACGCTGAGCCCGGCGAAGATGCAGCTCAGCGGGACGACGAGCCCCACCGCTCCGACTCCAACGAACGCCTCGTAGTCGATGTGCGAGTGCAGCCCGCCGGTCGCGATTGTGAGCGCCGGGGCCACGACCAGCGCCAGCAGCGCCGGGCCGATCAGCGGCACGAGGATCTGCCTGGGGTTGCTGGCGGTGAGCGCCGCGCGCCGGCGCGCGAGCGTTGCGAGCGCGCTTGTCGTGCGGGTGCGGCGTGGGGCTCTGAGTGTGACTGGTACGGGTTCGGCTATTGCTGACATGTATGTGTCACTCCTTGGGGGGTTCTTCGGCGGTTCAGGCGGCCTCTCGGACCTCGCCGCCGGTCAGTTGCAGATAGACGTCGTCGAGGTTCGGGACGCGGGTGGCGATCTCGGACACGCGGAGACGTTCAGACTCGATCGCGGCGAGCGCCTCGGTGGCGGCGTGCCGGTGAAGCGGGACCGTGATCCGGGCGCCGATCGCAAACGCGTCTTCGGCTGCGATCCCTCGGTCCCGCAGCGTGGCGAGCGCGAGATGCGGGCTCCCGTCGACGCGGAACTCGAGGATCTCGCGTCCGAGTCGGGCGAGCAGCGCCTGGGGGCTATCGAGCGCGACCACCGAGCCTTCGTGGATGATCGCCACTCGGTCGCATAGACGCTGGGCCTCGTCGAGGTAGTGCGTCGTGACCAGGATCGTAAGGTCGTCGCGCGCGCGGAGGCCCGCGATCACGTCGAGCAGCTCGTGGCGGATCCTCGGGTCGAGCCCGACCGTCGGCTCGTCGAGGAACAGCACCTGGGGCTCCGAGCACAGCGCGCGGGCGATCTCGAGGCGCCGGCGTTCGCCGCCGCTGTAGGTGGCGACGAGACGGTCTATGAGCTCGCTCAGGCCGAGCGCTTCGATGAGTTCTGTGGTCCGGCGCTTGGCCCTTTCTGGCGGCACGCCCCAGAGCCGGGTGTGCAGCTCGAGGTTCGTGCGGCCGGTCAAGCCGCGGTCGACCACCGCTTCCTGGAAGACGACGCTGGAGACGCTCCTGGCGAGCAGCGGCGACCGCGCCACGTCGTGCCCAACGAGCCGGGCCGTGCCTGCGGTCGGGACGATCGTCGTCGTCAGCATCCCCACGGTCGTCGACTTGCCGGCGCCGTTCGGGCCGAGCAGCCCAAACACCTCGCCCTCCGAGACCTCGAAGTCGATGCCCTTGACGGCTTCGACTCCGCCCGGATACGTCTTGCGTAGGCCTTGCGCTTCGATCGCATGCATGTTCAATTCCTCCTGTTCCGGCGGCGGAGCTGTCACTTCTGCTCCGTCGCATTCGTCACTGGAGTGACGCGGTTCGAGACGAGGATGTGACCGATGGATTCAGAGAAATGGCAGGCAGAGCAGTTCGAGCAGTACCGAGGGCATCTCCGGGCGGTGGCGCAGCGGATCCTCGGGTCGGCGGCCGAGGCCGACGACGCCGTGCAGGAGGCGTGGATACGGCTGAGCCGTTCGGATACGGCGGAGGTGGAGAACATGCGCGGCTGGCTGACGACGGTGGTCAGCCGCATCTGTCTCGACATGCTCCGGGCCCGCCAGACCCGGCGGGAGGACTTCGTCGACGAGTGGGGCGACGAACCCGTCGTTGCGCTTTATGGTGAGGACGATCCGGAGCACGAGGCGCTGATCGCCGACGGGGTCGGGCTGGCGCTGCAGGTGGTGCTCGACACGCTTTCGCCCGCTGAGCGGCTCGCGTTCGTGCTCCACGACATGTTCGGCGTCCCGTTCGACGAGATCGGTCCGATCGTCGACCGCACCCCGACGGCGGCGCGCCAGTTAGCTTCGCGCGCTCGCCGGCGGATCAGGGGCGCGCATGAACCGGATGCCGCGAGCGTCGCGCAGCAGCGCAAGGTCGTCGAGGCGTTCCTCGCGGCGTCGCGCAACGGCGACTTCGAGGCGCTGCTCGAGGTGCTCGATCCGGATGTCGTCTTCCGGGCCTCGAGTGGTGCGGCCGGTCCACCTGTTCCGGTGTCGCTGCGGGGCGCGGAGGACGTGGCGACGCTCGTTCTGGAGCGCGGCTCGCCGTTCGCTCACCTCGGCCGGCCGGCGATCGTCAACGGCAGACCCGGTGCTTACGTTGCCCTGCCGGATCGCGTGTTCTCGCTCGTGGCCTTCACGATCGTCGGCGATCGCGTGACCGAGATGGATCTGCTCGTCGATCCGGTCAAGCTCCAGGCCGTCCGGGTGCAGGGCGCGTAGGCCGCCTGTCCGGCTGGGATACTGCCGTGCGATGGGGCGGCAGCAGTCTGTTCGGCGCCTCGGGGTTCTCCAGCAGGCACCCCGGTCGTCGCGGCGGTCTCGTCGGAGGTCGTATCGCCGCCGGCGCGCGACTGTGCTGGTCGTGGCGGCCTTGGTCGTGGCCGCTGCGATCGTCGCAGCGGTGCTTCTGGTGGTTCGCTCGGTGGGCACCGACACCCACGCGGCTCACGTTGTCCGGTTCACGATCAAGAGCCCCCTGGTGCATCAGTCGCTGCCGGTTGCGGCCGTCGTTCCCGCGGGGACCAGTGCGGGGCCACGCCCGCTCCTGGTCTTTCTCCACGGCAAGGGACAGGACGAGAACTCGTATCTCGACGACGCGATGTTTGCGGCGCTCGCGCGGCTCGGATCGCGTGCCCCTGACGTCGTGTTCCCGTACGGCGGCGCCGACTCGTATTGGCACACGCGTGCGAGTGGAGCGTGGGGCGCGTACGTGCTCGACGAGGTCATCCCGGAGGCGATCAAGCGTCTCGGTGCCGATCCGAAGCGCGTCGCGATCGGAGGTATCTCGATGGGCGGGTTTGGCGCACTCGACCTCGCGCGGCTCAGCCCGGGGCGCTTCTGCGCGGTCGGAGGACACTCGCCGGCGCTCTGGGTCAGCGGCGCGCAGACCGCCACGGGCGCGTTCGACGACGCGAGGGACTTCGCGCTGAACAACGTGATCGGGATCGCCCGGCGTGGTGATCCGTACCGGCAGATGGCGGTGTGGATCGATGTCGGCAACCAGGACCCGTTCCGGGCTGCCGACACCACGTTCGTTGATGCGCTCCGCCACGATGGGCAGCGGGTCGCGTTTCACGTGTGGCCCGGAGGACACGACCAGGCGTACTGGGACAGCCACTGGGACGACTACCTCGGGTTCTATGCGGGCGCACTGGCGGCCTGCAACCATTGACGGAGTGAGCGCCCGGATCAACCACGTCAGCGTGAACGCGCGCGACCTGCAGGAGTCGGTGGACTTCTACGTCGATCTGCTCGGGGTCGAGCCGATCCCGACACCCAACTTCGGACTGCCGGTGCAGTGGCTCGCGCTCGGCCGGACGCAGCTACACCTGTTCGAGCGCGACCTCGAACCGACGAGCCACCATCACCTCGGGATCACCGTCGACGATCTCGAGCCGGTGTACCGGGCGGCGGGGCGGCGCGGCGCATTCGACCGCCAGGCGTTCCGCAATCACCTGGTCGAGCTTCCCGGGGACGTCGTCCAGCTGTATGTGCGCGATCCCGCAGGGAACCTCGTCGAGATCGACCACCACGGCGTCGACCGGTTGCCGGAGGACATCCGAGCCGAGCTTCGCGGGCTCTGGGACTTCAACCCGCAGAGCGAAGAGCAGATGCGGGGTCGCCTGTTCGTGCCCGAATAGGCCAGCGGGCCCTCAGCGTTCGGCGGTTCGCGGCACCCTCGAGGAGGAGCAAGGCAAACGCGATCGGCACAGTCGCCGGCAACAGGCTCTGGAGCGGCAGGAGCAGCAGCCCATAGGCCGCCCCGATCGCGGTCACGAGCAGGGCCGCGAGCAGCTGGCGGTGGCGGCCGGCGAGAAATCCGCCGAGCACCGCCGCGAGGACGAGGTCGGGATAGTCCGTGCTGACCCGGCCGATGTCAGCCTGGCTGAACACGGGACCGTGGACGTCGGCGGTGGCGGACGCCATCAGTGCTGCCGCCGAATGGCCGATGCCCGACGCCAGCAGCGCGACGTCGGCCAGGCACATCCCGAGCACGCCGAGCACGAACCAGCGAGCCGGGATCAGTCGCGCGAGCGCCGTGCCGACCGCGAGGCACCCGAGCGCGGTCAGCGCGCTGGCGGAGATCTGTCCCGCCCAGCCGCTCATCAGTGCGGCGGTGAGGGCGAGCGCGCACGCGGCGAGCACGAGCGCGGTTCGCGGGCCTCGGACGACGTGGAGGATCGCGATGGCGGCGAGCGCCGGCGTGAGGACGCCGGCCAGGACCACGAGCCCAAACGCCATCGACGGCATCGCCAGGGGAATGAACGTCCCGGCGAGGATCGATCCGGGTAGGAGCAGTGCCCACGCGGGCGAGCGCAACGTCTTGAGCGGCGCCAGCGCGTCCGCTCGGGGGAGGGCGACGAGCCCTCCTTCGAGGGTCGCCAGCGCGATCACTGCTGTGTAGCCGGAGGCCGTCATCGTGCCGACCGCCGTGGCTGGTGGCGACACGTTGAATCGATGGGCACGCACGGGATCTACCCGCAGC
>Ga0335081_10014675_pt1 | contig 12672 bp, 15 predicted proteins | sample Lox_Sample_35_FD_206713 | JGI IMG/M metagenome (GOLD analysis project Ga0335081, IMG submission 206713) | Soil microbial communities from Loxahatchee National Wildlife Refuge, Florida, United States - Lox_Sample_3.5 | ecosystem: Environmental > Terrestrial > Soil > Wetlands | place: USA...
AAGATCTATTTTAGATGTATGATGAGATCTCGTCTCGCGGAAGAGCGGCGTTCCCGCTGGGAGTGGCAAGATATGTCCTCATATCCGCTGACGAGAGAATCTCATAAATGCCGGATTTCGGCCACAATATCGGCGACATTCTATTGCTCGCACTATTTTGTTCTTAAGAGTCGCACGGCCGAAGTATTGTCCGATATTTCGAAACCTGAGGGTAGAAAAATTTTCCAAGAACACTGATTGCAAACCTTTCCTTAGCCCGTGCTGAATAGCTAGGAGAATCTCCTCTGTGACAATTTCAATGGACTCTAGTCTTAGTGCCTTCATTCTATAGCATCCTGTTTGCCTCTGTATCAAATGTGGAGTTGTTATTAACGGCGATAATGAATGGTAGTTTGCGAGACCGTTAGAGTCCACCTAAAGTGACGGGCCAAACAGGGCCGGGGTGGTCGGATAATATCTTCACATCTCTTGATAATGGAATCGATGGGACAAGGATCCCGCCAATAACTTTCGTTGTAAAGTCGAGATTGCATGAACTTTTGTGTTAAAATTGGACGGAATAGACAGGTCTCTCGATTTTCTATTGCGAGTCTTTGAGTTGAGGGCCCCATAAAAATATATTGGTCTTGGGCAGTACAGCAGAGAATAGAATGTTCATGCCTATGCTTAAGCCGATAATGTGAAGGACCTGACTAAATTGACTTGCATGAGATGGGAAACGAGTGAATCTTCGGAGCGGCGCGAATTTCCGTTGTGAAACAATCTAACGCGTTCTCCATAGACTATAGGGGTTGGAATCATGTGTAAATACTTCTTCCGAATGATCCGGATTGAAAGAATGAATAAGAGCTAGACGGTTGGGCTGGGGCCGAATTCTCTCGCTGGATCTCATGTGAAGTGGGCCTTGCGGTTGTGGCTTTGGGTGGGGAGGAAAGCGGGAATAGCTTGTCGACCTCATTTTCCATTTTCATTGCTGGAGTTATCGAGGGGTGGGTGCTGAGGAAATACGGCGATGGTTTTCGCCTTTTTGGTCCGGAGAGGCTGGGATTCAACGCCGGAAAGATTACAGGAATAATTGATCAGATCAACGATTTCATCTCAGATAAGAACTATATTGCAATTAGAGAACAAGTCGTCTATCGACCATCCACTTCAACTTTTTTCATGAATAATAATTCCCAGAACATAACCAAATGACTGATACGGGGTATCGCATTTCTAACAGGGAGGAGGCTACTGCACCTTTTTTTCTAGAGGAACGCGCGCTGTTCTCCATTCTTTTCTAGCTTTAACTAACTTTGGCGATTTCCGTCGTTCCAAATGATACCAATATAGGAGATATAATCCCGTCTCGCTTATTCCAACGACAGCAGCAAAAAACAAACTCCAAAGAACTCGCTTCAAGTTAGCACGAATAATTTCGACCTGATACCAAATAATCAGGGGACGTTTTCATCCATATGAAAATAGCTACAAACACCGATAACATGGAAAACATTATATTGATAATCGCAGAAATCTGGTTCTTGACCATTTTGGCATCGTCAGAGGAATAATCCTCCTTGGAGAAGAGAGACATTTTCGGTGCAGGTTTGACGTTTGCAATCATGTCGTTGTACTCTTTTTCCTCAAGTCTGCGTCGTAATTCTGCCATCCTTGCTTGGTACTCGGGGTTCTACCTGTTAGCGACAAACCAAGGAGTGTGCTACAGGCTTTGGCTTCTCGATTGGAGGGATGTGGATTCGGGCGCCCTTTAGGAGTTGGCTGAGCGGCAGATTGAGGGTTGATGCGATGTGAGCAAGTCGCAGGTGTTCGATCGACCCGGAATCCGGGTGAATGTATCCAGCCTTATCCCCTGAAAGTTCTCTCCTTGTATTATAGTCCCTGATTGCGTCCTGGATCTGCTGGGTGGCGACAAACCGCACCATGCTGCCGACTTTGCGACACGCGCGATCGCCTGGCGCACAGAAGCCGCAATATTGATTTCGACTGCCTCCACAATTAAATCCAACGAGCGTTATCGTCATTTCAACACACTTGCCACACCGGCGGCGTTTCGTGCCCCAAAAACACAGACAGAGAGAGAGAGACACCACAATGTACAAGTAATTAGGCTTAATAATAGTGTGGCATGGCATCCTCAGACGACAGCACCATAGAAGCATACTATCATGCCGCCCTCGAAGCATGCGCCCACGCATCTCAACTCGAAGGCGAGGCCCTCCTAACCGACGCCCTCAGCGAATATCGAAGATCAATGACGCTCATCGATACAATGCATCATTTAGCCCGCGATCCCCTCCGCGACACCGACGAAGCCTATTTCGCGGGGATCGATGATGTCGAAGGAATCTGTCGCGTGCGCATTGCCGCTCTCGTAGGGGACCTCCCGCCGTCGCTCGCGTTTCCTGTGGACAGAGGACCACAGCGAAGGAAATCGAGTGATTCGGTGAATACACTTGGACGTGCTGGTGGGTTGAGTAGGACGGGGAGCGTGGCCGCACGAGAGGAGGTTGTGGCACCTGACCGATCAAGACGGACTCGTGTAGTGGATCGGACGAAGCCCTCGCGAAGTCCGTCGCCAGAAAAGAAGGAAAAGCAGTCGATGCCGTTGAGTTTGCGAATACACGGGCCCCAATTAACCCGTGCCACATCGTCCGATAGTGCAAATGTCCCTGGTTCGACTGGCAGTTTGGCTGCTAGTCAGGCCGCTATTGAAGCGAGTCGGGCTGCGACGGTGGCCTGGCAAGGGAAAAAACTACCATCCGCCAATGGGGAGCCCAAAAAGATTCGAAATACGAGTCCTGCGTCATATCGTGCGGGAAGTTTCGATATTAATTCGGCGAAACGAGCGAGTGGTGTTAGCGATTCCGGGCCCCTTCTCGATGTTCCGCTTATTGATATCTCGGCGCCAGTGGTGGGTACAAGTGCTTCGTCTGTCCACGAGTTTCAAACATGGATGCCACTTTCTCCGACGCCGACACCGCCTCCGCAGCCACCGCCGTCGCAGTCTTCATGTGTTGAATCGCAGCAACCTGTATCGCGACGGAAACAGCCGCATGGTCCAAATAAATCTCTCGGACGATCGAATGCCCATGTTCGCCCTTCTAAACCTTCGAGACCTCCACCTCCACCTGCCCGTCCTCGTTTCTCATCAGCACCCGACTTAACTGAAACCGTTCAAGGAATAACTGAAGTCCTTCCCATTTCCGAATCAATGTCACAAGATATTTCCCTCGAAGAACTATCTCGAGAAGAAAAACTATTGAAAGAGATGAAGGGGATCGACGAGACTCTGGCAAAGACAATATTGAATGAGATTGTCGTCAAAGGCGATGAAGTTCAATGGGATGATATAGGTTTGGGTCCTCAAGATCGATGGGGTGGTATTAACGTGATAGCTGGTCTTGAAGATGCAAAAACATCATTGAAGGAGACTGTGATTTACCCATTCCTACGACCGGATCTATTCTCAGGACTCCGCGAACCAGCAAGAGGAATGCTCCTATTCGGGCCCCCGGGGACAGGAAAAGTACTCTACCATCCCAATTCCTCTAACAATAGACGATGCTAGCAAGAGCTGTCGCAACGCAAGCGAAATCAACCTTCTTCTCCGTCTCCGCTTCAACCCTGGTCTCCAAATACGTACCGGCCCCCAAACCCACATGCGACCGTGAATCACATCTAACGCGGACATATAGCTCGGAGAATCCGAAAAACTCGTCCGAGCACTCTTCACGCTGGCTAAAGCCCTCTCCCCAAGTGTCATATTCGTCGACGAAATAGACTCCCTCTTGACCTCCCGGTCCGCCAGCGAAAACGAAAATGAAGCTTCCCGCCGTCTGAAAACAGAATTTCTCATCCAATGGAGTAGTCTAGCTTCTGCTGCGGCTGCACGATCAACCACTGAGAGTCCTCGAGTTTTAGTGCTTGCCGCCACGAATTTACCCTGGGCGATTGATGATGCTGCCCGGCGACGGTTTGTATTACGGCAATATATCCCGTTGCCGGAGGCGGACACACGGAGGGTGCAGTTTAGGACGTTGTTGAGTAGGCAGCATCATACGCTGACAGACGAACAACTCGATCAACTCGTTTCAATGACAGATGGTCCCCTCTCTTTTCTCCTGCATTAAATATTTTGTGATATTTGTTTGGAGGCTGACGTGGCTAGGATTCTCAGGATCGGATGTCACAGCACTAACCAAGGACGCGGCGATGGGTCCCCTTCGATCTCTCGGGGAAGCCCTCCTAACAACGAAACGAGAAGAAATCAGACCGATCGAGTTTGATGACTTCGTCACGAGTCTACGGAAAATAAGGCCAAGCGTTAGTAAACAATCATTAAAGGCATTTGAAAAGTGGAATGATGAATTTGGAAGTAAGGGATAGGAGTCCTGCGGCGGCGAACGAAAGTACACTCGTATTTATGTGTGTGGGTAATATTTACGCCATTTTAGTTATGGTAATTGGGAGCAGTCGCATGGCATTTTGCATTGGAGCAAACATACAGGAACATGATGGTGTACGAAAGGATGCGGCAATACAGGATAAGAAAATTAAGACTTCATTATGAAAATTAGTGTTATGTTCGATATATGAGAGGAAGAGTGCAGATCAGCGGCAGTAGTATGGATTAAACGCTCCTGGCGGCGATGAAGTTGAAGGCCACGATGGAGGCGATGAAGCCAACCAGGTTGAAGAACTGACGGTCAGCCATGTGAAGGGCAACAAAAACGCACAGCAGTGCGTGAGTACGCTCTTTCCTCCTCCGCAGTCCGAAAGGATGAGAATATCCGTCGTAAATTCGGTAACTATCGCGTCAGAAACATCCTAGAAGACGACCCATGGTACCATGACAACGTGTGAAAGCAAAGTGGAACGATTTGACTCCGGGCTTCGTCCGTCAATAATAAAGTTTACATCGGAGGGTGTCGGTCGATCCCTATCGGTTGCCCGGTTGTCCACGTTCCTCGCTCATTTGTCTCCCATGCTTCCGGGCAACGAAGCCGACTTCCCGCCAAGGCGACACAACCCAATTTCTCTATAAACCCCTTGCACCCCCAACGGCCTTGCCAAACGCAACCCCAGTTCAATTCGTAGAGAATAAAGCGGAAATGGTCGAGAAGAATCGCATCACGCGCGTCGCCTGTATTGGCGCTGGTTACGTCGGTACCACGCCACTGATGCGATTAACCTTATGATGATAGGGGCGCCAACTTGCGCTGTCATCGCGTTGAAGAATCCGCACATCAAAGTGACAGTCGTTGATTCGAATGTTTCCAGAATCGAGGCTTGGAATACTTCAAATCTGCCTATTTTTGAACCGGGCCTCTGGGACGTGATTAAATCTGTGCGCAATAAGAATCTCTTCTTTAGCGCAGATGTAGATGGCGCCATCCGTGATGCCGAGTTGATTTTCGTGAGTGTTGGGACACCGACGAAGCCGGGCGGACTCGGCGGTGGCATGGCTGCTGATCTGGGGTAATAGTCTGTCCGTATTGAGTTTGACCCATGCAGGGCTGTGGAGGCTGCGACGAGACATATCGCTCTGACGGCGCAAACGTCCAAGATCGTGGTCGAAAAGAGTACCGTTCCATGTCGGACTGCTCAGTCTATGCGGGTGGTCTTAGAAGCGAATGCTCGGCCGGGAGTCAACTTTGACATCCTCTCCAATCCGGAATTTCTTGCAGAGGTTGAAAATAGGTGCTATTATCTAACGGCAGGGCTCCGCCATTCAGGATCTTCTTTACCCAGATCGCGTCCTCATCGGCGCTCGTCCGACTGACTCAGCACGTAACGCTACACAACTCCTCGTTGAAATCTACTCTTCCTGGATCCCTCCGGAGAAAATCCTTACCACCTCCCTCTGGTCGAGTGAACTCTCCAAACTCGCCGCAAACGCCATGCTCGCCCAACGAATAAGCAGCATCAACGCCCTCAGCGCAATCTGCGAAGCCACCGGCGCCGACATCGAAGAAGTATCCCGGGCCTGCGGCACAGACCAACGTATCGGGCCATTGTTTCTCAAAGCATCCGTTGGGTTTGGCGGGAGTTGTTTTCGTAAGGACGTCTACAATCTCGTTTACCTAGCGGAAAGTCTGCATTTATATGAGGTAGCCGATTACTGGCGACAGGTGATTACGTTGAATGATTATCAGACGAAGAGGTTTGCGGATCGGGTGGTGCGGACTTTGTTCAATAGTCTTACGGGGAAGAAGATTGCGCTTTTTGGGTTTGCGTTTAAGAAGAATACGGGTGATACGAGGGAATCGGCGGCGATAAAATTGGTCAAGTCTTTCTTGGCAGAGAATGGACGCGTGGATATTTATGATCCTAAGGTTGAGGAGGCTCAGATTTGGCACGAACTTGTTAGTCCGGAGGCAAATCTCGAAACAAGTACTGCGTCGGGTTTAAAGGAGTTGACATTAGTGAAATCTCGTGTTAAAGTCGTCGGGTCACCTTATGATGCTTCCATTGGTGCTGCTGCGGTCGTTATTGCGACGGAATGGGACGAGTTTAGGTGCGATCGGTTGGATTACAAGAAGATCTATGAGAGCATGCACAAGCCTGCATATCTGTTTGACGGACGGTTGATTATAGACGGGAAGCGTCTCAAGGAGATTGGGTTCAAGGTTGAAGTTATCGGAAAAGGGGCCGGTAGGAGAAGGGAATCATTTGAATAAGATACGCGGTAGCGGACTCGGCCATTTTGTTTTAGGGTAAAGGGATTATCACAAGAACATATGTACCAAGAAGTAATCCAGTATATGCAAATCCCTAATAAACGTATATGGAAAGTGACACTGAATGGCCAGTAATACCAATTTGATACTTTGCACACAAGTGAGGTCTTGTAAATCTTTTCTCTGCATAAACCCAAAAGATTGTATCTACTTTTACTCCCCATCTACATCTTCGAACCTGCTCCTGGACGATCCGTCCCTGCAAGTCTCGCCATCGTATCAACGATATCCATCGGCTCCAAAACATGCCACTTTGCCGACGTCATCTTACTCGCCGACCCCACGGTCGTAGGAAACACCCTCTCTGCCAGCACACTAGTGGTCTTACGCAACATCCGAAACATATCCTCATCGGTCTTGTCATCGCCAGCACAAAACACAAAGTCGAGGTTCTCGGTGTTATCTTTGATGAGGCCACCGACGATTTCGCCCTTGTTGATGTCACGCGGGCGGACTTCGAGATTGGCTTTTCCGGTAAGGATTTCAATGGCGTGTTTGGGGATGATGGCCTGTTCGAGGTGGGTTTGAAGTTCGCGGGATTGCCAGAGGCCGTATTCTGGGTCAGCGTTGCGGTAATGCCAGGTCAATGCGCAGCGTTTGCGTTCTACCTTGGATCCTACATCTGTTAACGGTGAAATGAGTAGGGAAAAGTGCCGATAGTGCGCTCAGTGTAAAACTCGAAGATATCAAGGACGTCTTTTTGCCAGCTCATATCGAGTTTTTGAGTTAGATTGACCCATTCTTGATTGCCTGGGTGACGTAGGAAGCAGCCGTGTTCAGCACTCAAGCCCAATCCATCAATATCGCCAAGATGCTTTTCAAGGAACTCCTGATCTCGACCACTAATGATCCATACGACGTTCTTCGGATCTGTGCATAGGACTCTGAGCGTTCGGAGGAGTTTCTCAGTCGGGACAGCAGCGCTCGGTTCCTTGACAATTGGCGTCAATGTGCCGTCATAATCAAACATCAGCAACCGTTTCCTGGCCTTTTCAAATTTTTCCGTTAGGAGGTTGTGATCGAGTTGCGGAGTCGGCTGGGATTGTTCGCCGGAATTGAGATTCTCCATCAATCGCTTCAAGAAGAGGGTTGTCCAAGCTTGAACTGTGTGTGTCGTAACATGTTGATAAAGGTGACGTTGTCGAACTTCTTTATCCTCCGGGGACATACTCAGCGCATAATTAATTGCCTTGGCAACACCAGCCGCGTCCCAAGGGTTAACATGGAGCGCATCTGTCAACGTCCCTGCGGTCCCCGTGAATTCTGACAGAATAACAGGGCCGTTGTGGTCCTTTTGACAGATGACGTACTCGAGACCCATGGTATTCATTCCGTCCCGCACCGACGTAATCAATCCAACATCGGCGACACGAAGAAGCGCGAAATACTGATCAGGATCAAGTTGATGATGATAATGATGCACAGGAGTAAACTCAAAAGACCCATACTTGCCATTGATAGAAGTAATCAAATCGGCAACCTTCTTCTCCAATTTGGGTGCATGATGTTGTGCTTCAGACGTAACTTGAATCAAGACCACCTCTCCACGCCACTCTGGGTAATTTTCGAGGAACATGTCAAATACCCGGAGCTTTTGCAAGACACCACGGACTTCATCGAGTCGATCTCGGCCGACAATGATTTTTTTGCCGGCGTAGATTTCGCGGATGGCTTTCATTTGAGTTATTGTGGAGGGATTGGCGAGTTCACGTTCGACGCGGGTGACGTCGATACCGATAGGGAAGGCCTCGATGGCGACGCGGGCTCCGTGGGCATCGATGCCGGATTTGGTTGATTCAAAGCCCAAGACGCGGATACAGCTGCTCACGAAATGGCGAGAGTAGGAGTAATTTTGGAAGCCGATCATACTTGCGCCTAACATTCCGGTAATGACTTCTTTCCGTTCTAGTGGTCCATTAGAAGAATCTCGATGGGAGCCTACTCGGGAGACAGCGAAAGTATTCTGAGGAGGGGAATGGAGCGTGCATGAAGAGTCCGATGTAGGCCTGTGGAATCTCCTTTTTGATCATCTGAGGAAGTAGCGCCAGGAAATAATCGTGGACCCAGACTTGTTTCCTCTGTCAGTTTCCAGCTCAAAAGAGGGTTGCGTTACTGATATCTCCCGGTTTGTAGATTTCAACGATTTTCTGACAAAACTTTTGGTTGAACTTTACGTAGTCGTCCCACCACTTAATTTCCTGACGACCATCCGTTTCGACCCAGAGAACGTAATGAAGTAATGGCCAAAGAACTGACTTCGTCAGAAAAATCGACATTGGGAAGGGACCTTGTTCAGGATACTTCCGAAATCTTTCTTGTGTTTCGGTGGATTCGGCGACTTCGCCCTTGGGTTTGCCATCGGCATCCTCCAAAGTCCATATCGGGATGAGTTCCACTTTCTTTCCATTCTTGCCCTTTTCCATGCCATTCACCGTTTGTTCATATTGGGTTTTATCAGCTTTGAAGAGGGAGACAAGTTGAGAACTATTCTCGTCTTGCGGCCGCTGTTTAATCCACGGATCGTCGAGATCGTCGAGTTGACCGTTGGCAACTCCATCGGGAGCGGTGGCAGCGGAGGGCCATTTCTTCCGTTCCCACGGTCGACGGATCTTTGGGTTGACCTCGCCAGTCCATCCGACGAGTTTAGTATCCCAATCCGTATCCTCGCCAAGGTAACGAATGGAAGAATACAAGGCGGAGTTTCCACGTCGAGGTTCGATTTCCTGTGATCCAATTAGCATCCAGGGAGATGGAGTGATGTGTCTACCCATGACCTCCCTTCTTCGAGGTCGATAGTAGCCTCGTACGGGAGGAGGAACGTAGCCACGATGACACGTCCCGAGACGGTCAATGGCTCGGGAGGGTTGACAGGCATTCTTGTTCCAGCGTCAAGACGTGCGTGGACTCTCTTATCGGTGTGTTCGAGCTGGTCCTTCCGAAGGTGTGTTGCAGCGGCAATGCTCGCTGTTTTGGGGGCGGGAGAGTACCGCGGAGAAATTGACATCATATTTATTTATTCGCCGGAGGCTTCGTCAGGGGTCGGCCGAGCGAGAGGGGGAACGGTGGGAGGGATGTCTTCCGGGAGCACGAGGTGGCTTGTGGACTATTTATTGGTTGGGCGGATGGAGGCAGAGGGCTGTTGATGCAGGGACAATGTTCTGCCGTCCACCGGCACGGGAATCGGTGGAGCAATGGGGCTCGAGGAGGCAGGAGGAGCGGGGCAGCAGAGGGAAGCACAGAAGCAGCAAGCCAACTTTTTGCCCGAGTAATGTGACGCACAGTCGTTCCAGCGATGCGATTGGCTGGATCCCCCGTTTTAGCTTTGATCTCGGCTGCCCACAAGATCGGCCGTCCCAGATAGGCAGGTAACTGCTACCCTGCGCCCTTAGCACAACACCGATCTATACCATCCAGTTATTCCCCTTGCCCAAAGTCCGAAGCCTACAAAGCGAGGGGAACAAGGGAAAAAGTTTAAAAATGTAACTATCGGGAACGGGCAAGCTTCGCTTCCGAACATGTGCAAGATTGCTGAAGTTACCTTTCGGGTCTGCACCTCGGAACTTTATTTGCCTAAGCAGACCTTCAATCAAGTATTACGGTCAGGGGAATATCGGGTTCCTGCGGCTCGGCGCAAGCCCGAGTTTGATACACGTCAATTGCCTTTCTTGTACTTCGGATACGCGATTATGTCGGACAAAGGCGTAGATTACAAAAGGGGTATACAGAAAGCGGTAATGGTGGAACCAGTTGTATGAGAGAACATTGCCTCCATCCTTTCCGACGTTACAAATTTGAGGATATAGAATAACGAAACTGTGCAAGTGCTAAATCGGGGGGGAAAAAATGGAAAAAAAAAAAAAAAAAATATACAATAAAAAGTTCTTGGGGTATTGACAACCGAACGTTCCACCCAAAGAACCTTTTTAATTTCGTTTGACAAGTAGCATCCAACCTGCGTCCGAACCGACCCACCAAATAGGAGTATAAAACGCAAAAGGTGCAGAAACAAAACGAAGCCCAGCAAACTAAATACTAAGTTAAGGGATAAATAAAAACGGGATTTGATGAGAAACCCAACAAAACCAACCAGAGGCAACCGATGCTCTCCAAGCGATATGTATTACAAGCCGGAATAGGACGAGGAGAAGAAATAAAACAAATAGTCCGTGTATACCATCCCTTCCCCCAGCTAATAAAAATCCGACAATTATAAAACAAAACAGAGTTGAGAAACGCGCGCACATGTTTCAAATTTCCGCAAAAGCGAAGGAAACCTCAACGAGATCGCAAGACAGAAAAGACACATATGGACAATTTAACATTCGGCACCAACTATTACGCAAATCTCAACGATCATTTGCGTTCCTTGAGATCTTCATGATCGATCATAGCTGCGGCAGCTTGAGATAATAAATCCATTCCCAAATTTCCTCCTTCCACGTTTACCCCATTGCGTTCATCCCGCCCTCGCTCAGGATGACATAAATCGGCAATGCTCGTGATTTTCTTACTATCGATATCCATTGCCTCGTTTTCATCCGAGCTGCTCGGGGTATTCAGGTCGCCATGGCGGCCGATTCCGTTGGTCATAGGGTAATCCTCGTCTTCCTCGGGTGTTCGTTCAAAGGTTTTACGAAGTTCGAGTGGCGGTTGCGATTGAGAGGGGAGAGAGGATCTTCGGGAGGAGACCGGCGAGAAGGGTTGGCGGCCTCGGCGGTCTTCTCGGTGATCTTCTTTGGTGGAAGAGACGGGACTTCGGAGGTAGGACGTGTTGAAGTTGTTCGGGGAGTAGGGTTGGCCGTGCTGAGGATCTGATGGGCCGCCGTCCTCTTGAGTCCATATGGTTCGGATTGAAGGCAGCTGTCTCCCTCCTTCGTGCCACGATTGTCGACGGGAGGCCTTTTCATCGTAGGCAGCGTGATTGGGTGGTGCGGACGGTGGATAATGATTGTGGCCAAAGAAAGTCGCTGAGGAGGGACGACCAAAATATGCAGTGTTTGGAGATGGAGGAAATGTGCCTGTTGCAGGAGGACTCAAGTGACCTAAGTAGCTCGAAGTAGATCCGGCGGCGGATGAACTCGAGGAGCCTGAGGGTGGTCCAATGTTCGGCAGGGCCGAATGTGGTGGGCGATGCCAAGTCGGATTGGTTCCTGAAAAGTTGCCTGATGCTGTAGCCAAGGGCGAAGGTGGCGGATCATTGTACGTTACTGGAAATTGTGCGGCGGTAGCGGAATAGGCTTTGAATCGCGGAGATCCGGGGGGTGATCTGTCGTTGTACCCCTGTGCAGGTAGCGTCAACGGACCCGGCCGATGTTTGCCCCTACAAATGTCAATGTCTTTCACGTGAAGAGATTATTACTTGAAGTTTGAACGATGTGGGACTGTGGTCAGTTGCATGTTGGGCGGTTTTGTCTGTGGCGGCTGTCGAGCGGGGGGCGCATTGCTACTCGGTGGAGGATACTGCTGAGCATGTACAGTAGTCATATGCTGCCGCAGATTATCAAGTCGACTAAAATTCCTTCCACAATCGCAATGGAACGGCCGTTCTCCCGTGTGTTTTCTAATATGTCTGGCAAGATGTTCACTCCTGGTAAATTGCATCGTACAATCCCCATATCCAGTACACACAAACACCTTGTTTGATTTCGTCTTCGGCTTCTTCAGATTGCCGCCCGAGGAGTCCTTGTTCGAACTACTTCCTGGCCGAGAATTTGACCCGTTGGACGCGACGGCGGAACGAGAATGATATGCCGTCATCTCGGGGTCGTCTTCGTCCTCGTCAGCCTCTTCCGTGTCGTCGTGGTTAAGATTGTTGTCGAACCGGCTTACGGGTTGTGGTAGGGGCGGCGGCGGACGTTGACGGTACTCCTGTGGATCACTGGAATTTCTCGAGTGGAAACGGTGATGATGATGATCGTTGTGGCGA
>Ga0335081_10014678_pt1 | contig 12670 bp, 13 predicted proteins | sample Lox_Sample_35_FD_206713 | JGI IMG/M metagenome (GOLD analysis project Ga0335081, IMG submission 206713) | Soil microbial communities from Loxahatchee National Wildlife Refuge, Florida, United States - Lox_Sample_3.5 | ecosystem: Environmental > Terrestrial > Soil > Wetlands | place: USA...
TTCCATGGCGTCGGGCAATTGTGGCCACTGAGCACGCCACGACCGGGTCAGCGCCTCGGCCAACCACGGCGGGCTGGACGCCCGCATCTGCGTGGTCGTTGCCGCCAAACCGTCGGCACGCAGCCGCGACGCCGAATACCGCGCTGCGAGAGCCGCTGGAGCTGCTCCAGGGGCCCCGGCCCAGGGCGGCAGCGCGGCCAGGACGGCGATCGCCTGATCGGGATTGGCCAGCGCCCACGCGGCCGCCACTGCAGCACCGATCGAGACACCGCCGACGCCGATCGGACCTTCGCGTGCGGCGTCATCCAAAGCAGACAGATAGCCTTCGATCAACCGATCCGGCCGGGGCGGCGGGGGCACCAGCAACGCGCCGACCTCGTGCAATGGGCCGGAAAACGCGCGACAGACATAGTCGTCGTCGGATCCGGTTCCGGGCAACAACACGGTCGTGACACCGCGCAGGTCGACAGCCACCCCTCGATATTGCTCCGCCCTCACGGGCGCTCCAACATCACGTTTGGTGGGTTGGCGCCGGGAACCAAGAGGTCTACGGTGTCCGTTGGCATAGACGGAAGCACCGAAAGCTGTATCAGCATTGTCAGGAGTGGCCATGGGGGCCCAAGGTTATCTGCGCCGGCTCACCCGTCGGTTGACGCAGGACCCGGAGCGACGCGACTCCGAGGAGTTGTCCGACGAAGTCGCGAATACTGGTGCGCAGCGTGTGATCGATTGCGAGCGTGGCCAGGAGGTCACGATGGTCGGCACGCTGCGCAGCGTGGAAACGAATGGCAAGGGTTGTGCCGGTGGAGTCCGCGCCGAGTTGTTCGACGGTAGCGACACCGTCACTCTGGTGTGGTTGGGTCAACGCCGCATACCCGGCATCGACTCCGGCCGTACGCTGCGGGTGCGGGGTCGGGTAGGCAAGCTGGAGAACGGGGCCAAGGCCATCTACAACCCGCACTACGAAATTCAGCGGTGACCACCAGCGCAGAACGCCTGCTGGCACAGGTAGGTGGGGTAAGTGGCGTCATCTACTCCTCGCTGCCGGTGCTGACCTTTGTGATGGTTTCCAGCCTCTCCGGTTTGTCGCCCGCAATCGGGTCCGCGCTGGGCGTGGCCGCACTGGTCTTGCTATGGCGGCTGATTCGGCGGGAATCCACGCAGCCGGCTTTGTCCGGGTTCGCCGGCGTTGCCGTCTGCGCTCTTTTCTCCTACATGGTGGGGGAGTCCAAGGGCTACTTCTTGCTGGGCATCTGGACGTCGTTGCTGTGGGCGGTGGCCTTCGCGGTGTCTGTCCTGATCCGCCGGCCCCTGGCCGGCTACGTTTGGAGCTGGGCCAGCGGGCGTGACCGCGGCTGGCGCGACGTGCCCCGGGCCGTCTATTCGTTCGATATCGCCTCGCTTGGCTGGACGCTGGTATTCGGCGCCCGGTTCGCGGTCCAGCGGCTCCTTTACGACGCCGATCAGACCGGTTGGCTGGGGGTGGCGCGGATCGGGATGGGCTGGCCGCTGACCGTGATGGCCGCACTGGCGACGTACGCGGCGATCAAGGCCGCTCAGCGCGCCATTTCCGCCGCCGATAATGCTGCTGACACTGCTACTGCCGTTGCTGGCGGCGCCCAGATCGACACGGATACCGCCTGCGACTAAGAGTCAAACGGTGGGGGCCCCGGCAGCACCAGCTTGCGCAGATCCTCTTCGACCTCGGCGACCGCGACGAAGAGCAGCTCGTCGCCACCTTCGAGCGGCTCGTCGGCCTCCGGCACGATGACTCGCGGCCCGCGCAGGATCGTTACCAGCGCGGCATCCCGTGGCAGTTGCAGTCTGCGCACCGGCTTGCCGCCCCACGGCGTGTCGTCGGGCAGGGTGATCTCGACGAGGTTGGCCTGACCCTTGCGGAACTCCATCAGTCGCACCAGATCGCCGACAGCGACGGCCTCCTCGATCAGCGAAGCCAGCATGCGCGGGGTGGACACCGCAACATCCACACCCCAGGCGTCGGTGAACAGCCATTCGTTGCGGGGATCGTTGACCCGGGCCACCACCCGGGGTACCGCGAACTCGGTCTTGGCCAGCAGGCTGAGCACCACGTTGACCTTGTCGTCACCGGTCGCGGCGACAACCACGTCGAAGTCCTCGAGGTGCACCGACTCGAGCAGGCTCAGTTCGCAAGCATCGCCCAGACGCCAGTGCGCGGCCGGGATGGCGTCGACGTCGACGTGGTCGGGGTTGCGCTCCAGCAGGGTCACGTTGTGGCCGTTGGCGAGGAGCTCGCGAACGACCGAGCGGCCGACCGCGCCAGCCCCGGCGACAGCTACTTTCATTTGCGCTACTCCTTAACCCCGGCTTCGCCGGCGTCTTCGTCGTCGGCGGCTTTCATTTGCGCCCCCTTAAAACTCGTCGCTCGGCTTCATCGGCGTCCTCCCGACTCGAGATCCTCACCGGGCGGCAACGCGGCGATGGCTACCGCCTCGGCGGCGCGGCCGGATATCGCGGCGACGTAGACTTGATCGCCGGCCTGGATGACAGTCTTCGGTTCCGGCAACACGCCGGTTCCGAACCGGATCAAAAACGCCACCCGGGCGCCGGTGGCCCGCTCCAGATCGGTGGCCCGGTGCCCCACCCAGTCCTCGTGCAAGTCGACCTCGGCCACGGCGACGGTACCGGTCGGATCGCGCCACTTGGCAGTCTCGCTCTCCCGGGTCAGCGCGTTGAGTAGGCGATCGGTGGTCCAGGGCACGGTGGCAACCGTAGGAATGCCGAGGCGTTCGTAGACCTCGGCGCGCTTGGCGTCGTAGATCCGGGCGACGACGCGCTTGACGCCAAAGGTCTCCCGGGCCAGCCGGGCCGAGATGATGTTGGAGTTGTCTCCGGATGACACCGCGGCGAACGCGTCGGTTTCCTCGATGCCCGCCCTCAGCAGTACGTCTCGGTCGAATCCCTGGCCCAGCACCCGCTCGCCGGCGAACTCCGGGCTGAGCCGGCTGAAGGCGGCGCTGTCGCGGTCGATAACGGCAACGTCGTGGCCAATTCGGGATAGTCCGTCGGCCAACGACGAGCCCACCCGGCCACAACCCATCACAACCACCCGCACTTGAGGTCCTCTCGGCTGGTCCTGCTTGTCCTACTCAATCGGCGACCCGGGTTGGCCGGCCGATATCAGTCGGGAACATTCTCGCCTAGGAAGGAACGCTACCGGCAAGCTTGGGTGGGCTTACCCTTGGCTCTCGTGCCCAAACTTTCAACCGCCGCGCGCCGGTTGCTTATCGGTCGGCCGTTTCGCAGCGATCGGCTGAGTCACACACTGCTGCCCAAGCGGATCGCCTTGCCGGTGTTCGCCTCCGATGCACTGTCGTCGGTGGCTTACGCACCGGAAGAGGTCTTTCTGATGCTCTCGGTGGCCGGCGTCGCCGCGTACTCGCTGACGCCGTGGATTGGTCTTGCCGTGGCCGCGGTCATGCTCGTCGTGGTGGCCAGCTACCGGCAGAACGTGCATGCCTACCCGTCGGGTGGCGGCGACTACGAGGTGGTCACCACCAACCTCGGTGACAACGCCGGTCTCACGGTGGCCAGTGCTTTGATGGTGGATTACGTTCTCACCGTTGCTGTTTCGACGGCCTCGGCGATGTCGAACATCGGCTCGGCGATTCCGTTCGTGGCCGAAAACAAGGTGCTGTTCTGCTTGGCCGCGATCCTGTTGGTGACGGCGATGAATCTACGCGGGATCCGCGAGTCCGGGGTGGCGTTCGCAATACCAACCTATGCGTTCATCTTTGGAGTCGGCATCATGATCGGTTGGGGGTTGTTCCGGATCTTCGTGCTGGGTAATCCGCTGCGGGCCGAATCCGCCGGGTTTGAGATGCATGCCGCGCACGGCCCGGTCGTCGGTTTCGCGCTGGCATTCCTGGTGGCCCGGTCGTTCTCGTCGGGATGCGCGGCGCTAACCGGTGTGGAAGCCATCAGCAATGGGGTGCCGGCGTTTCAGAAACCCAAGTCGCGCAACGCCGCAACGACGCTGCTGATGCTGGGCGCAATAGCGGTGAGCCTGCTGATGGGCATCATCGTGCTGGCCAAGAAGATCGGGGTTCAGCTCGTCGAGGATCCCAAAACGCAACTGGGCGGTACCCCGCCCGACTACTATCAGAAGACCCTGGTCACCCAGCTGGCCGAAGCCGTGTTCGGCAGCTTCCACATCGGGTTTCTGCTGATCGCCACGGTGACCGCGCTGATCTTGGTGCTGGCGGCCAATACCGCCTTCAACGGGTTCCCGGTGCTCGGTTCGGTGCTGGCGCAGCACAGCTACCTTCCGCGCCAACTGCACACCCGCGGAGACCGATTGGCGTTCTCCAACGGGATCGGGTTCCTGTCGGTGGCTGCCTTGTCGGCCATCATTGCGTTCCGTGCGGAGCTCACCGCGCTGATCCAGCTCTACATCGTCGGCGTGTTCATATCATTCACGCTGAGCCAAATCGGCATGGTCCGGCACTGGACCCGATTGCTGCGCACCGAGACCGATCCGTCGGCGCGGCGCAAGATGATGCGCTCCCGGGTGGTCAACACGATCGGTCTGCTTTCCACCGGTGCGGTGTTGGTGGTTGTGCTGGTCACCAAGTTTCTCGCCGGGGCATGGATTGCCGTCGTCGCGATGGGTTTGCTGTTTATGATAATGAAGATGATCCGCCGGCATTACGACAGCATCAACCGGGAATTGGCGGAGCAAGCGGCCGCTCAAAACGAGGTGGTGTTGCCCAGCCGCAACCACGCTCTGGTGCTGGTGTCGAAGTTGCATCTGCCGACACTGCGCGCGCTGGCCTACGCGCGAGCGACCCGTCCCGATGCGCTCGAGGCCATCACGGTCAGCGTCGACGACGCGGAGACTCGCGATCTAGTGCACAGGTGGCGGGACAGCGATGTCACCGTGCCGCTCAAGGTCATTGCCTCGCCGTACCGTGAAATCACCCGTCCGGTACTCGATTACGTCAAGCGGGTCAGCAAGGAGTCGCCGCGAACTGTGGTGACGGTATTCATCCCGGAGTATGTGGTGGGCCATTGGTGGGAGCATTTGCTGCACAACCAGAGTGCGTTGCGGCTCAAGGGCCGGTTGTTGTTCATGCCCGGCGTGATGGTAACTTCGGTCCCCTGGCAATTGAATTCGTCACAGCGGCTCAAGACGTTCCAACCGCACGCTGCTCCTGGCGACGCCCGTCGCGGAATCTTCGATTGAGCACGGAATCGGCCCCGAACGAGGCGAGGCCAGAGGTGTCGATGTCACCCGCTACCGCGGAACTGACGGTGGTCGCGGGTGCTCCGGCCAACGGCGGGAGCTGCGTGGCGCACCACGAAGGCCGGGTTGTGTTCGTCCGCTACGCGCTGCCGGGCGAGCGGGTGCGGGTGCGGGTCACTGCGGACCGCGGCTCTTATTGGCACGCAGAGGTTCTCGAGGTGATCGAACCGTCGGACGATCGGGTCGCGTCACTGTGCCCGATCGCCGGGGCCGACGGTGCGGGGTGCTGTGATCTGGCGTTTGCCGCACCGGAGGCGGCGCGGGTGCTCAAGGCGCAAGTCGTGGCCAACCAGTTGCAACGGCTGGGCGGGCATACCTGGAGCGGTCCGGACACCGGGGCCGAACCGCTCTCCGATTCGGGCCCCACCGGGTGGCGCACCCGGGTCCGGCTCGACGTGGGCGCGGACCGTCGGCCCGGCTTTCACCGCTACCACAGCGACGAGCTGGTGACCGATCTGGGCTGCGCGCAGTTACCGGCCGGAATGCTGGACGGACTGACCGCGACCGACTGGCCGCCAACCGCCCGACTGCACGTGGCCCTCGACGACGACGGCGAGCGGCACGTGGTGCGCACCCTGCGACAGGGCAGGAAGACCGCGACCACGGTGGTGGAGGGCAGCTACGAGGCGGTGCAGCGGGTGGGCGCGCGCAGCTGGCGGGTGCCGGTGACAGCGTTCTGGCAGGCGCACCGGGACGCGGCGGGGACCTACAGCGGTCTGGTCGCCGACTGGGCGCAAGCCGGTGCCGGCATGACCGTCTGGGATCTTTACGGTGGGACAGGCGTTTTGGCCGCCGCGCTCGGCGACGCGGTGGGGGAGTCGGGGCGGGTGTTGACCGTCGACACGTCGCGCGCGGCGACGCGGGCCGCGCGTGCCGCACTGGTCGATCTGCCACAGATAGAAGTCATCACCGATTCGGTGCGGCGGGCACTGACCGTGCAACGAGTCAGCGCCGACGTGGCGGTGCTGGATCCGCCACGATCGGGTGCCGGGCGCGACGTTATCGGCCTACTGGCCGCCGCCGGAGTCCCACGCGTGGTGCACATCGGCTGCGAGGCAGCGTCTTTCGCGCGCGATATCGGCCTCTACCTCGGCCATGGCTACGTCGTCGAGCAGATCAAAGTGTTCGATGCGTTCCCGCTGACCCATCACACCGAATGCGTGGCGCTGTTGACCCGTTAGGTATGTGGATCAGGCCTCAGGTCCAGACGAAGTACCGCAGCCACAAATAGATTGCCGATAGCCCAACACCGTGGTGACATTGTCCAACAAGGCCGACGCGAACGCAGTGACCAGCACCAGCAGGATCATGATCCGCAGCGGGGAGCCGCGGGCACGCTTGGCGGCCCAGATCGCGGTGTATTCGAAGACACCGGTCTGCCGCAGCACGCTGACGATGATCATCATGCCCAGCAGCAAAAAGATGACGTCCCAATCGATTCCGGTGTCGCGGGAGTAGAACACGTCATCGGAATTAATCACCGGCAAGGCGACGATGATCGCCGCGCCGGCCAGCGCCACCAATGTCTTGTGGATGCGTTCGGTGGCGATCAGCACATAGGCGACGCCGAACACGACGACCGCGGCGACGCTCATCGATTTTCCTGCGCGATCAAGGCTTTTTGAGTGTCAGTGTTTTAGCGCCGCGGCCAGTAAACGTGATCGGTGATGACTCCGAACAACGCGCCGTCCTTGACCACCGCGATCAGCGGGCTTCGCAGCCGCGCCATCACCGCGGCCACCTCGATAATCGTGTCGTCGGCATGTGCCCACGGCACATTGGTCAGGTGGTCTGGCAGCATGTCACCGACCGTTTTGGCCGCCCAACTTATCTGCCGCGCGGTCGGCCATGGATTCGTTGAGCACACCGGCCGGCGAGGGATCGTCCTGCACGTATCGGGGCACGATGAATCGGACGACCTGGGAGGCCGGCAGCACCGCGAACGGTTTTCCGGACCTGTCGGTGACGACGATTCCGGGCAGGCGATGCTCGGCGAGCAGGCGCGCAGCATCGAGGGCGTCGGTGTCGACAGTCACGACCGGGAAGTCCTCGGCGAGGTTCTCGGCGCGCGCAGTGCAGACAATACGTTCCGATGCGATCCAGCTCGCCCCGGGTTGGTCGGTCGCGTTAAACGGGTAGTGATCTGGCGGTCGCTGCGTAGACTAGCGGGATGCTGGAACAGATCCGCGGCCCCGCTGATCTGCAGCACCTGTCCCAACAGCAGCTACGCGATCTGGCCGCCGAGATTCGCGAGTTCTTGATCCACCAGGTTGCCGCCACCGGGGGACACCTGGGACCGAACCTTGGCGTCGTCGAACTGACGCTGGCGCTGCACCGGGTGTTCGACTCGCCCCACGATCCGATCATCTTCGACACCGGTCATCAGGCTTACGTCCACAAGATGTTGACGGGACGCTGCCACGACTTCGAGAGCTTGCGGAAAAAAGGCGGGCTGTCGGGGTACCCGTCTCGCGCCGAGAGCGAACACGATTGGGTGGAGTCCAGCCACGCCAGCGCGGCGTTGTCCTACGCCGACGGCCTGGCCAAGGCGTTCGAGCTGACCGGGCATCGTAACCGGCACGTGGTCGCGGTGGTCGGCGACGGCGCGCTCACCGGCGGCATGTGCTGGGAGGCGCTGAACAATATCGCCGCAACCCGGCGTCCGGTGATCATCGTGGTCAACGACAACGGCCGCAGCTATGCACCGACGATCGGCGGTGTCGCCGACCATCTCGCCACGCTGCGGCTGCAGCCGGCCTACGAGCACGTGCTGGAGAAGGGCCGCGACGTGGTGCGCTCGATGCCGCTTGTCGGCGAGGTCTGCTACCACTTCATGCACAGCGTCAAAGCCGGCATCAAGGACTCGCTGGCACCGCAGCTGCTGTTCACCGATCTCGGGCTGAAATACGTCGGTCCGGTCGACGGTCACGACGAACGTGCGGTGGAGGTCGCGCTGCGCCATGCTCGCGGCTTCGGCGGCCCGGTGATCGTGCACGTCGTCACCCGCAAGGGAATGGGCTACGCCCCGGCCGAGGCCGATGAGGCCGAACAGATGCACTCCACCGCCCCGATCGACCCGGCCACCGGCCAGGCCACCAAGGTGGCCGGCCCGGGCTGGACGGCGACTTTTTCTGACGCGCTGATCGACTACGGCAGAAAGCGCCGCGACATCGTGGCCATTACGGCGGCGATGCCCGGCCCGACCGGGCTGACGGCGTTCGGGCAACAGTTCCCAGATCGTTTGTTCGACGTCGGCATCGCCGAGCAACACGCGATGACGTCGGCCGCCGGGCTGGCGATGGGCGGGATACACCCGGTGGTGGCTATCTATTCGACGTTCCTCAACCGGGCGTTCGACCAGATCATGATGGATGTGGCGCTGCACAAGCTGCCGGTCACCATGGTGCTCGACCGGGCCGGGATCACCGGCCCGGACGGCGCCAGCCACAACGGCATGTGGGATTTGTCGATGCTGGGCATCGTGCCCGGCATGCGGGTGGCCGCGCCCAGGGATGCCACCCGGCTGCGCGAGGAACTCGGCGAGGCGCTTGACGTCGACGACGGCCCGACGGCGATACGGTTCCCCAGAGGCGATGTGGGCGAAGACATTCCGGCTGTGGAGCGGCGGTCGGGCGTGGATGTGCTCGCGGTGCCGGCTGATGGGTGCAACCATGACGTGCTGCTGGTGGGGGTCGGTGCGTTCGCGCCGATGGCGTTGGCGGTGGCCAAGCGGCTGCACAACCAGGGGATCGGTGTGACGGTGATCGACCCGCGTTGGGTGCTGCCGGTGTCTGACGGTGTTCTCGAACTGGCGGTGCAGCACAAACTGGTCGCCACGCTGGAGGACAACGGGGTCAACGGCGGGGTGGGTTCGGCGGTTTCAGCCGCGCTGCGGCGTGCGGAGATCGACATGCCCTGCCGCGACGTCGGGCTGCCGCAGGAGTTCTACGATCATGCTTCGCGGGGTGAGTTGCTGGCCGATCTTGGGCTGACCGACCAGGACGTGGCCCGCCGGATCACCGGTTGGGTCGCCGCACTGGGCGCTTGTGTTTCTGAAGCAGAGATCCGCGAGCATCTCGACTAACGGTCAACCTCGAGATCGACGCTGGCGCGCCGCTCACTCGGGTTTTCCCGCGCTGCCGTCGATTTCGGCGCCGGCAGTAGCTAATCGGGGGCCAGCGGCTGCACCGCCCGAGCCAGAACGGGCACCACGAGTTCTCGCTGCCACGCCCGCGCTTGGCCGGCGCGCAAAAACTTTTCGACAGCCTCGACCGGTTCTGCTGCGACCTCCCAGTCCCAGCACAGCCGTCGCACCAACTCGGGTGAGATCAGGTTTTCCGTGGGAACCGCCACCCGCTGCGACACTTCCGCCAGCGCCGCCCGGGCCGCCTCCAGTCGCGCGGCGGACTCCGGTTTTCGCCTGCTCCACCGCGCCGGCGGTGGCGGTCCATTCGGCGGTTCGGCCTCCTCCGGCGGATTCGGGTGCTGCCGGGCGGCTTCCAGCGCCGCCAACCACATTGCGGCGCTGCGACGTTGGTTGCGCCCGCCGAACACCGGCAACGCGACGAGGTCCTCGACCGTCTTCGGATCTGCGACGGCGGCGTTGATGATCGCCGAATCCGGCAGGATGCGGCGGGGTGCGATGTCGCGGCGCTGGGCGATACGGTCGCGCGCCGTCCACAGTTCGCGAACCGCGGCCAGGCCTCGCGGGCCATGCACCCGATGGATCCCCGGCGTTCGTCGCCAGCGGTCCCGTCGCGTAACCGATGCAATCTCTCTGGAACCCACCGTCCGCAGATATTCGAATTCCTGTGCAGCCCAATCTGTTTTGCCTTGCTTGGCCAGAACATCCGAGATCGCCGCGCGCAACTCGATGAGGAGTTCCACGTCCAGGGCCCCGTAGTTGAGCCACTCCGCGGGCAGCGGGCGCTTGGACCAGTCGGCCGCCCCATGGCCCTTGGCCAACCCGAATCCCAGTAGCCGCTCGACCATGGTCGCCAGGTTCACCCGGTCGAACCCGGCCAGCCGTCCGGCAAGCTCCGTGTCGTACAGCTTCGGCGGCCGCATGCCGACCTCGGCCAGACAACGCAGGTCCTGATCGGCGGAGTGCAGGATCCACTCGTCTTTGTTGAGCACCTCGGCGACGGGTCGCAGCGCGGTCAGCGGGTCAGCGCCGTGGCTGACCGGGTCGATGAGCACGGTGTCGGCATCGGCCCGCCGGATCTGAATCAGGTAGGCGCGGTTGGAGTAGCGGAAACCCGACGCTCGTTCGGCATCCACCGCAAACGGTCCGCGCCCGCGGTCAAGGAGTTGTGCGGCCGCCTCGATCTCGCGGACGGTCACCGAGAGAGCAGGTATCCCGTCGGCCGGGTGGAGTAACGGGGTGGGGTGGGGTTTGGTGCTGCCGGGCCCGTCGGCCGCCGGTTCGCACATGTCAGGCGCGTGACCGCGGGCTCAGGTTGGTGACCCCGGCCGGCGGTAGGCCTGCGGCGTGCTCCAGCACCTCGCAGAAGGCCTCGACATGGACGCCGACCTCGGGGGTGGTCGCCGTCCACGACGCCCGCAGCTCGAGCTGATGGGCGCGTGGCGGTCCGGAGATGTCGCCGTAGCGCACCGATGTGGTGGCGGTGACGGTGCCGCCCAAGGCGGTGACCTGCTCGGTGCGCGACTCCAGCGCTTCGACCAGCCAGCTCCACGCCACTTCCGGCAGCAGCGGATCGACGGCCTCACTGGGGTCCAGGTCGGCCTGGATGTAGGCAACCAGGCGGATGGTGCCGTCCCAAGCGTCGGCGCCGTTGGGGTCGTACAAAAGGATCAGCCGGCCGAACGCGTCGCCCTCGGATCGCTCCTGGACGATTTCGAGGTCGGGGTGTTTGACCTCGGCTCCCAGTGCGTAGCTGTAGGGCGCCAGGCGCTGCGGCGGTCGGATGGGGCCCAGCTCGATCTCCGGCCGTACTGCGACGGCGTTCATCGCCGCTACCGCCTCGCGGAATGGGGCCGGTTCAGGCGAGATCAATAGCGCCGCTCCTCTCCCCCGCAAGCGGGTGGGGATCCTCCCCCGCAAGCGGGAGGGGGTACCTCCCTCTGGGGGCGTGCCCCCACGCTGGGGGCGTGCCCCCACATCGTTCGTCCCCGCAAGCGGGTGGGCCCACACCGCAGGCAGGGGAGTACCCCACTGCATCGTCGCAGGCGCGGGTCACAGCGTTCGACGGTAGACCTATCGGCCGACACGCGGGGACAGGCGCGCCGAACCGCCCGCCCGGCGCGACTTAGGCTCAGCCGAGCCGTAATAGGGGCTTCCGGGGGCCGCATTGAGAGTTATTCGCCCTGCTCAGGTGGCAGCGCCGCCGGCGAATCGCGCCGGGCGTTTCTCGCGATGCGCGGCGAGGCCTTCCTGGACGTCGGGGCCGCTGAAGCCGATGAATTCCAGGCCGAGCGACGTTTCGAAGATAGGCCCGAACATGCGGTACCAGTAGTTCAGGCTGTGCTTGGTCCAGCGGATCGCGCTTTGCGCGCCCTGCGCCAGATTCTCGGCGAGGCGGGTTGCGGTGGGGAGTACGTCGTCGTCGTCGACGCAGGTCGAAACCAGGCCGATGCGCTCGGCTTCCGCGCCGAGCAACGTCTCGCAGGTGAGCAGGTAGTACTTGGCCTTGGCCATGCCGACCAGCAGCGGCCAGCAGATTGCGGCGTGGTCACCTGCCGCCACCCCGAGTTTGGTGTGTCCATCGATGAGTTTCGCGGTCCGGCCCGCCACCGAGATGTCGGCGAGTAACGCCACCACCAGACCCGCGCCGACGGCTGGCCCCCGGATCGCCGAGACCACGGGCTTGTCGAAATTGACCATGTTGAGCACCAGATCGCGGGCCTCTCGCATGATGCGGACCCGGCCTTCGTAGTCACCGATGGTTTCTGCGATCAGGTCGAAGCTGCCTCCGGAGGAAAAGGCTTTGCCTGCACCGCGGACCAGAACGACACGCACGTCCGGATCGCGATCGATCACCGGCCAGATGTCGGCGAGGTCGCGGTGCATTTGTGGCCCGACCGAATTCAGCCCGGGCGCGTCGAGAGCCAGGGTCAGCACGCCGTTTTGGCCTAGTTCGCAGCGAAGGCTGGGGAATTCGTCGTAACTGTTCGGCATCGGCGCTCCTGACATGACGTTAGCGGTCGTTGATAATACGCAGCGGGCTCGGGCACGCGGGACCGACCGCCCGGCGACGATGCAGGCCGTGCTGGGGGCACGCCCCCACAGGGAGCTACCCCCACCCGCTTGCGGGGGAGCGCCCCCACCCGCTTGCGGGGGGACGGCCGTGGAGAGCCGGGTAATCGGGCCCTGTCCGGCCGTCGTGGCAGCATTGAGGCCAATGATTACCCGTCGCGAGCTTCCCG
>Ga0335081_10014679_pt1 | contig 12670 bp, 13 predicted proteins | sample Lox_Sample_35_FD_206713 | JGI IMG/M metagenome (GOLD analysis project Ga0335081, IMG submission 206713) | Soil microbial communities from Loxahatchee National Wildlife Refuge, Florida, United States - Lox_Sample_3.5 | ecosystem: Environmental > Terrestrial > Soil > Wetlands | place: USA...
TGAACAACATCCCGACGCTGTCCTTCTCGATCTGCGCCTTCCTGCCAAGACGGGAATCGAGGTTCTCAAGGAGATCCGGCGTATCAACGCACAGGCGAAAGTCATCATCATCACCGGATTTCCTTCGCCCGAGGTGAGAGAAGAATCGATGAAGAACGGAGCCTTCGCGTTCTATGAAAAAAGCAAGGATATCGGCGAGCTCTTGCAAGCGCTTCAAAAAGCGTTCGAGACATCGGCGTCTTGACACCCGGGTTCTCTGCCGGGAAATGCGATTCATAGAACCTTGAATGGTTCCGCTCTTGAAGTTCCGTGTTGGCTGAATGTCAACACCCGTGAAGCACGATACGAAATCATGTTCTCTCTCCCCGCACTTCACTCTTTCCGATAAATCCACTGAAACCCTCAACTGCGCGTTGGTGCGTTCATCTTGACTTTCCACCGACCTATTGGTAGATTACCGTTGTCTCGCTCGCAACGTGCAACTGCGGAAGTGGCGAAATTGGCAGACGCACCAGCTTGAGGGGCTGGCGCCCGAAAGGGTATGCGGGTTCAAGTCCCGCCTTCCGCACACAAACAGGACAACAAGAGGACGGTTTTATTGACCCGTCCTTTTTTTTTGCTGATATGAATCACACGCCACCCAGGAAACCTCCTTATTTCACGACTCGAGAATGGCATTCCGTGCTTATCTCGGCATATTATGCCGCCGGAAAGCGAAAAGAGAGTGTCCCAATTATGGAACGGGCACTCCTCAACGGCCGTGTCCACGAACGGATGTTCAGCGAATTGTTTCTTCATTTGTCGCTGCTCCTCGGTTTTCCGACCATGCTGGAAGGTCTTGCAACATTGAGAAAGATCGCCGGTAAATCCAGGACTGTCCAGGAACGTGTACAGAGTGCACAACTCGTCGCAAGGCGTGGTAAGAAGGTCCTCCGCAGAATTTACGGTAAGACGTTTGACCGCCTCTTGATCAACCTGAAGTTCCTGCACGACATTGTCCCCGCTGTGATCGTTCGGGATGTCTACGGACGAATCGTTGCACGTCCGGGTATGAGCCTGCAGGAGCGCGAAATTGTCAATGTCGTCGTCCTCTCCATTCAAAGGCTCGATCAACAACTGTATTCCCATCTCCGTGGTGCGCTTCGAATCGGAGTTTCCGGGAAAACGCTTCGCAGTGCCATCCTGACCGGCGCACGGATCGCCAACACGGATGCGACGTCTGCTCTGAAGCTCCTTACAACACTGAGTGGAACCTGAAATGCCATTCCTCCGAAGGCAATTCGTTGCAATTCACCACACGAACTCGTATTTTCGTCTGATTCCCGATGCAAATTTGCGCTCACATGGTTGTTGAGGGGCTCGTCCAAGGGGTTGGGTTTCGATACTACGTGCATCGGCATGCCTCAAGTCTCGGCCTCGCGGGATACGCTTCGAATCTCGTCAACGGGAACGTCGAAATCGAAGTTGAAGGATTGCGGTCGGCAGTCGAAGAATTCATCAAGCTCGTAAAAGTCGGACCACGCTCCGCCCACGTGACAAACATGATCATAGAATGGAAAGATTTCCAGAGCAGCTATTCGCACTTTGAAATCCGATAGGAATGGCAGAACAAAGAATGAAACGACGATCGGAGATCAGAGTCGGTTTTGGCTATGACATTCACCGTCTCAGCACCGGCCGAAAGCTCGTCCTCGGCGGCGTGCGCATTCCTCACACGCTCGGTCTGCTCGGCCACTCTGACGCCGACGTGCTCCTCCACGCAATCTGCGATGCGCTCCTCGGAGCCGCCGGGCTTGGCGACATCGGCAAACACTTTCCGGACACCGATAAGCGGTTCAAGGACATTGCAAGCCTCAAGCTCCTCCGCACGGCAGGTCTTTTGCTTCGGGAACACGGAATTGGCATCGGTAACATCGATTCGACCGTAGTCTTGGAGCGTCCGAAAATCAGCCCGTATGTCCCGCGAATGAAGAAAAACATTGCTTCCGCTCTGAAGATACCGGTCGGCCGCGTTTCCGTGAAGGCAACGACCAACGAAGGCCTGGGTGCGCTCGGCGCTGAAGATGGTTGTGCCGCTTTTGCCGTTGCAACGATCTCCGCAGAGTCCGGCTCATAATGGAAGAACTGATTCGACACCTGGTTCAGATGAATCCGCTCTGGATTTATGTCTTCGCGGGTATGGTTGCATATATCGAAAATCTCTTTCCTCCTTTTCCCAGTGATGCGGCGATCGTGGCCGTCGGGTCTCTTGTGGGAGCGGGCTCGGTCGATTTTCTATCGGCCCTCATTTGCTCCACCGCCGGAAGCACGCTGGGCTTCATTACCATGTACATTGTCGGCGATTGGTTTGGCCAGCGAATTATCGAACGCCGCAAAATACGGTTCATTCCCCTGGAGCAGGTACACAAGGTCGAGGGTTGGTTCAACCGATACGGATATTGGGTCGTGGTGGGGAACCGATTCCTCTCCGGAACTCGCGCCGTCGTCTCCTTCATTGCCGGGTTGTCCGAATTGTCGCTTGCTGGATGTGCTGTTCTTTCGTTCATCAGCGCATTGATCTGGAACGGCACCCTGCTGTTCGCCGGAAAAACAATGGGGCAGAATTGGAGGACCATTTCGATTTTTCTCGAAGCGTACGGGAAGGCCGCAACATCGATTATCATTATCGTCGCCCTTGTATTCCTGGGACGCTACATTTACCGTCGTCAGCTCAAGTCGAAGAACGGATCATCGGATCCGCCTCAAATGCCGGCAGCCTGATCTTCGTGTATGATTGACTATCTCCAGAATCTTGACGCATCCGTTTTTCACTTCATCAACGGATCGCTCCAGAACCCGGTGCTTGACGTCGTCATGCCGTTGATCACCGACCTCAACAAGCATACGGTCGTTTTGATCGTCGTTGGAATCCTCCTCGTTCTTCTCTTTGTGCGGGGGGGCGCAAAGGGAAGGTATGCTGTCGTTGCCCTCGCCTTCGGCATACTCTTCAGCGACCAGCTGAACAGCTCCGTCGCCAAATTCATCCTAGCGAGACCCAGGCCTTGTCACGTCCTGCAGAACGTTCACCTCCTCGTGAGCTGCGGAAGCGGATACTCATTTCCATCCTCGCACGCCGTGAACAACTTCTGCGGCGCCGTGATTCTTTCATTCTTCTTTCCGAGGGCAGCCGTGTGGCTCTACTCGTTCGCCGTCGTAGTCTGTTTTTCGAGAGTGTACGTCGGAGTTCATTATCCCGCCGACGTGCTGGGAGGCGCCGTCATTGGCATTTGCTGCGGTCTTATCATCATTGGGCTCTTCCTGTGGATGGAGCATATCGCAGGACTCATCATGCGTCGCAGAGGAAAGCCGGGCATTGAACACGAATGACAATTTGACCCTGGAAGGGCAACCACGGACGTCCCGGTTGAACGTCTGCCTCGCGGTCCTTTCGGGGCTGCTCCTTGGTCTGGCTTTTCCACCTTCTCCGTTCTATTCGCTCGCGTACATCGCGTTCGTCCCGTTCTTCTTTCTCATCGAGAGAATGAAAACTTATGGTCAACTTGCGCGTTATGGCTACCTGTTCGTGTTCGTGTTCCACATCATCACAGTCTACTGGACGGGCGGGTTCACGCACATGAGGGACCCTTATCTTATGGTTGCGGGTTCGTTGTTGCTCATCCTGCACCCGTTCTTCTATTTGCCCTCAATCCTGTGCGCATACTTCGTTCGAAAACGCTTCGGCGTCATCGTTGGTCTTGTCAGTTTTGTATTCCTCTGGGTTGCATACGAATATTCGCATTCACTCAGCGAGATCAGCTTCCCGTGGATGGCGGTCGGAAACAGCCAGGCGTATGACATATCCAGGATTCAGATCGCGGAATATACATCCGTCTACGGCCTTTCATTCCTCATCCTGAGTTTCAATGCCGTCGCGTTCGTTTGGATTGTTCAAACGACGACAAATCGCTGGCGCCCTCTTTCGAGTTGGTCCCTCTCTATACTCGCGGCCCTCTTCTTCCTCTATGTAATCCCGTGGTATTACGGAAGCAGGGCGGTCCTTTCGTACTCTCAACCAGCGATGCAACATCCGTTTAAAATCGGCTTGATTCAGCCGAACATTGACCCGTTTGAAAAATGGAGCGAAGGGTCCAGGGAAGACCCTTTTCGTGAACAGATGAGCGTTCACCTCAACGCCACGCGGTCCTTCGTACCGGAATCCGTGGACCTTGTGTTGTGGTGCGAGACGGCGATCCCGACGAGGATCCTCCTGCCTGCGCACGCCATCGAGTGGCGGGAACTGAAATCATCGCTGGATTCGATCGGTCTCCCCGTCCTGTCAGGTTTTCCGTACACGCAGTTCTTCGATTCTGCTGACGCCCCCGTTACGGCGCACCAAATCGGCAATTCACGGACGTACTACGAAGACTACAATTCGATAATGTTGATTAACCCACATCAGCCTGTACGAGAGGTGTACGAGAAGATGAAACTTGTCCCGTTCGCAGAAAGGATCCCGTACGCACAAGCCGTGCCGTTTCTCATCACGCCTCTCAAATGGAGCGTTGGTATCAGCGGGTGGGGATTGGGAATGGATACCGTCTTGTTCGTGACGAGGTCCCGTGCCGGCACAGAAGAACATTTTGCCGGAATAATTTGTTATGAATCAGCATTCCCGGATTTCGTCCGCCAGTTTGTCGAGCGTGGGGCAGAATTCATCGTCGTGCTGACGAACGACAGCTGGTGGGGAAATACGTCGGGAGCGTACCAGCATATTGCGTTTGCGTCATTACGGGCGGTCGAAAACAGAAGGTGGGTTGTCCAATGCGCAAACGGCGGTATTTCCGCGTTTGTCGACCCTGCGGGACGCATTCACCAGTCGACCGCCATGTATACGACCGACGCGATCTCCCGGGTGATTGAGCCCCGGACGGGGGAAACGTTCTACGATCGCCACGGCGACCTGTTCGCCCAGTTGTGCGCAGTTCTTGCATTCTTGATCCTTGCTGCAGCAGTCTTTTTTTCATTCCACAAACAGTGAGATCCGTTATGGACGAACCGTATATTGACTTGCGAAGTGATACAGTGACAAAGCCGTCACCGGACATGAGGAAAGCGATGGCATCGGCTGACGTCGGCGACGATGTCTACGGAGAGGATCCAACCGTCAACCATTTACAGGAGAAGGTGGCAGCGCTTCTGGGAAAGGAAGCAGCGCTGTTTGTTCCCAGCGGGGTGATGGCGAACCAGATCGCCCTCAAGGTCCATACGCAGCCCGGGGACGAAGTCATTGCGGAAAGCGGGGCCCACATCTTCAACTATGAAACGGCCGCGGCCGCATTCATTTCGAACATTCAGATCCATACCATCGAAGGGAAGAGGGGCGTTCTTCGCGCAGAGCAGATTTCCGATGCTGTACGCTCTCCAGTATACTATAATCCCCAAACGCGGCTCATCTGTCTGGAGAACACCCACAATCGCGCCGGCGGCAGCATCTATCCGCTCGAGGAGATCAAGCGAATCAGCGATTTGGCGCGAAGAACCGGAATGTCGACGCATCTGGACGGCGCCCGGATTTGGAACGCGTGGATGGCAACCGGAATCCACCCCAAAGAATACGCACAGTGGTTCGATTCCGTTTCCGTCTGCTTTTCAAAGGGGTTGGGTGCTCCCGTCGGATCTGCTGTCGTCGGAACGAAAGGGTTCATCGACAAAGCACGAAAAGTCCGGAAAATCCTCGGCGGCGGTATGAGGCAGGCGGGAATACTGGCCGCAGGTGCCGTCTACGCGCTGGACAACAACATCGAGCGCCTAAAGGAAGACCATCAGAAAGCGCGCGTGTTCGCGGAACAAGTGGCCTCGCTGCCCGGATTTGCCATCGACATGGAGACCGTACAAACGAACATCGTCATCATCGACGTAGCGAAAACCGGAAAGACTCCCGGCGAGATCATCGCAATGCTGCGGGCGCTGCGTGTCCTCCTCTCGGAGATGTCGCACACAACCATCCGTGCCGTAACACATTTGGGAGTGTCGATGGAAGAAGTGGAACGGGCGGTCGAAGTAATGAAATCCAGCTTCGCATAGAACGATGGACCGTTCTAAATTCAAACACAAAATAAGCGTCAGGGTCCGGAACTACGAGGTCGATTGGCAGGGCATTGTCCATAATGCCAATTACCTGCTGTATTGCGAGGTCGGCCGCATAGAATACTTGAAAGCACTGGGTGTGACTATAGACTTGCAGAGCATCAACGGAACCTCAAAAGTCGTTCTCGTACGGAACGAGATTGACTACAAATCCTCTGCATCGTTCGATGAGCTTCTGGACGTCTACACGCGCACTTCCTTTATCCGCAACACGAGTTTTGCGATGGAGAGTCTCATCGAAAAAGCCGGTACCGGAACATTGGTCGCCGCGAACGTGGCCTATCACGTGTGGCTGGACACGGCGACGAATACGCCAGCCGTGATCGGGAACGAGTTTCGCAGATCGATCGCAAAGTTTGAGGGTGGGGATTGTGACATTGGGGGGGCAACGTCCGGGACAACCCAATAGGGGTACGGCAATGGCCTATTGTATTCCACGATTCTCTACTAATGAAAGAGACGGTTATGGAAAAGAAGACTGATCCTTCCACATACGACCTTCATCAGGATTTTCAACTTAGGGCACTTGTGAGTGCCCAGCAGGACGTGTGGCGTGTGTTTCAAATTATGGCGGAATTTGTGGACGGGTTCACGATGATGGCGAAGCAGGAAAACCTCGTCTCCGTGTTCGGATCAGCCCGGTCGAAGCCCGGTTCGCGATCCTACGAGCTGGGCGTTCAGGTCGGAAAAGAGCTGGTCAAACGTGGATTCAATGTTTTGACGGGAGGTGGTCCCGGCGTCATGGAAGCCGCCAACAAAGGTGCGATGGACGCCGGCGGAGCGTCAGTGGGTGTCAACATCGAGCTGCCGCACGAACAGAGCTCGAACCCGTACATCGACCGAGGACGACTCCTGACGTTCCGCCACTTCTTCGTCCGCAAGGTGATGTTTGTGAAATACGCACACGGCTTTGTCGTCCTTCCGGGCGGGTTCGGCACGATGGATGAGTTGTTCGAGGCATTGACCTTGGTGCAGACAAAGAAGACGAAACCGTTTCCGATTGTGCTGATGGGAACCGAGTATTGGAAGGGACTTGTCGATTGGATCAAGACTCGCATGATCAGCGACGGGATGGTTTCACCGGGTGATCTTGATTTGTTCTTCCTCACCGACAGTCCGGCGGAAGCGGCGGGACTCGTCGACGAATTCTACAAGAAGCACGAGACACGGATCAATTTTTAGAAATACCGACAGCAGGAGGGACCGTCAGCCTTTTCACGTAATTTGTTCACGTTCCCCGTTTTTGCTCCGTTAGCGAGACTTCGCATCGGTTTCCAAACACGTTGCGAATTCGCTTGCATCTGCTGAACGGTTTTCCTATATTTGTCAGTGTGTTTCGTCGTATAGCCCGCTGTAACGGGCTATTTTTTTTGGAGTCCATACAACGTGAGTTCGATAGACTGGAGAAAAACCGAAGAGATCGCCCAATCCGCTGCAAATTCAAGGAATGCCTTCCTTGTTGGATTGGGTGAGCGCAAAGAACGGGGCCGCAGGATCATCCAGGTATTCGTTGATACGGACGAAGGCATAACGATCGCCCAGTGCGCGGAGATCAGCAGGGAAATGGCAGGTGCGCTTGATGTGCAGAACGTCATCAACGAGCCGTACGAATTGGAGGTCTCTTCGCCGGGGACTGATAAGCCCCTGAAGTTGTTAAGACAATACAAGAAGAACATTGGCAGGAAATTCACGGTTCAGTACCGGCAGGATGATCAGCGACAGAACTTGAGCGGGACACTCTCCTCCGTTGAAGGAGAACAACTGACGTTTACGACAGACGAGAACAAAACGATGATAGTGGAGTTCTCGAACATTATTGGATCAAAAGAGGAATTGCCGTGGTAGGAAGCGTTTCGCAATTCCCGTTCGGAGGAATACATGAATCACGAAATAGTTGAATCCTTTGCCCAGATGGCCCGTGACAAGGGTATCGATAAAGATATCCTGATCGGGATCATTGAGGATATCTTCGGAATGATGGTGCGCAAAAGGTTCGGCCCCAATGCGAAATTTGACGTGGTGGTGAACATGGAGAAAGGGGACATCGAAATCTATCTCGAGAAACAGGTCGTCGAGGTAGTCGAAGACCCGTCGACGCAGGTTGAACTGAAGGAAGCAAACCGCAAGTCGGATGAGAAGCTGGAAGCGGGAGACGAATTCGTGGAAATCGTGCCGCTGGAGACATTCGGGCGCAGGCTCGTTATCAGTGCAAAGCAGAACCTCAACCAACGTATCAAGGAAATCGAACGGGAAGCCATCTACAACGAATACACCGGGTCCATGGGTGAAATCGTGGTTGGAGAAATCTACCAGATCAGGAAGGGGAAGGGAGAGATCCTCGTCATTCATAACAAGAATGAGCTCATCCTCCCCCGGAGCGAACAGATCTACAAGGAACGGTACAAGAAAGGGGACACCTTGCGAGCAGTGGTGAAGGAAGTCCGCAAGGGAGCCGGCAACCCTGTCGTCATCATTTCCCGCACGGACCCCCAATTCCTCATGCGTCTGTTCGAGATTGAAATCCCCGAAATCTACGACGGTCTCATCGAGATCAAGCGCATTGCCCGGGAGCCCGGAGACCGCGCCAAAGTAGCAGTTCTCTCCCACGACGACCGGATCGATGCCGTGGGGGCTTGCGTCGGCATGAAAGGTGTCAGGATCCACGCCATCGTTCGCGAGCTCAACAACGAGAACATCGATGTCATCAATTACACCGAGGACTCGCTCCAGTTCATCACGCGTGCGCTGGCACCGGCCAAGCTCAAGGAGATTCAGCTCGACAAGGAAAACAAGAAAGCGAATGTCATCGTAGCGAACGATCAGGTTTCGCTCGCTATCGGAAGAAACGGACAAAACGTACGACTCGCATCGAAGCTGACAGGGTTTGAAATACAGGTTATGAAGGAAGGCGGCGAAGAAGAGTACGATATGGATCTCTCGGAATTCCGCGAAGAGCTGGGCGACGTCCTGTTCCACAAATTCTTCGATGAAAACTATGAAACCGTGCGCGATGTGATCGAAGCACCAAGAGAAGAATTGATCGCAACGCTTGGGATCGAGCCGGAAAAGATCGACGAGATCGTCAGTATGCTGAAGAAGGGGCTCGAGGAAGCTGAAATCGAGGAAGAGGGCGACGAGAAGCCCCGTGTTGAGTCAAAGGCATCAATTGAGCCGGAACAAGTTGCGGAGAAATCCGAAAACGAAGAACCAGCGAATCACGAATCGAAGGAACCGGCGGAAGAACAATGAACACGTTGGCATGCTTCATTGATCCGTGAACCCAGAGAAAGCTACAATGCCCGAACAAGCATTCAAGAAGATTAAGATCTACAAGCTCTCCACCGAACTGAACCTCTCGAGCGATACCATCATCGAGTTCCTCAGGAAAAAGGGTTTTGAGGTGAAGAACCATATGACAACCGTGTCCGATGAAATGATGCAGGCGATTATGAATCATTTCAAGAAGGACAAGGATGTTGCGGAGCGCCATCAGAAAAAAGTCCAGGAATTCCGAACGAGTCGGAAGAAGGAACCGGCCGAGAAAACGGACAAAAAGGGGGCCGCTGAAGAAGTTGCCGCCGGCTCGCCGGTCAAAGTTGAGGAAGTGCCGGCGCCAACGGAAGCCCCTGACATCAGCCCTGAGACGACCCCGGTTGCACCTCCGGAAGAGGAACAGGAAGTGGAGCAGCCTGAGATGGAGATTGTGGCTCGTGAAGAATCGAAACCTTCTTCCGTCGCAGAAGAACCGGCAGTCCAGAAAGTGGAGACTCCGCCTTCACGCAGAGCCCCCCAGTCGCCACTCGAAGTCCTCCAGGCCCGCCCCCAGCGTGGATTGACGATCAAAGGAAAACTCGAGATTGCTAAACCCGCCGTCACGGAGGTTGCTGAGTCTGAAGAGGACAAGAAAAAGAAGAAGAAAAAGAAAAAGATCCGGGAGGAAAGCAAGAAGGTCAGAGTGACGCCTACGGCCGCCGACGATGAGGAGGTAAAAGCCAAAAAGAAGAAGAAATCGCGTCGTGCGGAAGTGGACACGATCGAAGTCGAAAAGGCCATACGCGAAACCCTGGCGGAGATGACCGACGAATCGGTCACCGTACGAGCTGCCATACGCCGTAAAAAGAAAGAAAAGCGCGAAGAAGAAGAACAGCGGATCCTCGAAGAACAGGAACTCAACAAGACACGAATCAAGGTCACTGAGTTTGTCACGGTCGGCGAGCTCGCAAACCTCATGCGTGTCTCGGTGGCAGAGGTCATTCAAAAAGTCATGGGACTCGGTATTATGGTGTCAATCAACCAGAGACTCGACAAAGACACCATATCGATTGTCGCGGACGAATTTGGCTTCCAGGTCGATTTTGAACAGGAATTTACCGCGGATGTCTTACAGGATTTTGAGGACGACGACGAAACGTTGAAACCGCGTGCCCCGGTCGTGACAATTATGGGTCACGTCGACCACGGCAAAACTTCGTTGCTGGACTATATCAGGCGGTCCAACGTCGTTGCTGGCGAATCCGGCGGCATTACCCAGCACATCGGCGCATATGAAGTGGTGCTCGACAACGGCAAAAGAATAACGTTTTTGGATACTCCAGGTCACGAAGCGTTCACGGCTATGCGGGCTCGTGGAGCCCAGGTGACGGATATTGTCGTGCTCGTTGTCGCCGCCGACGATAGTGTGATGCCGCAAACGATTGAGGCGATCAGCCACGCCCAGGCTGCGAATGTCCCGATTGTTGTCGCTTTGAACAAAATCGACAAACCCGAAGCAAACCCCGACCGAATCAAGCAGCAACTTGCAGACAAGGGGGTGCTGGTGGAAGATTGGGGTGGAAAGCACCAGGTCGTCGCGCTTTCGGCCAGAACGGGGAAGAACGTCGACCAATTGCTCGAGAAGATTCTGCTCGAAGCCGAGGTGCTCGACCTTAAGGCAAACCCCGATCGCGAAGCGCGGGGCGTTGTGATTGAAGCCGAGCTGGATAAAGCGAAGGGCACAACTGCCACGGTCCTCGTCCAAAAAGGTTCACTGCGTGTCGGCGACTCCTTTGTTTGCGGCATTTGGAGCGGCCGTGTACGCGCAATGTATGATGAGCGCGGACAACGGGTTGAGACTGCCAGACCCTCGCAGCCTGTGCAGGTGACCGGATACGACGGCATGCCGCAGGCTGGTGATCTGTTCGTCGTGTTGCTCGACGAGCGTGAAACACGCGAAATCAGCGTCAAACGCCAGCAGTTGAAACGAGAACAGGACTTCCGCCAACGACACCGCATAACGCTCGACGATATCTCCAACCAGATTCGCGAGGGGCAAGTGCGTGATCTGCCCGTGATCGTGAAAGCAGACGTCGATGGTTCTGCCGAAGCCCTCGCCGATTCTCTGCTGAGGCTTTCAACCAAGGAAGTGAAAGTCCACGTGATCCACAAAGGTGTCGGTGGGATTTCTGAGACCGACGTTTTGCTCGCGGCAGCATCGCAAGCGGTCATTATTGGGTTCCACGTGCGTCCGAATCTGAACGCACGCAGGCTCGCCCAGACGGAGCACGTCGATATCCGCCTTTATAACATCATTTACGACGCCATTAATGAAGTGAAGACCGCATTGGAAGGAATGCTCGCGCCGACGATCACGGAAGAAGTTATGGCGACCGTGGAAGTGCGGCAGATATTCAAGATTTCCAAGGTAGGGACTATTGCCGGCTGTTATGTCAAGGACGGGACCATTGCGCGCGGCAACAAAGTACGTCTGATCCGGGAGGGCATCGAAGTCTACGATGGTTCTATGGATACCCTGAAGCGCTTTAAAGACGATGTCAAAGAAGTTGCCCAAGGGTTTGAGTGCGGGATATCCCTTCAGAATTTCAACGATATCAAAGTCGGGGACGTTATTGAAGCATACAAGATGGTCGAGACCAAGAGGACCCTGGAATAAGTAGGAGAGCGGTGTGTCGGTACGGACTGAAAAAGTTGCATCCATCGTCAAGGAAGAGATCGGTGTTATCTTCCAGCGTAATTTTGATATGAATGTGTACGGATTCATGACGGTGACCGAGGTTCGCATGAGTCCGGACCTTAAGGTGGCAAAAGTCTATGTGAGTATCTTTGGCGACGCGGCGCAAAAGAAGAAGACGCTCGGAATGTTGGAAGCTCAAAAGCCGTTCGTTCGCCAAACGCTGGGACACCACATCCGGCTCAAATTTACCCCTTCCATTGCCTTTTATCTCGACGAGACAATGGACAACGCGATGAACCTTGAGAAAATTTTCAAGAAGATTCATCAGAACGACACGCACGGACCCCTCGAAGGGGACAAATAATGGAGTGGTCAAAAGACAAATGGGATTTTCAGGAAGAAGGCGAAACCCTGTTCGTCGACAAGCCGCTCGACTGGACTTCCTTCGATGTCGTCAAGAAGATTAAAACTCTTTTTAATGTCAGGAAGGTCGGTCACGCAGGGACTCTCGACCCGAAAGCAACCGGTCTGTTGATCGTATGCACGGGGAAGAAGACGAAGTCCCTCGATTCCTACTTGGATGTGGCGAAGGAG
>Ga0335081_10014680_pt1 | contig 12670 bp, 9 predicted proteins | sample Lox_Sample_35_FD_206713 | JGI IMG/M metagenome (GOLD analysis project Ga0335081, IMG submission 206713) | Soil microbial communities from Loxahatchee National Wildlife Refuge, Florida, United States - Lox_Sample_3.5 | ecosystem: Environmental > Terrestrial > Soil > Wetlands | place: USA: Florida...
AGAGCTATCTGGATCCGGTGATTCTGACCTGTGTCCTGCCCAAGGAGTTCATGGCCAATACCTTCTCAGTAGGGACCAGTGAAATCTTTGGCCAGGGAATCATGCGCCGCGTGGGTCGCTGGTTTCGCGTGATGGTGCTCGATCCGGATGCCAATCTTGTCCCCGCGATGCGAGCTGGAGCGTATGGCCTGAGGCAGGGGCGCGTGCTGATCCTCTATCCCGAAGGTGAGCGTTCCATCGACGGCACGCCCCGCATTTTCAAGAAGGGCGCGGCCATTCTCTCCATCCACCTGCAAGTGCCGATTGTGCCGGTTGCAATTGAAGGCTTTTATGAGGTCTGGCCGCGCGGCAAGGCGTTCCAAAAGATCGCGCCGCTGAAGATGACGTTTGGGGAACCGATTTCGCCTCCGCCGGAATCAGAGGCATCGGAAGCCGCCTACGAGAAACTCACCAATGAGTTAAAGTCGCGAGTGGTCGCGATGTGGAGAGACTCGCGCGAGTCTGAGTAGCCGAGGACTCAGGCACCAGCGGTCGCCGCCTGGCCGGCAAATGCTTTGGAGAAGGCATCCAGAACCAGCGAATCGTAGCGGTTGGTCGATCGCCGTAGGACCTCTTGTCCGGCCTGGGATGGCGACATCTTCGTTCCCGTTTGCCCGCTGATCAACGCCTCATATTCCTCGGCCAGCCCCAGAATCTGCACTTCGATGGAGGCTTCGCTGACTTTGGCGCCGTTTTGCCGCAACTGGCGCTCGGTCAGGAAGATCGGGATCGCCCGGCGCAGCGAAGCGCCGAGCACACTCACCCGCGACCCAGACCGTTTGCGTCTGTTTCTCCCCCGATTCAGATCCTCAGCTGATACCTGTGCGGCTTTGTACAGTACTTCGTTTGAGATGCCCAGTTCCTTCAGGTTGAAAAGCAGCGCCGCTGTGCGCAGATCTTCCATGCTTCCCGAATCCAGTCCCAGGGTCTCGCCGATCTTCGTGGCACACATCGCGATACGGTAGGCGTGGGCTTCGCTGTATTTCTGGTTGGCCAGGAAATTCTGCAGAATCACCAGCATTCCGTCGTAGCCGTCTTCCATCTCGCGCAGGGTTTGCTGGTTGCGCTCGTAAAGCGTGCCCGTGACGTATCCAGCGACCATCAGGACTCCGCCCCACACGGTCAGGTCGAACCAGCGCGGATCAAACGGCAGTTCCCGCCCCCGGAACATTGTGGGGTTCATGTACGTCAGCAGCACGACCAGCACAACGCTGGCTACGGCCGTGAGGGTGGCGTGCCGGCGGCCGAAATAAAAGGCGGAGAAGAGCGTCGGTAAAAAATAAAAAACCAGCGCCATGCGCTGCGATGCCACCAGAAAATTCAACATCGCAGCGATCACAACCAGAAACAACAACAGCCAGAGTTCCGGATTAATCTTGCGCACAGGTGCCTCCCGGGGCAGAGGTACCGAACCCGAAGCAGACGAGAGCTTCAGGCTCCTAAGCTTCCCGTTCTATGACATTTTCAAACCCGTCGGGGCGATTCCCAAATTACCGAGGTAATGGCCTTCAGGGCCTTCCCTAGCGAGCCCGGGGGTGGGTGCGGTCGTAGACCTCGAGCACGTGTTTCATTGAAAGTTGGGTATAGCGTTGAGTGGTCGCCAACCGCTCGTGGCCGAGCAGCTCCTGAATAGCCCGCAGGTCAGCCCCCTCTTCCAGCATATGCGCGCCAAATGCGTGGCGAAGCGTGTGCGGATGCACGTCCGGAGAAAGCCCTTTGGCCACCGCAATACTCTTGATGATCCGGCCGACGCTGCGGGTGGTAAGACGCCCGCCGCGCCGGTTGATGAGCAGCGCCGGCGTGTTCTTGCGCGTTTCGGCAAGTGCCGCTTGACGAGCGGGAGCGTACGCCGCCAGCGCGCTTTTCACAGAATCGCCAAAGGGAACATAGCGCTCTTTCTTTCCCTTGCCGCGAATCAGGATCGCTTCCGCGCTCAGGCGGATATCGTCGAGGTTGATGCCCGTCAGTTCCGAATTGCGGATGCCGCAGCCGTAAAGCAATTCGAGCATGAGCCGGTCGCGCTCGGGAAAGGCCGCCGTTTCCGGCATCTGCCCATCCAGCACGGAGTTCATCTCTTCGATGGTCGGCACCCGCGGCAGCTTCTTGGGCAGTCTCGGAGTCGCCACCAGCTTCGCCGGATTCTGCTCCACCACGCCTTCCTGGGCCAGCCAGCGATACAGCGACCGCAACGCCGCCAGCGAGCGTGCCACGGAAGTCTTGCCCAATCCTTTCTCGTAGAGCATCGAAAGAAAACCCCGGATCGTGATATGGTCAATCGCTTTCCATCCTTTCGATCCCGCGTAGGCGGCAAAATTCGCGAGATCGCCGCTGTATGCCTTGATGGTGTGCGGCGAAGCGTTCCGCTCCCGCAGATGGCGAAGGAAATCAGAAACAGCGCGGCTGACGACTGTGGTTGACTGTGATTTTTTCATTGTTGATTGATGATTGTTGATTGAAAACCCTGGAACTGTCGGTTACCTCGTTTTCAGTCAACAATCAACATTCAACCATTGTTCTTCCTCGCTCTCGGATGATGCTTCCGATACACGCTCCGCAGCCGATCGAGCGCGAGATGCGTGTAAACCTGCGTGGTGGAGATGTCGGCGTGGCCGAGAATCGTCTGCACGGTGCGCAGGTCCGCGCCGTTTTCCACCATGTGGGTGGCGCAGGAGTGCCGCAGCATGTGGGGCGAAGCCTTGCGTCCCGATGTTGCCGAGGCCGCCCGCACCATCTGCCACACCCGCTGCCGCGTCAGCCTTCGTCCTCCGCGAGCGATAAACAGCAGCGGTGAGTTCCCCGGGTATGCATCCCGTACGGTTGCCCCACCCTTATTGCGTTCTTTGCGAGAGGGTGGGGATTTCGTCTCCATCAGCAGCGGCCTCGCCTGCCTCAAGTAATCTGCCAGCGCATCCTGGGCCGACTTCCCCAGGGGCACAACCCGCTCTTTGTCGCCTTTGCCGCGAACCAGCATGTAGCCGGCTTCCAGCTTCAGGTCGTCGAGCTTGGCGTTGATCATTTCCGAGACGCGCAGTGCTCCGGCATAAAAAACTTCCAGCATGGCCCGATCGCGCGCTGCAAGGGCGACTGATTTTCTCGTCTGTCTTGCTGCGACGCGGGCTAGAGGAGCGGCCAACGTCGTCTCCATCTCGTCCCTCGCCAGCGCTTTGGGCAGAACCTTCCACTGCCGCGGTGATTCTATGTTCAGGGTCGGGTCGCGGTCGGTTTTCTTGTCGAGCAAAAGATAACGATAGAGATGCCGAAGAGCCGAAAGTTTGCGCCCCACGCTGCGCCCGTCCACCTGGTGAGAAAAAAGCTGTTGCAGGAATTCGCGCACATCGTTGCGGCGAGCCGTCAGCAGGATGCGTTTACGCTTCTGCAGAAACTGGGCAAACTGGCCAATGTCCGTCGTGTACGCGCCGATTGAAAGCGCCGCCAGCCCCTTCTCGATGCGCAGGTAATCGAGAAAGCCCGACAGCACGCGCGCGTTGGCATCGGAGGCCATATTCGGAAGAATATCAGTATGCGCGTTATCGGACACTGGGAAAAGTGATGAGCCGGATTCGGACCAACATTCGAGCAGGACGGATTTGGCCAGGCTATCACCACCCGCTGACCAACAGGCGGCGCGCCGCGCGGAATCCGCACTTCTGATATTTGTCGTAGGCGCCCGCGGCACGATCGCGAATCTGTTCGCTGCTCTCCCCTGCAATCCAGCCGTCAAGCGCGCTCTTCAACGTATAGGCCTCGGGCGCCATCAGCCCCGTCGTCCAAAGCAGCGGATTAGCGCCGGAGGATCGCAGCGGCTCCGCAAAGAACTGCTTGCTCGCGCAGGCCAGGATGACCGCATCACGATGAGCTTCATGCTTCTTTTGCGGCAGCCTGTCCAGCTGGAAATCCATCAGCCCGTCGTGGCCAACATAGGCCACCAGGTTCGCATTGCCGTGGATCGGCAGTTTCACCTGACCAGATGTGCCCTGCACAGCCATCGTTTCTGGGCGATCCCCGGCTGCGGCATCGAGGAAGTCGTCGATCGCCTTCCGGATTTCGATTCCGCGGTAAGCGTCGGCAACGAGGTATACGTTCGCCGTTCGATGCTTGAACACGCAGCGTTCAATAATCTCCAAGGCTGGCTTTAGTTCGCACGTAACTCGCTGCCAATCCCCGCTACGCGCGAAGAACGTTTTTACTCCGCCCGCCCCTCCCCAATACAGATTATGTTCTGCGTCGTCGCCGTTGCCCAGTTTCGCAGGCACTGGCACAATGCCCTGGTGTTGATTGTCGGCCAGGGCTACGAACACGTGCACTGTGCGCAGACCGGAATCCTGCGCTGCAGCCAGAGAGGCCACAGCGAAAGCCACACCGATGAATCTGCTGAGGCGCATCATTGTTTCCGGGCTCCGTGGACGTCCTGCAGAAGTTGCACGGCTGACAGTGCGCCTTCCGGCGTCTCCTCGTGCTTGAAATAGGCAAACACGTCGCGCCCGGCGCCAAGGTGCTGTCGGATTCGCTCGATCATCGAACGCCGCTCCTGCTCTGTGTAACTCGGCTTGCGAAACCGGTAATAGACGATCTTCGCTGTCGCCACATCGGGCGTGGTCATGGTCTCGGTCTCGGCCACGCACAATGCCTCGTCGCTCGCTTTGAGTAAGTCGAAGGTCGAATCGGAGAACCACGACGCATGCCGGAATTCAAATGCCGCGGGCACGGACCGCGGCAGGACCGCCAGGAAATCTCTGAGCAGCGCGGCATCCGCTTTCAGATTGGGCGGGAGTTGAAACAGCACCGGCCCAAGTTTTCCCGCCGCAGCCAGCGGTTCGATCGTCGCCAGAAATCGTGGCACAAAATCCTCTGTCCCTTTCAGCCGCTTGATGTGCGTGATGACCTGGTGCGCCTTGATGCCAAAACGAAAGTGGGCGGGAGTCTCGTTGAGCCAGTTCTGGATCGTTGTTTCCTTGACCAACTGCCGGAAAGTGAAGTTTACTTCGACGGTGTTGAGCCGGGTCGCGTAGTGGCTGAGGAATTTCTTTTGCGCCAGCTTGTCGGGGTAGAAGTCCGGCTTCCAGCTTGGATAGGCCCATCCCGATGTCCCTGCAAAAAATTGACTCATGATTTCTTCTTGCCTCTGGATCTCTGCGGTGAATCTTTATGCGGGTGCCGCACTCTTCCCGCGCCGGTTGCGGCAAGGGCGGGTCTTTCCGCAGATTGGGTCACGATTGGGGCAGCGGCTGAAGTGCCTCGCTTCAGATCCGGCAGCTGCTGCTTCAATTGCAGCACCGGCTCGAACAGGTCGCCCATTTTTTCAAACCGCGCCACGACCTGCGCCGCTTCGAACACCAGCAGGCTCACATCCTTCTTCTTATGAGCGCGCTGGACTTCTTCCCAACTTACGGGAGTCGAAGCCGTCGGACGCTCGCGCGCTCGCAGAGAATACACTCCGATCGTCGTCTTGTGCTCGTCGTTCTGACTCCAGTCGACAAACACTTTCCCGGTGCGTGCCTGCTTGCTCATCTCCGACAGTACTTGTTCCGGATGATCGTGCTCCAGCAATTGCGCGAGAGCGTGAGAAAAGAGTTTGGTTGCGTCATAGGTGGTTGGAGTGTTGAGCGGCACGTAGATCTGCAGTCCCTTTGACCCGGAGGTCTTGGGAAAACTCTTCAGCCCGAAATGCTCGAAAATCTCGCGCAGCCACAGCCCGACTTGGCAGCACTCGACAATGTTCGCCGGGGGCCCGGGATCGAGATCGAACACCATCTGGGTCGGACACGTAACGTCTTCGGCCAGCGCCAGCGAGGGATGCAGTTCGAGCGCCGCCAAATTTGCCAGCCACACCAGCGTCGCCAGATCGTCGGCCAGAACGTAGTGAATGGTGCGCCGGTTGCGGCCGCTCCAGATGGGAGCCGTCTTCACCCAGTCCGGCCGGTGCATGGGAGCGTTCTTCTCGAAGAACGGCTCGCCCTCAACGCCGTCGGGATACCGCTTGCGCGTCAGCGCCCGCCCGGCCAGATGCGGAATCATCGCCGGCGCGATGCGCACGTAATAGTCAATGACGTCCTTCTTGGTGAACCCCGCAGCTGGGTAGAGCACCTTCTCCAGGTTCGACAGCTTGAGATGCCTGCCCTGAATGTCAACGGCCGAATCGGTCACGCAGCGCTCCAGTCCCGACATTGTGCCTGAAACGGGGCGGGACGCCAAATAAGGGGGGACATGCTTCGTCGTAAGCTCTGCGCGGAAGTATCCGGTCGAACCGGTCCAGTCGAGCGCCAGGTCGAGAGCGCGCTCGAGGGATCTCGCATGGGGCATCTCGACACTCCACGCCGGATCCCTCGGCCCGCTGGTGAAAGGTGCGGGCCTTCGGGGGTGACGCCTCGTACGGAAGCGGAAGTAAACTGACCCACCACGGCGCGCCGCTCCCGTTTGACAACCTCCCTATCCCCCACGTACTTTCAAACTTCTGCCCTTGATATCCGTCCAACCCATGTCTGTTTCTGGTCCGCATGGAGGTCCAATGCAACGCCGCGCACTATGTTTCCACGTTCTTCCAGTGATGGTTCTTGTGCTTGCCCTCACCGCCCGTGTCACCGCCCAGGACGTCGCGTCCTTTGAAAAACGCATTACGGTCAAGACGCTGCCGAACGGCCTGACGCTGCTGATTTGCGAGCGATCCGAGGCGCCTGTTTTTTCGTTTGAAACCCTCGTGGATGTCGGCTCCACTCAAGATCCCATGCGCGCCACCGGACTGGCCCACATGTTCGAGCACATGGCCTTCAAGGGCACCGACAAGATCGGCACCAAGGACTACGCTGCCGAAAAACCGGCTCTGGCGAAGGTCGAGACCGCCTACGCGGCCTACATCGCCGAGCGCGACAAGACCGTCGGCCGTGACGAAGCCAAGCTGAAGCAACTGGAAAAAGACTGGAAGGATGCGATCGCTGAGGCGGACAAGTTCGTCGTGAGCAATGAATTCGGAAAGATCGTTGAGCAGAACGGCGGCGAGGACATGAACGCCTCCACCAGTTACGACCAGACCGAGTATCACTACTCGCTGCCTGCGAATCGCCTGGAACTCTGGGCGTACCTCGAATCCGAGCGCTTCCTGCATCCTGTGCTGCGCGAGTTCTACAAGGAGCGCAACGTGGTTATCGAAGAACGTCGCATGAGCACCGATAGCAGGCCGATCGGCCGCCTGGTCGAGCAATTCACCGAAGAGGCGTTTGCGGCTCATCCTTATCATCGTCCGACGATCGGCTGGATCTCCGATCTCAACTCGTTTTCCGCCACCGACGCGCAGAAGTTCTTCGAAAAATATTACGTTCCGTCGAATATGGTCGTCGCTGTAGCTGGCGACGTGAATGCAGCGCAGGCCATGCCGATCCTCGAAAAATATTTCGGCCGGCTTCCTGCGCGGCCGAAGCCGGATGAGATCACAACCACCGAGCCGCCGCAGAACTCAGAACGCAGAGTGGTGCTGAAAGAGGCTTCGCAGCCGATTTATCTTGAGGGCTACCATCGCCCCGACTACCGCAGCAAAGATGACGCGGTCTTCGACGCCATCAGCGACCTCATGTCCGAAGGGCGCACGTCGCGCCTCTATCGCGCGCTGGTGCGGGACAAGAAAATCGCATCGTTCTCGGAAGGGTTCACCGGATATCCCGGCGCCAAGTATCCGCACCTGTTTGCGTTTTTTGCCGCGCCCCTTCCCGGCCACACGCCGCGGGAAGTCGGAGACGCCATTCACGCCGAGATCGACCGTTTGAAGAAGGAAGACATCAGCGACGACGAATTGAAGATGATCAAGACGCGCGCGAAGGCCAACCTGATTCGCGGACTCGCCGATAATGAGGGGTTGGCGTCGCAGCTTGCCTTTTACGAAACCCGTTATGGCGATTGGCGCGAGCTCTTCCGTTCGGTGGACCGCATTGACGCCGTCACCAAAGCGGACATCCGCCGCGTCGCCAACGATGTCTTCGCCGACACCAATCGCACGGTGGGCATCATCGAAACCGGTGGAGGCGGCGCGCCCCCCGGCAACGAGGGCGCAAGTAATTCCGGGGATCCGGGGGGTGCGCAATGAGGACCCGCACCATGAACCGCACCTTGCTTCTCGCTATTACCCTGGGTGTCGTATCCCTCACTTCCCTGCCCCAACTCTCAGCGCAGGCCACCAGCTGGAAACAGGTTCCCATTCCTCCGCTGCCCACCTTCCATCCGCAGCAGCCCAAGCGCATCGAACTGGCGAACGGGATGGTGATTTTTCTGCAGGAAGATCACGAGCTGCCGCTGATTGACGGAACCGCCCGCATCCGGGGCGGCTCGGTGAACGAACCGCGCGACAAAACCGGACTGGTCGATATTTACACCGAAGTCTGGCGCACCGGTGGAACGAAGTCACAAACCGGCGATCAACTCGACGACTTTCTCGAAGTGCGTGCCGCGAAAGTCGAGACTGGCGCTGCCAGTCCCGATTCCACCAGCATCAACTTCTCCTGCCTCAAGGGCGATCTTGACGACGTCTTCAAAGTTTTTGTCGACCTGATGCAGCATCCCGAGTTTCGCGCCGACAAGATTGATATCGCGCAGAAGGGCGAATACGACGGCATCTCGCGCCGCAACGACGAACCGAGTGGAATCGCCTCTCGCGAGTCGGCCAAGCTGGCCTATGGCGCCGACAACCCCTACGCCCGCGTCCCCGAATATGCGACGGTCGGCGCGATCACGCGCCAGGACTTACTCGACTGGCACGCCAAATACGTTCACCCCAACAACATCATTCTCGGTATCAGCGGAGATTTTGACGTAGCCGCCATGGAAGCTCGCCTGCGCGCGGCTTTCGATTCCTGGCCCAAAGGCCCGGCAGTTCCGCCATTTCCGAAGAACGAACTCACATACTCCTCTGCCAAACCCGGCTACTACCTCGTTACTAAAGACGACGTGAACCAGAGCAACATCCGCATGGTAGCGCTCGGCGTCACGCGCGACAATCCCGACTACTATGCCATCAGCGTCTTCAACGAGGCCTTCGGCGGCGGATTCTCCTCGCGCTTGTTCAATGACATCCGCACCAAACGAGCCCTCGCCTATTACGCGGGCGGCGGCATCGAGGCCAACTTCGGCCATCCTGGCATTCTGCAGGTCGCGTTGGGCACGAAAAGCGAAAGCACGGTCGAGGCCATTCAGGCTGCCCGCGAGGACATTGACGATCTCGCGACACACCCCATCACCGAAGATGAAATTCGGCGTGCCGAGGATGCCATTCTCAACGCCTTCATCTTCCGCCTCGACTCGCCCGACAAAATCCTCGGCGAACGCATGACCTACGAATATTACGGGTATCCTCCCGACTGGCTCGACAAGTATCAGTCGGAGATCAAGAAGGTCACGGCTGTGGATGTGAACCGTGTCGCCGCGAAGTACATGCACAAGGATCAACTTGCCGTGCTGGTTGTCGGCAACGCGAAAGACTTTGACAAGCCGCTGTCTTCGCTGGGACCGGTAACGGACGTTGACATCACGATTCCGCCTCCGCCCGCTGCCAAAGAGGAAGCCAAGCCTGCCGTTTCCAATCCCGAAGGCAAGGCTCTGGCAGCGAAAGTGGCAGCCGCCATGGGAGGCCTTTCCAAACTGCAATCCATCAAAACCATGCGCGTCAGCATGGCAGAGAGCGAAGCCGGTGGCACGCCGTCCCCGGTGGATATTACTCTCGCTTTTCCCGACAGCATGCACGTCGAAGTGCAGACGCCGCAAGGGGTACTGACCATCGTCGCCAACCCGTCGCTTGCCTTCATGAGCATGGCCGGCATGGGCACTCGCAGCCTGCCGCCCGATCAGAAGACAGAAATGCTGGCGCAGATACACCACGATCTTGTCTACGTCGCCCAGCACGCCGACGATCCGGCCCTCACGTTTAGCGCGGCGGGCAGCGAGAAAATCGGCGACGTTGACGCCGCCATCCTCGATATCGGCGGTGCCATTCCCTGGGTGCGCTGGTATATCGATCCTAAAACCGGCTACATCCTTCGCGAAAAATACAAAGGCATGGGACAAGCGGGCCCGTTTGATGGTGAGACCAATCTTTCTGACTGGCGCACCGCTGACGGCTTAACCATGCCCTACATTCACAAGAACAGGCAGAACGGGCAGGAAACGAGCGTGGTTGAATTCAAGAAAATTGAACTGAATCCCGCCGTGGACCCGAAGCTGTTTGAGAAACCCGCGGAGGCGCCGAAGCCAGGCCAGTGACAGCGGGAGTTCCCCGAGGATTTCGGCTTCAGCGGCGCTCTATTTTTTCGCCTGCTCTTTCCACAACTCCACCGACCGTTTTTCGTCGATCAAATGCCGGCGTCCGTCTTCGCTCGTCGTTGCTCCGCGCCGGACGAGATCAATGGCTTGTGCGGGCGTCAGCTTCGGATCCAGGGCAAAGAGTTTCGCCGCCAGATTGACGACATTCGGCGTTGCCATGGACGTCCCCGACAGTTTGAGCCTCGCGCCTCCGGGAACGTAGCTCTCCACGTTGTACCCGTCTGCGTGCACGAGCACGGTGTCTCCGTAGCTGGTGAAGCTGGTCTCATCTCCGGCCTGATTCACGGCGCCGACCGTGATCAGGTTTGGCAGATGCAGCGAGGCCGGAACATCGCCGCCAAAACCGGCGTTGCTGTCGCTATTCCCTGCCGCAGCGACGAAAAGAGTGTCGGGCGCGTTCTTGATGGCGGTCTCGATGGCGTTTCGCCAGATGGCATAAAGTTCTGCTGCGTGCCTCTTGCGCTGCTCCGGATCGGCCCCGCCGCCCTGCTTCGAAAGCCAGGTTTCAAATTCCGGGACGTTGTCGGACCAGCTCATGTTTACGACCCGTACGTGGCGTGTTTTGAAATAGTCCGATATCTGTTGGAAGTCCGCTCCCAGCCGCTTTGCCCAGTCCTCCGTCGGAGGAAAAGGAAGATCCGCCAACTGATCATTGAAGCGGGCCACCACCAGCCGCGCCGCGGGATTCCCGCGCACCGCGATTCCGGCGCAGTGTGTGCCATGAACGTAAAAGCTGATCACCTTCTCTTCTTCAAACAATTCGTGCAACTGATCGGGCGACAAAGTTTTGAACTTTTGCTGCAGTTGCTCCGCCTCGGGCGAATCGATTCCGTTTTGCAGATCGAAAAATCCCTTGATTTCGTCGCGAAATCCCGGATACGCCTTCTCCTGCTCCGCGGTCAGCGGATACAGCCAGGTTGTCGCCGCAGTTCCCTGGTCGTCATAAGCCAGTCCGTGATCGCCGCTGGCCGTGGGATGGGGATCGGTGAACAGCTGATTCGGAAACAGTGAGACGTCAATTCCAGAGTCCCAGATGGCGACGAGCACCGGCGACGTTTTGTCCTGGGCGCCAAGCGTCACTTCGCGGGCTGCCCAGATCTCGGGCTTCACCACGGTGTGCGCCGCGATGTACTTCTTCAGAATGTCACCTAAGGGTGTTTCGATGGGAATGAAACAGCACACGCCCACCCGGTTGTCGATCAGGGCCCATGCCTGGTGGTTATCGAGCGCGCCCGATTTCTGCACCGCGGGGTCAAGGTCAGTTTTTACGGATGCGATCGCCATCGCAGGCGTATAGATTCGAGTCCCGGCATAGAGCTGCTTGATGTCGTCTTGCACGACGTCCCACTGGAGCGCGTTGATCGCGTCTGCCGCTCGCTTCTGAAACGACTCTTCAAAAGCTGGTCCGCTTGTGCTTTTCGTTTCGATGGCCGCCTGCAGCCAGGCCCGTTCCACAACGCCGGTGGTCAGCTTCGCCGACGGCTTCTCCTGCTCGCTGCGCAGGCGGTCAACTGTTTCCAAGGCCGCCTGATATTCCCCCGCCAGCGTCTGCAGTTCAAGCTCGGTGCCAAGCAGGGTTCGCATCGTCGCCTTGTCGCCAATGTCATAGTTACGCAGGATACCGTCCAGATCCGTCCGCACCTTGGCCGCGAAGGCGTTGAAGGTCGCATCGTCCGCCTCCATCAGCCCGGAGGCTGATCCTGTCACCGGATAGCTGAAGCGCGGCAGGTCCGCCTCGCTGTTGACTTTTTTCTTCGCGGTCGTTTGTGCCGGGGACCAGAGAACACACAGCCAGAAGGCCGCAGTCAGAACGCACAGGAAACGGAATCGCTCGCGCATCAGTCACCTCAGAAATGAGATTTCCGGGAAGTTACTGCCAGGGAGAACGGAATAGACTCTACACCGACAGGGCCTGCCGTGGCAAAGAGCTGGTGAGAGCGCGGGACTTCGAGATGACATCCGGTTGCGTGTGGATTTCAAACTGAGGGCACTGCGCAGAAACTCTTCACAAAAGAGCGCATAGGGCCGATCGCCTCCGCACAAGCGCCTCTACTTCGCCCCTGCTTTCAGAACGACATTGTTGCGCTCGTCCCCGGCAATGATGCGATAGAACTTTTTCAGCTCATCGGCGCGGCTGACAGGCACGCTCAATTCCTTCTGCTCAAACGTGCGCTCGTAGTCGATCACGTTGCCCTTCACTTCGGTCCTAGAGTGGTAACTGGCGAAGCCGTAATCGACGTCCACGGGCGGAGGCACGTCATCCACCACATATCCCGCCGGAATCGTGATTTCAAAGCTGTCGGTGTCACGCGCCGGTCCTTCAAACTCGATGGGA
>Ga0335081_10014681_pt1 | contig 12668 bp, 13 predicted proteins | sample Lox_Sample_35_FD_206713 | JGI IMG/M metagenome (GOLD analysis project Ga0335081, IMG submission 206713) | Soil microbial communities from Loxahatchee National Wildlife Refuge, Florida, United States - Lox_Sample_3.5 | ecosystem: Environmental > Terrestrial > Soil > Wetlands | place: USA...
TCGATCTGCGCGGCGGCTTCAAGAACAAAGACGACAAGGAAGCTCGGGAGTTCACCTATAAACGCATCGCCGCCGGCGCCGCGTTCCTGCGCGATCTGGCCTATACGGCGTGGATCGATAGCGCCAAACCCGTGCCGCCCGTGAAGCCCGAGGATCAGCCGCAGAATCCCGACAACCCGCGCTACAATCCCGCGGCCGGGTCCGCTCCGGCTCCCGAACACAGCCGCTAGCGCAGCGTTACGATCGTCGCTCCCCATCCGCCCGCTTCGGCAGGCGCATCGCGGAACGATTCCACGAATTCCGTCCGTGCCAGGACGCTACGCACCATCTCACGCTGCACGCCGATCCCGCGCCCATGGATGATCCGCAGCGCGCGCAGTCCCAGCTTGTGCGCTTCTTCAAGATAGGCCTCCACCACTGCCTTCACATCGCGCGGCGGAACCGTGTGCAAATCGAAAACGTCGGTGATGGGAATCCGAACCGGCTCGTCACTCACTCGAAGACGTCGGACTTCTGAATCGTGAGGTCGAACTCGCGCAATGCGAGCGTGGGTACTTCGCGAAGGCCGGCCTCGTCATAAACCGAAAAGCTCTGGGACGCCGGATCCAACAGCCAAATATGACGGATGCCCCAGCCCCGATACTCCTTGAGCTTGTCGAGAATCTCTTGGTAGCGGTCGCCCGGCGAAACAATCTCTACCACGACGTGTGGGGGCGATGAAGGAATCTCATCCGCCGGTTTCTCCAGAAAAACCGCGAGATCGGCCACACGGATGCGCGTTGGCGCCAACCGCATGTGAATCTCTGGCCGGACGTGAATCCGATGCTTCTTCCTCAAGGACTGCAGGATCCCGATCAGATTTGCTTGCGTGCTGCTGTGTGAATTGCCGCCCAGGTTCCGCTCCACGAGCTCGCCATCCAGATACTCCGGGTCCGGACCTTCGAAGCTCATTCGCAGGTATTCCTCAACGGGCACCAGCGCCTTCGTGCTCATGGCTCTATTCTATTCCTCCAAAAGCACAAAAAGCCCGATCTGGTTCTCCCAGACCGGGCTTTCCTCAATTCTGTTTCAGCGCACCCGATGTCAGGCTACGTTCCGAGCCCGATAGCGGCTCAGTCGCTCCTCTATCAGATCCTTCGCGTGAAGTTTCAACTTCTTCAGCCGGACTTCCTCTATCTGTTCCTGATCGGTCAGATGCGGTCTCGACGCCAGATCCTCCAACTTATGCGCATAGTCGGAGTGTTGCTCCACCAGGTGTCGAAAATCCTCGTCCGTCTGCATCAGGTGCGCTTTCAGCTCTTCTTGTGCGTTTCGATCCATCCAGGCATTCCTCCTCGAGTGAGGTTGCCGCGCCGAGTCGATCACCTCGATTAGGGCTCGGTGGGTAATCTGCACTTATTCGGTTTTGAAAGAAACGGCGGGTCGCTTCCAGGCCCGTCTAACTGAGACCTTAACATGAATGAAACTTCATGACAATAGCGGATTCTGCGGGCTGACTATAGTAATCCTGCCGGACCCCGGTCACCTCAAACCCCAGTGAATGGTAAAGCTTACGAGCCGCGATGTTGGATTGGCGAACCTCCAGGAACACGCTGCCGGGATTTTTCCCGATCAGCTCGCGGATCAAACTGCGGCCAATGCCGCGCCGCCTCATTGGCAGATCTACCGCAACGTTCAAGATTTCGATTTCATCCGGAGCGGTGCGTCGCGCCACAGCGAATCCAACCAGGCGGCCCTCCACCGCCGCCACGATGCATTCGTGCAACAGGTAGTCTGCCGGCTTCCACTGTGCGGCCTGGCCGGATGCCGATTGAATGCGCCAGATTTCGTCGAGATCGGCCTCCGTGGCGGGACGCAGCGCAACCATCTACTCAAAGCGGACGCGATCGTCGCCCGGCCAGACAAGCGCTTCGGGCACACGCTCGGCCGGCGCAAGAGCCGCCCAATAGCGCACCTGCACGGTTGCTTTGGCCGGGATCCAGCGATAGCACGGAGTGTCGAACAGCTTGTTGCGTTCGATCATTTTTCGCCGCGTCTCTGAGACCGGTGAAGCGCCGAACTCCATGCCCCGTGTGAGCGTCCTGCCGCTCCACGGAGGCAGCGTGCGGGCGTGGTTCTCTTCCCAGATGCCGAGCCACGGAAAGTTCGCGCGGTTCCACACATAGCCGAATGCCAGCTTGCTCGTGGGGGAGAAGGCCACGAAGTATGAGTGTTCGCGTCGCGGGTCCATCAGGTGGAAGGTGAACGCCGCGGACACAGGTGCGCTGTTGTACATGCGCAGATCGGCGTGACCGCCATCCAGTGTTGGCACATTCGGCCAGTCGAAATCGACGCCGCGTTTCTGATACTCGCCCTTTTGATTCATGTCCTCTTCGAAGGTTCGCGATCGCGTGGCCGGGGCGCGGAATTCGGTCCGGCCACGTTCGAGGAACGGCGGCCCGAGTGTGGCGTGCTGGGTCCAGGCGATGGGACGGTCGGCGGCCGCAAGATTCTCTAGCGTCTCGCGGATCTCAATAGCCCGCTCGCCACCGAAGCGAATCCGGCGTTCGAAGCGCATCTGCGCAACCGGGAACTGTGCGCGCTCGGTCAGCCCCGCAGAATCGGTTGTGACGTCGTACCGCGCCACCGAACCTTCTCCGTGCACCGTCATGCCGGCCGCCGCTTCCTCCGCCGATGGCTCGCCAAAAATATCCAGACACAAATTGTGGCCCATGATGCCCGCCAGCAGCTTGCTTTCGGAATCATTGCCGTACTCAGGATGTTTGGCGAGATCGTATGTGGAAGGCTCGATGGACGGCCATGGTGGGATCCAGAGCGGACTGACTCCCGTGGCTTTATCGAGAATCTCGGCGATGTGTCCACCCTCATGGGTGACGGTGACGCGCAGGCGCTCGTTCTCGATGAATGACGCGCGCCGGCCGTGGAAAATGGTTTCCGGCATAAGGATCAAGCATAACCGATGAGCGGGCTGCGGATGGGCGCTCACGCGTCCAGATCGTATGCCGCTTTGAGCCAGTGCTTTACTTCGTCATCGATATCCGCGGTTGATGTGATCGGGATGCGATGGGTGATGCGGTCCTTCTTGGCATAGCCGCCCGTGTCGATCAGGCGTCCCGACGCCTTCGTGTCCTGGAGTGCAAAACCAAAATCGATGCGCGTGCGAGTGGCGGGCTTGATCTGGGCAAAGACATGCTTCCGATACAACGGAACCATTGTCTGGCATGGGCAGGCTTTCACATCTTTCCCCTGTTTTAAGCCAAGCTGCAAGAGCTCATCATAGATGGGCCGGAGTGCGGCTTTTGATCCGCTGAACATCTGGTCGACGTATTTTTCGGCGGCCTCCAGGTACGCCGCGGGATCGTGGTCCTCGGTGTTCTTCCCCTCAGCGCGCTCCGCGATCCACGACGCGGCACTTGTGCCCAGATTGTGTTTCGTCCTGAGCCACTCCCGGCGGTCTTCTTCCCTGCGTGGTCCCGATTTTTTCACCAGAGCAATCCACTGCTCGAGTGACTTTCCCGTCTTTTGCGGAAGATCAGCCACCCATCGCTGCGTCATCAGGACGCTGGGATGGACGCTGTAAAGAGGCTTGCGTTGGGTGGTCGCGTTAGCTCGCGGCATCCAAAGGATGATACGCCAGCCAAACTAGGCCTTCAACCAATTTATGCCGATGCGGTGCGCCACGATTCGGTACCGGTCTGTTGTCCGGCGCCGCGGTTATCCGGCTCATAATTCCCCGTTCGGGTAGCAGCGCGGAAAGCAGCTTTGGCCAGCTCCTCCACCCTGCTGAGTGGCACGCGGTCGCAACAAGAGTTGTGCGGCGAGACCCGAGGCTCTCCCTTAACCGTCAAACCATTGCAGAGGGTTCGGATGGCGGCTTGACCGCTAGCGGTCAGACGGTTAGGCGTGGTGAACAATTCCAGGTGGACACGGCCGTACTTCGATCGTGGCGTTTGCCGCTCAAGCCATACCATCGGGACCTTCAGCCGCCAACACCACAAACCAAAAGCTTCAATCACTTTGAGAGAGTTGCGGCAGCGTGCGTCCAGGTATCCCCTCTCGCGCGCCCGGTCGAGCCTCCGGCGCTCTCGAGTGCCAAAACCGGTCCCGGATTGGAACGGAGATGAATCTGAACAGCACAAAACAATGGCATTCCGCGTCACGTTCCGGGAAGAGGCACGTAAACCGCCATCCTCGGGGGTCAACAGGATGCGCGAACCGCCCAGCAGACCGCCCAGGCCAAAACCCCATATAAAGCCAACGTTGTCAACACGATAAAACGGTGCGGTTGTGTGAGACCCAGCACCCCGACCACTAGGACGGCAATGACGGCCAGAAGGAGCCAAGGGCCGTTTTCTCTGAGCCACGCCTTCCTGAGCGCCTTCCGCGCGGCTCGCTCGGCATAATATCGGCGTCTGCCAAGCTCGTACCGCCGCCTGTACTCGGCATCGCTCAAATCGGCCATCGGATTGTAGTTCCTCGGCGGCTGGGATCGGCCAGCGCAGATGGCAGCGGCGATCGCCACCCACAAGACCGGCTGGACCGCCGGAATCCTCTCCGAAAGGCGCGCCTGAATTACGCGCGAGCGGTACCCCAGGCATTCCCGGAACTCCGCACACAACTCCAGTGTTTCCAACGCAATCTCCCGTTGTGGACGCAGCCCCATGATGGGCTTATCGGCGCGGGGAAGCGGTCTGTTCAGAGAGTTTAAAGTACATGCCGCTGTAGGAAGCACTTCTCGATGGGTGCAAACGGACTCTGCAGCGGAGATCTCCAATATTCCACTGATCGACCAGATCGTATCCGCTGGATGTCAGGGTGGCGATGAATTCCGCCCGGTTGAAGACCCTGTAGGGACAGATGGAGGGGCCGATGTCCTGAAGGGTGACGAATGCCGGGCCTTCGTAAACCGGCAGCTTATTCACGAGCACGTGCTTCGGGCGCGACGCAAACGAGGCAAGCATACCGGAAAGCGGCCTGTCGATATATTGAAGCGCTCCTGACGCGAGAAGAATGGAGGGATTCGGGCAATCTTCCAAACGAGCGGTGAATTCCAGGGCCTCTCTCGGCCGGTCCTTCACGAACCGCTTCCCGGCTTCCACGGACGCGGGGAGATCATAGACGACCCACTTGAAGTCCGGGGGGTAGCACAGGTATTTCTCGAACGCATAAAAAGCGATTCCTATGTTCCCCCCGATATCCAGCAGTTCTGAACCACTTTCGATAATCCGTGAGAGCCAGTAGATGAGGGCGTAATCTCCCCATCGCGGTGTCAGACATTGTTGATACAATTCCGCCGCCTGCCGATTGTCATAGCCGAATGTTCGCGAGGGTGGCGCCGCCGCTCTGGCTTGCTCCATCGTTTGGAATAAACCACGGAAAGGTGATCCAAGTGCCAGGATGAAGTCGTTCGTTGCTCGAATCACCTGGCCATGGGCCAGTACCCCGACTGACAGCATGCAAGCTCCTCCGGCTCTATTTCAGTATATAATATCCTTAACTACTGTTTTGATACTATTGATGACTACCGGGCCGGGGCGCACAGCGCGGGAAATCCTGATAGACAAGCCGATCGTCCTCTTCCTAAACACGTTGCGAAGGCTGCCGCTCACACACTACGTGGCGCACATCATATACGAGCAGCACTTTGCCAGGGCCTCGGGGCGCCGGCGGCTCTTTCGGGGCGTGTACCGGACCTTTGAAGAGGCGAAGCAAGCAGCACCCAGAACTAAACCTCTTCGTTATGACGACACGGCATACTGCTACGAGGAAAACCATCGGATCATCCTGTCAAGCGACTATCCAGTAATCTTCTGGCTGTCACGCCTGTTGCCGGAATGCTCTTCAGTCGTGGACTTCGGCGGCAACGTAGGAATGGCTTTTTATTCGTACCAGAAATATATTACCTATCCTCCGCATCTTTGCTGGCTTGTCTATGACTTATCGGATGTGGTGGAGGCCGGACTGCGCATCCATGGCAGAGAGGGCGCCCCGGCAGGGCTAACCTTCACCACCACACTATCGGACTGCGCGGGCGGCGACATTCTTCTGGCTTCCGGCTCGCTCCAATACGTTCCCGAGACCCTTCCTCAAGTCTTAGCGGGAATTGGGACCAGGCCAAGGCATCTCTTGCTGAACAAGTTGCCAGTGTGCGAAGGCGATTCGTTTGTGACGCTGCAAAGCACCGGGACCGGTTTTTCTCCTTATCGGATCACGAACCGGAAGGCGCTTCTTGATCAACTCTCATCCCTGGGCTATGGTCTCGAAGACGCCTGGGACAACCCAGGCATGCCTCTGGTCATACCCGGGGAGCCGGCGCATTCCTTGAGCGCCTTCAGCGGAATGTACCTCAGGCGGCGCGACACCTACCACGCTCGCACTAAACAAAATAATCTTTGACCTTCTCGAAAATTCCCTTTTCGGCGGGCTGGTTGTCGGTGGGGAGCGTGTCGCGCAACTGTTCCAGGAGCTTTTTCTGGTCGCGGGTGAGCTTGGTTGGTGTTTTGACGTCGATGTGGGCCACTATATCCCCTCGGTTGTGGCTGTTGACATGAGGCACGCCTTTATGGCGGATGCGAATCTGGGCGCCGGTCTGGGTGCCTTCCGGGATTTTCAAAGTCTCCGGTTCTTCGAGCGTGGGGATCTGAATGGTCGCTCCCAGCGCCGCCTGCGCCATGTTTACCGGGATGGTGCAGTGCAAATCATACTCGTGCCGCTCAAAGAAGGCGTGCTCTCTGACTTTGAGGACGACGTATAGATCTCCGGGCGGGCCGCCGTTGGCTCCCGGTTCGCCCTCATGGGCCAGACGCAGGCGTGTGCCGTTATCCACCCCTGCTGGTAAGTTCACCTTCAGCTTGCGATTAACCTGCTTGTAACCCTGACCCCGGCACTCCCGGCATGGCGTGCGGATCACTTGTCCGGCCCCGCCGCACTGGCCGCAGGTGCGGCGCACAGAAAGGAAACTCTGCTGATAGATGACTTCGCCGCGCCCATGGCAGGCGGGACAGGTGGTGGGGCCGCTGCCCGGCTCGGCACCTTTGCCACCGCAGTGGTCGCACAATTCCGAGCGTGGCACCTGAATCTCGGCCACCATGCCGAATACGGCGTCTTCGAAGCGAATTTCCAGATCGTAACGGACGTCCTGGCCGCGCTGCGGGCGGGTTCGACGCCGCGCTCCGCCTGAGCCGAACATGTCGCCGAAACCGAAAAACTCGCCCAGAATGTCACTGAGATCGAAGCTGCTAGGGTCGAACCCGCCTCCGGCAGCCGATTGCAGTCCCTGATGCCCGTAACGGTCGTAAGCCGCGCGTTTTTGCGGATCGCTCAGTACGCTATAGGCTTCGGCGGCTTCCTTGAATTTCTCCTCGGATTCCTGGTTGTCGGGATTGCGGTCGGGATGGTGCTGCAGAGCGAGCTTCCGATAGGCGCTCTTAATCTGCTGGTCGTCGGCGTCACGCCCAACGCCTAGCACTTCGTAGTAATCGCGTTTGGTCACGGGCATGGCTCAGAGTCAGGAGGGACGGACGGCAACTTGCACCATGGCTGGCCGAAGCAGCTTGCTTTTAAAATTGTACCCCTTCTGGAATTCGCCCAGAACGGTTTGATCGTCGGCCTGATCGGTTTCCACGCGTTCGATCGCCTGGTGCTGGTTCGGGTCGAACTTCTTGCCCACCGTATCCATCGGCTCAAGGCCCATTTTCTTTAAAGTTTCGTACAGACGGGTGTAAATGAGCTGAACGCCCTTGGTGTAACCGGCATCGGCGCACTCGACTTTTATCGCGCGTTCGAAGTCGTCGAGGATGGGCAGCATCTCGCGCACGAACTCCATGCCGGCAAATTGCACGAATTCAGAGCGATCGCGCTCGGCGCGCTTGCGAAAGTTTTCGAAATCGGCCTGGCGGCGGAGCAGTCGATCCTGCAGATCGGCCTTCTCAGCCTTCAATTGCTCAATCTGGTCGACGAGCTTACGCTGTTCATCTCCGAGTCGCGTCTTAACCTGCGCCTCGACGTCGAGGGCAGCCAGCGGGTGTCTACCGTCGCCCTTCTCATCTGGCGGAGAGGGCGTCTTCACATCCGGATCTTGGTTCTCTATCCCCACGTTTTTAGGTTACCAAATGGCGCAAGTTCTCTCGCCCGCGGTATCCTGCAAATTCGACCGATGCCCAGGTGGCTTCTGATCCTTAGTCTGGCATGCCTGGGCGCAGGCAACACGCTCGCGCAGGCCACGGGAAGGATCGTGGGGACGGTAGTGGATCCTTCGGGAGCGCCGATATCGGGCGCGCGGGTGACGCTGAAACTCGCAGGAACTTCCATCATTTACGCAAGAACGGTGACCTCAAGCACGGGCGCTTTTGTGCTCTCCGCCTTAGCACCAAGATCCTACGATTTGGTGGTCGATTACCCAGTGTTTCAGTCGCAGATCGTGGCAGGCCTGCAAGTGGAAGCCGGCGGCCAACGTTCGCTACCTCCTATTGAACTGGTCCCCTTCGGCCCGGACATAGTCTCATTAACACTCGATCAGACCTTGCAAACTGTGGATACCGCGGTACCGTCCTCGTTGGCTCCGGAACAGATGGGCCAGTTGCCGACGCCGCGCCGCGACCCCTTTCCCTTAGTCGAGACGCTGCCGGGCGTGCAGGATAACGGACGCGCGGCTTCGATCTATGGGCAGCCCACGACCGTCGAGAACCTCACGCTCAACGGAGTCAACGTACAGACCAACTTCGCCGCTCCGCAGAATTTGAGTTCCATCTCCCTTGCGTTGCACACCGGTCAGATTGAAGAAGCGGGCATCGGGACCGGCGGTATTTTCGGCTGCGGCTGCTCACAGATCATGTTCAGCACGCCGGCAGGCGGTCGCGGTTTCCACGGTTCGGGCTATTGGCTCGGCATTCCCAACGGACTTAGTGCGCAGTATTGGGCCGACAACAGCCAGGGAACTCCCGCTAAAACAGGTCTCAATCAGGTGGGCGGCACGTTCGGCGGCGCGCTACTGAAAAACCGGCTCTTCTTCTTTGCGAATTATGAAGCGGATCTGGACCGGTCATCGATCACACGCACCGGCGAGGTGCCCACAATCGCGCTTAACAGCCAGGACCCGGTGTTGCAGAACGTCCTCAATCTGATTCCGGCGAGCGCAACCGGAATCTATCGCGGCACGCAGCAGAATGGCGGCACGACGAACCTGGGACTCGTGCGGTTGGATTATCTGGCATCGGTGCGGCACGCTTTCGGAGTGACGCTCGCGGGCGATGTCAGTACGACCGACGATCCCACACACTCGTCAGTGTTCGGGCCAAAGCCGGACACAACGGTTCATGTCGCGTCGCAGCTTTATTCGGGGTTCTGGCGCTGGTCGATCAGCCCAACCCTGACCAACGAGCTACACATTGGCGCGAGTCTTCCCACTCTCGATTTCCGCAACTCACTGCGCTCCCAATTCCCGTTCATCGCGATTCTCGATGACCCGAGCGCTTCGGTGAGCCAACCCATGACGGGCATGGACCCGCGGGGAATGAGCGACAACCTGTACAGCTATCAAGACAATCTGCACTGGGTTTGGGGCAAGCACTCGTGGCAGTTCGGCGCGTGGATCCAGCAATACCGGCTGAACACGTATGGCAACAACAACGGGTTGCTCGATTCGCTCACCGTTCCGCGCTATTCGGTGGACAACATCGCTGCGGGCACAATTTCCGAGATCGATCAGCGGTTCAACATCGAGTCGCCGACTTCGGGATATTCGAGCGGGTCGACGCCGCATAGCCGACTTTCCGCCAACATGCTGTCTGGCTATTTCCACGACGATTGGAAGCTCTTTCGTTCGCTCAACATCAGTTGGGGTTTCCGATACGACTATCTCTCACCCGCGCGTGAGAACACAGGCACGGCGATCGTTCCGGGCCTGGCTTCGTTCCTCGCGAACACTGTGTACGACCAGACCCTGGCATTCGGTTTCGCTTCGACGCATCAGGCGCTTTATGCGCGCGATTTCGATAATGACAGTCCGTATATCGGCGCGGCGTGGACGCCGTTCGACACGCTGCCGGTGGTGGTGCGCGGTGGTCTCAACCTCAGCTACATTCCCGACGATCTGCTGCCGAACATGAGCATTTATGCGCTGCGGAATCCGTTTCAGAGTTTCAATGTGACGGCGATCCCGGCAAGGCCCGGTCTCCTCTCGCCAGGGCTGGCGATCCCAGCGCCGCAGCTTCCGTCTACGTTGAATCTCGAAACTCTGTTGGCTTTCGAGCGCAGTTACAATCAGCCGCCGGGAACCGTTTATGCGGTCAGCGGCGATTTGCGAACGCCCAACGTGGAGTATTGGAACATCGGAGTAGAGACGCGGGCTCACGGATTTCTGGTGGATGTGCGGTACCTGGGAAATCGTCTGAATGAGGCGCCGAGGTCGGTGGATCGCAACCAGGTGCAGTTGCCGCCGTCGTTTCTAGCGGCATACCTGAAAGTTCGATCGGCACTCCTGAGCGGCAGCCCAACCAACGGTTTTCCGCTGCTGCCGGGCGGAGGATTGTGTGCGAACTTCAGCACCGTGAATTGCCAGCCGGATGTGCACGCCATCTCCCTGATTGAGACCGGGCAGGTGGGTGAGTTGGCGCGCTGGTACATGGCGCAGGGCTATGCGCCCGATTTGAACGGCGGTTACTTCGTACTGGGGAATCCGATCGCGCCGGGAGGGATCGATTTGCTCTCGAAGCTCGGCACCGCGCGCTACGACGGGCTGCAAGTGACGGCATCGCGGCACATGGGGGATGGGCTGAACCTGGCGGCGAGTTATGTGTTCTCGAAGGTTCTGGGCAATCTGGACGATTACCAAACGGGCGCCATTGACCCGTATCTGTATCTGCACAACGCGTCGCTCGAGAACGCGCCCGAGCCGTTCAATCAGAAGCATGCCTTCAAGCTGACGGCGATTTGGGACATGCCGTTTTTTCGAAACGCAACGGGCGTCACAGGCCGGGTCCTGAAGAATTGGAGCCTGAGCGGCATCGCGATTGCGCAATCGGGTGCGCCGTTCTCGCTGCTTTCCGGCGGCTATGTAGTGGCGCCGGATGGCCAAGAGAGCTTGGTGACGGGTCTCGGGACGTTGGTTTCGCAGGCGGATTCCGGCCAGAATACAGTGTTCACGTCGTTGAATGCCGGACAGATCCAACACTTTTTCGGGAGTCAGGAAAATCCGGACGGGTCGGTGAGCTATGTCCACGCTCCCGCCAGCGCGTTCCAGGAACCCGGCCCGGCGACGCTCGGCAATTTGCAGAGGCGCATGTTCACGGGGCCGGGCGCGTTAAATCTCAACCTCGGTCTGCGTAAGGTAGTCCCGGTGGCGGAGGGGAAGCAGGTGGAGTTTCGGGCGGAATCCATCAATCTGCTGAACAACGTGAACTGGCTGGTGGGCGATCAGACCTACTTAGGGACCAGCGGTGCCGCGGCGTCATTCAATAACAATGTCAGCCAGTGGATTGCGCCGCGGACGGTGCAATTTTTGCTGAAGTTTTTGTTCTAACAACCGGCGGCTTTTTCGGCGGGGCGACGCCGCAAGGCCGCAGGTACCCGCAAACGGCGTGTGTCCCTGCACTACATCGGTCCTGTAACGTACCGGGCGATGATACATGGAAGAACGCCGGCTTCGGCCGATCGCTCTTGCAGCCTAGCGTGTTCTGGGGATCAGGCAGTTCCGTCAGGTTATACCGGCAGGTTTTCGAACGCCCGTCCGATATGCAGGACGGCCGACATGGCCTTCTCGTAATGCATGCGCATGGGGCCAAGGACGGCGACGCGGGCCATCATGCCGCTGGGCAGCGGGAAGGTCATGCCGATGAGGGAAAGCTCTTTCATCGCGGGGTGGGCCTCTTCGAGACCAACATGCACACCGACTTCGCCAGCGGGCTGTTCCAGGAAACGGTCCAGTAGCTCGATCAGGCGCTTTTTCTCTTCGAGCGCGCGGAGCAGATCGCGCATATGTTCGCGCGTCAGGTGCAGATCGATGCCCACCAGGTTGGACGCACCCTCCATGTGGACTTCGGGCGCCTGATCCACCACCAGCAGGCCCTTCGAATAGAGCACGGTCAAGCGGCGCAACGTGGCATCGTAGGCGGCGCGTTCTTCCTCGAAGCGGCGCAGAAGCTCACGGCGAGCGTCCCCCAACTGCCATCCGCTGAAATTGTGATTGACGTAGTTGCGCAGGGCATTCAGCTCGTCCTGCGAGACCTGCTCATCCATCGTGACTACGCGATTGTGCACGTTGCGGTCGCTGGTCTCGAGAACCATGAGCACGCGCCTGTCTGCCAGCTCCAGTAGCTCGATGCGATCGAGCAACTGGCTCGTGCTCGGCAACCCGACGGCGATTCCCACCTGCAAGGTCAATTCAGTAAGAATGCGCGAGGAGCGCTCCAGCCGGCCCTCCATCGTTTCTTCTTCGCTGAGCTCGACGCGCACTCGCTCGGCATCCACCCGCGCCATGGGGCGTGCACTTAGGGAGCGCACATAGCAGCGAAAAGCTTTTTCTGTCGGAACGCGGCCGGCGGAAGTGTGCGGCTGTTCGAGATAGCCATCGTCGGAAAGTTCCGCCATCACATTACGGATGGAAGCGGGGCTGAGCGGATGGCTGCGCCGTGCGGAAATCGAACGCGAGCTAACCGGTTCGCCCGTAAGGA
>Ga0335081_10014684_pt1 | contig 12667 bp, 10 predicted proteins | sample Lox_Sample_35_FD_206713 | JGI IMG/M metagenome (GOLD analysis project Ga0335081, IMG submission 206713) | Soil microbial communities from Loxahatchee National Wildlife Refuge, Florida, United States - Lox_Sample_3.5 | ecosystem: Environmental > Terrestrial > Soil > Wetlands | place: USA...
ATCCACTCGCCGCCCGGCTCGCCCCAAGACCGACAGGAGTGCCGGAATGCCGGCCGCTCCTTGAAGAAGAACCCCCCGCTCCTCGTCATCGAATGCCCAGAGCCGTTTCCTGCGCGCCATTCCGCGACCCAACCACGCCCCCGGGCTCCTGTCACCTGCTTTCCCCGACCGAGGTCCTACCGAGTCAAGACGCTCTTCGCGGAGGGGTTACGGAACAAGGGTCTCGAACTGGTGACAAGCGAGGCTGATTGCGGACTCCGGCCATGCCGATCGGCCATTCCGGCCGATGCCGATCACCCGTTCCTGCCAAGGCGATCACCCCGGACGTTGTGCCGCTGGGCAGGTCCTATTTCGCCGGCTACTGGCTCTTGGTCAAGTCCCCTTTCACCTTACGGATCGACTCACCGCCCAGCTTGACGCGGTGGGCGTTGTGCACGAGCCGGTCGCAGACGGCGTCAGCGATGGTCTCGTCGCCGATGACGCAGTGCCAGTTCCGGGTCGTCTGCGAGCGCGGTCAGGTGCCCACGGTGGCTCTCAACTCCGCCGTCAAGTGGATCTCAGGTGGCCGCCGCCAAAGCGGATGAGGTCTAGGCAAGGACAGGGCGTGCAAGAATAGCGGCTGACGAGTTTCCGGACAGCACAGGAACTTGACGCACCTCGGGCGCGGCTGCCCGAGTTTTGAGCAGCGACAGGTCTTGCCGCGGCAGCGTCCGCCGCGAACGCGTGCCTCAACTCAGCCCAGCGTGAACTCCGGCAGGTACATGCGGTCGCCGTGCTTTAGCGCCGACGCATGGGAGAGGATGCCAGCGCAGGTGATGTTGGCGGCCTCTTCCGCGTTGGGGTACGGCTCGCGGTCCTGGATGATGGCGGAGAGGAATTCGTGCGCGAGGTGAGGGTGCGATCCGCCGTGCCCTCCGCCCTGGATAAACGAGCGATGTGCGTGGTCGGTGGAGTCGTACACGCCTGCCTGCGTGAACTTCTGGATTGGCTTCGGCAGGAGGTGGGCGTAGTCGGGGATCACCACGTGCTCCGGGTGTTCACCGGTGTGAACCGTGTGACGTTCCCCTTCCACTTGTGTCCATTCAAAGGATCTCTTCGACCCGTATGCGTCGAAGCTCTCCCGGTACTGGCGAGCGACGCCGAAGAGAGATCTCGTCACTTCGGCGCCCACGTCGGTACCTCGGAACTGGATATGGGTCGTTTCGATGGAGAAGGGTGAACCGTAATTCGGGATCATTCGCTCGTCGATGCGCCCACACCCGATGCAGGAGACCCAGTCTGCTCGGTCACGCCGCAACGCCAGCGTTGGCGAGATCGCGTGGGTGGCGTTGTACATGGGAGGGAATCCCTCCCAGTAAGCGGGCCAGCCGGTCATGTCCTGCTGATGGGAGGAACGGAAGAACTGAATCCGCCCCATATCACCGCGCTCATAGAGCTCCTTCACGTACAGGAACTCCCGGCTGTAGACGACGGTCTCCATCATCATGTACTTCTTCCCCGACGTTTTCACGGCATCCACGATGCGCTCGCAGTCCTTGACGGAGAGCGCCATCGGGATGGTGCAGGCCACGTGCTTGCCGGCGCGCAGCCCGGCAACAACATGGTCGCCGTGCATCATCGGCGGCGTGTTGACGTGCACTACGTCGACCCGGGGATCCTTCAGGAGATCCTCGTAGCTCGTGTAGCGAGCCTTCACGCCAAAGGCATCGCCGACTCGGTCGAGCCGCTCCCGAGTGCGTTGACAGATCGCATACATGTTGGCATTGGGGTGCGCCTGGTAGATGGGGATAAATTCTGCCCCGAATTCCAGTCCGACGATGGCCACGTTCAACTTCGTATCAGGGGTCACGTTGGAGCCTCCGATTTGTTCCGTTCGCCCGCGATTCTCGCACTGCGGACCGGAAGCGAGTATTGGCCGAAGGCTTGAGGAAATTGTACGGATGCGACGCCCCCAGGAATGAGGGGCGCCCCGAACGAGACGTGCCTGCATCGAAACGCCTGGAGCGGTCGTGGCATTGGGAAAGCAAGCACGTCGGGATCAGCGACGGTGGACCTGGAGCAGAGAGCTCGCGCCGGAGAACACGCCTGGCCCTTGTACTCGAAGTGGTGGGTTAACCGCCTGGCGGGCGTGGGTATCTCAGTGGATGCGCGGCACCTGTATCCGCTGGCCGCCCTTCATGGCCGACTCGTGGGAGCAGATGCCGGCCATGGTCCAGTTGGCGGCGCGCCGGGCGTCGACGGAAGACTCCCGGCCCTCGAGGACGGCCCTCACGAACTCGTTGGCGAGGTGGGGGTGTGAGCCGCCGTGGCCGGCGCCCTGGATGAAGGAGTTGTGCTGGTGGCTCTCGTCGTAGACACCATGGAGAGTGTAGGGCGCGATCTCCTTGGGGAGCTGGTGGCCGTAGTCCGGGATCTCCACCCGGACCGCGTCCTCGAATCCGGAGTAGAGCACGGGCTTCTCACCGGAGAGCTGCTCCCACTCGAACGAGAGCTTCGTGCCATAGACGTCGAAGCTCTCCCGATACTGACGGATGGTGTCGAAGAGCGAGCGCGTCACCTCGCAGGCGAGGTCCGAGTCGCGCAGTTTGAGGAGGGCGGTCTCGATGGCGAAGGGGGAGTGATACCGCTTGGCATACTCCTCGCGGATGGTCCCCGAGCCGAGGCAGACCACCGACTCGACCTCCGTCCCCGAGAGCGCCAGAAGCGGGCTCACGGCGTGGGTGGCGTAGTGCATGGGCGGGAAGCCGTACCAGCAGTCGGGCCAGCCCGGGAGGCTCAGGTTCTGCTGGTGCGAGCCGCGCAAGAACTGGAGCTTGCCCAGCTCGCCTTTGTCTATCTTCTCCTTCACGAACAGGAACTCGCGCGTGTAGACCGCGGTCTCCATCATCATGTAGACCTTGCCGGTCTTTCTCCGCAGCTCCGCGATCGTGAGGCAGTCCTCCACCGTGGTGGCCATGGGCACCGTGACGGCAACGTGCTTGCCGGCCTGGAGCGCGGCGATGGTCATGGCGGCGTGGGCGGCGACCGGCGTCACGACGTGGATAGCGTCGATGTCGGCGTTCCCGAGCATATCCTCGTACCGGGTGTAACGTCGCGCCACCTTGAAGGTATCGGCCACCTGCTTCAGCTTGGCCTCGTCGCGCCGGCAAACTGCCACGCACTCAGCGTCTGGATGCCGCTGGTAGAGGGGGATGAACTCCGCCCCGAATTCCAAGCCGACGATGGCCACGTTCAGCTTCTTGCCAGAGGTCACGTGGAGCCTCCGTACGTTTCCGTTTGCCGGCAATTCTGGCCGTGCGGACGGAAGCGCGTATAGGCCGTTGACTCCAGGGAATTGTACGGACGCGACGCCGCCAAGAAGCGAAAGTGCCCCGAAAGGAGAGCCTGAGCGGAGTCGAGTGGGAGCCGGATGCCCTTGAGCCCTTGTTCGATTCGTCGACGGAGGACCTGGGCCAGCGCATCTCGGGTGCTGGTCAGAAGGAGAGAAGCCAGCCATTCAAAGCGAGAGACACATGAAAAGGCCTTGCTCCTCTTCTTACCAGCGGTTCCGGTACTGCCTGGGTGTCATTCCCATGTGCTGCTTGAACTGGCGGCTGAACGAGCTCTGATCGTAGAAGCCGCACTCTGCCGCCACGTCGGCGAGGGCACGATCGCTGAGCCGCAGCATGTCGCAGGATTTGTGCACGCGCATCTTGATGAGAAGCACGCGGAAGCTGGTGTTGAGCTTGGTCTTGAGCAGTCGCTGGATCTGCCTCGCACCGATCCCGACCTCGCGCGTGATCTGCCGCTCGGAAACCGGCTCGGTGAAGTGCTCGCGGAGGTAGGCCATCATCTTCGAGAGCCGGGCATCCGCGAAGGAGCGCTCCTGCGCTCCGAACTTCTGGATGATCCCCATGACGCCGATGACGTGGCCTCGGCCATCGAAGACCGGCCGCTTCGTCGTCAGGTACCAATCCGGAATGCCCTCGTCGTCGAGGAAGAGCTCGATCTGGCGCGGTAATGGCTCTCCAGTGGTCGCGACCGTGACGTCGTCTTTCCGGTACTTCTCGGCCAGGCTGCGCGGGAGGAATTCGAAGTCAGTCTTTCCGATGATTTCGGGCACCTCGAGGCCGTAATGTTCCAGAAGCTGCTCATTGGCCAGCACGATTCGGCCATCCAGGTCCTTCACGAAGAAGAACACGTCGCGAAGGTGGTCGAACAGGAGCCAGAAGCCATCGAGCTCTCGGACGGCGTTCAAGAACTCTTCCTGAAACGCCAGTAGCTTGGCCATGTCTTCCTGCCCCGAGCGTCCACGGGGACAAAACCGACCTCCCCCGATCGGGTGCCTCCCCGTCTCGAGGAATATCGAACCGTCGCCGAGCGATATTCTAGAAGCAACCATGCCATGGCGCTGCGGGTCCCGGCAAGGGGAGCCGTTCTCAGCCGGCTTCTCACCGTCAGGCGAGGGATGACCAAGGCCGAACCCGTCTCGAAGGCAGAGGTCCGAAAGCAGATTTTCGAGAGAAGACGACCGAAGGAGTTCCGGGAGCGCTGCAAGAACCGGGATGCTCCCAGTGCGATGGCGCGCTCGGGCGGACGGAGCGATCTAAGCGACCGCGAGGAGCGATCGTCCTCCCCGAGCGACCGGACGAGCGCTGGAAGTGGGGCGCTGGCCCGTCAGGGGGGGCGCTGACGCAAAAATACAAGACCGAGGCGAGACAACCAATACGCCTCGTCTCGCACCCTGCGACGCTTGGGGCGCATTGCAAAGCGCATGGAGATCCGAGGGTCAGCCCCTAGCGATGTAGGAGGACGACATGAAGCGAGCAGGAATCGTGGCAGCGGTTCTCGTCGCGATGGTTGCACTCGCTCTAGCGGGTGCCGTGCAGGCCGCGCCGAAGAAGACGACCGGATTCCAGATGGGGTTCGCCGGGTTCTTCACCGGGAACTCCTGGAACGTCCAGACCTTTACGACAGTCCAGCGTGCGGCGAAAGCGGATAAGGAGATCGCGAACCTGATCGTCGCGAATGCTGAGACGAGCGTCGAGAAGCAGATCGCCCAGATCAACGACATGATCGACAAGCGGGTTGACGGCATTGTCGTGGTGGCGGCATCGGAGACTGCCATCAATCCGACGATCGACGCCGCCATGCAGGAAGGCATCCCGGTGGTCGCGACCGACCACAATGTCAACAACGACAAGATCACCTCCCAGATCTGGGTCGATCAGGTCAAGTGGGGCGTCGTGACGGCACAATGGCTCGTCGACAAGATCGGCAAGAAGGGCGGCAAGATCGTGGTCCTCAACGGAGCACCCGGTAACTCCGCTAACGATGATCGCTGGGAGGGTGCCAAGAGCGTGTTCGACAAGCACCCGGAGATCGAGATCCTGGCCAGTGCCAATGCGGACTGGGACCAGGCCAAGGCGCAGCCCATCGTGGCGACCTGGCTCGCCGCCTACTCGCAAATCGATGGCATCTGGTCCCAGGGCGGGGCGATGACCGCGGCAGCGATGATCGAGTTCGAGAGGGCCGGCCGCAAGCTCGTGCCCATGACCGGCGAGGCCTACAACGGGTTCATGAAGTTGTGGATCAAGAACATGCCCAAGGGCTTCACCTCGATCGCCCCGGTGCTTCCGAACTTCGACGTCCAGATCGCCCTCGAGGTCGCGAAGCGGGCGGCGAAGGGGGAGAAGGTCCCGAAGATCGTCAAGGTTCCGCTCACCATCATCCGCGACGACACGGTGAAGCAGCAGGTGATGATGGATCAGCCGGACGACTACTGGCCCATCAACTGGCTGCCCCAGGCGAAGGTGGACGAGATCATCAAGGCCTCGATGTAGAATCCGCCTCGTGGGCGGAGAGCAAATAGAGCTCTCCGCCCCGGGAGCAGAATCCACGGATGAGCGTGCCGGTGCAAAGCTCGGAGGACCCGCGCCGCGTGCCGCTGCTGGAGACCCGTGGCCTCACCAAGCACTACGGTCTGACCTTCGCCGTCGAGGAGGTCGATCTGCGGCTGTTCGCGGGTTCCGTTCACGCGCTGGTGGGAGAGAACGGGGCCGGCAAGAGCACGCTGATCAAGATGCTGACGGGGTTGGTGCGTCCCACCCGCGGCGAGATCCGGTACCGGGAGCGTTGCGTCGAGCTCCGCTCGCCTCACCAGGCCATGGCGGACGGGATCGTCGCTGTGCACCAGGAGCTGTCCCTGGTCGAGACGATGTCCGTGGCCGAGAACATCTGGCTCGGCCACGAGCCAAGGACCCGGCTCGGCCGCATCAACTTCGGCGAGCTCGTCAAGCGATCGAACGCACTGATCGGCGAGGTCGGGCTGGAAGTCGACCCGTCGCGGCCGGTGGGCCGGCTCGCTCTCGCGGAAAAGCAGCTTGTCGAGCTCCTGAAGGCGCTATCATGGAAACCGCAGGTTCTCGTCCTCGACGAGGCGACCTCGTCCCTCGGGGACGTGGAAGTGGGCCTGCTCAAGAGGACGATAGGCAAGCTGAAGGATGCTGGTTGCGCCATCGTCTTCGTCTCCCATCGCATGCTGGAGATCTTCCAGATCTGCGATTACTGCAGCATAATGAAGGATGGGCGCATCGTCCACGAGGACGAGGTGGCTCGATTGGACGAGCGCCTTGTCGTGGCCAAGATGACGGGGCGGCAGGGGCAGCACCAGCTCTTCCCCGATCGCGCCGGCCCGGGTAGACGACGCGGTCGGCTGCTCGCCGTCAGGAACCTGCACACCCGCAGTGGGCTCCACGATATCTCGTTCGAGGTCCGCAGTGGGGAGATCCTGGGGCTCGGAGGCTTGCAGGGGCACGGGCAAGTGGAGGTGCTCGAGTGCCTCTACGGTCTCCGTCACCCGACCGCGGGCAGCATCTCCTCAGGCGATGTCCCGCTTCGCCTGCGCCGACCCACCGACGCCATCAAAGCCGGGATCGTGTTTGTCCCCGAGGACCGCAAGATCCAGGGGCTCTTCGTGGACCGCACCGTGGAAGAGAACATCGTGGCCTGCTCGCACCCGATGGTCTCGTTCCTGGGATTCCTCCAGCCGAGCCGCGTGCGTGAGGTGACGCAGCAGCTCATCTCGGAAATGGCCATCAAGGTGGAGAGGGTTTCTGCGCTCCTGCGGAGCCTGAGCGGCGGGAACCAGCAGAAAGTCGCACTGGGGAGGTGGCTCAGCTCCCGGTGCAGGGTCTTCGTCCTCGTCGAGCCCACCCGAGGGATCGACATCAACACCAAGGTCGAGATCTATCGGTTGCTGCGCCGGCTGGCCGATTCTGGCATGGGCGTCGTGCTCACGACCAACGAGAATCTAGAGCTCGTCAGGCTCTGCGACCGCGTCATAGTCCTGTTCGAGAAGAGGGTCGTAGCGGAGTTCCAGGGTGACGAGATCACCGAGCACAACATCGTGGCCGCGTCATTCGGGCAAGCCCAGGGGCGCGCCTCATGACCGCATCTTTTGTGCGCTTCATCCGAGCTCAGGTACCGTACGCCTTCGTTCCGGCGGTTGCCTTCCTGGGCCTGAGCATCGCTCTCAACCCGCGCATTCTGACGCTTCGCGGCCTTAACAATCTGTCGCTCCAGATCACCGCGCTGATCCTGGTCACCATGGCCCAGACGCTGGTCGTGCTCGTCCGCGAGATGGACATGTCGGTGGGGGCCCAAATCGGGCTTGCTACGGCCATCATCGGGACTGCCACCCAGCGGCTCGGCGCCGGCTCCGTGGCACTGGCGATCCTCGCTGCGGTGGCGAGTGGACTTCTCTGCGGTGCCATCGTTGCCTGGCTGCGCATCCCGGGGATCGTGGTCACGCTAGCAGCATCGATGATCGTCGGGGGGTTGGCCCTCGTCATCCTCCCCCAATCGGGCGGCCACGTTCCGCCATTCTTGGGGAAGCTGATCACGGGACGTCCCTACGGAGTCCCGAACACCGCCGTGCTGGTGCTCCTCGTCCTGTTGTCCTGGAAGTTCTTGAAGGGAACCCCGCTGGGCCATTCCATCTACGCAGTAGGAGGAAACCCCTACAGCGCATTCGCCTCCGGACTGTCCGTCCCCCGCGCCAAGCTCGCCGCGTACGCCGGGAGCGGATTGCTGGCTGGCATTGCGGGGGTGGTGGTGGCGGGCAAGACCATGACCGGAGACGCGCTCATCGGCGAACCCTACACCCTGACTTCCATCGCGAGCACGGTGCTTGGCGGGGCAAGCTTCATGGGTGGGGTCGCGACGATGCGGGGGGCGGCGGCGGGCGCGATCGTGATGGCGGTCCTGGTCAACATCATGTTCTTCCTGGGGGTCTCGACGATGTACCAGTACGTGGTCGAGGGGATCATCCTCCTCGTTGCCGTGATCGTGGGAGTGCTCAATCAGTTCAGGACCTGAGCGAGCCATGGCCATCGCCGAGACCGCCGTCACTGAAAGCGCTCGTTCTCGGGCATGGAGCCTACAGGGCAATCTCCGCTATGCCATTCCGTACCTCCTCTTTGCAGTGTGCTGGTTCGTGGTCGCGGTGAGTGTCCCTGGCTTCGGCACCATCCCGCATTTCATGTACATGGTGGTGTTCTCGGGCTTTTTGGGCATGGTCGCGGCCGGGCAGACCGTGGTCATCATCTCTGGAGGCATCGATCTGTCCGTGGGTGCCATGGTGACGTTGGCCGGCGTCACCATCACGCAGACCATGTACGCGACCCGATTTGGCTTCGTTCCCGCCGTGGCCCTGGCGTTTGTGGCGGCCGTCCTCTTGGGGCTCCTCAATGGTGCCGGCATTGGGTTGCTGCGGATCCCGCCCCTCGTCATGACGCTGGCTTCGTCGACCATCATTCACGGGATTGCCCTGCTCATCACGAACGGCACGCCTCACGAGGTGCGGATTCCCTCTTTCCAGGAGTGGGTCGTCAAGCCCAGCCTGTTCGGCATCAACGGAGTGTTGCAGAGCTGGATTGTGGTTTCGGTGATCGTCTTGCTGCTCCTCGAGCGCACGGTCTATGGGAAGCGGATCTTCTTGTCGGGTTCGAACCCTACGGCGGCCCTGTACGCGGGGTACAACCCCAGGCGGCTCACCTTCTTCGTCTATATCTTCGCGAGCGTGCTGAGCGCCGGCGCGGGGATCGTATCGATAGCGTTCACGGGCAACAGCTACCTGGGAATGGGGGATGCGTACCAGCTCGGTTCCATCGCGGCGGTGGTGCTGGGTGGGACTTCGATCCTCGGGGGTACAGGCAGCTACTGGGGGACCATCGCGGGAGCGTTGCTGCTCACGCTCATCACCAGCGTGCTCACGCTCTTCCGGGTATCTGGGGGCGGCCAGAATGCAGTCGAGGGAGCGATCATTCTGGTGCTCATGGCCATGTACGCGGTCGGCACGCGGACGAGGGATTAGCCGGGATCACTCTTGTCCAATTGGGGTATTCCCACTCGTCGAGCTTCCGACCGGCGATAGCGCGAGAGGGCTCGGGACGGGGCGAACCCAGGTCTTCCTTCCCCTTAGAGATGTGCAGACGCGGGCGGTGCCGGCGCGATCGAGACCGGCGATGGCTGCGGTCGCGTGTCGACCAGGCGCTTTCCCGACCACAGGATGTGCTCGGTCTAACCCATCCGGACCGGCGATTAGGTGGCCTTACCCCTTGACGGTCGGACCTCCATTCATCTAGGGTGGCCGACGACGAGGACAGGGTACGAGCGAAACTGAGGCGCGAGTGTCCGCCGCAGCCGGCGTCCTCGGGGAGCGCGCAATGTCCCTTTCCATTAAGCCCAAGGCGGGGTGCCGCTTCGACCTGGTATCGCTGGGCGAGATCATGCTGCGCCTCGACCCCGGCGAGGAACGCATCTCCACCACTCGGGTGTTCCGCGCCTGGGAAGGCGGCGGCGAGTACAACGTCGCCCGCGGCCTGAAGCGCTGCTTCGGCCTGGACACGGCGGTGGTCACCGCCCTGGCCGACAACCCGATCGGCCGCCTCATCCAGGACTGCGTCTTCCAGGGCGGGGTGGACCAGTCCTATCTGCGCTGGGTCCAGTACGACGGGATCGGGCGCACGGTCCGCAACGGCCTCAATTTCACTGAACGTGGATTCGGGCTCCGCAGCGCGGTAGGCTGTTCCGATCGCGGCCACACCGCCGCGAGCCAGCTCCGGCCGGGCGATGTGGACTGGGAGCAGATCTTCGGGCGGGACGGGGCCCGCTGGTTCCACACCGGGGGGATCTTCGCTGGGCTCTCCGAGACCACGGCGGCGGTGGCCGAGGAGGCGATGCTGGCGGCCCGGCGCCACGGCGTGGTGGTTTCTTACGATCTCAACTACCGCCCCTCGCTCTGGAAGGCCATTGGCGGCCAGTTCCGCGCCCGCGAGGTGAACCGCGCCCTGGCCCGCCACGTCGACGTGATGATCGGCAACGAGGAGGATTTCACGGCCGCCCTGGGCTTCGAGGTCCAGGGGGCGGACGCAGGCTTCTCCCACCTCGATGCCGCGTCGTACCAGGCGATGATCGAGGTCGCCGCCCGCGCTTTTCCGGGCTGGTCAGTGGTGGCCACGACGCTCCGCCAGGCCCGCACGGCCACCCGCAATGACTGGGGCGCACTGTGCTGGTGCGGTGGCCAGCTCCACCGTGCGGTGCAGCGCGACGACCTGGAGATCCTCGACCGCGTGGGCGGCGGCGATTCCTTTGCCAGCGGTCTCATCTACGGGTTCTTGGCCGGGCGCGGCCCCCAGTACGCGGTCGAGTGCGGGGCGGCGCATGGGGCGCTGGCCATGACCACGCCGGGCGACACCAGCATGGTTACGCTGGCGGAGGTGGAGAAGGCTATGCAGGGCGCCGCTGCGCGGGTGGAGCGATGACCAGGACGCCCAAGCGGACGCTGGAGTGGATCGTCACCACCCGGATCGGACATGGACCTTGACTGCGGGGTAATCCTGGACGGTGCCTCAGTCGAGGAGAGCGGGCGGCGCATCCTAGAGGTGCTCATCGCGGCGGCCTCGGGGGAGTGCACCAAGAGCGAGCTCATGGGCATCGGCGAGGAGGAGTTCGTTCCTTGGCTGCCGGGGCCGACGCTCTGAGCAGTAGTTGCGCCGGGTAACGCCGGGGGGAGGAGAGAGGTCATACGACCCTGCTGCCTATACTGCGTGAAGGACGAGCGACTGCCTGACCTGATGCCTGGACTACGGAGCGACCTTGGGGGACGATCGGGCCTGGCGTTTCTTGTAGAGGTCCCATCCGCTCGCAAACTCCTGGGCGACCCGGGAAAGGTGGCGGTGCATCGCCGTGCGGGCCGCCCGCGCGTCGTGCCCAGCGATGGCCTCGTGCACGGCGCGGTGATCGCGCAAGGTGGCGGCGCGCAGGGGCGGAGTCTGGAAATGCTTCTCCATGGTCTTCCAGATGGCTCCCCGGCCCTCGTCCCACAGCATCTGCACCACCGAGGCGAGTACGTGGTTGTGGGTGGCCCGGGCGATGTTGGTGTGAAAACTTCGGTCCGCGGCGTCGGTGGATTCTCCGCGCTGGTGGCAGCGCTGCATCTCCTCGACGGCCACGCCGATGGCGTCCACCTCGGCCGGGGTCGCCTCCCGCGCTGCCACCGCCGCCGTCTCGCCCTCGATCAGCTTACGCGCGTGGATGAGCTCGAAAGGGCCCTCGCCCTCCTCGACAGCGCAGCGCACAGTGGGCCTGGGGGTCGCGACGAAGACCCCCGAACCGACTCGGACTTCGACCTTGCCCTGGATCTCGAGCGCGATGAGGGCCTCGCGGACCGAGGGGCGCGACACCGCGAGCTGCCGCGCGAGCTCGCGTTCCGCCGGGAGGCGTTCGCCGGGCTTGAACTCGCCGGCGTCGATGAGGCCCGACAGTTGGCGCGCGATCTTGCGGTACAGTCGGTCGCTGTCAATCGCTTGGATCGGCATGGTGGAAATCCAGACAAGTTACCTGTAGTCGAGCATGGTCGGGTTGTCAAATGGCCTGGCCAGTAGCCCCCGGAGGGCCGCCTGAAACGGGGGCCGCCACGAGCGAGCCAGCAGCAAGGCCTATCCGCGCCTTCACTGGCCCACCGTGGTCGTCACCTGTTCGCCGGACGCACGTCACCGCGCTCCTCGCTCCTCCCCGCTGTTCGAGAAGACGTACTCCACCGCCTCAACAGGCCGGGTAGTGTGGCCAGATCGGTCCCCCACAGCTCCGTACTCCCATACCCCAAGCGCGTTCACAACCCGCTCCTCCGCGCGTTTCCCTGGAACAAGTTGCCGGGGCGCGTCAGCTAGCTCGGAAACCGGCGGCTCGGGCTGGAGTGGCAATAGAGCCGGCGACGCCGGGTGCCCGACCGGGCCTTATCGGAACCTGTCGGTAGGGCCTTCGCGAAAATCGGCGCTGATGTACCGGCCGACCCGAACTTGGTACCTGGGGGCCCGACCGACGAAGAAGGCCATGGAGCAGATCCGGCAACGGGTGAGCGAAATCCTCTGGCGTGGCCGCACGGAGCGCTGGAACGACATCGGTCGAGAGCTCAACCGGTACCTCACGGGCTGGGCGCGCTATCTCGCCTACGATACCGCCGACCCATTGTTACGTCAGGTGGATCTACACATGGTGGCGCGGGCGAGGAATCTCCTGAAACGACGGCATAAGCTGCAGCGCGGGACTGCCCGGTTTGATTACGTGTGTACATTCTCGCATGGGAGTTGTCAAAATCCGGAGTTTCCAGACGCCGCATGCCTGC
>Ga0335081_10014685_pt1 | contig 12666 bp, 13 predicted proteins | sample Lox_Sample_35_FD_206713 | JGI IMG/M metagenome (GOLD analysis project Ga0335081, IMG submission 206713) | Soil microbial communities from Loxahatchee National Wildlife Refuge, Florida, United States - Lox_Sample_3.5 | ecosystem: Environmental > Terrestrial > Soil > Wetlands | place: USA...
CGCACCTTCCATGAATAACTGGGTCAAGAAGTCTGAAGATTTCTTTCGGGTCATCTTTGCCATTGCCCGCAAGCCCGAGGAATATGGTGTGATTCGTCTCTTTTAGATAATACAGCCCCTGTCTCAGTGCGAATCCTACTCCTCGGCGATTAGCGTTCTTGATTAGGTGGACTTTGATCCCAGTATGTTGGGCAGCGAGTCTGATGCGATTCATGACGGTCTTAAGCGGCACGTCTACGATGATGCAGATGGTGTTTACCGAGTATCTCGGAAATGCCTCGAGCACTGCTTCAATTGCGTCGCTTTCATTGTAGATGGGAATCACGACTCCAATCTTTTCGTTCCAAAACGGAGGGTCGAGGCCGGCTGTCTGGTTTGCCGCCTTCAACTGCACGTGCCCCTGTCGGCCCTTAGCTGCCTACGACCACGATTTCGCCGTCCTGAACGTTCCGAGTTATCACTATCCCCGCACCAATTTCGGCTTTCCTTCCAATTCTCACTCCAGGAAAGATGACGGCGAGGGCACCGATTTTTGCACCATCAGCAACCATCGTGGGGGACATGTTGCCGTCGGGCGCCGAGGGTAGTTGGTCTTTGTCTAGAAAGGCCACTTTAGGCCCGACGAAGACATCGTTTTCAATAACTACTCCTTTCGAGACCAAGACGTAGGCTTCGATCTTGCACCTGTCTCCTATTGTTACGTTCTCTTCAACACGAGTGTAAGCGCCTATCTGACAGTCTTTGCCGATGCGACAATTTCGGAGGTCCGCAAAGTCTCCAACCGTCGTGCCGTCTCCTATTTTCGAGTCAAGTACTTTTGCGAAGGCGTTCAACAAGGGTCTCCCTTCCTCGGGGTGTATCGTCTCGGGTTCTAGAGAATCAAGTTCCTCGAACTTCGGTTGCAGCGGAGGGGGTTCCGTGTACATTGTGTATCCAATCCAACCAATAAGACATAGAAACACCACAGATGCGAGAAGAACAACTAAATTGTAAATGACTTGACCTAACAGAAGGACCCCCGCGACATACACAAGCGCAGTAACCCCTACTGTGGCCATCATCACTACTCCTAGTGTTTTGTTCCTAATCACAATGCATACATCCGCGCGGAATTACGCGTCAGGTTTCAATGGAAGTGGGGTCACATTTGAAAGGCGCCTTGCCCTCATGCTACGAACTACGGCTTCCAATGCGGCGACATTCTTCGCTGCGAGCACGGCGTCGTTCAATTGCAGACCTCCCCCTTGAATGGTGTCGATAAAATTGTACTCCATATCACGAATTGTGTTATTGGGATTGTTCCCGTCCGCAATTACGTCTCCGGCTTTCGATTCGAGATTCCTGCAGTTTGGAAATTCTTTTCGAGGAATGTCGATCGTATTCTCATGCGTGTATAGCTTGACCGCCTGATTCAAAGCATCGCAGACCAAGGTTCCTTCGGATCCCACCACGGTCACGCTCCGCTCCCTCAGGCCATGTTGAATCCAGCTGAGGTAAACCTGAGCAATAATTCTCTTGGGAAATTGAAATTGGATGAAGGCCATTTCCTCTGACGAATCTCCGTTACGGACAAAGGATTCACCTATCGCCTCGGTCGAGACGGGCCAATCGCCAAGAAGGAAATTGAGAATGTCGATTGGATGAGGTGCCAAATCGAAGACAATGTCTCGGTCTCTTGGAGGCGGGATGTCCGAGCCCCAGCGCAGTACTGCATAGAAGACAGTGCCAATGCGACCATTATTGATCATTCTCTTCATCATATGGATGGAATTGTTGAACCTGAAAACGTGGCCCACCTGGAGGATCAGGTGGCGTTCCTCGGCCAGTGAGGCGAGATGTGATGCTTGGACCGAATCGAGTGACATTGGCTTCTCGACAAAGACGTGCTTGCCCAGATTAAGCGCCTCGCGAGCAACTTCGTAGTGGAGCTGATTCGGCAACGCGATATGGACTGCGTCCACATCACTCTCTAGCACTCGATGGTAGTCTGTTGTGTAATTCCTGTCGCTCCCGATTTCGACCTTTATCCGCTCAATCGCGTCCTCGGAGAAGTCGGCAACCCATTCGAGCGTAGCCTTCCCTGACGTCCCTTGAATACTCCCATACTCCCTCGCCACCTTGGTGCCCCAGTATCCCGCTCCGAGAAGGCCTACTCTAACTGGGTCCAATAGACCTCGGACTCTTCTCGTAGTATTCTCTTATCAGATCACAAACGAAGTCGACCTCTTCTGCTGACAAATACGGATGCATCGGAAGGCTGAGGCACTCCCTCGACAGCTTCTCACTTTTCGGGTAGCTACCTTCGGCCATAGCATACAGCTGCCTGTAAAGTGGTTGCAGATGGATGGGAATTGGATAGTGTATGCCACACTGAATACCTTTGTCTTGAAGGAACGACTTCAGGTTGTCCCTCGTTGATGCACGGATGACATACTGGTGGAAGACTGGTGAGAAATCGTTGTTCCCCATCGGGGGTGTCTTCACTTCAGCTAGATCAGCCAACCTATCTGTGTAGGACACTGCTATTCGCCTCCTCATTTCATTCCATTCGTCCAAATGCCTCAATTGGACCCTACCGATTGCAGCACTGGCAGAACTGAGACGTGACGTGTACCCCACTACATCGTGCTCATAGCTGGACACTCTCCCACAATCCCTGAGCTTGGACGCAACCGCTGCGACCCTTTTGTCGTCGGTGGTGATCATCCCGCCATCCCCGAAGACGGTCATGTTCTTACTTGGATAAAACGAAAAAGCAGCAGCGACTCCTAGGCTGCCTATCTTTCGGCCCTTGTATGTTGCGCCGTGCGCTTGGCAGGCATCCTCGATTATCGGAGTGTCTCTCTTCTTCGCCATGTCCTCGAAGCCCGCGAGGTTGAATGGGTGGCCGTAGATGTGAACAGGAAGGAGTGCCGCAGCGCCATCTTCCACCTGGTGTACAGCCTCTGCAGAGTCTAGACAGTAGTCATCGTCGGATATGTCAGCGAACACAGGCTTACCTCCGGCAAAAATGATTGCGTTGGCTGAAGCTATGAAAGAATTCGGGCTGGTTACAACCTTTCTGCCCTCGACCGCCAACGCAGACAGTATGAACTGGAGTGCAGCGGTACCCGAAGCAACAGCTACAGCATGGTCTGTGCCGACATATCTTGCGAATTCTTCTTCAAACTTCGCTACGTTCTCTCCTCGCAAGATTAGGTCATTTCTCAATGCGTCTAACGCGGCCTCCTCCATCTCTGGAAGCCAGACAGGCTTTGCTTGTGGTATCTTGAGACCACCCGTCGTTATTTTCGCGCCGTATCTTGGATGCTCAGACTGGTTTTTCAAGCCGAGCGGCGCCTCGACATTTGACATGGTGTTTGGTTCGCCACGCCCCTCGCAATGATGCATTTCATCTTATAAGAATTCTCTGATGGTTTGCAATTAATTTACAGAATGGTGACTCCTCAGAGTTGAAAGGAGAAGACATCCTGAACAATGCCAAATGGGCCGCCAACATGGTATTCTATCCCGGCAGAGCGCAAGGCCCCCAGCCTCTTCTTGTGAAGCACATACAGTTCGTCTGCTTGATGCTCATCTCTCGCAGCCACCCAGGGTGCTACCGGGTCGACTGCCATGAATTCTGCCCCGTAGATTCTATTGACTTCCCATGAGGCCTCGATGAGGGTATCCGTTCTGGTGAACAGCCCGCTGACGTAAAGAACGGCCGGCGGCTCGTCGGCACTCTCTCTGACGAGTGATGTTATCGTCTGGATGATTTCTTGGTTTTCATAGAACATCTTTCTTTGCGAATGGGCGACCTCGACCAGCTCCGATACGGCCACCAGCCCGCTCCCTTCGAGGGTCTTCGTCGCCGTCGCCATTGTTCCTCTCGCCAGCGATGTCAACTCCTCACTCAAGTTAGAAACACTTGGCTCCACGAAGTTGAGGGCCTCTTTCAGCGCTACCGCGAGTGAAACGGATGGATGGTCGATCTTGGCGACTCGCTTCACCTTCTCTCCATCGTGGACCACTACACCGAACCTGATTCGGAGCTCCGCGAGGGCATTGGCCAATCCGAGGAACGTCGCGGCAAGCCTATCTCTATCGAAGTAGCTGGAGGAGACACCCTCCAACACCAGATAGTAGGAAGCCCCAACCTCCCTCATGCGCTCGTTGACCATGAACTCACCGCGCTTCGCAGTCGATTTCCAATTGATCTGCTTGAAGTCATCCCCTGGCTGGTATCCGCGGATGTCGTAGAACTCTGTACCGATGCCGGGTTGGTCGATTGGAAAGTCGCCTATCCCGCCCTTTCCTAGAATCCTTGCGCTTTCTACTGCAACAGCCAGAGTCCTAGGATAGACCGAGTAGTCGAACTCGGCCGCCAACGAACAGTCTCTGTTGAAGAGTTTCAGGGGACCGATGACTTCGAGACCAATCATCTCCGAATGATAATCTCCAGCGAATGGCGTCTTGAAATCGGCCGTCACTTTAGTGGTCTTACTCTGACCGGTCAAGATGTCAGGAGACAGTTTCTGGTATGACAAGTTGGGATGAATGACAGCCGTGCCGCCCACCTTCTTCGTAAGGTAGATACCATCTTGAGCCCTATCCCCAGGATAGAGTACCCGTGCGACCCTGGACGATTCGCCGCCTTCGCCATGCACGGAGAACCATCTTTCGGGCTTGCGGGTGACAACCGTTACCCAAGCCGCCTCAAACACGACGAGAGCAAGGAGGACGAGAAGAGCCGTTGCGATCACGGCATCGGGGAAGAGGACCAGCGAGAACGCCAGCGCAAGAAGCGCCGCTATCACAAAACTGCCGCGCTTGGTCGCTTCCAACAAACTATGCCTTTGGTGTGGGTTCTTTGGGTACTGGTACCTTGTCGAGCATTTCAGAGATTAGCTGGCTGGCTGTCATCTCTTCCGCCAAGGCCTCGGCCTTCAGGAAAATGCGATGCTGGAACACGTAAGGCACAAGGAACTTCACATCGTCAGGGACCACGAAGTCACGTCCGTCCAAGGACGCGAGCGCCCTCGAACCCTTGTAGAGCACGATCGAGGACCTCGTCCCAGGCGCCATCCTGAGGTGCTCCGATCTCCTTATGGAATCGCTGAGCGACACGATGTACCGCTTCACCGAGTCAGAGACGTAGACCTCCTTTGTGCGGGCTATCTCGCCGAGTATCTGGGTCGCTTTGAGTATCTGTGCGCATCTCCCGGACTCGATCGAGTCTATTCTGCTGATGATTTTGGTCTCATCCTCCATCGACGGGTACCCCACCTCTATGGAGAAAGCAAACCTGTCAGACTGCACCTCGCTCAGGGGGTAGGTCCCGGCTGAGCCGAAGTGAAGCTGGGTCGCCAGGACCATGAAAGGCTCGCTGAGCTTCACCGTCTCGCTCTCGAAGCTCACCTGCCTCTCCTGCATCGACTCCAGAAGGGCTGACTGGGCCTTCGGGGTTGCCCTGTTGAGTTCGTCGACGAGTATCACGTTGCCGAAGATTGGGCCTCTCCTGAGCTCGAAGGTCGCCTTCTTCTGGTCGAAGACGTAGGTCCCGAGTATGTCGGCAGGCAGCGTGTCCGGCGTCATCTGTATCCTCCTGAAGTCCCCCCCTATCGTCTCTGCGAAAGCCTTGGCGAGGGTCGTCTTTCCCAGGCCGGGGTTTCCCTGCAGAAGGATATGCCCCTGGCTCATCAGGGCCACAAGCATGAGTCGGACGATGTCCTGCATTCCAACCACCTTCTTCGAAATCTCGTTAACGAAACGGCTACTCAGACTGGACTCCATACCTCTCCCTGTCCTTTCTCACGCGATCAATCACTTCTTTGTTAAAGGTTCTCTGACCGGACACGATTCCCCTCGGTTCTGTCTTGGTTTCCGTCCTCAATTCGATGAAGCTTGGCACGATGATGATCGACGCCCCTACAAACAGGGCCACTAGCGCATATCGGAGAGGAATGCCTGAGAACACTGCGTAGGCAGAACCCAGCATGGCTTTGACCTCTTCCCCAGTGTTTGGCTGCCAATGGGAGGTATCGAGGTAGACGGTAGAGTTGGCCATCAAGTCCCTTGCTAGGGCTTGGTTGTCGGCCAGTGTCCAGACTGAATTTGTGAAGAGTTGTGAGTCTCCCGCGATAATCAGGCTCCCGTTCCCGATTCTCTCGGCAACCACCGTGGGAAGGGAACCAATCGTAACAGGGGTTGACCCGCCAAGAAGGCCCTGCAGAGATGTAGTTGACCGATTCACTTCCCGGCTGGCGGGACTTGATATCGCGACTACCTTGGTCGGTGACCCAGGTTGAACTAGCAACGGACTGGGAGCATTGAGCGCTATCCCATTGACTCCCCCCAAGAAGCCGAACTCTTGGGCGGCGCCGGGTAGGACCAAAACAGTGGGAAGAACGCTACTCTTCCAGTTGTACGTCGGGTCGTTTATGGCATACTGGCTTTCGACGCGAACGCCTGTGCCAATTGCCTGGAGTAGACCGTTTGCCTCATCCGAACTGCTCGCAACAAGAACAACCCCTCCCCCTCTGACAAACTGCTCCACGACGCTAGCATCTGCCTGACTGTAATTCAGAGTCGGTTGCAGTAGTAACAAGACCGAGTGCTTTGGTTGAAGTCCAACCAAAGAGCTGACCGGGGCAATATGGTAGTGGGATGAGATCTGCTGGATACCATTCCAGCCATAATTGTTCGAGCTGAAAGGCACAGCGTCAGGCGCGAAAAGGACAAGTAAGATGAATACAATCGCTGCAACAACTCCTGAAGCAAGAATCGAACGCACAGCAAGTGCCCTGTACATCTTCATTTCTTCCACATCTCCTGGAGTTCAGCGACGTGGGCCTCTGCCTCTTTGACCCGTGCTCCGTCGAACGTCTGAGCATACAGGAAATCCTCCATCGTGCCTAAGACCTGGCTGCAAACTGCCGAGCCATGCTGGTCTGCCACTGTGCTTATCTTTGCGGCAATCTCCCTCAGCGTCTGGTTCCGCCCGAAGCTGAGCTGGAATTTCTCTGCCGCCAACCTCAGGGTCTGCAGGTAGAGCAAGACCATCTTAGGCGCGTCCATCCCGAGGTTGAGGGGTTCGATGTCTGTGGTTGCTTCCTTCAGCGCTGGAAGGGTGGCATATTGTTCGAACTTCTCCTTACCTCTGAGGAGTCCGAGGCTCCTTGCCCCGTATCCCACTGCAACTACGATGATGGCTGGTATCACAATGATCAGCAAATTGAACAGAGAAAGATTCGATAGAACCTGGTCCGAGGCTATGTAGGGTTGAGCTGGATCAGCACTTACCGTCAAGCTGCCCGAGAAGGTGAAGTCAAGCAGCGATGTCGGGACGCTGACCGCGTATTGTCCCGTCGAATCGGACGTGGCCTGATATGACCCCCAGGGGGAGGAGACTGTCACTCTGGCTCCAGCGACCCCAGTTCCGTTGGCCATGAGCCTCCCCTGCACAGATGCGGAGAACCCAGTCAAGGTGAGCGACGAGACTTTCACGATCATCTCCATAGGCTCGCGGGTCACTTGGATTGAGGTGAAGTTGAAAGAAGGCCCGTAGACTCCGCGGGGTGCAAATGCTGCGTAAACGTCGTATGCACCGTCTCGGGTGTCGGCCGGAACCGTAAACTGGGCGCCGAACGCGCCAGAGGAATCGGTCGTCGTGTCTCGGGTTTCATTGAGGAAGGTCACTCTGACCGGGGCACTTGGCAGAGGGGTTCCACCCGCAGTGGTCAGGTTCCCGTGCACACTGAAACTGAACGTGGGGAGGTAGGCTGGCGGGTCGCCAATCACGATCTGAGTCCCGTTGAAGAGGATGAGGAGATTGAGCTCATTCGACGAGGTTCCCCTAAAACCGGCTGTCTGGTTCGTGGCTACGAAGGCCTGAACAACACCCACTGGTTCGTAGACGAATGGGATGGTGAGTGTCCCTCCCACCCCACCAGAGGAGTTCGTGGAACCTGAACCTATCAACGTCCCGTTGAGGTAGAAGAAGACTGTCTGACTCGCGATGCCCTTGCCATTCAGCATCAAGTTGCCATGCAGTTTTACACTTCCACCAGTCTCGACCGACTTCTGTAGGCTCCCAATCGCGAGAGTGGCTGCCGGATAGGGAGATTGAGGCTGAAACGCAGCGCACGTCGCAAGAAGCGAAGAGATCGCATCTGAAGTCAGTGCGAGCCCAATCGCGTAAGGCTGCGATGGCACGCCCAAGGAGACAAGTTCCGGAACCGTCGAGGTCTTGAAGTCAGAGAGCGTCATATTCGCTTGTCCAGCCAGTTGGCACCCGTCGGCGGCATATGCAGTGGCATTCAGGAACTGCGACTGGGAAGACAGGCGGGCAGCCACCCGAAAGTCGGAGGCTGCCTCGGGGACAGAGACATTCATCAAAGCTATCTGGGAATTCCCAGTCTCTGCGGTTTGGTTCAGGGCGGAGGGGATATTCACGAATCTGAACGTGCTCAGCAGCAGGGACACGTTGGAGTAATGCCCGGTCCCGAGCGACGAGAGGGTCTGATTGTAATAGAGCGACAACGCGTTCGTCTCTTGTGAAGCTGGAACGCTTGAGGGATTGACCAAGATTGACCACTCCCTGGGAACGCTCAGTGTGGCAAAGCTCCCTCCAAGCACGATGAAGATCAGCAAAGACCCTATGATTGAAGACTCCAGGACCAACTGACTGTCCCTTTTCATATCATCTTACCCGTGCAGGATAGAGAGGACTCTCTCGGCGACGAAGTAGGCGAATAGGGCAAGAAGGATGAAACCAAGTATGTCCACCCTCAGCCTCATCTTCGGGTTCAGGATCAGCCTCAGGGCGAAGTAGAGAATGGTGTAGGAGCTGACGAATATGCCGATGTCGTTGGTGTTGAGGAATGTGAAGATGGTGAACGGCACCATGGTCGCCGCCGCGAAGACGAGGACGAAACGTTGCCTCGAATCCATCTACTGAACCACGTCCAGAGTCAGTCGCACCAGCGCTGGGTCGAACTTCTCGTCGGCAATCCTGACAGGCTGTCCCTTGGCCACGGCCGCGACGCAGCACGCCATGGAGCTCACTGGAGTTCCAAGGCAGTCGTTGAAGTAGGGCGATTCCGACGTGACCTTCGGCTTCGAGATCTGCACTCGGATCGTCTTGGAGGCCTCGTCTTCGATCGATATCACCGAACCCGCAAGGTCAGATGTATCCACAAGAGCGGACCTGAGCGATTCTTCAAGGTCGGCACCTTTCTCTACCTTCGCCAGCCTGACAATCTGGTTTCCCGGTGGGATGATCATCAGCCCCAGTACACCCTTGTGATTGACGACGAATCGTCTCGGCGACTTTTCGAGGTCCGAAATCTCGGCCGCGGTCAACGTGCTCCCAGTGAGCGGGACCAGGGCCCTCACCTCCCCGTCGTCCATCTGCATGAAGTAGGCCCTTTCACGGAGGCCTGACTCCTCCAGGATGATCTCTACGTTCCTTATGGCGTCGGAGAGCATGGCCCTGTAGGCATCCTGCGGGACTGACTCGGGGACTATCAGCAGGATCAATGCGCCAATCACCGCGACCGCGAATCCAAAGGCTGCGATCGGCACGCTCTGAGCAAGTATGTAGCCGAGGGCTGAGACTATCCCTCCGACAATCAGGAAGTCCACGCCCACGACAGTATTCCTTTCCACCAAACGCCGCTCCCCTCTCAGGCGAGGTCTCGCGAAAGCTTGTAGTATGCGTGCTTCCTTCTGAGGGCGACGAAGAGGAGCACCACCGTCATCCCCGCCAGGGTTAGAGAGACCGGCAATAGCCTGATCCCGAACGGCGTGTAGTTCAGTACCAGGCCGGCCAAGGGCACCAGAGCAAGGCTGAGCCCGATGGAAAGGGCGAATCTCACCAGGTCATCAAGTTCGTCCTTCGGGTAGAGGGCCTCGATCAACGAGTATCCTGGTAAGAACAAGACGAGGATGCTCCCAAAGACATACCTCAGGTAGAGAGCGAAGCCAGAAGTCACAGAAATCAAACCAATGGACAACAGGGTAGAAGCCAGCGCTCCCCAGAACCACAGTGAGTAGGGAGACACGACGTAGCCCCCCAGGCCGGCGAAGGGCGAACTCTCCGTGATCCTGACCTTCTTCTCGTCAAGGAGCTTCATCACACCCCTGGCGACGGTGTCTGATTTGAGGCTGAGTTCGCGGGAGAGTTGGTCCACTAGCTCGGTGAGGTTTGTATTCTCTGCCGAGGCCCTCTGGAGGACCAGCTTCTCAAGGGTGCTTCCGCTCATTGAGATGTCAACCGCTCGTAAGATTGATCCAGAGCTGATTCCAGAGGCCCGAGTACGTGAACTGAGAAACCGTGGCATTGTACATCCAGAGCTCGAAGATCAACCTCTGGTTTGTCCCCGGGGTCCCCAAAGAGAGCCTGATCGGAAAGACCGAGGATTGGTTGTCACTCAGGACAAGCCCGTACGAAGCGAGCTCAGGTGCTCTGGCATAGGTTGAGTTGCTGACCTCGGTGCTCTCGTTCCCTAGCTTGACCAGAACCTGATAGTAGTCGACTGCCCCTTCGTGGTCGCCCACGTAGCCGTACAGGAGGAACTGCTGACCCACCGCCAAAGTTGTCGGGTAGCCCCCGATGGTCTGACCAGGCCCAAGTACCCCCAGCTCCGAGAACGGTTCCGTTACCCTGTTAGCGAGGTAGAAGTTGGCGGCATTCACCCCGGCAATGACAACGATGATTCCGACGACCACCGCCGTGACCTGCTCGTCTATCAGACCCGCTTCACCTTCCAACCCTTGTGGGCCCTGAGCCAGGCCCTCCAGAATATCCTCGGGGTGAAGTAATACCCAACCGCTGCGAGCGCCGCAAGCACGATAGTCTCAGAGTAGAACTCCGTCGTTGAAGCGCTTACTGCAGCCTTCCCTTGGGAAGCTACGGCCGGGGCGGTCTGCAGCACACCAGACGCTAGAGAATAAGCCTGTGAATACAGGTTAGCAGCGCCCTGCGGATTCGTTGAGTTCATCCCGTCAGCCCTCTCAGTAAGGTTAATCGCCTGGTTCAACGTCGCGACCAGGGAGGTTACGTTCCCGCCGTCTGCCGCAGCCACATGTACAGCCTGGAATGCCTGGTCTATCTGAGCGTGAACACTCCCAGAAGTCTGCGCTAGGGCCGGTGCCGACCCCAGAAGCAGTGTGGCAAGCAGAATCGCGACAATGAAGGGACGATACCAAGCTGCAAGCAATGGGAAGCTGACTCCCTAGGGTCCTATCCTAGCACGTTCGGGGGGTAGTAGCGGAAACGCTGAGGCACCAGGTAAGCAAAGACTGATGGTGCCGTCACGGCTGGAATGACGAAAATCAACAGCATTATCAGATTAGCATGGCGTGATAGAAATCCTCCCCTCTGAATCAACCAGACAGTAGCCATGGCGGATAGCAGCGGAATAGGTATCATCAGCAGGGTCCTGTCAGAATAAGCGAGGTCGAACCAAGGAAACACGTAGCCCAGGGCCCCGACGAAGATGGTAAGCAGGGACCACGTCAGGACGAGCTTAACGATAGGCTCACACTCGGCCTTTCGCACTTGGTTCAAACATAACGCGATTCCAAGGATTGCCACCGCGATTTCTGGGCCTAGCACCTCCACCCAGTAGATAGGATACACAGGGTATGGTCGACAGCTCGCGCCGCAGGAAAAGAACACAGGGAACTTGGCCACTGCCGCCGGAAGAATAGGGATCGAAATCAGCAACGCTGCTGCTATGACGATTAACAGCCTCCGCTTGTGAATCACACCGCGAAGCTGGAACGCCAGGAATGTGACTACCCAGATGGCGACGAACACCGCCGTCGTCTCCACGTGGGAGAGGGTTGCGAGCCCGACAAGAACAACGAACAGGGCGACGTCTCTTGGAAGGTGGGTGGTTTTTCCAATGCGAAGCAACAAGGTCGTGGCAAGAAGAAGGAGCGGAAATGCCAGGAATTGGCCCCTGAAGTCGGCCCCCATCCTGTATATCGCGAACCATCCGGCTGCGAACGCGACTGACAGGATAGTCACCCTGGAATCCTTGAACTCGCGGGCAAGAACGCCCGTTGCTACAACGGTGGCAACCGCTAGGATGATGGGAGTGACGATCTCCTCGGTGTTCAATGCGACCCCGAGACGAACAGGGACGCTCGCTAGGACAGGATAGAGAACCTCTACGAAGTGTTGATTCTGCATGAACTGGATGGGGCCTATCGAAAGAACCTCCTTGATCCAAGGTTGGTAGGTGGTGTAGGTGTCCCCTCCCAGTGGCATTCCCCCCCTCCCCATGAGCAGGTATGCTCCCGCGAAGAAAGCAACTATGGTTCCGATGCTCACGATCAGCGAGAGCTGCCAAAGGTCCCTGAAGTCGCTCCGGTCAAACGAAGACGAGAGAGACAGCCCCTATGTGCTATTCGGTTTCCTACGAGTGATAAAACTGACTGCGCAGAGCTTCCTGTCTAGGAAGTCTTGACCCTATGGGCTACGGATACACCGTGGTAGTCGAAGCGCCGCCGGGGAAGAACACTAGCGTCACAACAATCGCAGCCCCAGCTATTACGATGACGAAGATTATGACGACCGTTACCCACGTCGCCATTCCCCTCCTTACCTTTGTCACTGGGAAGATGCTGCTGATTGTGAGAAGCAACGCGCTCAACATAGCCCGTGCGTTCGCA
>Ga0335081_10014687_pt1 | contig 12665 bp, 13 predicted proteins | sample Lox_Sample_35_FD_206713 | JGI IMG/M metagenome (GOLD analysis project Ga0335081, IMG submission 206713) | Soil microbial communities from Loxahatchee National Wildlife Refuge, Florida, United States - Lox_Sample_3.5 | ecosystem: Environmental > Terrestrial > Soil > Wetlands | place: USA...
AGGCGTAGAGGCGTAATTCTTCCCACGTTAAAATAAGCCAAGCATACCGGACAGTTTCATGCGTTGCCTGGTGGGCATCGATGACACAGATTCTTCGCGGGGTTACTGCACGACCTATCTCGCCTACAGGATCACCTGCGACCTTCGCCCCCACGTCGTCGTCCTCCCCTACCCCAGGCTCGTGAGGCTGAATCCGAACATCCCCTTCAAGACGAGGGGGAACGCAGCGGTAAGTCTCCTCGTAGAAGCCCAGGACGCCGACAGGGCCTTCGAGCTGCTTTCTGCCAAGGTGAAGGAGCTCTCGGACGTCCGGGGTGGCGCCAACTCCGGGATGGTCTTCTTGGACGAAGTTTCCACGGCTCCGAGTTTCGAGCCGCTGTATCTCGAGGCTCTGACCAGCTTGGTGAGCCCCCACAGAGTGAGGCGGATGGTCAGGGAACTGGGAGCAAGGTCTTTGGAGCTTGGGAACGGCATGGGCCTAGTCGGGGCTGCGAGCTCTCTCGGTTTCAGCACGAGGTTCGACCACACATTCGAGCTTATCGCCTACAGACGGAAGGAGTTCTGGGGGACGAGGCGCCAGATCGACAGCTTGTCGGTAAGAGAAATGGACATCAGGACCTTTCCCCGCACTTTCAACAACTACGACTACCAGAAGAGAAAGGTGCTCATCGCTCCTCACGGCCCCGACCCGGTCTTCGCCGGTGTCAGGGGGGACTCGCCCCGGTCAGTGACCCGTGCCTTCGGCATGCTGCGCTACGAGGAACCTCTGCAAGGGCACATGGTCTACGTCTCCAACCAGCACACCGACGCCCACCTTCAGGGGGAGCTCGAGTGGAAGGTGTACTCATCCGGGTGGCTCGACGGCAGGGTCGAGGAAGTCACTGTGGGCGCCGGAGGGCATGTGTACATCTCGCTCAGGGCGGGAGCAAAAAACCGCCCCGCGGCGGCATACGAGCCCACGGGAGACCTGAGAAGGACGGCCAGGCTGCTCCGCCGGGGGGACAAGGTCAGAGCGTTCGGTGGGGTGAGGAGAGCGACATCGCTCCATCCGGCTGTGCTGAACCTAGAGAAGTTCGAGTTCAGATCCCCTGAGAGGACGCGGGGCCTGCCACTGGGGACGTACATCGCTTCCCCGCGCGCGAACAGGCACCTCACGAAACCCCTGATCAGGTACGGTCGTGAAGACCACGGGATCGAGGGGGAGGTCGAAGGCTGGTTCGAAGGGACGCCTACACGGCCGCTAGTGCGTGCTTGAAGTCTTCCACCAAATCGTCGGCGTCTTCGATCCCCACAGACACCCTGACCAGGGTCTCGGGTATGCCCGTAAGGGCCCTCTCCTTGGCAGACAACTGGGTGTGCGTCATGTTGTAGGGCTGGGACACCAGTGTCTCCACCCCCCCAAGGCTGGCGGCCAGAGTTGCCACCCTGACCGACTCGGTGAACTTCATGGCGTCCTTGGTGGTGCCCTTGACCTCGAAGCTGAGCATGCCCCCGAACCCTTTCATTTGCTTCTTGGCGAGCTGGTGCTGGGGGTGCGTCTTCAGCCCCGGGTAGTGCACCCTGGCCACCTTGCTGTGGCTCGAAAGGAACTCCGCCAGGACCATGGCCGTAGCGTTCTGCTGTCTCACCCTAATCGCCATGGTCTTCATCCCACGAAGGATGAGCCAGGCGGGCAGCGGGTCGAGGGTCCCGCCGAAGTCCCGCCTCATCATCTTGATCTTGTGAGAGTTCCCCTTGCTTGCCACGGCTGCGCCGGCGATGAGGTCCGCATGACCGTTGATGTACTTCGTCACGCTGTGCAGGACGACGTTCGCCCCCATGTCCATCGGGTTCTGGTTGATGGGAGACGCGAACGTATTGTCCACCATCAGGACAGCGCCGTTCGCATGAGCGAGCTTCGCCGCCTTCTGGATGTCGACGATCTTCAGCGTCGGGTTGGTAGGGCTCTCAATGTAGACGATACGGGTGCTCTTCTTCACCCCTCTTTCTAGCGCACCGGAGTCAGAGCTCTCCACGAGCGTTGTATCGAAGCCGATGTCAGGGAGGATGTCGTGCAGCAGGGCGTAGGTGCCTCCGTACAGGTCCTTGATTCCAAGGACGTGGGCGCCCTTCCTGAGAAAAGAGAACACCGACGTCGAAATGGCGGCCATACCAGAGGAGAATGCAGCGCCGGCCTCAGCATGCTCGAGGGCTGCTAGCTTCTTCTCCAGCGTCACGACTGTGGGGTTGTCCCATCTCGAATAGGTGTATCCTTTCTCGCCGAAGCTTCCTACCGCGATCGGAACGTCTTCCGCCCTTCTGAATCCGAACGTCGAAGTCTCGTAGATTGGCGTCGTCACGGAGCCCGTTTGCTCATCGAACGGCTCAGCCTCGTGGACCGACCTGGTCGAGTCCTTTGTCAAGTTGCTGGCGCCTCCGGCAGGCGTCGTAAATAGGTAGCGCGAAGATTCTTGATAAGACACCGCTCGCCTGCACCAGCCATGGGTGAGTGGGCGCTGCTGGGCGTGCCGCTGTACACGCTGTCCAACTACAGGGGCATGGGCGACGCGCCAGGGGCGCTCCGGGAAGCCGGGCTGGCCAGGGTGTACGAATCACGCACCGACCTCGGCGACGTCGAGATTCCGCCGTTGAAGGAGGACCTGACAGAAGGGAGAATCGTGAATCTATTGCATTTCAGGGACGCGACTTCACGAATATTTGCGGCGACCAAGTCCCTGAAACAGGGGCCCGTTCTGATCGTTGGGGGAGAGTGCTCTGAGACTGTCGGTGCCATGGCCGGCCTTGCCGAGGCCTACGGAGGGAAGCCGGGGATGCTCTGGCTTGACGCCCACGGCGACTTCAATGTCCCAGACACCTCGCCATCGGGATACATAGGGGGCATGTGCCTCGCTATGGCCTGCGGGATGACCCCGGGCCTGGACCTGGGGATAGGGCAGGCGCCCCCTCCCATCGCAGGCGAGCGCCTGGTTCACGTGGGCTCGCGCGCCCTCGACCCGGCCGAGGTCGCGGCGTTCAATTCCTCCCCTGCCAAGCTCTTCACGGCGCAGCAGGTGAAAAAGACCGGCGCGGCCGAGGTGGCCGAGGAGGCTGCCAGACATCTGGACAACAGGTCGGACTGGATAGCCTGCCACCTGGACGTAGACGTGGTTGACCCCGAGTTCATCCCCTCGGTGAACTACCCAACTTCGGGGGGACTGACAATGGCGGAGACGTCCATTATCATTGGCAGGCTCTTCGGGACAGGGAAGCTGCGTGTCATAGAGCTCGCGGCGTACAACCCATCCAAAGATGGAACCGCTGCGTCTGCCAGGAGGACAGTCCAACTGCTGGGTAGTGTGCTAGCCTCAATTCAGAAGTAGCGAGGGATGACTAAATATGCAATCCACATACTTGTACGTTGGGCACTCAGGAAGCTTGGCTGGCGGGGCTGGTTGACGGAGAAGGATGCTTCACTCTCAGCATTTCGATTCAACACAGGCATGCCCTACATATTGCGCCTCGGTTCTCCATTTCCATGAAGCAGGGCGAATGGGCTAATCACGTCTCACAAATCTTGGCTACTCACGTAATTTCGTTCCATTTCAGGACTAGGAGAAACCAATTCGAAATCATTGTGAGCAGCGGACTGGCGGTGAAGAAGTTGATCGGCATCCTATTGCCGTATCTTGTAGTCAAGAAGCCTCTGGCTGAGAAGCTCGCTGCGTTCCTCAAGGCGCCCTCTCGGAACAGATTCACTTGGATCGATGGCTCATATCTCGATGCAATTTGCAACTTTGTGGATTATGTCAGGGAATTCAACAAGGGGAAGAACCGTCGTCACAAATGGGATGGGAACACCATAAGGAACTTCTTCAAAGAGTAGCGAGGGGAGGACTTTCCGGGGATTTCTCCCCTTTTGAACCTCCGCTCTGCGGGTCTCTCGGCTTTCGCTTATGAGCCCGCCGGGATGATCCTTACCCCCACAGGGGGTCTGGCTTCCCCACCTCGCTAAAATGAAGCCGGCAACGGAGCGCCCTTAAGTCTTGCCTGAGCGCTCACTGAGAAACCGGATACGGCATGCACGCCGCCCTGTGGTATCTGCAGCAGGTGCACTTCGCGCAGCTCTCGTAGTCCTTGTGCTTGCATACCCTGCAGATGCAGGAGGCCATTATTTCGCGGCCTTCGACTCGGATTCTTTAATCTTGTCAAAGATGAGCCTCTCCGGGTCCACTCCCAGATCCTCCGTCAGGCCGCGCTTCAGCGCGAAAAGCCTCCCCACGTCGTGGGACTTCACCGTGAACCTGTGGACCTCCTCCCCGAAGGGCCTCACCTTGTCGGCGTCCACCATCTTGTCTGCGAAGCAGACAATCCTCTCTTCGAGGGTTCGTGGGATGTAGTCGAAGTCCGGGAGCCCCAGCTTCCCCGCCTCCTCGGGCGATATGCCCGCCCCCACGTGCCTCCGCACTATCTCGACCACCTTCTTGTCCACCCCCTCCCTCTCCAGTATCGCCGACCCTTCGACGCCGTGCCTTACCGTCTGCGTCCTGGACCGCCCGACATCGTGGAGAAGGGCTCCCGCAATCACTGCCTTCATGTCCACGGCGTGCCCTCTGCGCTCGGCCTCTTCCGCCATGATCTCGGCAGCCATGGCCACGGCCTCGCAGTGTCTGACAATGTAGGCTCCGGTCTTGCACCTTGCATGAATAGCCATGGCTTCCCCTACGGAGGGGATCACTTGGCGAGTTCCTCTTCGAGCTGGTTGATCTTCCAGCGCAGTGCGTCCTTCAGCTCCGCGTTGTCCAGGCGGTTGAGGGGCTTCCCGCAGGTCGGGCACTTGAAGAAGTTCTCCATGGCGTCTTCGAAGGTCCTGGTCAGGCAGGTGGGGGTCCCACAGTGATAGAACTCGTGCATGTCCTCGTACTCCAGCCTCTGCTTCAACCTGTTGAGGACCTTCCTCCTCTGGGTCTGGATGAAGCCATCCGTCTGGTCCCGCTGGGCCTTCCACCTGTACACGAACCAGCCCCTCTTCGGGTCCCTCACCCTCACCCCTGTAATCAGGCTCCGGCCGAACAAGTCGTACAGCGCTTTTCTGACTGTCTTGATTTTCAGCCCCGTCGCAGAGGCGATTTCCTCATCCGTGGCGTTCTCGTTGTTGAGGAGTGCCCTGGCAACCCTGACGTAATCAGGCCCGCCTATGAGGCCGGCCACTTTCACAAACGTGTCCTCATATTCAATCTTCAATTCTCTACGACCCTCTTGCCATGGGCAGTCGGCAAGATTCTTAGCTTGCTTTTTGGAAACGCCCTCTTAAGCTCTTCTCCGCTCTGGATTTCATGCAACGCTATTGCCAGGGCGGCGACCTCAGAGTGAGGCTGTGACGTGACGGCGACATTGAAGTCAGCTTCATGGTAGACCTTCCCGGGCACCTTTGGGCCTCCGACCACGATCAGGATCTTGTCCAGCTTCCTGAGGTCCTGGACCACGTCCTGGATTGGCAGCCCGTACATGGTCAGGTGGACGACGCTCCTGCCCTCTTCCTTCGCCTCCTTGATCACCCTCCGCCAGGAGACCCCCAGGGTCGCCCTGAACTCACCCCCCCAGGTCTTGTTGACTTCTTCGAGTGTGCCTGTCACGTCCTTCTCGGCGTCCTCCAAGTGGATGGACTCCGCTCCCAGGGCCCTGGAGACGAGGCAGAGGTGGGTGAGCGTCCTGTCGTCCCGGACGTACCTTTGGCCCACCCGGAGTACCTTGATGCTCCTCCCTGGCCGAATGACGGTCACCAAGAAGGACCGACGTACGCGCGCTAATTGAACCATTCCACTAACTGCCGCGGCGTTGCGAGGACTAGTAAGCGAACCCAGAGATTACCATCATTGCCAGCACAACGAGCAGCAGGAAGACAGCTGCCATCGAGCCTATCCTCGCCCTCTTGCCGTAGTTCATCATCTCTGGTGCGGGCGGCTTCCCGCTCTGCAGCGCTTCGGCAGAGAGCTTTGACACCTTGTTGAATGCCGGGATCACGTATCCAAGTCCCAGTATCCCCGCCACCAGGGCGAGCAGCACCCCTGCCGAGATGACGTACCCTTGAGTGGAGTTCATGAGCCATGACATGTCGCCGTCCTGGAAGAAATAGAGCAGAAGGATGCCGAAGACATAGGTGCTGACCACAGCCATGCGAACGAACCTGACTATCTTCGGAAGCACCTTTGCGTTGAACTCCAGCGACGCAGGAGGGGACATGCTCCTGAGGCTAGGCCCGATCACGAACCCAGTTAGCAGCCCACCGCCGAGCCACATGATTGCCGAAAGCACATGTCCGAACCCCAGCACTGTTATGAGCACAGCTGAAGGCAACTCCGTTGCCATCACGAATTCCATATTTAAGCGCTGGAGAGCCCCGTTGTCTTTATTCCCCGCCGAACCTGCGGCAACGTGTGCAGCCTTCCGGGGACCTCCGCAGGGTCTCGCTCATGGTGGACTATCTCTTCGGGAAGGGAGTAAGCAGGGCGCTCCCAAAAGATGGCTTCCGTCTCTACTACTCGCGCAGGTCGGCGAGGGTCAAAGCCATATTCCTGAACGGGCGGCTCTTCGCGACCGTGAAACCCAACGGCGCGATGGCGCTTTCGGTGGAAGGAGCCACTGTCCTATCGAAGAGCCCCGGCTTCAGGCAGAACTGCGTCCAGGTCTCCGACGACGTCGCGGAGTTCGTGAAGGGGGGCAAGTCTGTCTTCTGCAAGTTCGTGAAATGGGCAGGGAAGAACGTGTACCCCAAGAGCGAGGTGACCATCATCGACGGCGGCGGGAAGGTGATCGGGGTGGGCATGGCCGTCATGAATGGAGCGGTGATGGCACAGTTTAAGTCGGGGGCGGCGGTGAAGGTCAGAGCAGGCCTCGAGAAATGAAGATGGACAACAGGAACGCCCGGCGGATGATGGACCGTCTCGGAATCAACATGAAGGAGATACCTAACGTCCAGGAGGTCGTGATCAAGACGCCCGACAGGGAACTGCACATCACCAACGCCTCGGTGTCCGAGGTGAACGCCCAAGGGAACAGGATGTTCCAGGTCGCAGGGGACGTGGAGGAGGTCGAGGTCGAAAAGAAGACCTTCAGCGAGGAGGACATACTCCTTGTCCAGCAGCAGACCGGAGCCTCGAAGGAGAGAGCCGCGGCAGCGCTGGATGAGTCTGACGGCGAAGTCGCCAGGGCCATACTCAAACTGAGCTCATGACGGGCGGGCGCGGGCTTCTCCTCAGATAGCGAGGAGGTGGCAGACTTATTAGTTCGCCCCGAAGGAATGCCGTAATGTCCGGTCAGACCGGCGAACGCATCTCGGCCGCCCTAGGCAAAAGGAAGCTCACACTCCTGATCAAGGACGCGGCTCTGCTCAACGTGTTCACCGGCGAGACCTACAGGGCCTCGATAGGAGTTTACAATGACCGAGTCGTCTATGTCGGGGACGTTGCCGAAGCTCCTTCTGCCCTGAGGACCATCGACGCCAGGGGGCTGACCGCCATACCGGGACTAGTCGAGACCCACATGCACGTGGAGAGCAGCATGGTCACCCCGTCCAGGTTCGCCGAAGCGGCACTTCCCCACGGCCTGACGACCGCGTTCGCCGACCCCCACGAAATCGCCAACGTTATGGGAAAGGCCGGGGTGAAGGCGATGGTTGACGACAGCCGGGGACTGCCGCTCAAGCTCTATTTCTACGCCCCCTCATGCGTCCCCGAGTCGAAGGCGGTGACGCCAGGGGCCTATCTCACCCCGGAGGACGTGGACGAGATGCTCGGCTGGGAGGGTATCTGGGGGCTGGGGGAGGTCATGAACTATCCGGCCGTGCTTAACGGCGACAGAAAGATGTCCCGAATCCTCGAGTCGGCGGCCAGGAGGGACGTGGTTATCGATGGTCACGCTCCGCTGCTCACAGGACGAGAGCTCAACGCGTACATCACTTCAGGGGCCGAGGCTGATCACGAGAACTTCACTGTTGAGACGACAATGGAGAAGCTCAGGCTCGGGATGTACGTCAAGCTGAGGGGGCCCTACGTGCTTGACGCCCAGAGGTTCGTTGACGCGCTGAAGGCGGTCCCTCACCCGTACAACCTGATTTTCTGCACTGACGACGTGATGCCCGACAACCTCGCCCACCTCGGGCACCTCGACTACGCCTGCCGGGCTTTCATGGAGGCAGGTATGGACCCCGTGGAGGTTGTAAGAAGCGTCACGCTCAGACCCGCCCTCCACATGAGGATGCCACACCTGGGCGCAATAGCGCCCGGGCGAGTCGCTGACATCCTGCTCCTGAAGGACTTGAAGAGGTTCACCATAGACTTGGTGATAGCCAACGGCGTAGCAGTAGCGAAGCAAGGAAGGATGCTCGTGCAGATTAGGAAGCGGATCCTCGACGGTCCGGCAAGGAAGACCATGAAGCTCGCGCCCCTTGGGCTGGAAGACTTCAGGGTCGCGCCCCCCGTGAAGAACGGCACCGTTCACATCAACACCGTCGACTTTGGAGAATCGAACCACGAGGACAAGGGTCGGGCCTTCGCTGAGATGATTCTGACCAAGCTAAGCAGGTCGGAGGTGAAGGTGGTCGACGGCGAGCTCATCCTGGGCGACAAGGCACTGGTGTTCGTCTTCGAGAGGCACGGTAAGAACGGCGGCAGGTCCTTCGGATTCGTGCGGAACCTCATCAGGGCCGGGGCGCTGGCCACAACGGTGGCGCACGACGCCCACAACCTCCTCGTCGTGGGGACGAACCCCGAGGACATGCGAACGGCTGCGAACCTGGTGATCGGAAGCGGAGGGGGCATCGCAGCTGTACGAGGGAATGAGAGGCTCGCCATGATCAGACTCCCCATCGCGGGGCTGATGTCAGACAGGTCCCTGGCGGAGGTCTCGAAGGACATGGAAGGTCTCAGAAGGGCGTTCAAGACGATGGGTGTGCTCGACCACCCCTACATGCCCCTCCCCAATCTCCTGGCGCTCTCCGTGATCCCCCACGCCAGGATAACAGACAAGGGCATATTCGACGTGGACAGGCAGAGATTCGTACCCGCATTCGTTGACTGAGCTGTTTCAGCGGGCGCGGGCAGCGGCTTCCGGCCTCATCCCCATCAGGACCTTCTCCGATGTGACAGGCAGGTCGTCCACTGAAACTCCCGTAGCATTCAGGACCGCGTTCCGAACGGCAGGTCCGGGGAGGACTATCGGCGGTTCAGCAATAATCTTGGCCCCAAAGGGACCCAGAGGTCCGGGCACCTCGACTATGTACGCTTTGAACTCTGCTGGGATGTCCATCGAGGTGGGGATGTAGTAATCACCGAGGTTCGGGTTCACAACAACTCCGTCTTTGTGGAGAAGCTCCTCCATCATCGCATAACCGAGTCCCTGGACCGTTCCTCCGTAGATTTGGCCGAGGACACCTCCAGGGTTGACCGCCTTCCCCACGTCATAGGCCGTGTGAGCGCCCAGAACCCTATAGTATCCGGTCCCCATGTCCACCTCCACTTCCACCACGAGCGCCCCCCAGGTGTACTGCACGTAGGGCGTCCCCTGCCCAACCTCCTGGTCCCAGGGAGCCGGAGGCGCCATGAAGAATCCCTCCTCCTTGAGGCTGATGCCCCGCCTGTACGCCTCGGCGACCACGTCATCCCACCTAACCGTCCTAGTTGGGTGCTTCCGGTCGAAGGCGATCCCGTCGGCGATGGCGACATCCTTCGCTTCGACCCTCAGCACTTCCGCAGCGACGGGGACGATCTTGCCCTTCAACTTCTCTGCCGCCACCTTGGAGGCGTTCCCACCGATCACGACCACTCTCGACGCGACGGTCGGGCCGCTCTCTCTGTGCTTCGAGGTGTCCGGGCGCTCCAGCCTGAATCGGTCAAGAGGAACCCCAAGGACGCTTGAAGCCACCTGCATCATTCCCGAGATCGCGCCGGTCCCGTATTCGGTGAGGCCGGAACCCACAGACACGCTCCCGTCGGAGCGGATCTCGATGTGGACAGCGCCGTAGTCGTTCCCCTCGGGACCTAGGGAATTCCCATGCATGAGCAGCGCAATGCCGAGGCCTCTCCTGACGCTCCCAGTCTGGTTCCTGTATCCAGCGGCCTTCTCCCTGTACCGGCTAGATTCGACAACCTTCTCGACGCACTGAGGCAGGCCGCAGCTTGCGTCCATCACGGCGCTCGTCGCGCTCTTCTTTCCAGGGACCAGCATGTTCCTCAGCCTGAACTCGAGGGGGTCCATCTGGAGTTTGCGGGCCAGCTCCTCAATCTGGCTCTCGATAGCGAAGATTGCCTGGGGGCCTCCGAAACCCCTCAGGCTCCCGGCGTAGGTGTTGTTGGTGTACACAAGATAGGAGTCTGCTTTGACGTTCGGGACCTCATACGCTCCCACCGTGTGGAAGGTCGCCCTCACGATCACGAAGACCCCAAGGGAGGCGTACGCCCCGGTGTCTCCGACGATCTTCGACTCGTCGGCGATGAGCATCCCGTCTCTGCTCACCCCTGTCTTGTGGCTGATCACGAACGGATGCCTCTTCGTGTGCATGACCATCGAGTCCTCCCTGTCCATGGCGCAGTATACCGGCCTGCGGAACTTCATGGCTGCGAGGGCAGCCGTGGAGCAGACGTCGTAGGGCGTCTCGTCTGACTTCGGGCCGAAGGCTCCCCCTGTGACTGCCTGTATGACCCTGACCTTCTCAGGGGGGAGTTTGAGGACCTTCGCCACCGCAGCCTGGGTGTGGTGAGGGCTCTGCATGGAGCCGATGACTCGGACCCCTCCGTCTTCTGGGATTGCGAGCCCAACTTCCGGCTCTAGGGGGACCGCGTCCTGGAACTGGGTCCTGTAGGTCTTCTCAATGATTACATCAGACTTCGCGAACCCTTCCTCCACGTTACCCTTCCTGATCTTCATCTGCCTGGCGATGTTCCCCTTCTCGTGAATCTTGACGGCGTCCGGCTCAAGAGCCTCCAGCGGGTCGAAGATGGCGGGCAGCCTGTGGTACTCGACTTTGATTCGGGCGGCTGCGTCAGAGGCGGCGGGTGAGGTCTCGGCAACAACCGCGCCGATGATGTCCCCGGTTGAACGGACGAATGGGTCAGCGAAAAGCTGCCTGTCCAGGAGAACAGCAGACGACTCGTTCAGGCCGGGGATGTCCTTCGAGGTGAGCACCCCCAGGACTCCCGGATGCGACCTCGCAGCTCCGAGCTCTATCCTCTTGACGACTCCGTGTGGGACGGAAGAATGGAAGAGCTTCGCGTACACCGTCCCCTTCGGGAGGAGGTCTGCCGTGTAGATGGGGCTGCCCAGGACCTTCTCGAGGGAGTCAACCCTGACGACGTTCTCCCCTATGTACAGGAGCTCCCCCTTCTCTGCCTTCGCCCTCAGAGAATCCAGAAACTGTGATACCTGCTCGCTCATCGTCCTCCCCCCTTGCACCCCTCGCGGACGGAGCCGATGATCTGATAGTAACCGGTGCAGCGACAGAGTATGCCGCTAATGGCGACCTTGATTTCCTCGTCCGAGGGATCGGCGGAATGCCTGGCCAGATCCCAGGACGCCATAAGCATCGCGGGGGTGCAGAACCCGCACTGGGCAGCGTTGTTTGCCACGAAGCTCCCCTGTATCCGTTTCATGGTGGGATCCTCGAGCAGCCCCTCAAGCGTCGTCACCCTCCTGCCGTCGCACTGGGCGGCCAGCATCAGGCAGCTGTTCACCAGCTTGCCGTCCACAATGACTGCGCAGATTCCGCAGTCGCCTGTGCTGCACCCTTCCTTCACCGATTTCTGGTTCAGCTGGTCCCGGAGCACGTCAATAAGCCTGTCCGCTACGTCGACCCGGACCGGATGGTCTGTGCCGTTCACACTGAGCGTGATGGCCCGCTTCGTCATCTCAGGACGCCCTCCCTATCTGCCGGGAACACCGCTCGATGAGCCTCTTCAGGTAGACCTGGGCCAATTCGGTCCTGTAGGCGCCGGACCCCCTGAAGTCGGAGGTGAGAGCCAGCTCTGAGGCCAACAGCTTCTGCGCCTGGGCGACCGTCTCGTCAGAAACTCGCTTCCCCTTCAGGAAGTCGCCGGTCTTGACGGCGAGCGCGGGTATCTTCCCTGACACCCTGTTCAGTGCAATCCGGGCCGTACGGATCGTGCTGAGGTCGTCTTCCAGCGTCAGGCACAGGGCCTCATTGACAATGGCGATGATGAGCATGTTCCTCCGCCCCAGCTTCTCGTAGGCGGTCCAGCTGTGCCTCTCGGGAAGCCCGAAGCTGACTTCGGCGAGTATCTCCGAGGGCTCCAGGATGGTCTCCCGCTTCCCCACGATGAAGTCCTTCAGCGGGACTGTCCGCTCTCCCTTGGCACTGGCCAGCTTCACGCTTGAGCCAAGGGCCATGAACACAGGAATGAGGTCTTCCGAGGAAGCCGCCGAACAGATGTTCCCCCCTACGGTGGCGACATTGCGTACCTGAGGAGCGCCGAAGAGGGTTGCTGCTTCCCTGACAATGGAGAGTTCGCCCTCGAAGATGGGCGACTCGAGCAGGTCCGTGACGGTCGTGAGAGCGCCGAGACGGACGATCCCGTCTGCCCGCCTTATGTACCGGAGGTCCTCGGTGAACGAAGAGATGTCGAGCAGGACCGAAGGCGAAATCTGCCTCTTCCTCATGCGCGGAATGAGGTCGGTCC
>Ga0335081_10014688_pt1 | contig 12665 bp, 8 predicted proteins | sample Lox_Sample_35_FD_206713 | JGI IMG/M metagenome (GOLD analysis project Ga0335081, IMG submission 206713) | Soil microbial communities from Loxahatchee National Wildlife Refuge, Florida, United States - Lox_Sample_3.5 | ecosystem: Environmental > Terrestrial > Soil > Wetlands | place: USA: Florida...
GGAAGCGCTATCCGGATGGCGTCGAAGGCGAGCCCTTCTTCGAGAAGAACGCGCCCATGCACAAACCCGCCTGGGTAAAGACGCTGCCGGTGTGGAGCGAAGGCGGTCGGCGGACGGTGCACTACATTCTGGCGGACGATTTGCCGACACTGGTGTGGCTGGCGAATCTGGCTGCTCTGGAACTGCATCCTTCGCTGGCGCTGGGGCGGGACATCACTTGCCCGACATCGATGGTGTTCGATCTTGATCCCGGACCCCCGGCGAACATTGTGCAATGCTGCCAGGTGGCCTTGTGGCTACGTGAGATCTTCGAGCACTGGGGACTTCAGAGTTTTCCCAAGACTTCGGGATCGAAAGGCCTCCAGCTTTACGTTCCACTGAATACTCCCACCAGCTTTGATGCAACCAAGCTGTTCTCGCACGCATTGGCGCAGCTGCTGGAGCAGGAGCATCCGAAGGAAGTTCTCTCGGACATGAAAAAGGCGCTGCGGACCGGGAAAGTGTTCGTCGACTGGAGCCAGAACGATGAGCACAAGACGACAGTTGCCGTCTATTCGCTGCGGGCGGGGGAGAGGCCGACGGCTTCTACTCCGGTAACGTGGGATGAGGTCGAACGCGCGCTCAAGAAGAAAGATGCCAGCCTTCTGGTATTTGAGAGTTCACAGGTGATCGCGCGCTTTGAAAAGCTCGGCGACCTGTTCGAGCCAGTGCTGGAGCTGAAGCAGAAACTGCCGGATCTGAAAGCTGCAGTGGCCCAGGCGGGCGCGATGCAGCCGGTCGAAATCGCGGCGCAGGCCGACGGCAGAGGGCGAGACCGCAAACCTGCGCGCAAAGCGGCGAAAAAGGCTTCGGCGAGAAAAAAGCGCAGCAAGGTATAATCGCGGCTCTGTAGGGCGCTCGCCCTACACCCACTGATATGGCGCAACTGTTTGCTGGAACCTCCGGATGGGCCTATCCGAGCTGGAAACCCGAGTTCTATCCTGAAAAACTCGCGCAGAAGAAGTTCCTGAGCTATTACGCCACGCGGTTGAACACCGTCGAGGTGAATTTCACTTTTCGACAACTGGTGAAAGAAACCACGATCCGAAACTGGATGCAGGAGACGCCGCCGCATTTCCGTTTCGGCGTGAAGGCGCACCAGGTGATCACGCATATCAAGCGGCTGAAGGGCGCAGAAGATTTTGTGCCGCGATTTCTGGCGACGATCGAGCCGCTGGCCGCCGCGGGCAAACTTGGTCCGGTTCTGTTTCAGCTTCCCCCAAATCTGAAATTTGATGCGGCGTTGTTGCGGGATTTTCTTGCCGTCCTGCCGCGAACCGTTCCAGCGGCGTTCGAATTCCGTCATGCGTCGTGGTTCGCAGATGAAACCTGGGAGCTCCTCAAGGCGCGGAGCGCGGCATTGTGTGTCGCGGAAACCGAAACGATGACGACGCCGGATGTGGCGACGGCGGGGTTCACTTACTACAGGTTTCGCAAGCCAACATACACGGGCGAGGAGCGGACATCGATGATCGATCGCATTCGGCAGCACATGGCCGATGGCCGCGATGTGTACGCGTACTTCAAGCATGAGGAGACGCCGGCCGGCGCGCTCTATGCGATAGAGACCCTGCGGGAGTTCGGTGGTATGGAGGCGGCGTGAGGCGGCTTTTCCGATGGGGCGCGTTGCTGCTCTACTGCGGATTGGTTGCGGCGCAGAATTCCGCACTGCGGACAGTTCATGTTTTCGTCGCGCTCGCGGACAATGAGCATCAAGGGATTGTTCCAGTTGCGGCGAAACTCGGGAATGGCGAGGATGCGGAGCGCAACCTGTATTGGGGATCCGCGTATGGAGTGAAGACATTCTTCGGCCGCTCCGCCGATTGGCAGCGGCTTTTCTGCAGGAGTAAGCCCAAAGCCGAGATTATCGAAAGATGCGTTTTCAAGTATCGAAGCGATAGCGTTTATCTGATTGCGGACGCCTACCGCGGAATCGAGATCCGGCAGGCGATTCTCGATTTCTTCGACGCAGCTTCGGGAGATGGCAACGAGATAGAGAATGTCCCGAATGTGTCCGGAGGAACCAAGTTGCCAATCCGCGGCGGAGCGGATCTGCTGGCCTATGTTGGGCATGATGGCCTGATGGATTTTCAGCTGGAGAAGCTTCCCCAACGTAAGAACAGCTCGGTCCGTGACGCGATTGTGCTGGCGTGCGCCAGCAAGCAGTTTTTCGGAGATGGAATCCGGGCTTCTGGAGCATCTCCCCTGCTGTGGACGACTGGCTTGATGGCTCCCGAGGCTTACACGCTCAAGAGCGCGCTGGATGGCTGGATCGCGCATGAAGGAAACGAGCAGATTCGCGATCGCGCGGCCGCGGCCTATGACAAATATCAGAAATGCGGATTGAAGGCGGCGCGTCGGTTGTTTGCGACCGGATGGTGAACTGGGGGAGAAGCCACGTCTCGACGGCGCAACGGCTGCATCAGGTTCAGCACTTATGCCAGTGTCCGATAACGCGCATAATAAAGTTCTTCCGATGGACTCTGACGCGAACTCACGAATCCTGGCGGCATTTCTTGACTACCTGCGTGTGGAGAAAGGGCTGGCGAAGCTTTCGATTGCCGCCTACACGACGGACATCAGCCAATTTGCTGAATTCCTGAAGAGGAGGAAACGAGGGTTGGGGACAGCACGACGGGAGGATGTGCGCGAGTTCCTGCAACAGCTTTTTTCGAATCGCGTCGATGGGCGAAGTGTTGGACGCAAACTCTCGGCTTTGCGCCATCTGTATCGGTATCTGCTGCTCGATAAGAGGATCGATCACGATCCGACGTTGAATATTGAATCGCCGCGGCAGTGGAAGGTGCTGCCGAAATCGCTGGCGCGGGATGAGGTCGAGATGACGCTTCGTCCTCCCGATTATGCGGGCACGAAGTCCGATCCGAAGATCGCGGCAGCTCTGGGTTTGCGCGATCGCGCCATGCTCGAGTTGCTCTATGCTGGCGCGTTACGGGTATCGGAACTCGTGAGCGCGGCGCTCGAAGATTTGAAACTGGAATCCGGTTACATGCTGGTGCGGGGCAAAGGAGATAAAGAAAGAATCGTGCCGCTGGGAAAGCCGGCGCAGGATGCGCTGCGCGACTATCTCACTGAGGGACGTCCTGTACTGATCTCGGTCCGAAATTCCCAGGTCTCGCAACGGAAGCGAGACCTAGGGCACCCCATCTTCGAAAGGTCGCCATTCCTATTTATCGCTCGCGGAGGACGCAAACTGACGCGCCAGCGAGTGTGGCAGATGGTGGGCCGTGCATCGGCCGCATCGGGACGGCACGCTTCACCGCACATGCTGCGGCATTCCTGCGCCACGCATATGGTCGAGAACGGCGCCGATCTGCGAACGGTACAGACGATTCTCGGTCACGCGGACATCTCGACGACGCAGGTGTACACGCACCTGGCGCTGGATCGACTGCGCAGCGTGTACCAGAAGCATCATCCGAGGGCGAGGAAAGGCAAATGACGATTGTTGATTGATGATTGTCGATTGAAAGACCCAAGATTGAAACTTTGTGTTGTTCAATTAGAAATCAGCAATCATCCATCCGCAATGACAAAACCCAGTCAAACCACTCTAGTGAGTCGCGCGGTCGCCGACTTCCTGCGCCATTTGGGTGAGAAGAATGCTTCGCCGCATACGATCAAGGCGTACACCGGCGATCTGGCGAACTTTTCGACGTATGTCGGGTCGCGTGGCTGGGACCGGATCGACCACGTTGCCATTCGAGGGTTCTTGTCGCAGTTGTACGAACAGGGATTGGGAAAGACGTCGGTTGCGCGCTCTCTGGCGGCAGTGCGTTCGCTTTATCGCTGGCTGGCGAGCGAGGGAGTGGTGGAGCAGAATCCGGCGAAGCTGGTCGCGACTCCCAAGCTGCCGAAGAAATTGCCACGGGTGCCGACCATCGAAGAGATGAACTCCGTTCTCGACGGGCAGATGCCCGAAGCGGCCGCATTTCCTGAGCGCGACCGGCTGATGCTGGAACTGCTCTACGGATGCGGCATTCGCAATTCCGAGCTCACCCTCATTGACCTGAATGACATCGGCCTGAGTGCGGAAGCCATTCTCATCCATGGGAAGGGTAAGAAGCAGAGAATGGTTCCTTTCGGCGATTCTGTGAAAAGCGCGCTGGGCGGTTATCTTCCGGCGCGTCAGGCGCTGCTACGGGTGACCGGCAAGTGCACCTCGGCATTGCTGATAAACCATCGGGGAGGACGGCTTACGACTCGAAGTGTGGGACGAATCATTAAGAAGATTGCGATTGCGAAGGGCCTGTCGCCTGATGTCCACCCGCACACTCTGCGTCACGCGTTTGGGACGCACATGCTGGAGGAAGGCGCCGATTTGCGCGCGATTCAGGAATTGCTCGGGCACGAGCGGCTGGCGACGACCCAACGCTATACCCAGCTTTCCATGAAGCATGTGCTGCAGGTCTACGATCGAACCCATCCTCGCGCCAAGTAAGTACCGCCCGGTACCCCCCGTTACCTCGGTAATTTGGGATTTCTAGTCGACCAATTTGAAAATGGATGAACGGGTAAGGCTTGGGAAAAACTGAACGTTTTGGGTTCGGTACCTCTGCCCCAGGAGGCGCTGTGCGCAAGATCAATCCAGAGCTTTGGGTGCTGCTGTGCCTGGTGCTGATTGCCGGGATGCTGAATTTTCTGGTCGCGTCGCAGCAGATGGCGCTGGTCTTCTATTTTCTGCCGACGCTGTTCTCCGCGTTCTATCTGGGCCGCCGCCATGCCACGCTGACCGCGCTGGCGAGTGCGGTGATTGTGATTCTGATGGCGTCCATCAATCCCGCCATGTTTACCCGGCGCATCGAGCTGCCTTTCGCGAAGTGGCTCGATCTGGCGGTGTGGGGCGGCGTTCTGATGGTCGCAGGCTATGCGACTGGGACGTTGTACGAGCGAAATAAAAAAACGTTGCTGGAAATGGAAGAAGGCTACGATGGAATGCTGGTGATCCTGCAGAATTTCCTTGCCAACCAGAAATACAGCGACTCACACGCCTATCGCATTTCGTTGTGCGCCACCCAAATTGGGGAAGCCGTTGGCCTGGATGCCGGCACGGTAGAAGATATTCGAACCGCAGCCCTGCTGTTCAATATGAAAGACCTGGGAATTACCGACGAAGTGCTGTGCAAGGCCGCGCAGGTTTCACAGGAAGATTTACAGAAAAAGCGGGCTCGCAAGAGTGCGCCGTCGGCCGGCGGCGCGTTGGGCGGATCGTTGCGGCGTTCGATCCCGCTGTTTCTGGGAGAGCGGCAGTTCCGACAGATTGGCAGAAATCCCGAGGACGCGTCACTGGAAGTGCAGATTCTGGTCCTGGCGGAAGAATATGAGGAATTAATCAGCGGCCATCGCGGGACGAAGCTTTCTCCATCGCAAGCGGGACAGGAAGTTCTGAAGCGTGCCGAGAAGCGCTACGACTCCATGATCGTGGATGCGTTCCGCAAACTGTTCGGCGGAGCGGCGACGGGCGCGAAAGCGTGAGGCAATCACCTCAAGGGCTAAAGCCCCATAAACTGCCCTGTTAACGGCACGGCTGAAGCCGTGCCCTCTTAAATCCCCGGCGCGGCGTTGTCAGTGATGTTCGCGCAGTTTTTCCCACAATCCTACGACACGCTCTTTCAACTCTGCCGTTAGCTTCTCATAGGCTTCTTCCGACGCGGCCGCTTCGGGCGGCGGGAGGATCGGATCTCCGAATGCGATCTTGAGCGGCTTGAATCCCTGAAATCGCTGATTGCGCGGCCAGGCTTCATAGAAGCCGTCGATTGCGACCGGCACGATCGGCACCTGCATGTGGATCGACAGGATTGCCGCGCCCTTCTTGAACACCTTCGGAGTGCCATCGATCGAGCGCTCGCCCTCCGGGTACAGGATCAGGACCATGCCATGTCGTAGTCCGTACGCCCCTGCTCTCATGGCTGGAACCAGATTCGCGTCCGGATCGACTACGACCACCTTGACCTGACGCGCCAGCCAGCGCATGAATCCCTCTCCGAAGATTTCGCTTGTTCCCACTGCGAACACGCGTTGGCAGACCTCAGCGGGCAAAATGCCCGTCATGATCACCGGATCAATGTAGCTCTGGTGATTCGATGAGATCAGATAAGGACCGTTCTTTGGCAGTTTGTCGAGACCGCTGACCTTGAGGTCAAAGAGATCGAGAGAGATGACTTGCAGCAGACGTGAAATGACATACCAGAACGTGGTTCGCAGGCGATGCGGAAGTGCCAACTGGGTGACCTCTGGATCATCGGGATCCTCGGCCAGGATGGACTTCCATCCGGCAAAGGCGGGACGCTGCATGGCCGAGCCCTCCCCGCGGGCGGCGCTCGCAAGAACTGCGTCGATGAGATCGCGGACGGTGTAGATGTCGGTAAGTTGCGACTCCTCCACATTGCCGCCGAGTTCTTCTTCCAGACGGCTGAGCACTTCGACGCGCTGCATGGAATCGAGGCCGAGATCTAGCTCCAGGTTGAGAGTCGGCCGCATCGTCGCCGGCGCGGAGCGCGCGGCTTCACGGATGACGTTCAAACCTCGCTGCACGTCCGGCTGATTGAGCCAATCGGATTCTTCTTTGGTGAGCGGCTTCTCGGAGGGAACGTCCGAGTCTCCCAGCTTCTTCACCTGATTCGCGCGCACGCGCTTTTCAACTTCGAAGCGCTTGATCTTGCGGGTGGTGGTGCGCGGCAGATCGTCTTGCCAGATTTCGTACGTAGTGATGCGTTTGGTCGATGCGATCCTGGGCGAGAGGCCTTCGATATCAAAGCGAATGACTTCCTTGGCGTTGACGATCTTGCGCTGGCGGAGTACATCGAAGTTCGGAACGATGACCGCATGCAGTCGATCGCCGCCTTCGCCGGGCTTGCCCTCCAGTCCGACGACGGCAATTTCCTTGATGAAGGGAGATTGCAGATAGTGCGCCTCGATTTCTTCCGGATAAACGTTCTTTCCATTACTGAGAACGATGACTTCTTTCTTGCGGCCGGTGAGAAAGAGATGTCCGTGAGAATCGAAGTAACCGAGATCGCCGGTGAGAAACCAGCCATCGCGGAGAACCGCGGCGGTGGCATCGGGACGATTCCAATATCCTTTCATCACAACCGCACCGCGGAGCGCAACTTCGCCGACGGCCGGCCCTTCTTCCTGCGGCTGGGGGTCGATGATCTTGGCCTCGACTCCCTTCATTGCTTTACCGACAGAACCAATTTTGTTGTCGTGGGGAGAATTGGCGAAGACAGCGGCAGTGGTTTCGGTAAGGCCATAGGCCTGCAGGACATCGATACCAAGATCGTGAAATGCGGTTGCGATGCCGGGGTCAAAGCGCGATCCACCGGTCACCAGATATCGCATTTTCGGACCGAGCGTGTGATGCACCTTCCGAAATAAGATTGGGCCGGCGTTGATGCCGACCTTGCGGAGGGTGCGATTCAACGCGACCATGCCGTTGAACAGCTTCTGTATCACTGGCCCGCGTTTCGCGATCTCTTGCGTCAGGCGCTCGTGGATCAAATAAAAGAATTGCGGAACAACCGCGAAGGCGGTGATGTTGCGATCGGTCAGTGCTCGCAACAACTCAGTCGTGTTGAGGGTCTCGAGATAGACGACGCGAGATCCCTTCACCAGTGGAAGCAGAAGATTGGCCATCTGCGCCAGCACGTGGAAAAGGGGCAGGACGCCGAGCAAGGCGTCGTCGGGACCGATATCGACCCAGTTGAAGACAGCTTCGACTTCGCCCAGAAAGTTGGCATGGGTGAGCATCACCCCCTTGGGATCGGCGGTCGTGCCGGAGGTATAGAGCAGCGAGGCGAGATCGTCCTGTTTTGCCTCCACAGGTTTGAAATTGCCCGGACCTTGCTGAAATATCTCAGGGAGATTGCCGAGCCAATCCCTTTGGACGGGCTTCGCGGCGCGGTCAGGATCCATGAAGATCATGCCGAGCTTGAGTTCATCAGCGGCGGGACTGGCGAGCGGAACATGGCGGGCATCGCAGAAAATGGCGGAGGCGCCGCTGTCTTTTAGGAGCTTGGTGACTTGATCATCATGAAGAGCGGTATCGAGCGGCACGACGGCACAGCCGGAGGCGATGATTCCCAGGTAAGCCGCGACCCAACGCGGGTGATTATCGGCGAGAATGGCGAGGCGCGATCCGGGAGCAAAACTCTTCTCGCCGATCTTTTTCTCTCCAATCCAACGTCCGATCGACTCGGCCATGCGGTGCAATTCGGAGTAGGTACAGGTTTCGATCTGGTCGTGGCGCTGCAGTTCGAGGGCAACGTTGTTGGGCCAGCGCTCGGCGCACTCGACAAAGCGGTCATAGAACGTGGGCATGAGTTAAAGGGATGAAGATCTACGCGACAAGATTCGAGGGGAATATACACGAAAAGGACGCAGACCTGCAGTGCGCGGGACTATTCACGAGCCATTCGTACGCCAGAGTGACTCAGGGTTGTCTTTGCTGCGGCACCGTGGGCTTTTGCGAGTCGGTGACGGCCTTGCGAAATTTTTCCACTGCCTCAACCTGCGGCGCTCGCAGGCAGTTTTTCGCGACGTAGCGCCACACGGGAGGAGCATCGAGAGGGTAGGAACCGGTTCCGCGGTAAACGGCGAACACGTCTTCCGATGCGCCGACTTCGTTGCTGACGTGGGGGCCGCGGTCCTGGGGAGGAAAGCCGGGATCGTTCTGCTGTGGCGATTGCCCGGTGTGGCCGCCAATGCGGATGGTTGAGTCGGTGCCCTGCGCGACTCCCGGCCGCTGATCGATCGGTCCGCCCTTGATCGTCGGCTGCAGGCTTTGGCCGTTGCCGGTTCGGACCGAAATGATGAGGTCAGCCGGGGCTCCGTCCATCACCAGGCGGAAGCGGCCCCATTCATTGAGCGCTTTCTCGACATTGTCGCGGGCGGTGGAATTGGCCATGGGGTTATTGACGGGTTCTCCAGCATCAGGCTCGATCACCACCAGCACAGTCTGCGCGCGCAGAACATCTTCGGGCAGCTTGTTCTTGTCTTTATCTTTGTCTTTGGCGGAGGCCAAGCCAGCCAGCATTACTGAGAGAAGGAGCAGCGAGGAGAGCCGTGCAGTCATGGACGCCTCCGGCGCGCGGACGAGGCCATTATACTTACGGTTACGACGATTCTTGAAGAAGTCGTCCAGCATCTAATGTGCTAGGCTTCTAAATGGGCATCTTGTGCCCAGTGAAGGACTTCCGGTTTGATTAACACACTGCTAGGCAAGGTTTTTGGGACCAAGAATGAGCGTGTGATTAAGTCGCTGACGCCGCGCGTCGCAGCGATCAATGCGCTCGAGCCCGAGATGCAGAAGCTCAGCGACGCCGAATTGCGGGCCAAGACGGACGAATTCCGGCAGCGGATTCAGGAGCGGTTGGGCCGGGTCGGAGGAGGCAACGGGAATCGCCTACCCGGGAGTGATGTGGCAACAGACGCCGAAGATGACGAGAACGAACTGGACCGGATCAAGCGAGCAGAGAAGGAGCAGTACGACGCTCTCCAAGAGGCCTTGGACGAGATTCTCGAGGAGGCTTTTGCCGTAGTCCGCGAAGCCGGGCGGCGGGTGCTGAATATGCGGCACTTCGACGTGCAGCTAATCGGCGGCATGGTGCTGCACTCAGGCAAGATTTCCGAAATGAAGACGGGCGAAGGCAAGACGCTGGTCGCCACTCTTCCGGTATACCTCAATGCTCTCAGCGGGCGCGGGGTTCACGTTGTCACTGTCAACGACTACCTGGCCAAGCGCGACTCGGAGTGGATGGGCAAGCTGTATCGATTCCTCGGGCTGACTGTGGGCGTAATCGTCCACGACCTTGATGACGACCAGCGCCGGGCGGCCTACGCTGCCGACGTAACTTACGGCACCAATAACGAGTTCGGCTTCGACTACCTGCGCGACAACATGAAGTTTGATATCAAGGATTGCGTGCAGCGCGGGCACAATTTTGCCATCGTCGACGAGGTCGACTCCATCCTGATCGACGAAGCGCGAACGCCCTTGATCATCTCGGGCGCAAGCGAAGAATCGACGGACAAGTATTACAAGGTCAACCGGATCATTCCGAAGCTGGACAAGGGCGAAGAACTCAGCCAAAACGAATTGCGCGAGCAATTACAGGCAGGAAAGATTCCACCGGAACGAAGAGAGTCTCTCATTCGAGACCTCAATGATGCCGGCAGCGATCCGCAGCGGATGATCCTGACCGGCGACTATGCGATCGACGAGAAGCATAGAAACATCACCGTCACGGATGGGGGTTGGGAGAAGGTCGAGGGGTTGCTGGGGATCGGCAACATTGCCGACCCGGAGAACTGGGGCTGGAAGCATCACGTTGAGACCGCGATCAAGGCGCACGCGCTGTATCGCAGGGACGTCGAATACGTTGTGAAAGACGGTGAGGTGATCATCGTCGACGAATTTACTGGCCGCATGATGCCTGGCCGGCGCTGGTCTGACGGCTTGCATCAGGCGGTTGAGGCGAAGGAAGGCGTCAAGATCGAGCGCGAGAATCAGACGCTGGCGACGATTACGTTCCAGAATTATTTCCGTATGTTCAAAAAGCTGGCCGGAATGACAGGAACGGCGGAAACGGAAGCGACCGAGTTCGACAAGATCTACAAGCTCGAAGTTGTGGTGATTCCGACGAACAAGCAGTTGCTGCGAATCGAGAATCCCGATGTTGTATACCGCACCGAAAAAGAGAAGTATTTTGCCGCGGCGGATGAGATTCAGCAACTGGCAACGAAAGGGCAGCCTGTGCTGGTCGGAACAACGTCGGTTGAGAAGTCTGAGCGGCTTTCCGAGCTGCTGAAGAAAAAGGGCATCAAGCACGTGGTGCTCAATGCCAAATTCCACGAGCGTGAAGCCGAAATTGTGGCGCAGGCCGGACGCAAGGGCGCCGTGACCATTGCGACCAACATGGCTGGCCGCGGTACAGACATCCTGCTGGGTGGCAATGCGGAGTTCATGGCCAAGCAGGAGATGGTCAAGAAGGGAATCGCGCAACAGTTGCGCGTGGCGCAGGGCAAGATTGAGGGTCCGCAGGAAGATGGCGGGACGTCGGTTTTTTATTACAACGGAAACGAGTTCACCGTGCCGACCGACAAGTGGACCGAGGCCTACAACCGTTACAAGCAGCATACGGACAAAGAGCACGACGAAGTCACCGCCGTGGGCGGGCTGCACATTCTCGGTACCGAGCGGCACGAGTCGCGGAGAATTGACAACCAGCTGCGTGGACGCGCCGGCCGCCAGGGTGATCCGGGATCATCACGTTTCTATCTGGCGCTCGAAGATGACCTGATGCGCATCTTCGCCAAAGAGTGGGTCTCGAACCTGCTGCAGCGGCTGGGCATGGAAGAAGGCGTGCCGATTGAGTCGCGAATGATCACCCGCCGCATCGAAACTGCGCAGAAGACGGTTGAAGGGCAGCACTTCGAATCGCGCAAACATCTGCTCGAATACGACGACGTGATGAACAAGCAGCGCGAGGCTGTGTACGGCCTCCGCCGCCGCTTGCTCGAAGGTACGGATCAAAAAGATCTGATCCTGGAGGATTACGTTTCTTCAATTCTTGCGGATCAACTGGAGCAGTTCTGTCCGCCGAAGGCGCACGCCGATGATTGGGACATCAAAGGCCTTAAGGATGCGATCTTCACGCGCTTCGGCGTGGACTTCCTTGCCGAAGGCGTTAAGCCAGAAACACTGAATCGAGGCGAACTGGGCGACGCGATTTTCGCGAAACTCAAAGAACGTTACGACGCGAAAGAGAAATTAATAGGCCCGGCCGCGATGCGGCATCACGAGCGCATGATCATGCTGAGCGTCATCGATCAGCAGTGGAAAGATCACCTGCTCAGCATGGATCACCTGAAGGAGGGCATCGGGCTGCGCGGATACGGCCAGCACGATCCGCTGGTCGAGTACAAGAAAGAATCCTTCGACATGTTCGAAGCGATGATGCAGCGCTTTCAGGAAGACACGGTGCGGTATCTCTACCTGATGCAGATATTGGAGCGGCCGCCGGAGCCGCCGCCGCCGCAGCAACTGGAAGCCGCCGCCCCCGCACATGATGGCGATGGCAATGGACGGCGCCCGGCGCGTATGGTGTCCACGTCTGCTGACGAATTGGAAGAAGCGTTCATGCGGCGCAAGCGGCGCGAACTGGAGCAGGCGCGGATGGCCGGAGCCGGGGAAGCGCAGCAAGTGCAGCAGGTCGTTCGCGGACAGGAGAAGGTAGGGCGGAACGATCCGTGCCCATGCGGATCAGGGAAGAAATATAAGAAGTGCCACGGGGCGTAGGTGCGCGACCTAGCGAATTGGCGTGAAAGACATTCTGAAGCTCGTTATCGCCTCTTTTATTTTCCTGACGTGTGGACTTCTTTTGTTCGTCCATGAGTTTCATGCCGGTGTTCTTTCCCAGCAAGGTCTGAGGTCCGCGGTCATCTTCGTCGCCTTGGTAAACGTTTTGGGAATCGTGATCGGAATCCTGTGGCTTGGGAAGAGGGACCGTCAGCACTAGAACTTCCCAGGTCTCGCAAACGCGGCGAGACCTGGGGCACCCACTATCTTTCCTTCTCAAGAGCTTTGAAAGTCATCTCCTCCGCCGCAC
>Ga0335081_10014689_pt1 | contig 12664 bp, 9 predicted proteins | sample Lox_Sample_35_FD_206713 | JGI IMG/M metagenome (GOLD analysis project Ga0335081, IMG submission 206713) | Soil microbial communities from Loxahatchee National Wildlife Refuge, Florida, United States - Lox_Sample_3.5 | ecosystem: Environmental > Terrestrial > Soil > Wetlands | place: USA: Florida...
AATCTTCCGCACCACCGCGAGCAGCTCGGTCTTGCCGCGCTCTTCGAGCATCTTCTCCAGTTCGTAGCTCACGTCGAAGTGGTCTTCGATGGCGCTTTTGCCGCGGCCAGTGATGATGATGATCTGGTCGCAGCCCGCGGCCAGCGCCTCTTCGACGCCATACTGAATGATGGGTTTGTCGACCAGCGGCAGCATTTCCTTGGGTTGGGCTTTGGTGGCGGGCAGGAAGCGGGTGCCCAGACCGGCGGCAGGAAAAACGGCTTTGCGTACTCGGAGCTTTTGCATTCAGTCTCTTATTGTAAGCACTGGCGCGCTGTAAGGTATCACGGGCATGACCGCAAGGTGTAACGACTCGGGCTCAGGCATAGTCTTCGCCAATGAGCATGATCACGACTGCGCGGGCACCGTTCTCTCCGTGCCCGTCAGCTCTTCCAGCAGCCGCTTCAACCGCTCCAGAGCTTCCTCTGCCTGCGTTGCCTTGAGCGCAAACTTCAAGATGCCTGAGGGCGAGAAGTGTGACCCCGGCTGCCCGGCCACAAACCGCGCCAGCTTCTCGGGATCGACGCTCGCTTGCTGCGTGAAGCGAATGGTCACCTGGTCGCGGCGGCGATCAATGCCGGCCACGCCCAGCCTTTGCGCGGCCACTTTCAGCGTGGCGTATTCCAGCAGATTGCGCACCGCTGCCGGCGGCTCGCCGTAGCGATCCACAAGTTCGTCGCGCACGTCGTTGAGCTGCGCCTCGGTTTCCACTCCGGCCACGCGCTTATACATCCTGAGCCGCTGGTTCTCTTCTTTTATGTACTCAGCGGGAATTCGAATGTTGATGCCGAGATTGAGCTGGACCGCAACTTCTTCCTTGGCGATCTCGCCCTTCATCTCGCGCACCGTGCGGTCGAGCATGCTGGTGTAGAGTTCGAAGCCAACGGAATTGATGTGTCCGCTTTGCTGGCCACCGAGCAGGTTGCCGGCGCCGCGCAATTCGAGATCGAGCGCCGCGATTTTGAACCCGGCGCCCAGGTCGGAGAATTCCTTCAGCGCAGCCAGTCGCCGCCGCGCCAGCGGCGTCAGCTCGACGTCGGGCGGCACGAGCAGGTAGGCATACGCGCGGCGGTTCGAGCGGCCCACGCGGCCGCGCAGTTGGTAAAGCTCGGAGAGTCCGTGGCGGTCGGCGCGGTTGATGACGATGGTGTTGCACAGTGGGATGTCGAGCCCGTTTTCGATGATCGTGGTCGCCACCAGCACGTCAGCCTCGTGCCGGATGAACTTCAGCATCACTTTCTCGAGCTCCGCCTCCGACATCTGCCCGTGCCCGACAATCACGCGCGCCCGCGGCGCCAGCTCCTGCACCTTGGCCGCGATTTCGTAGATCGATTCCACGCGATTGTGCACGAAATAGGCCTGCCCGCCGCGCTCCAGTTCGTGCTCGATGGCCGTCTTGATCAGCTTCTCGTCGAAGGCCGCGACCACGGTCTGAATGGCGATGCGGTCTTTGGGCGGGGTCTCGATCACGCTCATGTCGCGCAGGCCGGTGAGCGACATGTGCAGCGTGCGCGGGATGGGCGTGGCCGATAGCGTCAGCACATCCACTTCTTTCTTCAGGCGCTTCAGCCGCTCTTTGTGGCGGACGCCGAAGCGCTGCTCTTCGTCGACCACGACCAGGCCGAGGTCGGCGAACTTGATGTCTTTCGAGAGCAGACGGTGGGTGCCGATCAGGATGTCCACCTGCCCGGCCTCGGCCTTATGCAGGATTTCTCTCTGCTGGCGAGCGGTGCGAAAGCGGCTGAGCATCTCGATCTTGATAGGGTATGCGGCAAAGCGCTGCTTGAAAGTCTCAAAGTGCTGGAAGGCGAGCACCGTCGTCGGCGCGAGCACGGCAACCTGCTTGTTATCGTTCACCGCTTTGAAGGCGGCGCGCATGGCGACTTCGGTTTTGCCATAACCCACGTCGCCCACCAGCAGGCGGTCCATAGGCGTGGGCGCTTCCAGGTCACGCTTTACATCGATGATCGCTTGCTCCTGGTCTTCGGTCTCCTGGTGCTCGAAGGCATCCTCAAATTCGCGCTGCCAGTCGGCGTCCTTGGGGAAAGCGTGCCCTTGAGCCAGCCGTCGCTCGGCGTAGAGCTTCAGCAGTTCTTCCGCCATGTCCTGCATGGCCTTCTTGACGCGCGCCTTGGTGCGTGCCCAGGCCGTGCTGCCCAGGTGATTGAGCGCCGGCCGTTGTCCCTCGGCGGAGCGATATTTCTGGACGAGGTCGAGGCGGGTGAGCGGCACGTAGAGCCGCGCGCCCTCGGCATACTCGAGAATCATGAACTCGCCGGTGGTTTCGCCCTGGGTGATCTCCTTTAGCCCCTGGTACTGGCCGATGCCGTGCTCCACGTGCACGACGTAATCGCCAACCTGCAGGTCGCGGAAGTCGGAAAGAAAGGCCGAAACCTTCGAGCCGCGCCGCAATGGGCGGGTCAGCACCGCCTCGGATTCGTCGAAGAGATCGCGGGCCCCGAAGACAACCAAACCAGCATCCGGCACAACGACGCCGTTGGAGACGTTGGCCTTTACTACAATTGTAGTTGACAAATCTTGGGCGAAGTACGCGGTCTCATCCAGGTAGCTCTCCCCGCCCGGCGTCGGGGTCCTGCTGCCCAGCCGGAAGGATACGCTGTATTCCGTGAAGACGTCCGCCAGACGCTCGACTTCACCCATTGTCGGGACGGAAAAGACCACCCGTTTGCCTTCGGCAGTGAGCCTCTTGACTTCCTCCACCATGGCCGGTATGGAGCCGTGAAAGCGGCTGGTCGGTTGTGATGAAAACGACATATGTAGTAATGCGCCGAGACGCTCTGCCGTTCCAAGTCCGAGGTGCTCCAGGCTGCCCCCGGGCTGGTTCGCCAGCAGGTTTTCGAACTCCTCGGGAGGGAAATAGAGTTCCTCGGGCTGGACCAGGCGTCCGATGCCGGCTCGTTCATGGGCCTGCTCGACCCGCTCCCACCAATGCTCGATCTCCCGGTTGACGTCTTCCGGCTCATCCACCAGCACCGCCGCGCGGGGAAGAAGATCGAATAACGAAACTGCGGGTGCCCCACCCAAGCCGGCTTTGCTTGGGTGGGAATTTTGGGGTGCCCCAGGTTTCGTGGTCTTCGAAACCTGGGATACCGGGGCGTAAAACTCCCATCCCGGAAACACCGACGCCCCGCCCGCCGCCACGGCCTCGGCGATCGCACCCTCGGCTCCGCCGATGCGCGCGCCGGAGAGCCGCGCGTGGACGCCGCCCAGAATTTCTTCCGTGACCGGCGTTTCCGCCAGCGGCAGCAGCACGACTTCCTCCACCGGATTCGACGAGCGCTGGCTGGCGGGGTCGAACTTGCGCATGGATTCGACCTCGTCACCGAAAAGCTCGATGCGCACCGGCCGGTCCATCTCCGGCGAGTAGACGTCGAGAATGCCGCCGCGCAGGGCAAACTGCCCGGGCATCTCGACCACGTCCACCGCGGCGTAGCCGACCGTACCGAGGTGCCCGGCCAATTGCTCGACGTCGATGCTTTCGCCGCGGCGCACCGCGCGCGCCAGATCGGCATAGAAGGCCGCGTTGCGCATGCGCATCAGCGCGGCGCAGGCAGGCGTGATCACGACGGAAGCCGCGCCGGTCGCGACCTTCCACAGCGCCGTGGCGCGTTCTTCCTGGATCTCGGGGTGGGGGGACAGATTCTCGAACGGCAGCACGTCGTAGCAGGGCAGCGTGACCACCGAGCCCGCAGCCGAGCCTCCGCTGAGATCGCTGAATGCCTGGACGACAGGCAGAATTTCCTCGGCGGCGCGGTTATCGCGCACGAGCAGGACGAGCGGGCGCGCCGCCAGCCGCGCCAGCATCGCCACACAGAGAGATTTGGCCGTCGGAGTGAGCCCAGTGACACCGATCCGCCCCGCGCCGGCTCCAGACCCGCTCTTGAGCTGCTCAGCCGCACGCGCCAGGGCCGCAATCTTCTCCACGTCCGCAAAGAGTTCGCGGACGAACGGCAGGACCATGGAGAGTTGATTGTAGCAGCTATGGATTGGCACCGCCGGCGCAATGACCAAGATCCTTCGCGACCGTTGCCCGCGCAGGAGAGAGCGCGCGGGAGCCCTCGGTCGCTCAGGATGACAGCACGTTGTGTGGTGCTGTTGCCGCCCTACGACGCGGTCCGGAACACCCGGTCGAACAGCGCCCAGAAGATGGCATAATCGCGGTCGGGATGGTCGTGGTGGGCCATGTGGCGGGCGCGGGCGCGGCCGAGCCACAAGGGCAGCCATCCCCCCATGTGGAAACGCCAGTGGATCTCTTCCGTCAACAAAAAATACAGGCTGAAGCTCACCAGCACGCCGGGAGCGAAGCCCCAGCGCAGGAACCAGTCGGCAATGACGACTGGTGCGCCGTTACCGGCGAACATGCCTATCACATAGCTCGCTTTTCCGCCCAAGTTAACGTGCAGGGGTTCGTTCGCCTGGCCAACCGAAGCGTGGTGCAGCAAGTGGCCCTCAAAGCCGAAGCTGCCGCGCACGTGCATGATCCAGCGGTGCAGGGCATATTCGAAGAAGTTGGCCCAGATGAAACCGGCAATAAGTCCAAAGAGCCAGGCTTCGGGGCGTGGGGGCCGCAGGTAAGCCAATACTGCCGCCGGTCCGCAGCCGGACAGGACTGCGACCACCGCATTGCGCAGATTGATGGCGCGCCCTTCGGCGAGCGCCGCAGGATCGATAACTGGCTGGGCGGACATGCTCATTCCCCCTGTTGAGATGCCGCGGGGGACAGCGGGGACGACTGGCGGTTGCGTGTATCTTAACTGTTTTCGCCGGGGCCAGGGCTTCCGGGCAAGTCACGTCCGTAACCGGAGCGGGCTGCTATAGTAACGTGTTCCCATGCAACCCACCGTCACTCGCAAGCGCGACCGCTCGCACCAGCTCCAGCAGCGGGCGGAGAAGCTTTTTCCCGGGGGCGTGAATTCGCCGGTGCGCGCGTTTCGCGCCGTGGGCGGCGATCCGCCGTTCATCGTAAAGGGCCGCGGCTCGCACATGTGGGACGCTGACGGCAACGAGTACATCGATTACGTCGGCTCCTGGGGGCCGCTGATCCTGGGCCACACTGCGCCGGAGGTCGTGGCGGCAATCGAGCGCGCCAACCGCGATGGCTCGAGCTTTGGCGCTTCGACGCCGCTCGAATCCGATCTTGCCGAAGCCGTGATCGAGGCCTTCCGGTCGATGGAGAAGCTGCGCTTCGTCAGCTCGGGGACGGAGGCCACGATGTCGGCCATCCGCCTGGCGCGCGCCGTCACGGGGCGCAAGTACGTAATCAAGTTCGAGGGCTGCTACCACGGCCACACCGACGCCTTGCTGGTGAAGGCGGGCTCCGGCGTCGCGACCTTCGGCATTCCCGGTTCGGCGGGCGTGCCCGAGGAGTTCGTGCAGTTCACGCTGGCGCTACCTTACAACAACATCGACCGCGTGAACGATGCGTTCAAGCAGCACAAGGGCGAGATCGCGTGCGTAATCGTCGAGCCGGTGGTCGGCAACATGGGATGTGTGCCGCCGGCGCCGCAGTTTCTCGACGGACTGCGCTACCTGACTTCGCGCGAGGACGCGCTCTTGATCTTCGACGAAGTGATGACCGGCTTCCGCGTGGCCTTCGGAGGCGCGCAGGAGCTTTATGGCACGCGTCCGGATCTGACCACGCTGGGGAAGATCATCGGTGGAGGCCTGCCGGTCGGCGCATATGGCGGCCCTGCGGAATTCATGGATCAGGTCTCGCCGCTCGGGCCCATGTATCAGGCGGGAACGCTTTCGGGCAATCCGCTGGCGATGGCCGCGGGTCTCGCGACCCTGCGGCACCTGAGCGACAACCGCGAACTCTACGGACGCCTCGACCGCGCCGCCGCAACTTTAGTCGACATGGTCGCCGATGCGGCGCACCAGGCGGGAATCGCGGTGACGGCCAACCGCGTGGGCTCGATGTTCACGTGGTTCTTCACCGGCGAGCCGGTGGCGGACTGGGATTCAGCCGCAAAGTCCGATACGGCGCTCTTCGGCAAATTCCATCGCGCCATGCTGGAGGAAGGCATCTGGCTGCCGCCATCGCAGTTCGAAGCCGCATTTCTCTCCGCCGCGCACTCCATGGACGACATCAGCCAGACGGTGGAAGCGGCGCGCAAGGTGTTCTCCGCACTTAAATAGGAAGCAGGACGCAGGATGCAGGACGCAGGAGAATCACGCCTTTCCTGCTTCCTGCATCCTGCCACTCGCCTCCTCTTTCATCATCTGCGTTACGGTCACAAACTCATATCCCTGGTTTCTAAATCGCCGAATCAGCCGGTCCGTGGCTTCGACGGTCCGCGCGCGGTCGGCGCCCATGCGCACGTGCGCTCCGTCGTGCATCAGAACCACTTCTCCGCCATGGATACGCGTGGCCACGCGCCGCTCGATTCCGTCCGCAGTGCGGATCTTCCAATCGTTTGAGCTCACGGTCCACATCACCGGCTCGAGCCCCAGCGTGCGGCTGATGCCGAGCACATGCGGCAGGCGCGCGCCGAACGGTGGACGCCACAGGTTCGAATGCTCGCCGATCGTATCGTTCAAAATCCTGCGGCACTGATCGAGTTCGCTGCGCACCCGCGCCGCTGAGCAGAAGATCAGGTTGGGATGATTGAATGTGTGGTTCCCGATCACATGCCCGGCGCTTGCCACCTCGCGGGCGATCTCCGGCTTCTCGGCGACGAAGCGCCCGATCATGAAGAACGTCGCTTTGACCTCGTGCTTCGCCAGCACGTCCAGCAAGCGAAGCGTGTGCGGATCGTTGGGGCCGTCGTCGTAGGTCAACGCCAGCTGGCGTGAGCCGCGGCCGGCGCCGAGATAGGTCCGTCCGTAGAGCTGCGAGCGCGGCGAATAGGCAGAGTAGCCCGCATAGCCAACGGCAGCAGCGCCAATGAGAAATCCGGCCATCGCGGCAATTCTAAGCGCGCTCTTAGCGTTTGGCTCTTAGCTTTTGGCCCCCGTGCGCCCTCTGTGTCCTCTGTGGTTTTCTTTTACTCAACCCGCAATTGCACCCGCCGCCCGCTCGCGTTATTCTCGCGGTATTCGGTCATGGCCAACTTTTTCGAGCTCCCGCGTTACATTGCCATCGAGGGTCCGATTCGCGTGGGCAAGACGACGCTGGCCAATATCATCGCCGACCGCCTGCACGCGCAGCGCGTGATCGAGCCTGAGGACAACGCTTTCTTGCGGGCCTTCTACGACGGCGAGCGCGGCGCCGCTTTCCAGACGCAGTTTTCGTTTCTGGTTGAGCGCTTCGAGCAATTGCGCGCGCTCGAGGCCGGGCCGGACTCGAACAAGACCATCATCGCCGACTACATCTTTGAGAAAGATAAAATCTTCGCCTGCGTCAACCTCACCGACGCCGAGCTGGCGGTCTACAACCGCTATTACGATATCTTTCGCGAGCAACTGCCCACGCCCGACCTGGTGATTTATCTGCAGGCCACGCCCGAGGTGCTGAAGAAGCGCCTGCGCAAGAAGAAAGCGGCGAGCGAGGCGGCGATCAACGAGGACTACATCGGCGAGGTGGTGAAGGCCTACGAGCACTTTTTCTTTCATTACTCGGCGTCCGACCTGCTGGTGATCAACACCTCGGACATCGATTTCGTCGAGCGCCACGAAGACCTGCAGCAGCTGCTGCGACGCCTGACCGAGCCTATCAAGGGGACGCAGTATTTCCTGCCGCTGGGGGCAGAGTCGGCAAGCGCGTGAGCAGAACGCCGAACTCGCCGACATCGCCACAACCCCCGTAATCTGCTAACCGGTTGCGGCCACCCCGGCGATTACACGCGATTTCGGCGATTCTCCTTGCTTCCACCTGCCCCATTTCCAAGGACATTTTGGTTGCGTGAACCAGCCCGCGTAGCGGGCAAAAGAACGTAGCCCACGGCGCAAGCCGTGGGACTAGGGAGCACATTCACGTAGCCCGCGAAGCGGGCGTAAGAAATCCGAGGCCAGCTTCTTGCGCCTGCTTCGCAGGCTGACGTTTTCCCTTGATTGTTTCCCCACGGCTTACGCCGTGGGCTATGTTCCGGCGCGCGCTACGCGCGCTATTGCTGAGATCCCGGCGATTACGCGCGATTTCGGCGATTTTCCCGCCCCCTGCCTCCTGCCCCTTTTTTTCTTGCTTCCGACCCATTCCGGGAGCATCCTATACGCGTAACAGGCTGTATCCGCCGATGGGCGGAGCGGCACTGGAGGCAGCGTGAGCGTCACTTCGATCAATTCCTCTCCCCGCATCACCACCACCACACTTTTTGAAAAGAAGCAGCGCGGCGAGCGCATTACGTCCATCACCGCCTACGACTATCCCACTGCGCGCCTGGTGGACGAAGCCGGCATTGACGTGATCCTGGTTGGCGATTCGCTGGCCATGGTCATGCTCGGCTATGATAGCACCATGCCCGTTACCATGGACGAAATGCTGCACCACGTCCGCGCCGCGCGCCGGGGCGTAAAGCGCGGCATGCTGGTCGCCGACATGCCCTACGGCTCTTTCCAGATCAGCAACGAGGAAGGCCTGCGCAACGCGGCGCGCTTCATCAAAGAAGGCGGCGTCGAGGCGGTGAAACTCGAAGGCGGCGAGAAGCGGGTGGAGTTCATCCATCGCCTGCGCGACGCGGAGATTCCCGTCTTCGGCCACATCGGGCTCACACCGCAGTCGGTGCACACCATGGGCGGATACAGAGTGCAGGGCAAGACGCTCAGCGCCATCGAGCAGCTCATGCGCGACGCCGTGGCCATCGACCGCGCCGGCGTGTGCGGCATGTATCTGGAAGGCATTCCGCGCGAGGTCGCGGCCATGATCACCGCCGAGGTGAAGGCGCCGACTATCGGCATTGGCGCCGGCCCCGATTGCGATGGCCAAGTGCTGGTGATCCATGACATCCTAAACCTGACGTTTGCGCCTGCGGCCAAGTTCGTGCGCCGCTACGCCGATGCCGCATCGCTGATCTCGAACGCGGTGAAGGAGTTCAAGCGCGACGTGGAGACCGGCGCGTATCCCGCGGATGAAGAGTCCTACCATCTGCCCAAGGAAGCGCGCGCGACGATGGAGGGCTTCGCGGCGCGCAAACATGCGGTTGGGAGTCGACGCGAGGTAGTGTAGCCTGAAAGGCGAGCTCGCTGGCCCGCCCAGCAGGGGGCGGCCGGGCCTACATGGGCGCCTCATTCCAGATCGCGCGCGCAACGCGCCAATATCCGCCTTCTTCGCGCTTGATAATGCGTATGGCGTGGACGGCGCCGCCGATCTCGTCGCCCGTGGGCGGTTTCATACGATACGTAACCGTGCCCCACTGATAGCCGTACTCACCGACGATCATCACTTCGTTCCACTCTTGGTTGTAGGCCAGCATGTCGTAATTCGCAAAGCGGTCCTTGGTCTCTTCCAGGATTTTCCGGAGCGCGGCCTTGCCCACTACGGGCTCATGGCGCGGTGGAAGCAGCACGGCGTCGTCCGTCCATTGGTCGAGCAGCCCGTTAACGTCAAAGGCCATGGTCGCTGCGATTTCGCGCTTCTGCAATCCCGCGATGCCTTCACGGTCCTGGGCCTGTGCCGCCGGCTGGGTTGGCTTCTGGGCCGGACGTTTTTGTGAATCAAGCGGCGCCGCGATTCCCAGAATGAAGCTCAGAGTCGCGACTGAGAGCAAGCGATATGAGAATTGCATGGGCACCTCCCCGGGCCGGAACATTCTATCCGCAGCCGCGCTCGCTCACGCGCCGCGGAAATGCTACATTCCTAGAGCATGTCTGCCCCAGAATCCCGCTTTGTGAGAGCCTGCCGGGGACTGCCAGTAGATCGCACTCCCATGTGGTTCATGCGCCAGGCCGGACGCTACATGGCCGAATATCGCGCCGTGCGCCAACACCACTCGCTGGTGGAAATCTGCAAGAAGCCGGCGCTTGCGGCCGAGGTTACCATCACCGCCGCCGAGCGGCTGGGCGTGGACGCGGCCATCATCTTCGCCGACCTGCTGCTGCCGCTCGAAGTGATGGGCTTGCCCTTCCACTTCGCCGCCGGCGAAGGCCCGGTGATCGAAAAGCCGCTGCGCGAAGCCGCCGACGTGAAAGCGCTGCGCACCGACCGCGCCGGCCAGTTGGGATACGTCGCTGAAGCGATTCGCCACGTGGTGAAGCATTTCGGCGACAAGCTGCCGGTGATCGGCTTCTGCGGCGCGCCCTTCACGCTGGCCAGCTACATGATCGAAGGCGGCAGCTCGCGCAGCTACATCAACAGCAAGCGCCTGATGTATCGCCAGCCGCTGGTGTGGGACGAACTGATGGCGAATCTGGTCGCGGTGCTCGCCGAGTACAGCATCGAGCAGGTGCGCGCCGGCGCGGATGTGATGCAGGTGTTCGATAGCTGGGTGGGCTGTCTGAGCGTGGAGGACTACCGCAGCTACGTGCTGCCGCACGTCACCAAGCTGGTGCGGAAGCTGCAGAGCACGGGCGTGCCAGTGATCTACTTTGGCACTGAGACAGCCACGCTGCTTCCGCACATGAAGGAAACCGGTGCCGAGGTGATCGGTGTGGACTGGCGGGTGCCGCTCGACCAGGCGTGGAACCGCCTCAACTTTGCGGGAGCGGTGCAGGGGAACCTCGATCCCGCGCTGCTCTTCGCCGATCGCAAGCTGCTGCACGAGCGTACCTACGAGGTGCTCGATCGCGCCGGCGGCCGCCCCGGACACATCTTCAATCTCGGCCACGGCATCCTGCCGGGCACGCCGGTGGAGAATGTGCTCGCGCTGGTGGAGTTCGTGAAGGAGTACGCGAGCCGGGACGTTGCGGTTCCGAGAAACCCATGAGCTCACACGCGAAATCCGCCGTCCTGCTGCTCGCCCACGGCAGCCCCGACCGGGTGGAAGACATCCCCGCATTCCTGCGCTTGGTGACCGGCGGGCGTCCCCTGCCGGATGCCGTGGTGAAGGAAGTTGAGCATCGCTACGGGCTGATCGGCTCGTCGCCGCTCACGCGCATTACGCTGCGGCAGGGCGAGCTGCTCGAGCGCGAGTTGAAACTGCCGGTGTATGTCGGCATGCGCAACTGGCATCCGCTGATCGGCGACGTGGTGAAGCGCATGCAGCACGACGGCGTCACCCGCGTGGTCGCGATTTGTCTGGCGCCGCAGAATTCGCGCACCAGCGTCGGGCTCTATCGCCAGGCACTGTTCGGCGAATCGGGCGCGGCGCCGTTTGAGGTTGATTTTGTCGAGAACTGGCATGACCATCCGCTGCTGATCCGGGCTTTCGCCGAGAAGCTCGAGGAAGGATGGGAGCGTGTCTGCGAGAAGACGGGGTCGCGGGTGCCCGTTATTTTCACCGCCCACAGCGTGCCCGAGCGCACCATCACTGAAGGTGACCCCTACGAGGCGCAGGCGAAAGAAACCGCGTCACTGGTTGCGATGGAAGTGCCGTCGTTGACCGTCGATGACTGGCGGTTCGCCTTCCAGAGCCAGGGGATGTCAGGCGGGGCGTGGCTGGGGCCGACGGTCGAAGACACGATCCGCGGGCTCAAGGCGAAAGGCCATCGCGCCGTTTTCCTGCAGCCCATCGGCTTTCTGTGCGATCACGTGGAAGTGCTCTACGATATTGACATCGCCTTCCGCCTGTTTGCCGAGAAGGAAGGCATGCGGCTCTCGCGGGCGGAGTCGCTGAACGAATCGCGCATCCTGGTGGCCGCGCTGGCGGATGTGGCGCGCTCGCGGCTGGAGCCGGCGGGCGAGCCGAAGCAGAAGATTGTGCAGATCGGATAGTCAGGGCGCCACGGATTCCCACGGATCAGAACGGATTGGATATGAATCTGTGATAATCCGTGTAAATCCGTGGCGTTTTTCCCTATGAAGGTTGCCATCATCGGCGGAGGCATCAGCGGGCTGAGCGCCGCTTTCCGCCTGGAGCGCGCGCGGCGCGAGGGCGCCGACGTGCGCTACACGCTCTTCGAAGCCAGCGACCGCCTGGGCGGCGTGATGCGCACCGAGCGCGCCGAAGGCTGTCTGATCGAGGCCGGGCCCGATTCGTTTCTTTCGGAGAAGCAATCGGCCGCCGAGCTTTGCCGCGAACTCGGCATCGCCGACCAACTGGTGGGCTCGAACGACGCCCATCGCCGCACCTACATCCTGGTCAAAGGCCGGCTGATCGAAATGCCCGACGGCCTGCAGTTCATGGTTCCGACCAAGCTCATGCCCACCATCGCCACGCCGCTTTTTTCCTGGGGCACCAAGCTGCGCATGGCGCGCGAATTCTTCTCGCGGCCTCACACCTCGAATGGCGACGAATCGGCAGCCGAGTTCGTCGAGCGGCATTTCGGTCCGGAGGTGGTGGACCGTCTCGCCGATCCGCTGCTGGCGGGCGTCTACGGCGGCTCGGCCGAGCGGCTGAGCGTGCGCGCGGTGCTGCCGCGCTTTCTCGATATGGAGGCGAAATACGGCAGCCTGAGCCGCGCCATGCTGGCGGCGATGAGGAAGCATCCTCCGGCGGCCAACGGCCCGCGGCCCATCTTCACCTCAATGAAGGAGGGCATGCAGCAACTGGTGGATGCGGTCGCGGCGCAGCTCGATCGCGACGCCGTTCGCACCGGCGCGCGCATCAGGGTGCTGGGCCGCGAGGACGGC
>Ga0335081_10014690_pt1 | contig 12664 bp, 10 predicted proteins | sample Lox_Sample_35_FD_206713 | JGI IMG/M metagenome (GOLD analysis project Ga0335081, IMG submission 206713) | Soil microbial communities from Loxahatchee National Wildlife Refuge, Florida, United States - Lox_Sample_3.5 | ecosystem: Environmental > Terrestrial > Soil > Wetlands | place: USA...
CCTCCTCATCTGTAACTTGTTCAAATGTCGAAAAGAATTGGCCCACGGCATAAAAAATTTCAGGTACTTCCAGGCAGACTGCCTCATCGGCCAGTCCTTTGATCACCTCCAACGTCTGCGCCGGCGCCACGGCGGTGGCCGCCACCAGCTTTGCCGGCCGCCTGCCCCGCACCGATCGGAGAGCCGCCACCATGCTGGATCCGGTGGCCAGACCATCGTCCACCACGATCGCGATCCGGCCGGCCGGATCGATCGGGGGGTGGGCGGCCGTATAGAGCGCCCGGCGGCGGCGGAGCAGTTGGAGCTGCGCCCGTCGTTCCCGGTCCAGATAGTCTTTGCCGACCCGCAGAATTTCGGCTTCGTCATTTAAATAGAGCTCGCCCGATTCATCGACCGCGCCGATGGCCAATTCCGGATTGTTCGGCGCCCCGAGTTTGTGGACCAACACCACATCCAGCTCTCCCCCCAGCGCCTCGGCGATGATCGCGCCCATGGGCACGCCCCCGCGCGGAATCGCCAGGATCAGCGGGCGACGCTCACGCGGGTCAGCCGGAGCGGACCGATACCGGACCAGCGCCTCGGCCAACCGCCTGGCAGCCTCCTCCCTATTCTGAAACATCACCTGTCATTCCCGTCTGTCGGTCGACCTGCCGGGCCAGCCGCTTCACGGCGTCGGACACTCGCACGGCGTAGGGCGCCGCTCCGCGCAATCGGCGCAGCGGTTCGGGCAGCGCGGCCAGTTGCGCCGAGGCGTGAGCGCGGACCGCCGACAGCGGAGGCGAGGGCGTCAGGCGGCGGCCGCTGCGCATCACCGGCTGCAACAGCGCCTCCCCCGCAATCATCTCCTCCTCCAACGTCAGCCAATCTTCGACTAGGCAGCCGTCGTCCCCGCGCCGGCGGATCACCTGTTTCCGGCCGGGCCAGGTGGCCTTGCCCTCCGACCGTTTGCGGCGGGCCCGACCGGCATATTCCTGCAACTTGTAGGCGCAATCGAGATACGGCGCGTCTGAGGAGGTGACCAGGCTAGAGCCGATCCCGAAGCCGTCGATCGGCGCCCCCGACGCCACCAGCTCTGAGACGAGTGTTTCATCCAGGCTTCCGCTGGCAAAAATCCTGATCGCGCCGAGGCCGGCGTCATCGAAAATCCGCCTGACCCGGCGGGCATGCTCGCCCAGATCGCCGCTGTCCAATCGCACCGCCTGAATCGCGATCCCGGCCTCCCGCAGGCCGCCTGCCAGCGACACGACCTTCCGCGCCGCCGTTTCGGTGTCATAAGTATCAAGCAGCAACACGACCTGCCCCGGCTGCGCGCGGGCAAAATGAGCGAACGCCTCCGACTCGTCGTCATGGGCCTGGATGAACGAATGGGCCATGGTCCCGTACGAGGGGACGCCGAACCGTTGTTCGGCCAGCACGGTCGCCGAACCGGCCATGCCGGCCAGATAACAGGCCCTCGCCGCCAGCAGACCGGCCTCCGCTCCATGCGCCCGTCGGAGTCCGAAATCGATCAGCAATCTGCCGGGGGCCGCCAGCACCTGCCGAGCCGCCTTTGAAGCGATCAAGGTTTGGAAATGGAGCAGGTTGATCAGACGCGTTTCGACCAGCTGGGCCTGGGGCAGCGGCGCGGTGACGCGGAGGATGGGCTCATCGGGGAAAAAGACTGCGCCCTCCGGCATGGCGTGCACGTCGCCGGTGAAGCGCAGTCGGCCCAGATAGTCGATCAGCCGGTCGCTGAATCCGCCCCTCCGGGCCAGCCAGTCAAGGTCGTCCTGCGTGAAGCGGAGCGTCTCCAGATAGTCCAGCGCCTGTTCGAGGCCGGCCGCCAGGAGAAAGGCGCGATTGCGGGGAAGCTTGCGGACAAAAAACTCAAAGACGGCCGTCTCCTCCATGCCCTGCTCGACATAGCCCTGCAGCATGGCGAGCTGGTACAGATCGGTCAGGAGAACGCTGGCGGCCTGGTCCATTAGTTGGGGATCGGCGCACGTGGCAATGATGTGGATCCGGCAGGCGCTGAAGGTCACCGTCCGCCGGACCGTCCCTCCAGCTCCCCGTTCGGCTCGTCCGCGCTCGGCGCGGGAAGTGCATGCCCCCCCGGCTCCAGCGCGCGCAGCCGCTCATTCATGGCGCGCAGCCGCGACAGCACCGCCGCATTGACGGTGCCGTCGGGATAGGCTCCGTTGGGTTGCAAAGTGCCGGCCGGCACGCCGGTCAAGAGCTCCATCGCCTCGTCAACGGTCGAGACGGCGTAGACGTGAAAGCGGCCCGCGGCGGCCGCCTCCATCACCTCCTCCCTCACCATCAGGTGTTTGACGTTCTGACGCGGGATGACGACGCCCTGATCTCCCGTCAGTCCGACCGCCTTGCAGACGTCGAAAAATCCATCGATTTTTTCATTGACGCCGCCGATCGCCTGCAGTTCCCCCCGCTGATTGACCGAGCCGGTGACGGCCAGCCCCTGGCGCACGGGCATCGCGGACAGACTGGAGAGCAGCGCGACCAGCTCAGCGGTCGACGCGCTGTCGCCCTCCACCTCGCCGTAGCTTTGCTCAAAACAGAGCGTCGCGGACAACGACAGGGGCGTCCGCTCCGCATAACGGCCCCCCAAATAGCCGGAGAGGATCATCACGCCCTTGCTGTGGGTTTTTCCGCTGAGTTTCACCTCCCGCTCGATATCGACGATGCCCTCCTGTCCCAAAAAAATCCTTGCCGTGATGCGCGACGGACGGCCGAAGGCGAAATCGCCCAGATCGTGAACCGACAGGCCGTTGACTTGGCCGACGACCCCGCCGGTCACATCCACCATCAGCGTGCCTTCCGCGATCAGCTCCCGGATGTATTCCTCGACAAGATTCGAGCGGTAGAGTTTCTCCCGGATCGCGGCGCGGACATGGTCCGCCGAGACGAGGGCGCATCCGTCGCGCCGGGCCCAGAAGCTGGCCTCGCGCACCAGATCCGCCACCAGGCTGAATTGCAGCGAGAGCTTCTGCTGATGCGCCGTCCAGCGGATCGCCTGCTCCAGGACCGCGGCGACGCCGCTTGCGTCGAAGTGCAGCAGGCGCTCCTCGCGGCAGAGGCGGGCGATGAACCGCGCGTACGACAGCGCGGAATCGTCGGCCCGCTGTTGTTGCACGTCGAAATCCACCTTGACCTTGAAGATCTTTCCGAAATCTTCATCATAGGCGTACAACAAGGAATAGAGGAATGGATTGCCGATGATGATCACGCGCAGGCTGACCGGAATCGGCTCCGGTTTGATGCCCGCCGAGGTGGGCACCCCGTAGAGCTCGCCGATGTCCTCGATCTTGACGCATTGATTTTTGACCACGCGCTTGAGGGCCTCCCACGAGAAGGGGTTCCGCAGCACGTCGAGCGCGTTCAGCACCAGATAGCCGCCGTTGGCCTGCAGAATCGACCCCGCCTTGATCTGGGTGAAATCCGTGTAAAGTGTGCCGAACCGGCCCTTCTTTTCGATCCGCCCGATGAGATTGTTGTAGGTGGGGTTCACCTCCTCGACCAGCGGCGCGCCCCGGAGGGCTCCGTTGTCGACGATCACATTGACCTGGTACCGGATCATCGACGTGCGGTCCGGTTCCGGTTCGAGGCCGGCGAAGGGCAGCTGCGGTTCCGATTCAGGCAGAAAATCCTTGAACCGCTCCAGCACATCCTGCTCCATGCCATGGATATGCTCCACGACCTCCGGCAGGTCCCGGTAGGTCGTCGCGACCTGTTCGAATAGATGCGCCGAGCTGTAGTGGGCGACCCGGCGGTTCAACTCTTCAATTTTGCGGTTGATCTCCTCGCGCAGCGCCCGGACCTGCTGCACAAACACATGGATGTGCTCGTGCAGGGACTTCTCCTTGCGCTGAATTTCGGCCCGGACCTCCGGGTCGAGCGCCTCCATCTGCTCCGCCTCCATCGGCTTGCCCCGATAGAGCGGGACGACGACGATGCCCAGCCGCGTGCTGCTGACGAGAAAACCGCGCTCCTTGGCCTGTGCTTCCAGTTCGCCGGTCAGGCTGTCGCGGGCTTTGGTGAAGCCCTCCTCCAATTGCCGACGCTGGTCTTCATACTCCTTGCTCTGAAACACCTTGGGGAATTCCTCTTTTAATGAGACGATCAGCCGGTCAACGTCGCGTTGCAGCGCGCGCCCCTTGCCGGCCGGCAGCCGAAGCGCCTTCGGACGGTCGGGATCCTGAAAATGGTGCACGTAGCACCAATCATCGGGCGTCGGCTCGGTTTCAGCGACCCGTCCGACCATTGATTTGACGATCGTGCTCTTTCCCGTCCCCGGACTGCCCGAGACGTACACGTTGTATCCGCTGTCCTGGATGTGCAGTCCGAAGTCCATCGCCCTGACGGCCCGCTGCTGGCCGATGACTTCATCAAGCGGCGACAGCTCTTCCGTGCTCTTGAACGGCAGCTGTCCGGCATCGAAGCGGACGCGCAGTGCCTCACATGGAATTTCCCAGCGCTTCATGTCCATCGGGCTGCTCCAGTGGATGTCCCAGGAAAACGCATAAGGCTTTTATGCTATTGGGTTTAGGCCCTGGTGTCAATAGGATGCGGTCACGCCGACAATAAAAAACCGGATGCCGCGAAACACGGCATCCGGATATTGCTGTACAATAAGAGCATCGTCCCGAACGTTTCGTCCTCCCCCCGTCTGCCTGAAACCGCGACTGGGATGAGCTTCATGGCCCTTGTGGGATGCCATGAAACCCCGCCTCACAGCCCGTTTCTCACGCTCCCGCCGGAGACTCGACGGATCGGTCGAATGTCGACTGGCTTTTTCGGGGCGATGCCACTAATCTGGCTGCGGTGCCGGGCCGCCCGCTGACTTCACAGGCTCTTGTACCAAGTGGGTGCGCTTCTGATGCCCCGCCTTGCTCTCGGCACGGGCGGGGAAGGCTCCCGTTTTTGTGGTGTTGCCAGTGGTCAAGCGCGCCGCGCCCGAGCGCCGCAGCACATTATCTATTTCAATGAGCAACCTTTCCATCTATACCTTATACCTCTAAAAACAAAAAAGCAAATTTAGTCCTGTTACAACTCTTTGATCTGTCTTATAAATACCTGTGAAATATTTTTACTCATCCAGATGGTCGTGTCATCCATCATTTATCATTGTTCCGTCAGGCCCTCAATCCACGGCCGAAATCACACGGGGCAGGATCTCGGCCGCGCGGCCTGACAGCCAGCAGTGGACCGCGGGGCTTGCCGACCGTTCCGGGTTGATCTCCACGACCCAGGCGCCGGTCTCCCAGGCCATCGACGCCAATGAGGCCGCTGGTTGAACCACGCCGGACGTTCCGACGACCAGAAAAAGCTCGCATGATGTCGCCGCATCAATGGCCGCTTGCATGACAGCCGGATCGAGCGGCTCGCCAAACCAGACGATATGAGGACGCAACAGGCCGCCGCAGCGGACACAGGCCGGCAGGCGGGGGGTCAAGGGCAGCGGGACGCGACGGTCCGTCGACACGGCGCCGCACACGGTGCAGCGCAGTTTCCAGATGTTGCCATGCAGCTCCAACACCCGCCGGCCGCCCGCGTCGGCATGCAACCCATCGATATTCTGGGTGATCAGCGTGAATCGGTGTCCGTGCCGTTCTCCGCGCCGCTCCAATGCCGCCAGGGCGTCATGACCCGGATTCGGTCGAGCGGCGGCAATCAGCCCGCGCCGCCAATCGTACCACTCCCAGACCAGGCGGGGGTCGCGGGCAAAGGCCTCGGGCGTGGCCAACTCCTCCGCACGGCGAGTGCGCCAAAGGCCGGCGGGGCCGCGGAATGTAGGAACGCCGCTGTCGGCGGAGATCCCCGCGCCGGTGAGAACGGCGACCGATCGCGCCGCGGCGAGTCGAGAGCGGGCCGCATCAAGGTTAGCATCCGGACCGCTGTCCGGAGAGGATTCCGGTGGCTGCGGCCGGTCACGGCGTGTCACCGGGCGGCCGCGCGGTCATTCGGACGAGGGGGGATGCCGAAGGGCGTCCGGCCCGCCGCTGTCATCCGTCTCATGGGACGTCATGTCCGACGACGAACCGGGCCGGTCGATCTGGATGATATCCACGAATCGGTTCAACCAATGGACCTTGCGGGACTCCTGCCGCTCTCCGTAGATGTAAATGAGATTGCGCATCATCCTCACCAGCATCTCTCGATCCGTCACCGGCTGCAGATACTGTTCCTTGAATCCGTAGCCCGAATTGATCAAAAAGGTGGCGCACTCCGCCTTGGTGAGCAGCTGTCCGCCGTTGAACGGATCGATGAACAGATCGTGACCCGGCACTTCGCACTGCACCAGAAAGTGGCTGGGCATGCCGACGCCCACAATGGGCAGATCCAGACGGCGGGCCAGCAGCAGATAGAGCGCCGAGAGGGTGATCGGAATGCCGACCCGCCGGTCCAGCACCCGGTTCAGATAGCTGTTGTCGGGATCATAGTAATGGACGGTGTTGCCGTGAAACCCCTTTTCCGTGAACAGATAATGATTGAGCACGCGGATGATGCCGTCCGGCCACCGTTCGTGCTTGACGACGGACCGCAACTCCTCGGCCATCGCATCCAGCAACCCCTGGTAGACTTCGCATTCCATTTCCGGATAGGCGAAGCGGCTCAACAACAGACAGCCCTCCTCCAGATCGGGCTGCTCAAGCCAACGCTGCCACGCCAGCAGCAGATGGCGGCCGTCGATCTCTTCGATCACATCGCCGAGCCGTTCGGTCATCGCCGTCTGCGCCGTGTCGTCGGTGACGATCTGCGCCGCCGTCTGGAGATGGCGCAGTTGTCCGACCACCTCGGGCCCCAACTGCACCAGCCTGTCCTTGACGATTTTCAGATTGGCGCCCTGCTCGGTGGCCAGCAGGGACAGCAACGCCTTCAGCGGTTCTTTGGTCTTCGGCATCGGTGAATCCTGACGCGCTCTCCTGGGACAGATTCAGCGGCCTCCTCACACCCCGCCATCGGGAACGGTCCCCGCCTCATGTCTCGGACGATTCCACAATGGCCCGTTCGGCTCACGGGACCTTCAGCACGAAGTGAGTCTGCGAACATGACCACGCCTCTCTCCACCCGGGTCGACGACTCCACGCCTGCGCATCCGGCAGAGACGGCGGGAATCTTCAACGGCCGAACTATATCACAATCAATCGAAAAAACTCATCCCCGAGCGATGCGGCCGACCTTCACACGACACCGACCGTGTGCTACGATGATCGGCATGGCCGATGCCATCACCTCGGCGCTTGAACTGGCGGTGCGGGACGGCGTCTTTCCCGGCGCGGTCCTGCTGGTGCAGGAAGGCTCGATCATCAAGCGGTGCGACGTGGTCGGCGCCGCCACGCTGGCCCCGTCTCCCGAACCGATGACGCGCGGGACGCTCTTCGACCTGGCGTCGCTGACCAAACCGATCGCCACCGCCACGGCCGTGCTGCGAATGATCCAGCGCGGCCTCCTCTCGCTCGATCAGCCCGTTGCGACGTGGCTGCCCGCCTTCACCGGCGACGGCAAGGCGCGCGTCACGCTGTTCCATCTGCTCAATCATTCCTCCGGACTGCCCGCGTGGAAACCACTGTACAAGTCGATCGAGCCCCCCGAAGCGGGACAGGCGAACGCGCGCCTCCATGCACAGATTCTGGCCGAGCCGCTCGTCTACCCCACCGGCAGCCGGTCGGTCTACAGCGACCTGGGCTTCATCCTGTTGGGGTTGATCGTGGAGCAGGCCTCCGGTCGGCGGCTTGATCGTTTCTGCCGGGAGGAATTGTTCGCCCCGCTGGCCATGGACTCGACCGGTTTTCGTCCCCGCGACCGGCCGGAGCTGGCGTCGCGATCGTTCGCCGCCACCGAGCAGTGCGCCTGGCGGGGACGGCTGCTTCGCGGGGAGGTGCACGATGAGAATTGCTTTGCGTTGGGCGGCGTCTGCGGCCACGCGGGCCTTTTTGCGCCGGCCGACGATCTGGCCCGGTTCGTCGCGGCCTTGTTGGCCGCCGATCAGGGCCGGGGCGAGGGGCCCTTTGCCGGCGTGCCGCCGATCTTGCTCGATCAATTCCTCTCCCGGCGATCGACCCCCGGATCAAGCTGGGGGCTCGGATGGGACACACCGTCGGAGCCATCGAGCTCTGGCCGCTGGTTCTCCCCCCGCTCGTGCGGCCACCTGGGCTATACGGGCACTTCCTTGTGGGTCGATCGCGACCGCGGCTGGAGTGTGCTGTTGCTGACCAATCGCGTTCATCCCACCACTCGGAACACGAAAATCTCCTCGTTCCGGCCCCTGATCCATGACCTGGTCGCGCAAACCTATTTCTCACTGTCCCCCCAGATTCGGCCCGCCGCAAATTGATTTGCATGCCTTCCGTGTTATAATGGATGATCGTGGAGCGGGCGCTGCTGCTCAACGCAACGTACGAGCCGCTGAAGGTCATCGACTGGCAGCGGGCCGTCACCCTCTTGTGGCAAGGCAAGGTCGAAGTCCTGGAAGTCTACGACCGTGAGATCCGGTCCGTCACGTGGAACACGAAACTGCCGGCGGTGTTGCGACTCGTCCATTTTGTCAAGGTCGAGTACACCAAGCGGGCGATCAACTTCTCCCGCGCCAATATTTTTCTCCGGGACAACTACAGTTGCCAGTACTGCGGACGGCACTTCCGGACCGAAGAGCTGACGTTTGATCACGTCGTCCCCATCGCCAAGGGCGGCCGCAAGGTGTGGGAAAACATCGTCACCGCCTGCTGGCGCTGCAACAACAAGAAGAGCGGGCGGACCCCGATGGAAGCCGGCATGCACCTGATCAAATGGCCCACCCGTCCCGACTGGAAGCCCTTCTTCACATTCACGATCGGCCTGCGCAACGTCCCCGCCGTGTGGCGGGACTACCTCTACTGGAACGTCGAACTCGACCACGACCAGCAGTAGTTGTTCCGTCTCCTTTTCCGTCCCCTCCCCAGCAACTGCTCCACTGTCTTCACGCCTGATCGGCTCGGCCAGGGCACGTGACACGGCCGCCTCGGAACCCCGCACCACAACTGGCGATGATGCCGTGCGGGGTGAGAGCCTCGGGACGTGGGGCATCGGAGGAGCAACCGCACCGCACGGGCCCCGCTGACAAATGAATCCGGTGAGCACCGCAAGCGGAACCGAGTCCGTGCCGTGGAACCGTGCCCTAGCCGAGCCTGCCTCAACCCGGCTTTCGTTGACCCTCGTGTAGGCAGTTGCTATAATTCCCCCGTCATGCTGCCCCTCCGCCTGCTCATGAACCGGGAAATCAAGAGCGTCCCTCCCGATACCACGCTGGTCGACGCCGCGCGCCGGATGCGCGACGAGCACGTCGGCTCCCTGCTGGTGCGGCGGGGCGACGACTACGTGGGCATCCTGAGCGAAAGCGATCTGGTGCGGCGCGGCATGGCGGAAGGCGGGAACCTGTCGTCCATCCCCGTCGAAACGGTGATGACCCGGCCGATCATCATGATCGACGTCAAGCAGACGGCCGAAGACGCCAACACGCTGATGAGCGAGAAGGCGATCCGCCACCTGGCGGTGACGGAGAACAACCGCATCGTCGGCATCCTCTCGGTGCGCGACCTGCTCATCTACTTCAAGAACCGGTTTTGACGCGCCAGGTCGGGCGGGCGGTGATGTGCCGACAGCTGAAAGCGCTCATCCCCGATCCGTTCGTGCCGCTGGCCGAGGATCTCTACTGCTGGTACAAGGGCCTCGGCGACAGGAAATTCATGGCGCGAACGGGCTGCGCCGTCCTGCCTCCTGCGGCGCTTCGTTATCAGGTCGGCTCGATCAATCCGCAGGATTTCCTCTCGACCGGACAGACCTGCGCGCGGGATCTGGAAACCGCGTTGCAGGGCCTTGGCAAAACCTTTCGCGACTTTCGCCACGCGCTGGATTTCGGCTGCGGCTGCGGCCGCACCCTCGCGTGGCTGCGGGACTACTCAGGGACCTGTCGCTTTGACGGCACCGATTTGAATGCCAAGGCGATTGCGTGGTGCCGGACCACCCTCCCCTTCGCCGCCTTCACCGTCAACAGCCCTCAGCCGCCGCTCGACTTTCCGGACGCGACGTTCGATCTGGTCTACGCCATTTCCGTGTTCACCCACATGGATGAATCCCATCAATTTGCGTGGTTGCGCGAATTGAAACGTCTCGTGAAACGACAGGCCATCCTCCTGCTCTCCGTGCACGGGGAATACTGCTGGAGACAGCTTCCGCCCGAAGAGATCGCGCAGGTCGAGGCACGGGGGTTCTACGCCAAGCCGTCCAGGAGCCTGACCGCCATCTTTCCAAGATTTTACACCAACACCTATCACACCAGGGACTATATTGCAGACCGATGGTCATCCTATTTCACCCTACGCGCCTACCTGCCGAGAGGCATGAACCATCATCAGGATCTGGTCGTACTGGAGAACCCCGGCTGACAGCGCCGCCCCTACCTGCGCACGGGATCGGTCGGGACGATGATGCGGGATGGGGCCTGCCCGTCCTCGCGAAGGTGCTTCGCCTGATCGGGAAACTGCTCCTCGATCATCCCGAGCAAACCTGTGAGCAGCCTGCGGCCGGACAACTCGTGGCCCACCAGCTCCCTCCCAAAGGCAATCTGCCGATCCAGTACGATCCTCAGGCGATCCCTGTCGAGCGGCTCCCGTTTGAGCCACGCCTCCACCACGCCCCACAGGTGCTGGGCGCATGCCGACAGCCCCCCCGCCGGCACGGTCAGCGGGCTCAATCGCGCCCGAACCTCTTCAAGCCCCGCGAGCAACTCTTGATCGCTCACATCGGCGCGGTTCGCCGCGTAGCCGTAACAGGCGAGATCAAGCAGGTTGAGGAGCACCAATGCCCGGTCGCCCTGCTCGCGGGCCAGCGCCTCGTGCAGGGGCTGGCGCGAGCGAAAAAACAGCCGGCCGGCCCGCCCGCGCTGATAGGCTTCCCCTGGAAGAAAATAGACGCAATCGGCGGGGCAGGCGATCGCCGCGCCCCGATGGGTTCCGCAACAGGCGGCGCAGATGACGCCCTGCAGCGCCGGACAGGCGCGCTTCCCCCGGCGTTGACGGCAATAGAGACAGACGGCCACGGCCAGCCCGCTCAGCCAAGCCGGGCAACCGGTCGCTTCTGCCCGGAGCGGCGTTCCGCCAAGCCGACCATGCCCAGGACGACCAGTCCGCTGAGCAGCGCGACCGCGTTGGCGGCCACCGCTTCCCGGTGGGCGCGTTGAAATTCCCGTTGCAATGAGGCGCGGAGGGATTCGCTGCCGGGTGAGGAAAGTTGCATCCGGATCATCTGGGCATGAGGGGTGACGACAAATCCGGCGTAGAGCGTACTGATCACCATCAGGCCGGTGACCCAGAACCGAATCGTTCCCCACCGGTACCGTCCCAGATAGGCTTGCACCCCCCCGGCGGTCAACGCCGCCAGACCGCACCATGCCCCCATGTGATAATAGCCGGCGAACAGGTGGCTCATCAGATTGCCGGCTTCCTGACGCGATAGCATCGTGGCAAACACCCCTGGCGCCACGACCACGGCCAGCAGCATCATCGCCCCGACCCACAGGGCCACCGCGATGATGAACACCGTCTCCAAGACCCGCGTCAGGAACGACATGCCTCTTCCTCTCTGCTTCATCGTTCCGCGCAACGGTGAGCCGGCTGAGTGCACGCACCGGAGCCAGGAACCGGTTCATTATCCGGAACGGCCGGAAGCCTGTCAAGAATAGGTTATAGATGCCCCCGGGCCTGGGGTACTCGTTGGGGGAGGCTCCATGCCGCCAAGCGGATGGCTTCTACCGAGAATCGATGTGGCCTCTCACATTCGATTGAGGTAAAGGGGGCGACGCGAGCCCCTACAACCCTACAAATAGGCGCCGCGGAGAGTGCCCGGTGCAGTCGGGCAGGTGCGGAATTGATCCCCCGAACTCGGCCGGCCTGCGCCCGACCAGTTCCTCCAACCGTCCCAACGCGGAGTTGATATTCCGCAGGATTCCCTCCCTGCAGGTCTGACCTGGGTAGGCTCCAGGGAGAAGCCCCCGGATCGGATCGGGAAGGGCGGCAAAACCCGACGCACCGTCTCCATGCGCTTCTCCTGCGGTACTGCCAGGGAAGCTCTCCTGCTTTCCGCTTGCCGCCGCCGGCCGGTCTCGATTGACAAGTCTTGGATCTTTTCGTTACTCTTCATACAGTTCCGAGGTCGTGATATGGCTGCCTCGCAGGAACCTTTCCCGATCGATTGTCGTCAGTGCGTGAAACAGCATGCCTGCGACCTTTATGAGCCTTCCGCCGATGAATCTGACGCGGTGAGCGCGTATTTCGACGCCTACCAGTATCAACCCCACCAAACAATGTTTTATGAAGGCAATCCGTGTCGAGGCCTGTACCTCTTGTGCCGGGGCAAGGCCAAGCTGCTTCAAACATCCTGGTCGGGACAGCAACACATTCTCCGGATCGTATCGGCCGGCGAGTTGATCGACAATCAGGCCCTGTTTTCTGACAATGCCCATACGATGACCTGCGAGGCGATCGAACCCTGCCTGGTCGGTTTTCTCCCCCGCGAGCGCCTCACCGAATTGCTGGCGAACCGCCCGCATATCGCGCTGAAACTGCTCAAAACACTCGGCAAGGAGCTGCACATCGCCTACCAAAAACTCATGACCGCGACGTTCCACAGCGCC
>Ga0335081_10014694_pt1 | contig 12662 bp, 16 predicted proteins | sample Lox_Sample_35_FD_206713 | JGI IMG/M metagenome (GOLD analysis project Ga0335081, IMG submission 206713) | Soil microbial communities from Loxahatchee National Wildlife Refuge, Florida, United States - Lox_Sample_3.5 | ecosystem: Environmental > Terrestrial > Soil > Wetlands | place: USA...
CGTTGGAGTCGTAGGTGGAGCGACCGTCGCTCGAGACAGAGAGCGAAAAATGCTCGGGCTCGGAGCCGGGAAAATCCAGGGTGAAGGTGACGGTCGGCGCGGACTGGGCGCGGGAATGCGGCGCAAAGACAAAGACGACGCCGAGAAGCGCCAGCGAGGCGGGCAGGAGCCTGGCATTCGAAGGAAATTTGGCGCGGGTGCGAGTGGGCATCGGGGGAATTATGCCAAAGAACGGGCGCCGGCGGAGAGCGCGGTCAGTTGCTGGCGAGCGAGAGTCGCAGCGGTGTGGAGATGGCAAATGGCGATGGCCAGAGCGTCGGCGGCATCGGCGGGTTCGGGAAGTTGGGGCAGATTAAGCAACTGCCTCACCATATGCTGCACTTGCTGTTTCTCGGCCCGGCCATAGCCTACGACCGCGGACTTGATGGAGAGCGGCGCATACTCGGCCACGGCCAGGCCGGCAGAAGAGGCCGCCAGCATGGCCACGCCGCGCACCTGGCCGAGCTTCAACGCCGACTTCACATTCAGGGCGTAGAAAATATCTTCGATGGCGACCTGGTCGGGCTGATGCTCGCGGATGGCCGCGGCGAGCGCGTCGAAAATCCTGGAAAGACGCAAGGCCATCGGCTCGCGCGGCGAAAGCCGCACTGCGCCGCTGGTCCGGCACACCAGCCTGGCGTCCGGGCAAAGTTCGACGACACCGAACCCGGTGCACTGCGTGCCGCAGTCAATGCCGAGCGCGCGCATGAAAAAAGTCTAACCCACAAAATGCGGCGAAGAATTTACTACTTGAACAAAAATCCGAGCTACGCGTTCGCCTTGAGCATTTGCTCCGCATGCTTGCGCGAGGTGTCGGTCAACCTCGCGCCGCTGAGCATTCGGGCGACTTCCTCGGTTCGCTCTTCGCCGCTGACGGCCCGCACCGAGGTGCGCGTGCGACCGCCGATATTTTTCTTTTCGATCACATAATGATGATCGGCAAAGGTTGCAATCTGCGGCAGATGGGTGACGCAGAGCACCTGACTGGCCCGCGCCAGCTCTTTCAGTTTCTTGCCCACAGCTTCGGCCGCGCGACCGCCGATGCCGATATCAATTTCATCGAAGACGAGCGTGCGGGGAACGGCCCGAAGGGCGCGCCGGGCGGCAGATTCGGACGATGGCGCCCGCGCAACCGTGGCCTTCAGCGCCAGCATAACGCGCGAAAGCTCCCCGCCTGAGGCGATCTGCTCCAAAGGACGCAGAGGCTCGCCCGGATTGGTCGCGATGACATAGGCCACGCTGTCGAAACCGCAAGCCGTCCAGTTTGCCGCTTCATCCGCGGCGCTGATTTCGATATGGAATTTCGACTTCATCGCCAGGTCGTTGATTTCCGATTCGACCAGCTTTTCCAGCTTGCGCGCCGCTTCGTAGCGCTTTTTGGAGACCGCTCGCGCCACGCGCAAATATTCCTGCGCGGCTTGCGCCAGCTCGGCCTGCAATCGCGCCAGGGCTTCGTCTTTGTTTTCCATTTCGGAGAGTTTGCGGGTGACCTCTTCGCCGAGGCGAATCACGTCTTCCAGGCTCGGCCCATACTTGCGCTTGAGGCGGTCGAGCAGCGCCAGGCGATCTTCGACTTCCACCAAATGCTCAGGCGAAGCTTCGATTCCGCCAGCGTAGTCGCGCAGGCTGGCGCCCACATCCTCTACGCTGATGCGCGCGGTTTCGAGCGCGGCCAGCGCCTCCTGAAATTTCGGTTCGTAGCGGACCAGCTCTTCCACCTGCTTCTGGGCCGCGCGCAGGGAAGCCGAGGTCGAAGTATCGCCTTGGTACAACAGATCGAAGGCGTTCATCGCCGCGCTGTAGATTTTTTCGGCGTTGGCGAGCACACGTTTTTCGGTTTCCAGGCGCTCGTCTTCGCCCTGCTGCAGCCTGGCTTCCTCGATTTCCTTTCGCTGAAAGTTCCACAGATCGAGCAGGCGCAGGCGGTCCTGTTCGTCCCGCTGCAGTTCGGTGATGCGCTCAACGATTCCCTTCCAGCGGGCAAACGCAGCCGCGGTCTCATCGAGAGAGATTGCGGCGAAGGAATCGAGCAGGCCCGCCCGGGCCGCAGCATCGAAAGAAAGCAGCGATTCGTTCTGGGCGTGAACGCTCGCCAGGTGCGGGGCGAGATGCCGCAGCACGGAGACGGTCGCGGGCTGATTATTGACGAAAACGCGTCCCTTGCCACCCGATGCAATCTCGCGCCGCAGGATGATGGAGCCGTTCTCGTCGTCGAGACCATTCGCTGCGAGCACGTCCGCGACAACCTTTTCGGCGCCGCCATCAACCTCGAATACGGCGGCCACGACGGCTTTCTCCGCTCCGGCGCGGATCACATCGCTTGAGGCTTTTTCACCCAGCAGAAGCGCGAGGGCATCAACCAGAATGGATTTGCCGGCGCCGGTTTCGCCGGTGAGGAGATTCAGGCCGGCGGCAAATTCGACTGCCACGTTATCAATGACCGCGTAGTTTTCGAGCCGCAGTTCGACGAGCACCGCGCGTTCCTGGGAGTGATGAGGTTGAGCGCAGGATAGCACGAAAACAGAAAATGCCAGTGAAGGGAAAAAGCGCCCGCTGAAAACGCGGGCGCCGTTTCGGCTGAATGGGCAAGCCGTGGACACTTCAAGTTGACTAACTGGCCTTGCGGTGCTCGTCGCGCTCGCGTTCAGAAGCAGTTTCCGCCGGTTCGACCCGGCACAGCATGCAGGTTGAAGTGATCTCGCTGCGGCGCTGCCGCAGGCGATCTTCAAACGTGACCCAGCGCTGGCTGGGGCCGCTCGGGCCGACCTGCATAAAGCTTTCCGTGCGCATGGGAACTACGCTGGTTCCCGTGTCTTCCTCGGCGGTGGGAAGAACACCGGAGCCGGCATCCAACTGTTGCTTGGTCGTGGGCGTTATGTTGCGGTCGGTGGCGGCGCGATGCATGATTGGCCCTGTCTCCCAATCGGAGCGGTAGCGCCTCTCGTAATCGGCCCACTTTTCTTCGGATTCGACGTCCTTCTCGTTATATGGCGCCAGGCGCTCGATCTGCTGCTTGGTCAGGGCCACAGCAAAATCGTCGCGGTGCTCGGTTGAGGGCCGAACCTCTGCGGCCGGGACGATGAATTTCTTGCTGCGCAGCCAGCCGCCGGTGTCCACGACGACAAAACGAATTTCGCCAGTCGCGTGATCGAAAATTACGTCGTCAATCTTGCCCAGCTTGTCGCCATTCAGGCCATACAACTCGGCGCCGCGAACGTCATCCGCGTCGCCCATTTCCGCGAACTGATAATCGCGAAGAATTCCATAGTGCGCCATTTTTTTCCTCCGGGAATAGAGTGGATAGGCTCCACGAGACCGCTGAGATGCGAAACTGAAGATAAGGGTTTGGCAGAATGGCAAAACGAAAGTCACGGGGTAATCGGTGAGATTCACTGCAAAGAATCCCGGCCCTCGTGTTCTATAATCAGAGGCAGGAAACGCATCCAAAACTCATGCCCTTGTCTTTACCCCCCGCAATTTTTGTCGGCGGCGAAATTGTTGATTTAGTGGCTGAAACCGGGCCTGTCGCCAAAGTGGTGTTGCTGCTTCTGCTGCTGTTCAGCGTGATTTCCTGGGCCATTATTCTGGCGAAGTGGAGCCTGCTGCGCAGAGCGCGGGCGCGCAGCGGACGCTTCATGCGCGCATTCCGCAAGGCGCAGCGCCTGCAGGATGTGGCGACGGTCGCGGAACAGTTCCGCCCCAGCCCGCTGGTGGGCGTGTTTGAAGGCGGCTTCGAAGAATACCGGCGGCAGTTGAGCAATAACGGTTCCGTGCGCACGGTGGCGATCCAGCGTGCGATGCAGATTGCGGCGTCGGAAGAGATGACCCGCTTTGAGCGCAGCCTGCCCTGGCTCGCCATTACTGGCGTGGTCACCCCATTCATCGGACTGTTCGGCACGGTCTGGGGCATCATTGACGCGTTCCATGGCCTGGGGACAGCGGGGGCGGCGACGCTGCGCGCCGTGGCGCCGGGCATTTCGGAAGCCCTCATCACAACCGCAGCCGGGCTGGCGGCGGCGATTCCGGCCGTGATCGGATACAACCTGGCGGGGGCCTCGATTCGCGAATTTGCCGCGCGCGGCGACGATTTCGCCCTGGAGATGCTCAACGCCGTGGAGCGCCAGCAACCGGTCCCGGCATACCGCGGCATGGAAGCGCCCGAGGTGCGGCGCTAATGGCGTTTACTGCTGCCAACGGCCGCACCCAAACCTCACTCTCCGATATCAACATCACTCCGCTCGTGGATGTCGTGCTTGTGCTGCTGATCATCTTCATGGTGACGGCGCCGGTGTTGCAGTCGGGCATTGAAGTGAACGTGCCGAGGACGCGCACAGTGAAAGAGATCACCGAGGAGCGGCTGGTGATCAGCATAGACAAGCAGCAGCGGGTTTTTCTCGGAAACCAGCCTATCAACATCAATCAGATCGCGGAGGCGCTGCACCAGAAGATTCGCGATCCCCAGCACCAGTCCATTTTTCTGCGCGCCGATGAGGACGTACCGTTCGGCGCTTTCGCCACCGTGATGGACGCGGTGAAGCAGTCCGGCATCAGCAACGTCAGCATCGTGACACAACCTCTGCAAGGGAATGGCAGCTCACGCTGAAATCTTTTTCGAGCACGACCGCTGGGGCCGCAACCTGGCGTGGTCGGCGGCGCTGCACGTGGTTGTGGCGGCCGCGATTGTGGGCTACGCCGTGATCGCTCCAGCCGGCAACGGCGGAAGCTGGGGCGCGGGCGGCGGCGGCGACGCCATGGGAGCCACGCTGGTAACGACCGTTCCCTTGCCGGCGAACCCCGAGCAGACGCAGAACGTGCTGGCCAATGAATCGAAGGGACTGACGCAATCGCAGCCGAAGCCAGAAGCGGAACAACTGCCGGATGCGATTCCGATTCCGGAGAAAGAAGCGAAAGTAAAACCCAAGCCGCCGAAAAAACCGGCGGTGAGCGCGAGCAAGCGCAAGCCGGAGCCGCAGCCGGAGGAAGAAGCGGAGAATGTCGTGCCCTTCGGGCAGGGCGGGCCGGTGAGCGGGCCGTACGGCACGTTCAGCGCGGGCGGAGCGAAGGGCGGATTCGGCTTTACCGGCGGCGGAGGCGATTTTGGCAATCGCTACGCCTGGTACGTGCGGGTGGTGCAGCAGAAGGTTTCTGAAAACTGGCTGAAGTATGAAGTGGATCCGCGTATCAGCGACGCGCAGCGCGTGTATGTCACGTTTGATATCACGCGGGACGGCCGTCCGACCAACGTTCAAATCGAGCAGTCGAGCGGGGTGCCATCGCTGGACCAGTCCGCCGTTCGGGCGTTACAGCGCATTGACACTTTTGGTCCCTTGCCCTCGGATTATTCCGGAAATAAGGTTTCAGTGGAGTTCTGGTTCGATTACAAGAAGTAGAAATACCAAGCAGAGCGCGCCAAATGGGAGAAGTGAATCATTCATGAATCAGAGAGTCTTGAAAAATAAAACGGATTGGCGCGCGGTGTATTTCGCGGCGGGTGCGTTGCTGGCGATCGCAATTCTGCTGGGCAGTCCTGCGTTGGCCCAGGATTGGATCCGCACCGGCACTGGACTGGGCGTGGAAAAAGTTCGCCTGGCTGCGGCCGATTTCAAGGCTTCCACGGCGGATCCGCAAAACACCGATCTGCTCACGACATTCAACGATACGCTCTGGAACGACCTGGATAACGCCGGCATCTTCGACATGGTTTCGAAGAGTTTTTATCCGCTGGGCGCGGTCGGCCAGCCCGCCGATGTGAAATTCGAGAACTGGAGCGCGCCACCGCCGAACGCCGCCATGCTGGCGTTCGGAAATCTGGGCGCGGCCAGCGGCAAGCTCACCGTGCAGGGCTGGCTGTTTGACGTGAAGAACCCCACCGCGCCGCAGGTGTTGGGCAAGCAGTATCAGGACGTGGCCACCGCCGACGCGGCCCGCCTGATCGCCCACAAGTTCGCCGACGAAATCATTTTCCGCCTGGGCGGCGGCATTCAGGGGATCGCGGAAAGCAAGATTTTTTATGTCAGCAGCCGGGGCGGGCACCGGGAAATCTGGGAGATGGATTATGACGGCGCCAACTCTCACGACATCACGCACCTGGGATCAATCGCGCTTTCTCCGCGAATTTCGCCGGACGGAGCGCGCCTGGCTTTCAGCGCGCTCACGCGCAGCGGCTGGGAAATTCTGATGTACTCGCTGGAGTTGAGCCGGATGGTTGCCTTCCCGCACTTCGGCGGCACCAATCTTTCGCCGGCGTGGTCTCCGGACGGAAGCAAGCTGGCGTTTTCGTCTTCGCGCACCGGCGATCCGGAAATCTATGTCGTGGATGCATCCGGAGGTAATCTGCGGCGCATGACCGCGTTCAAAGGCCCCGATGTTTCGCCGGTGTGGAACCGCAAGACCGGGGCGGAGATTGCCTGGGTGAGCGGGCGCAGCGGCCTGCCGCAGATTTACACGATGGAATCTGACGGCACCAACGTGCAGCAACTCACCGACCAGGGCTACGCGGTTTCGCCGACATGGTCTCCTAACGGGCAGTTCGTGGTGTTTTCCTGGATCCGGCATTACGGGCCGGGAGCGCCGGGAGCGCAGGACATATACATCATGGACGTGGCCAGCAAGCAGTGGGTGCAGCTCACCCATGACGGCGGGCGGAACGATTTTCCTTCCTGGTCGCCGGATGGGCGGCATATTGTATTTCAATCGAGCCGTTCGGGAAGCGAACAGATTTGGACAATGCTGGCCGATGGCACGAATCAAAAACAGTTGACCACCGGCGGCAGCAACACGCAGCCGAACTGGAGCTGGAAGTGAGCTCAGCCGAGAGTTTGACAGTTTTATGCCCGGACACAAGCGGAGAAGCTGGCCCGCGACCTCCGGAGCCCCACGCGTTCAGTGCCGCGCGTGCACACAAGGGAGGAGTAAAGTGAAGCAGCTAACATCGAAGTGGACTACGCTCATACTTGCGCTGACGGTCGTCATGATGCTGGGCGCCTGCAAAAAGAAAGTGGCGCCTCCGCCACCGCCGCCACCACCGCCGCCGGCCGCCGCGCCCACCGCGTCGCTGACCGCCAGCCCCAACACCATTCAGCGCGGACAATCCACCACGCTGACGTGGGAAACCTCGAATGCGACCGATATTTCCATTGACGGAATCGGCGCGGTGAATGCCAGCGGCTCGCAGCGGGTGACGCCGCAGGATTCCACCACCTATCACCTCGTCGCCAAAGGCGCCGGGGGCACCCAGGAAGCGACGGCGCGGGTGACCGTGACCGTCCCGCCGCCGGTGGCAACTCCTTCGCCGACGGAAGAGGAAATGTTCTCTCAGAACGTGAAGGACATCTACTTCGATTACGACAAGTACGATATTGCGTCGGCCCAGCAGGGCGCGTTGCAGGGCGATATCTCTTTCCTGCAGCAGCACTCGGGGATTCGCATCACGATCGAAGGCCACTGCGATGAGCGCGGGTCCACCGAGTACAACCTTGCGCTCGGCGACAATCGCGCCGGGGCGGTGCGCAGCGCGCTCGTGCAGGGCGGCATTTCGGCTGACCGCATTCGCACGATCAGCTACGGCAAGGAACGGCCCTTCTGCTCTGAGCATACCGAGGAATGCTGGCAGCAAAACCGGCGCGCTCATTTCGTGTACGAAAAATAGCTGCTTTCAAAGGAGCGGCCATTTGCCGGCCGCTCCTCTCCTCCCATGAACATGCGAGCCGTGTGCCGCGTTTCTGGCCCAGGGCAGAACCGCAAAAGACAACTGTGCCCCGGACGCGCTATCCTGCACAATAGAGCGAAGGAAACCTCAGGTCCAGCGCCGCGCCTGACGAAGGGTTCAGTTGTCGCATCTTAACTTTGTGTTTTCTTTTCAGACTTTTCTTGGGGAACCACTATGAGACTTTCGCGATACGGACTTCCAATTCTCGCTGCCGTTCTTTGCCTGGCGCTCACGCCGGCATGGGGCGTGAACCGCGACCTCATCCAGCTGCAGACCCAGGTGCAGGCGCTGCAGGACCAGATGACGCACATGCAACAGTCCTTTGACGAGCGCATGGGCGTGATGAAGAACCTGGTGGACCAGAACACCGACAGCATGAACAAAGTAGCCGCGGCCATCACGGACATTCAGAACGCGCTGCAGAAGCAGCAGGCGGACAGCGGGGGCCGGGTGGACCAGCTTTCAGGACAGATTCAATCCCTGAACGACGCGCTGGATGAAATCAAAGTACGCCTGGCCAAAGTAAGCAAGCAACTGGATGATATGCAGGCGGCGCAGCAGAATCTGCAGCAGCAAAACCAGCCCGCTGCGCAACCGCAGCAGCCGCAGGTGCAGGCGCCCCCGCCCGATGTGCTCTACAACAATGCGCTGCGCGACTACAACGGCGGCAAGAACGACCTTGCCACGCAGGAATTCACCGATTACATCAAGTACTATCCCAATACCGATCTCGCTGGCAACGCCTATTTCTATCTCGCGGAAATCGAATATCGTGGAGGCAATTACCAGGCGGCGGCGAAAGACTACGACGAGGTGCTGCAGAGTTTTCCCACCGGCAACAAGGCAGCCTCAGCGCAGTTGAAAAAGGGATATGCGCTGATTGAGCTCGGCCAGCGCGAGGCAGGAATCGGGGAATTGAAGAAGGTCGTGCAGCGCTATCCGCGCTCGAACGAAGCCCTGCAGGCGCGTGAGCGCTTGCATCGGTTGGGAGTGGCCGTGCCGGGCGCCAGCGCGAAAAATTCGGAATAAGTGCAGGCCTCGCGACTTATTCCCGTGTGCTGCTGAGTTCGAGTTCCCGCAGGCAATAGCGTAGCTCGGTGCTCAGTTCCCTCACCTGCATGCCATCGCTGACGATCAGCTTGCAGGCGAGCGCCGCGCGCGCGTTTTCGCTTTCGGCCGCAGCAAAGCTCACTCGGCAATACTGGCAGTCCTCGTTCCAGCAGAAGCGTCCGTAGGAGATTGCTTCCGGCGCCAGGTACTGAAAACAGCGCAACAGAGGATTGTTTTCCGGGACTTCAAATACCTTCCCCAGCAGCGAAATTCTCACCACACGAGAGAAGGGCCGAAACAGCGTAGTGGGAGCCGTCATGCAGAGACAAGCCGAGGGCCGGGCGTGCAAGCTGCGATCGCGCTGGCTAAGGCGATTCTAAGGCGGGGACTGCAACCGAAACCAAAAACCAAAGTAACAGACTTCGCATGACTATCAATTCGGCCGCTTATGCTCCGTTACGCGCGCGGTGATGCTGGTGATGCCTGTGATGATGATGCCCGCGATGATGGCGGCGGTTTCGTACGCGCAGGATACGGGCATGTCCGGTATCGGCACGACCTTGGCGCGTGCTCCGCGCCCACAAACCCGCGCTGAAGAAGAACAAAAGGATTACCGGAATTAGCAGCCACCACCGCTTCATACTGACTCCTCGGAATGGTTTCTTCTTCCTATACCACGAGTCGCTGCGAGCCGGCAGATAACTTTTGCGCACCGGGTTACGCTTGAGGCACGTTAAACAGTTCAAGTCTCACAGCCGGGGCGAAAAATCGGTCAGGGTGAGGAAAGTGGAATCAATTTTCTCCACCAGTTTACCGTTGGCCTCGGATTTCGCTTGCACGCTCTTCCACTCCCGATCGTCGCGAAAGGCTTGCCAGTTCGCAGTCGCCGCGTCGCGGCTGGGATGGGCGAGGATGTAAACCAGAGTTTTTCCCTTCAGCGGATCGTCCGTCGGCGTCCAATATGCGATGTTGGTGATCCCGTGCTTTTCGAATAACCGCATGGTGTGATCGCGAAAACGCGCCAGCAGTTCGTCCAGTTTGCCCTCATAGACGTGATAGACCCGCAGCTCATAGACGGCGGTGGCGGGCAACACGGCGCGTTTCTTCTTCCCCGGGTCAGCGCTCGCGAGACCGCCAAGCACGGCAACTGTAGGAGCACAGCGGAGCAAAGTTCGTCGGTCCATGCTGTTATTCTAGATCGCATCATTCTAATGCCGAGTCATTCTAATGGAGGGTGATGTTTGATGTGATCTTCGGATTCGCGCCTAAACGCAGCGATCGCCCTACCTGAGAACATGAATGCGAATATCCAGCTTCAGCTTCTTCCATGTGCGGTCGGTCGTGTATGCAGGGGCCTTCAAGACGAGCGCGAGCGCCAGGCATGCCCGGTCGCCCAGAGACAAGCCGAGTTCGCGAGTCTGTGCGATCAAATCGCCCGCAGTCTTGGCCTGTTCGGTGGTGAAAGGAATGGCCTGACGGATGGGGCCAAGGGCCACAACCCAGGCCGTCTTCGGACTCAAGCCCCGAGCTACAAGTTTACTTTGAACCTCAGCCAGATTGACCGTGCTGCAGGCAGCCACGCTGAGCAGTTGGGGCGTCAGTTTCTCCGTGCCGGGTTCGTCATTCAAGAGCGCCAGCAACGCGGAAGCGTCGAGCACAATACTACTCATGCTTCGCCGCCTCACGCCGTTCAGCGATCAATTCGTCAGCCAGGGACGTGCTGGGTTTCACGTATCGGCGGACCAGCCGCTGCGCTTGTTGCAGGCGGCGCTTCAGCGTAGTGATCCGCAGTTCGTCGTCTTCAATTCGAAGGAGCACCTCGTCTCCGGCGCGAATTCCCAGCGCCTTCCGAAACGATGCCGGTATCACTACGCGGCCGTTCTCGTTGATCCGGGTTCGAGTTTCAGTCTCCATGGCAGGCTTATCCCCCAATGTCACAATAATAGCATTTATGTCATTGCTAGGAAGAAGTGTCACGCCTCCGGCTTTGTATACTCGCATCAGGCCCCCGATGACCCGTTCGAACCATCCTCTCAAGATGTATCTCGTGCCGTGCAGTTGCGGCACGACTTTTGCCGTCGCCGAAAACTACGACCGCCAGGGCACCGCGTGGAACCGCTACCTGAAGTGTCCCAACTGCGGCAAGCGCCACGACCCCAAGAACCGGCTGCTGCAGGTCGGCTATCATCGCGAAGGCTACTGGAAAGTGGACGAGTGCTGAGCGATGCCTGAAGAGCCGCAAGCGGAGGGTCACTCCCATGCCACCCGCGTTGCCGTGGTGGGCGTCGGCAATGTGGGTGCGACGTTCTCCTACACGCTCCTGCTGAGCGGGCTCGCCTCCGAAATCGTTCTGATTGATGCCAACCACGCCCGGGCAGAAGGCGAGGCCATGGACCTGAACCATGCCGTTCCCTTCAGTCACCCAACCCGCATCTGGGCCGGCGGCTATCCCGACTGCAGCAACGCCGCGATTACCGTGCTTACCGCCGGGGCAAGCCAGAAGCCCGGCGAGACGCGGCTCGATCTGGTGAGGAAGAACGCCGCCATCTGGCGCGACATTGTTCCGCAAGTCGTGCGGCACAATCCGCATGGCATTTTGCTCGTGGCCACGAATCCGGTGGACGCGTTGACCTACGCCGCGTGGAAGCTCTCCGGCCTGCCGCACAGCCGCGTGCTCGGCTCGGGCACCATTCTTGATACGGCGCGCTTTCGCTATCTCCTCAGCCAGCATTTTGAAGTGGATGCCCGCAGCGTCCACGCCTACATCATCGGCGAGCACGGCGATAGCGAAGTGCCGGTCTGGTCGCTGGCCAATATCGCCGGCATGCGTTTGCCGGAGTTCTGCCGGGCGCAGGGCCGCACTTATGATCCGCAGGCCATGGAGCAAATTTTTTCGCTAACGCGCGACGCTGCTTATCACATCATCGAGCGCAAAGGCGCGACTTACTATGCTGTGGCTGCCGGCCTGATGCGCATCACGCAAGCCATTTTGCGCGATCAGAGCACGGTGTTGTCGGTTTCGAGCCTCATCAACGGCTATGACGACCTGAATGATGTCTTCTTCAGCCTGCCCGCGGTCGTGGATCGCGGCGGCATCGAGCGCATTCTGCATCTCGAGCTAAGCGCGGAAGAAACCGGCAAGCTGCGCCGCTCAGCGGAAATTCTCAGACAAACCATTCGCAGCCTCGACCTAGAATGACCGCGCTATCATTGAGTATTTCGTGATTTGTTACAGCCGTGTTACTGCTTCCCATATTTTCGGAACCTGCTATACTTCCCACGCATTTGACTGTTCGTCTGCTTTGGCTTCGCACGATCCCCGGTTGCTTTGCCTGTGCGCCGAAGTTGCCCACACTCAAATAGCTCAACCAGGGGCAATTTGCTTGAAGAATATCTTCGTCGGAAATCTGAGCTTCAACACCTCGGAAGACGAGCTGCGCCAGCTCTTCGAGGCCTATGGCCAGGTGGACCGGGTCAGCATCATGACCGACCGCGACACCGGGCGCTCGCGTGGTTTTGGCTTTGTCGAGATGACCAACGCGGAAGACGGAGAGAAAGCCATCGCCGCGCTCAACGGCTCGCAGCTCGGCGGCCGCACCCTCAACATCAACGAGGCCCGGCCCAAGATGGAGCGCAGCGGCGGAGGCCGGGACCGCGGCGGGCGCGACCGCGGTGGCCGCGACCGCTGGTAGCGAGAACGCTTTCCCGCCATGTAAACTGGAGGGCGACGCGCCCGTAGCTCAGCTGGATAGAGCGATTGCCTCCGGAGCAATAGGTCGGGAGTTCGAATCTCTCCGGGCGCGCCAGAAATTCTCTGATCCTTCGGCTTCGCTCAGGATTTCGCCTGCGGGCCCGACGCGTTCGA
>Ga0335081_10014695_pt1 | contig 12661 bp, 17 predicted proteins | sample Lox_Sample_35_FD_206713 | JGI IMG/M metagenome (GOLD analysis project Ga0335081, IMG submission 206713) | Soil microbial communities from Loxahatchee National Wildlife Refuge, Florida, United States - Lox_Sample_3.5 | ecosystem: Environmental > Terrestrial > Soil > Wetlands | place: USA...
GGAATAGTGATCGCCATCATCCCGGAATCGTGATCGGCATGACTTCGGACTCGCGATCGGCATCAGATCGGAACGCTGATCGGCATCGCCCGGCATCCGCAGGGGAAGCCGATCTGCCAGGAATGCGTTCCCCTGCGCAAATCCACGAAGCGTGGTTTCCCCTCACGGCACCGAAGCAGCTATGAAAGGACACCGGAATCGCATGTCGGATTGCCTGATCTGTTCCGAGAAAGAGGAATTGCTCAAACAAGCAGTGCTGGAACACTGGCACGCTGTGCGGCAGTTTCGTGCCGCTCTGGAAAACTCAGAAGACTTGAGTCCTCTTGACAAGACGATGCACACCACCCAAGTCAAAATGAATTACGCCGAGGATTCGTATCGCCAACATCTGCGTCTGGTGCATGAGACAACAGTCGGCACAACGACATCGCCCGTAAGCACCTTCACTCGTTTCTATACACGGAGCCAATCCGAGGTCGTGGGCAATTGACGGAGAAGAAGACTCCTAACCCATATACGCCTTCGATTCTCGTTGTAGATGATGATCCCGACGCACGCTGCAGCTTGCGCCGCACTTTGGAAGAAGCCGGATATTTAGTTGTGGAAGCGGAAAACGGGCGGGAAGCCTGGAAAGCGGTCGTAGATCGCTTCTTCGATCTGGTCGTTCTAGATATCAGCATGCCAGAGGAAGATGGCATTGAACTGATCTGTTCCATTCGTGCCGAACTTCCGCACGTCAACGTAGTCGCAGTGTCGGAATTCTTGGGTGGAGCATTTCTTCCTGCCGTCAAACACCTGGGTGCCAACGCCTGCCTGCATAAGCCCGTTGAGGACGGAGTGCTCTTGCCGGAAGTTTGCAAAGTACTCGCTGCCGCTGTTCGAGTTCTGCGATTCGGCGCAGTAGTTCTTCTTTGGTTGGTTCTGACATGGCTTCCTTATCGATCTACCAGTCTATTTCAACATCGGCAGGGATTCGACCAGCATGTGGACATCCGTGTGACACCACCTTATTTGGTGGTGCCCGATGATATGGAAGTGCTTGAAAAATTTGGTCGGGGCGGGGCGATTTGAACGCCCGACCCCCTGCGCCCAAGGCAGGTGCGCTACCAGGCTGCGCTACGCCCCGACATGTGAAGCTCTCTTGATTTTAAACTACTTGTGCGATGGACATCCATCCCGAAACCCGTTCTCGGCCCAAAAACGTATCAAAACTGTATCAAAACCCTTCTCACTGGATCTTGACCGTATCAAAACGCTTCGCCTCGTTGGCTTGCCGGTTGATCTTCTCTAAGGCCTCGCGCTTCATCTGAAGTTTCATTTGCGAGTATTTTTTGAAGACCTTCGCGTCGCCCTGCCGAAGCATCTGTGTCACCCATTCATCGGCCACGCCACCCGCGCTGAGCCGGGTTGCATAGGTCGAACGGAGATCGTAAATCCGAAAATACGAAATCTTCGCGCGCCTCAGGGTCTTGTGCCAAACGGTTTTAAGCGTCGTCTGGTGCCCTGATGGGTTCTTATCGCTAGGAAACAAGTAGATGCCAGGACCCGCGATGCGAAGTTGGTTCTGAAACGCCTGCACCGCAAGCGGTGTGAGGGGTACTTCCGCTACACCGTTCGGTGTCTTCGAATCAGGAATCCAAACCACGGCGTTTTCCAGATCCACTTGATCCTTCTTCATTGGCGTTAGTTCTTTGTACACACGCAATCCGGTCTCGGTGATGATCCTAACCACGTTCCGCAAATGGTCTGGCGCGTGGAACTCGATCACTTGCTGCTCCGACCACGCCACGTAATGCGGCCGGAACAGTCCGCGAATCGATACTGGAAACTCGACGCCCAAACAAGGATTCGCCGGTAAGAATTTTTTCCTAACCGCCACGTTTAGAGCCCGGCGCAACACCCGGAACTCCTGATGCACTGTGGTAGCTTTGAGGATTCCCAGCTCTCGAAACCCTCCCCTGATCTTCACGCGCGCACGTTTCTTGAGCCGAGCTCTCAGGTACTGCTCGATGTCGTCTGCCGTTACATCAACAAGGCGCCATGAGCCGAAAGTAGCTTGCAGATGCTTCATTGCTCGCTCATTTGCCTCATGGGTCTTCTGAGCACGGATCGGCGGCTTCGAGTAGTTCTCCATAAAGGAATCCGCCCAATCCTGAAAACTGAGCTGTTCGCCCCTGCGCACGACCTCCAGCGTGCGGTTGTCGCGGGCCTGGAGACGTTCACGCAACCGGCGTTGCGCCTCGTCCCAGTCTTCTGTACCCGTCGATTCCAGGCAGCGGCTCCCGGACTTATCCCGATAGCGCATCCACCAGATCTTGCTGTCGCCACGTCTGTAAACGACACCATCATGTTTACTAGGCCTTGCCATTCTCCATCTCCTGTTTGAACTGCGCGCGGAATGGCTCCAACTCCGATTTCAAAAACCGGATGTTGCGACCCATCACGCGGAGGTGGGGAATCTGCTTTCGCTCCACCCAAAGATACACCGTTTGCCGGCTGACGCCAAGATAAAAAGCCGCCTGCTTGACGGTGAGCGGAATCTCATCTGCGGCGAAAAAGGAAGGCGGGAGCGGTTGCCCCTTTGCCGGCTCCTGGAGAATTGGTATCGAGCTCACAGCTTCCATCCGATCCAGCCACCAAGAAGGAAGATGATCACAGCGCACGTTAGCGACAGGGCGACCAACCGATACAGGGTGTTGCGTTTGTGTGCCTCGTTCAGCTCGAGGACCATTTTGCCTGCATGCAACTGGGCGTCTTCAATGTCCGTCTGGATTTCCGCCCGAAGGACGCCGGCCGCCCTTTCTACCTCGCGGGTCAGGGCGCCGCCGGCACGTTCTTGAAGCCTCTCGGCAGCCTTTTCGAAGCGTCGCTCCGCATCTTCAATGCGCTCGACTACCGGGGTCGTGAATTGCATCAGAGCGAGTTCATTCAGAGTGACGACTGCCATCATCGGATCTTTGGCGTCGAGTTTGACCCCATGACGTGCGGCAACCTCGGCAATTATGTATTTCGGATCGATAGTGTTCATGTGTCGTCAACCTCCTGATTAGAAAGAAATCCGGTCCAATTGCTCGAATAGCTCACGCCGGACCATAGTCAGGCGCTGTTTGGCCAGCAGCTGGAATTCGGGCGCAACGATGGCCTCGTCAAAGGTCCACTTGCGCGCAATCATGTCTTCGATGTCCCGACCAAAAGTATCCTGGTTGCGCTTCGGAATCACCACCACGCCGCAGACCTTGTCCTGGCTGTCGCGAAAGGCGGTCATCTCCGACAAGGTCTTTCCTTGCGCTTCCACGCGCCCGAAGTACTCGTTCACCCAGACCACCAGGTTGCGCTGCTGCGCGCTCTCAGCCAGTTCGCGAAACCCGTTAAGGGTGTCGAGCAGCGCTTGACCGCCGGTGATTACTATGTGGACGTAGATTTTGCAGTGGTGCTCTTGTAGGTATTCCAGAGCCCGGTTTTCCAGCAGATAGTGCCAGAGCGGCAGGAATGTGGAGGCGCCGTTGTCCACGACGAAGGTGGCGCCGTGTTCTGTCAGGAAGCGCTCAAGGAGGCCGTCAAACGAGCGCTGATCGATACGGCTGTGCTCGTCCCGCACTTGGATTCGCTCAGCAGCGAAGGCATTGTATTGGGCGAAGGTTCGATTCAGTGGGTCCGTGTCGATGCACTGGATTTGCAATCCGCGCTTGGACAGATATTGGGCCAGGATCACGGCAACAAGGCTTTTGCCAACGCCGCCTTTTCCCTGGAGCGTCAAGTGGATGGTGGTGTCTGCGAACTCGTTCGCCGGCACGGCAAGGGCCGAGATGAAGCCATCGTTCGAATCTGTTATCGCTATCGATGTTTTTCCCATGCTTCGTTTCTCCTTGGTTCAGATCAGTTTTTTGGCGTCGGGTTCGGGATTGAAGTCGAACAATGCCGGCCTGCGCTCGTGTTCCTGCAGGTTGCTCAAAGGGTCCGACCCAGCACCGCTCCGTGCGCTGCGATGACTAACAGTTGTTTTTGGTAGCGACGCCACTGAATTCCTCGTTTCCGAAATTGCACGTGCTGGCACCGGAACCGTTTCCCGGCGTTTAAGTTGGCCAACGTAGTCGGACAGACGGGCATAGCCGATCTCAATGCCGATCTCGCTCAGCCAGGTGCGAATATCCTTGAGCCTGTGGCCGGCGGCGAGAGCGACCTTAATCTCCGGCCACACCTGCCGCACCTGGCCGGCTTTGGTGCGAGGTTTCGTTTGTGCGAGGAGGCGAAAGCGCTGAACGTCGAGGCCGGTATTCAGAACGCTTGTCTGAGCCTTTACCTGGTTGCTAGGACGGACGCTTCGTTCAATTCGGTGCGATTCTGCAGTATTCATTCCGTCCATCGAAATATGCCCTTCACCTTGAAAGAAGTGGGAGAAGCTGTTGGTGACAGCCCGATCCCAGAAAATTTGCGGCTGTGGTCGAAAAAGAGCAACCACCACAGAAACGTGTTGTTCAACACGATCCACTCCATCCAATAGAATAATGCCCTCTACCTATAAGGGAGTGGCAGAGGCTGTCTGTGACAGCAGAGTCCAAAAATATTCGGGGTTGCTGACGGAAAAAGTGTAGGTTCATTTAGTAAACTGGTCCGTTATTCAAAAAACTGCCCTTCACCTATAAAGGGGGTGGGAGAGACTGTTGGTGACAGCGAAGTCAAAAAAAACCTCTCTTAAGGGCCACTTATATCCAGATTTCGAAAGTTACCCGCGGAATTTCGGGATGTTTCAATTCTGGAAGGTCCAGACGGGCTGAGTTGCGGGAAGTTTCAAATAGTTGCAAAGAGTTCCAGAAACGACTACAAAAAAGACCCCTAAAAACGGGTAGTGGAACATAAAGGAATGTCGGACGCATGCGCTGACTTCGAACCTTAGTGTCCGTCCGCATTAGACTTCGGGGGCATGACGATCTTTCTTGTCGTCAGGCTCCGCGTCCGACAGCCGCATTTTATTCCAATCAGCCTGTCACGAGGTGCCTTTCCCACTTCCTTCAAGATGAAGGGCAATTACAGCCCCGAATTCATCAATTCATCTCGGAGAGAACCAAGTGAGAAAGCGAACCATTCGATTGTCAGAACAACTCGTAGCCCAAATTCGGGAGCAGTCCAAGAAACGCGGCTTTGCCACTGCGAGTGCCTTCATGCGGGCGGCTATAGAGAGGGAACTCACCAGTACAGGAACCACCTTTGACTTTACGGAAGAGCGGCTTGTGGCGACCATTGACCGCCTCGCGGGTGAACTGCGACGTCTAAGAACTGGCCAACAGGGTCTGTTTGCATTCCTGGGCGCCCTGACCAAGACCGTCCTAACCTGCCTTCCGGAGCCGTCTGGAGAGAATCACGCCCAAGCGGTCGCCCGTGCCAAAGCCCGGTATGAACGATTCCTGAAGAGCGTCGGAATTGGAATAGCTGGAGACACGCAGGCGGCGCTCGATGAGCTGACAGGTCGCATCCAATGACTGGCGACTACAAGGGATTCCGCCTTTATCCCAGAAAGCCGCGACCACGGGCTCGGGACGATTCGAAGGCCTGGTCCGATCGCGTTCAAGCGCATCATGCACTACGCCCACATGTCGCGCAAGAAGCGTGGAAGGGCGTCAAAGGGCGCTTCCGGTAGACCGCGGAAGCGGTTCAACCAGCGCTGTGCCGTGAGGGTGATCTACTCACGCAATAAGGTATCAGGCCAATGGTTCGCGCACGGTCGATACCTCATGCGGGAGAGCGCGAGGGGCCGTAGCAGCGCACCTACCGCATTCACGGCAGAAAACGAACTTCGAGACCTCTCAGCCGCGCTAGCCGCCTGGCAGAAAGCCGGCGATGAGCGGCTGTTCAAGCTAATCCTTTCGCCGGAGTTCGGAGATCGCTTAGATTTGCAGAGGCTAACCCGCGACCTCATGCGACAGATGGAGAAGGACTTGCACACTCGCTTGGAATGGGCAGCCGTTACCCATTTCAACACCCAGCATCCCCACGTTCACATTGCGCTATGCGGAGTCAGGGACACCGGCGCCAGCCTACAGTTGAGCCGAGACTACATAAAGCATGGGATTCGCGCGATAGCTGAGGATCTGTGCACTCTCCAGCTAGGGTATCGGACGGAACTCGATGCAGCAGAAGCGCAACTTCGCGAGATCCAGGCACACCGGTACACAGATCGCATGATCGGTCGAGAGAACGGTCCCGGCGGCCAGCAAGGAATCGGTCAGGAGGCAGCGCATTTTACGATCCGCAGGAACCCAGGCGACAGTCATTTTTAAGGTTTTGCAAGAATCCAGGAACAGCACGTCGCGGCTCGGCTAATGACGCTGGAGAAAATGGGCTTGGCGGAGCCGGTCGGACTTTGTGCGGAACGAATGGCCTCCTGAGCCTTTTCCGTGAAGCGATTAATGTCCATATAGCGCCCTATCTTTTTCTGCCTTGAGCCGCAACCGCTTCCATAGCCGCCTTCACTTTCTCCGGATCACCTAAATAATAATGCCGCAGCGGTTTCAAGTCGTTGTCCAGCTCGTAAACCAGAGGCATGCCGGTCGGAATGTTCAGCTCCACGATCTCGCTTTCCGCGATGCCGTCGAGGTACTTGACTAGCGCCCGCAGGCTATTGCCGTGCGCGGCGATGAGCACCTTCTGCCCAGATCGCACAGCCGGGGCGATGGTCTCGTGCCAGTACGGGAGGAAGCGGTTCACGGTGTCTTTGAGGCATTCGGTCAGCGGTAGATCGGCAGGGTTCAGGCTGCGATATCGCTGATCGTGGCCGGGGAAGCGTTCATCATCACGTGTGAGCGCCGGAGGCCTAATGTCGTAACTGCGGCGCCAGATCTTCACCTGGTCCTCACCGAACTTCGCGGCTGTCTCGGCCTTGTTCAAGCCTTGTAGTGCGCCGTAGTGGCGCTCATTTAGTCGCCACGAGCGATAAACGGGAATCCACATCAAGTCTAATTCGTCGAGGACGATCCATAGAGTGCGGATGGCGCGCTTCAGTACCGAAGTGTAGGCGAGGTCGAAGACATAGCCCTCCTTCTTCAAGGCCTGGCCGCCTTCCAGAGCCTCCTCGCGCCCCTTTTCTGACAGATCGACATCTGTCCACCCAGTGAAACGGTTTTCCTTATTCCACGTGCTCTCACCGTGGCGCAACAATACCAACTTGGTCATAAGGGACTATGCCTTTCTGCGGATGAATCTCTGGGTGCGCGCTTCCAATGTAATGAGACGTTGTTTCGGCTCCCGCTTTCGAATATCGGACCAGCATCAGATTCTACGCAAAGCCTTTACTGCCTCCGCGAGGGATTGGCGGTTCTCAAAAAAATCCTGCCAAGGGTTAGAGCCCGCAAGTTGTTTTTCGAAATTACCTAGATTGAATCGCGCCGGATCAAGCGACGGCTTCACATCCTGCCAGTGAAGCGGCATGGAGAAGGGCGCTTTCTCGCGGCGCCGCACGGAATAGGGCGCTACCACGGTTGCTCCAAATGCATTGCGAAAGGGATCCAGGTAGACACGATCCCCTCGCGCCTCCAAGCGTTGCTCGACCGTCACCGTATCTGGATGGGCTGCCGCCAACCGCTTCCCTAATTCCTCTGCGAAGGAAAGTACCTCATCGAAACGCGGCCCCAGTTGAATCGGCAGGAAAACGTGCAATCCGCGGCTGCCGGAGGTCTTGGGAAATGAGACGAGGTCCAGCCCGTCGAGCGCGTCGTTCAACAGCAATGCCGCCCTGGCAGCATCGGCGAATTCACCAGAGCCGGGATCGACATCGAACACTACCCAGTCGGGCTGATGCGGATGACTGGCACGGCTACCCCACACATGCAACGGAATGCAACCGAGATTCACCAGGGCGATTTGCGTGTCGAGCGATCCGCCAACAACGTAATGAACGGCGCGCTTCTGATGACGGATCAACTTGACAGGTGTGCCCGCGGGCATGCCTCTCGGTGCTTCCTTCTGATAGAAACACTCTCCGCGCATCCCGTCCGGACAGCGTTCGAGCGAGAGCAGTCGATCCTCAACGTAGGGCTGGAGCTTGGGAAAAACACTTTCATAGAAGCGGGCAAGGTCAAGCTTGGTGTATCCGTCTTTCGGCCAAAACACTTTGCCGGGATGCGTCAGGTGCGACTCGACGGTCATTTCGCCTCCGGGATCGTCACATCTTGCGGACGCTTATCATCACGGAGACCCAGGAAGACCGGCTGACGGAGTTTTCGATCATCGGTCCATTCTTCGAAGGCAATTTGAGCCACCAGCCGCGGCGCCAGATACGTGACGTTCTTTTCGAGCGGCGGAACGGCTTATTGACTAGCGTGGGCAGCATGGCACGAGCCCGGAATGGGATTTGGTCGTACGTGGGCATCTGGAACTGTCATCAGGCCGAACTGAGGCTACACTCTGGAATGAACAAAATCATGGGTACCATTTGGACTTAGACTCCCCGGAGATCCACCTCGCTCCCTTCCCTCACCTAACTCCTCTCATGCTTATTGGTCAATCCAAGTCGGCGGTTCAGCACTGTGCTGTGCTTTCCTGGCGAAGATTTCGAGAATATGGCGCCGTAATTTCGCGTCCACATGGTTCTGGTCAATCGGACAAGGTAGGTCCACTTGGGCTACTAGCGCCCTGTTTTCCTCGTCACGATGATGCTTTACTGGGCCCACATGCTCGCCGACGACAATCAGTGAAGCGGGCGACATCTCTACGTGTAGTTCCTCCCCTTTGAAACCAGTAGAATCCACAGTAAAACACAAATCTTCGTCGGTTTCGACTAGTCCAATTCGGGGATGTGACACCAGCTGGCTTTCAGCAGTGAGCCAATCATCCAGAGCCCGACCGTCCCGGCGTCCGTGCTCCTCGAACAACTCGTAGGCGCGGGCACGCACCCGATCGATGATACGAGTGAGTGCAGACCCTAGTTCTCCATCCGACTGAGCGTTGCAAATCGTAACTGTAGACATTGGCCATGTTCCCTTCCAGGCCGTACAGAAGCAAGGCAATCGCCAATCGTGTTGTCTTCAAGGTGTAGTGGGCACGGTCGACAGCCACGGACTAAGATGTCACAGCTAAGATTCTAAACGGCCATTCAGTTGCCCGGAAGATCATCCGGGCGGCCAACCAAAAGTATTATGAACCCGGAGCATATATGCCATCAGCAACTGGAGTTCGACCGCAGGCGCTTCACTGGAGCGATTTGAGGCCAATGTGCACTTCGGGTGGCCCGTGCATCACGATCACCCTACCGGCGTATCATCATGGTACGCGATCGCTGCCGTATTCAACTAATCTTAAAGCTGCGATACGGCTGGTAGAACAACTACTACTCAAACAGAACCTGTTTGAAGATCAAGAGGGGCTGTTGGCCCCTATCCGCGCCTTGGCTAAGGACTTCGAGAATAGCGCAGGGGGCCCCGACAGGATCATCTTCCGCTCTCCCGGCGTGTTCCGGGGGTTCCACCTGCCCGGGGAGGTGCCCACCCGCACTGTGGTGGGCGAATATTTCCACGTCTTGCCTTTTCTAAACCAACTCTGTGTCGATCGCGAGTTTTACATTCTGGGATTGAATGAAAAACACCTTCGTCTGCTGCACTATAACGATAGCGAGTGCGAAGAAGTCCCGCTTCCGGACGAACTGCCTAAGAACGTCGAAGCCGCCGGAGCCTTCGCTCCGCCGGACCACACCCTACGTGACCGCTCCGCGGCCGGTCAATCCAGTGGCAGGCAGTCCGCAGTCGTCTTTGGCACGAGCTCGGAGCGCGAGAAGGCCCACGAGCGCTTGCAGGAATTTTTCAGGCTCGTGGATCAGGGGCTGTCCAAAGTTCTCAAAGGACAGCCACTGTTGGTGTCGGGAGTCGACTACGAGGTGGCTATTTACCGGCGGGCGTCAGCATATCCGTTCTTGATGGAAGGCTATCTCGAGGGAGATCTACATGATCTGCCCATACAGGAGATCGCCCGCCGGGCATCGGAGTATGCCCGAGCTCAGGCGAAAAGGCTAGCCGAGAAACAACTCCACCTGCTCCGAGAAACTGCTAGCACGGAGAGGACTTCGTTTGACATCCATCGCGTTCTGCAGGCTGCCGAGGAAGGCCGAGTGGCGAAACTCATTCTGGGGTTAGGGGAAGAGGCCGCATCCGGGGCTATATTGGAGCGAAACGAACCCAAGAGCGAAGAAGGGCTGCTAAACGCTGCCGCCGTTCTCAGTATTCGGAGCGGTGCCGACGTATTCATCTTACCCGCGAGCGAGATGGCTCCCTTGGGTCGGGTTGCGGCAAGCTTCCGCTATTGATCGATTCTCGTTGGCTTAAACGTGTCCTCGACGGGCATCTTCAATGGGTATTCACTTTAAACTGAGGCAGCGGCCTGAACCGCAAACGATCAAGCTAAAGCTGCGCGACGCCGATCAGCTAGTTAACTCTATGGACCCGTCGCCCTTCATTGAGAAGGATCTTGATGACAGAGCGGAAGAATTCATCGTTGGCTGGGCCCTGGAGTTCCCTCGCGAAACACCATTGAAGTTGCGTGTCCAACTGGAACAGCTGGCTGCGGAAGACACCCCCAACATCATCCAGCAAGCTGTCCACAACCACTTCGTGCATCGGGCCGAGCTCGCCGAGCTGGAGTTTCGAAGTCTTATGAGGCAGGGCCGGACGAGTCTCATCATCGGCCTATCCTGTCTGGCAGGATGCCTGGCCGTCAGTCAGGCGTTGCCTCCGCGGGCAGGCACATGGACGAGTGTGTTGCGCGAGAGTCTCACCATCGCCGGATGGGTCGCGATGTGGCGTCCGATGCAGATATACCTTTACGACTGGTGGCCTCTGCGCCGCCGATGCCGGATCTTCGCGAAACTGAGCAACATGCCGGTAGAGGTTGTTTCCAAGGAGAAGAATTGAGGCCGCAAATGACCCAATGACTCGCAGCACACGCCATTCAGCGCGCACTTCGTGAATGGCACGGCGTGTGCACTCTTCCAATTGATGCTACGGAAAGGCCTGTGGCTCCTCGCGTTCATGGCTCTTCTGGCGATCCGATGCCCATCAGAATTGCAGTACCGCGTTGTGACCGGAGTCGTGACGGATCTTAAGGGGAACGCACTGCCGAAGGCTGTCGTGCAGCTTGAAGACACTCTCGATTTATCGATACGGTCTTACATTACTGGAGCCGACGGCCGATTCCATTTCAGCCAGGTGAGCGCCGATATTGATTACATTTTGACGGCCAGGTACAGAAACCGCTGGTCGAAGCGCAAGACGGTCAGCAAGTTCAGTTCTTCCAGCCATCCTGAAATTCGGCTCGTCATTCCAATAGACTGATGGAGGAGCCCTCCCGCAGATTTATGATCCGCTGCCGCTACAGCCAGCCTCCAGGCCTCCAAGCCCGTTAATGCACACGCTGGCAATAACGTTGCACCTCGGAAGAGCTGTTATGCAGCCGCTTGTGCGCGTTTCTGCTGCACCTTCTTTACGAGGATTTCGAGGACGCCGCCTTTCAGCAAGTTAGCTTTGACGTGGTCCACGTCGATCGCGCTTGGGAAATCGAACTCCGCGACGCATGTCCTCGGCTCGTCGTCCGACTTGTTTTCATGTTCAGCAGTAACGAGAATCGAATTGGGTTGAGCATCGATATGAATCTCTTCAGGCTTAAAGTCCAACATGTTGGCCGTGAGCCGAACCTCGCCATCCCGCTCGTCGATGGCCATGTCAGCTTTGAGTAAACATTCCTGTTCGGCTTCGAGCCAGTCGTCCAGTGCATGTCCCTCGACGCGGTTTCTTTTTTCAAAATGTGAATAAGCCCGCTCCTGGACTCGCTCAAATAGTCTTTTTAGGTTATGGCCGAATAATTCCACTCCTCCGGGCCGATGGACGGTGATCTGCGACATCGTTTTAGCCTCACTTTTCTGTCGGGAATCGACGAAATAATCGGTGCATGCGGATGTCCAACCGCGAAGTCGAGTTCAGCTGGCTCTAATCGAGCTTGTCCCCGGAGGCTGGGAATGAAGACTCTCAGATCCAGCCCCACGAGAACGGCCGTCACCCGTTTCACAATCGTAACGGGTGGTCGGGCATCCCACTTCACGGGAATGCTCACACGACTCCGCTTGGCGTCTTGGGCCTTGGGCAGATGGATTTCCACACGCCATTGATGAGATTGGCAGAGATTTGGTCTGCCATCACTTCGACCGGCAGACGCACGCTCCTGGAGAAGGCGCCATAGGCGCACTCCGAAAAGTAGTAGTTTTCCTCTTTCGTTTCCTGCTCTTTTTTCTTTTCTCCTTTGATGGTAAGCAGATCGCCGTCCACGGCCACCTGAATGTTTGACTTGGCAAGGCCAGGCACTTCCGCCTTGACGACAACCTCGTCATTCTTGTCGAGCATCTCCAGGTTGGGCGAAGGAACGTCGGATGAGATCCCGGCCGGCCGCCGATCGAAGAATTTGTCCATGAAATGATCCATCTCTTCCTCTAGAACCGTCAAAGCATTTTGCGGACGCAGTCTTTCAATTGCTGTCATTACCGATATTCCTTTGTCTGAAATCGCCGTGACGTGCCGAACCGAGCTGTTCCCGGCACGGTTAGCCACCACTTCGCGGGGTGCAACCAGGCGGCCACTCCAGCCGGCCAACGCAAGTCCGGCGATCGAGCCGGGTAGCGGCGGCCTTTCGT
>Ga0335081_10014696_pt1 | contig 12661 bp, 17 predicted proteins | sample Lox_Sample_35_FD_206713 | JGI IMG/M metagenome (GOLD analysis project Ga0335081, IMG submission 206713) | Soil microbial communities from Loxahatchee National Wildlife Refuge, Florida, United States - Lox_Sample_3.5 | ecosystem: Environmental > Terrestrial > Soil > Wetlands | place: USA...
GTGCACAGCGCCGATTACAATCGGACGGCGAACGTTGTCGTCATTCCATGAATGTGCACCGCTGCCTAACAAGGGCAACAATATACTTGACACACCAAGCCTCCCTCTGTAGCTTTCACCCATGCACAAGAACCAACCCGGACCCAAGACCCTCCGCGATGCGATCACCTACTTCGCGGACCAAGACGTCGCCCTCGCATTCGTGCGCGATCTCCGCTGGCCCGATGGGGTCCAGTGCATCGCGTGCGAATCCAAAGACGTGGGCTTCCTCAAGACTCGGCGCATCTGGAAGTGCCGTGAATGCGGGCGGCAGTTCTCGGTGAAGCTCGGCACGATCTTCGAAGATTCGCCCATCGGGTTGGACAAATGGCTTCCGGCGCTGTGGCTGCTCGCCAACTGCAAGAACGGCATTAGCAGCTACGAGCTGGCGCGCGACCTTGGTGTCACCCAAAAGACCGCGTGGTTCATGCTCCACCGCGTCCGGTTGGCGATGCAGTCGCGCACCTTCAAGAAGATGCGGGGCGAAGTCGAAGCGGACGAAACCTTCATCGGTGGCGCAGCCAAGTTCATGCACAAGAGCAAGCGCCGTCGCGTGATTCGCGGGACAGGCGGCATGGACAAGACTCCCGTCTTCGGGTTGCTCAACCGGAGCGAGAAGAAGGGCGAGTCCAAGGTGTTGCCGTCGTGGTCAAGAATCTCGGGAAGCGCATCTTGAAGGATCACGTCAAAGGCCGCGTGGTCCAGAAGTCCAAGGTCTACACTGACGCACTCTGGACCTACAAGGGGCTCGACAAGATTGACGAGCACGCAGCCGTGGACCATGCCGTTGGGTACGTCAACGGGAAGGTCCATACCAACGGGCTCGAAAACTTCTGGTCCTTGCTCAAGCGGACTATTAAAGGGACCTACGTCGGTAAGCTCCCCCGTCAAGCAGACAGTTGATTGTGGTACTCGAGGGTGCTGGTTGGCCTCGGCAGAAACGTGAGGGGCGGCACCCGGCCGAGGCTGTCGTGGGGTCGCTCCGTGTTGTAGCGTCTCAGCCAGTCCGTCGTGATGGCGCGGACTTCCGCGAGCGAAGCAAAGACGTGGGCATCGAGGACTTCGGTGCGATAGGTCTGGTTGAAGCGTTCGATAAAGGCGTTCTGCGCCGGCTTCCCGGGTTGAATGAAGTCGAGGTGAATGCCGCGCTGCTCGGCCCAATCCGTGAGCCGGAGGGCAAGGAATTCCGGCCCGTTGTCCAGCCGCAGCGTTGCCGGCGCCCCGTGCAGCGTTACCAGTTGGTCGAGCAGCTCCAGCACGCGCCGACTCGGCAGCGAAAATCCCACGTCGATCGCGAGCGCTTCGCGATTCCCTTGATCGAGCACGTTCAGCGTGCGAAACACGCGCCCGTCGTACAGCGTGTCGCGCATGAAATCGAGCGCCCAGGTCTGGTTCAGCGTGGGCGGGGCGTTGAGCGGGACCCGCGGCCGGCGTGGTATCCGGCGCTTCGTCCGGCGGGCGCGATTCAAGTGCAGGGCGCAATAGACGCGATACACCCGCTTGTGGTTCCACGGGTGCCCGAGGTTGTGGAGGCGATCGAACAGCTTCCAGAAGCCCCAGCGAGTATGCTGATCGACCTGGGCCGTCAGCGCGTCGATCACGGGCCGGTCGCGGTCCAGGCGATCCCGCGGTGGCCGATACCAGGCCGCCCGCGCCAATCGCACCACCTGGCACGCCCGCACCACCGACAACCCGTGCGCGCTCACCAGCTGGCCGATCGCCTGTCGCTTCGCGGACGGCGTCATGACTTTCGGTTGAGAACGTCCTTGATCGCCGCGTTCTCGAGGGCGAGTTCCGCGTACATCCGCTTCAGCTTCGCGTTCTCCAGCTCAAGCTCCCGCAAGCGGCGCAGCTCATGCACCGTGGCCCCGCCATACCGGGCCTTCCAATTGAAGTACGTGTTCCGGTGGATGCCGTGCTTCCGGAGGAGCTCTGCGATCGGGATCCCGGCCTCTCCCTCCTTCAAAACCGCCACGATCTGTTCTTCGGTGAAGCGTGACTTCCGCATGCCCGCCTCCTCAGTGGGGCACCTCGAAAGTCCACAATCAACTGTCTACGCGATAGGGGAGCTTACCCGTCAGCATCGACCCCTTCCATACCCAAGCGTACCTGGACGAACAGGTATTCCGGTTCAATTACCGGAAGGTGGACGACCGGATGCGGTTTACTGACGTGGTGCGGCAGATCGTGGGCAGACGGTTGACCTATCGCGACCTGACTGGCGCGGACCTGAGTCCCGCTACGACGTAAGCGTAAGAGCAGACGCCATCTACTGCGGGGCCGTCGCCGGCGTTTGTAAGTCCATGTGATATAATCCCATGGAACTATTGACTTCATTTTTGTGTTGAACATATTGCTGGCGCATACAAAACCGACCCCTACGCTACGTCCCTGATCCAAGCTGGGCCTCAGGCCCACACGTGGTGTAGGGGTCTTCACATCCGGCACTGACATGACGTTCCCAGACCGTGTTGCCGTCCTCTTGGACGGCGAATACGTGAAGAAGACGCTGCAAAAGAAGACCAAACGTTTTCCGTCAGCGGATGACGTGATGGACGAGGTGAAACGAATCCTCACGGACCTCTCCCTCGCACGCCTAACACTCTATCGCATTTTCTACTACACAGCGGACCCACTCGCTGGGAAAACCACCCATCCGCTGAGCGGTGCGCAGATTGATTTTGCGGCTTCAGTGGTATTCTCTCGCAATACCCAGCTGATAGATAAACTTGAAAACCAGCACGATGTCGCAGTGAGACGCGGTACGTTGGCGCATCAAGGATGGGAAATTGGCCATAGTGCAGTCCGGTCGCTGTTAGGGGGTACGAAGAACGCTGTTGTTGCACGCGACGTGCTGCCCAAGATCCAACAGAAGGGCGTGGACATGCGCATCGGCTTGGACATTGCCTCTCTCGCCCTGAAACGGCTAGTTTCAACCGTCGTCGTAGTGACAGGCGACTCGGACTTGGTCCCCGCGATGAAATTGGCCCGACGAGAAGGATTGCGTGTGTATCTAGATACCCTTGGGAACCGCAGCACTCGCCCTGAACTGCGGATACACGCTGACAGGATTCTCTAATGCCCCGCACACCGAAAACAGAGCGAACACCACTAGAGCGCACGGCGGACCTAACGCGCCGCATCATTGCGGTTCCGAAGTCGGAGCTTCCGACGAAGCGCAAGAAATCGAAACGGAAGCCACGCTAGGCTTCCTCTAGGTTAGTCACGAATTCCTGAATATCGGCTTCCCTGAAGTACCATCCCGGCCCGAAGCGTTCCTGAAGCATCCGGTGTTGCCACCGCTCTGGCCTACGATTGATCACGGTATCATTGGCAAATCTCACATACTCGTAGGCTAGCGCATCGGCCATCTGCAGTGGCTTCGCTTTTTTCATCTCATCAAACGAGCACGACCCGAGCCGCGCAGCGTAGGGAAGCCGGGGCATTGTCTTTAATGTCATGAAGAGGCTATAGGCGCGGGGTGCGAATTCTGTCTGATCGAAGATGAAAGCGATTGTCTCTTCGACGGGGAGCTCTGGCACACCCGGATGGAGAGCCATTTGCTGCACCGAATGTTGGAACCCAAGGAAATATTCGTCGCACAGCGTCCCATTGATGGGTCCACCGGGCGGAATTTTGCGAATGACTTTCAGCCGGGGAAGGAATTTGGCGTATGCCTCCATTGCGATGACGCTAGCATTTGCGACGAACAGGTTAGGGTCGGTTTCAACGATGACACGAAGACAGTCGCGTTGGATCTCCTCTCGGACAGGATCATCTAGACGTTTGAAGATTCCATGTCCCCACACGCAATCCGCCCAGTGCATGTAAGACAAATGGTGCTTGTCGAGCACCGCGTCCCAGGCTTGCCAGACCCCGCGCCAATACTCTTCCGGAGCCATAATTCCGCCCATGCCATGCACGCGCTCGCTCTGCTCGTCATGACTTTCGTCAAAGAACGCTTGCAGGAAAAACAAAAGACGTACCTCCGCTGGGCAGCGGTGAGCGAACACCTCGAAAGCTTTCGTCAGCGGCCGGGTGTGTCAAGTATGTTGTTGCCCTAACAAGCGGCTGGAGCCGTCGCCGCCATTTTCTAGAGGTAGAATTGTGTTTGTGATCAGACCAACTCAGCGGCCCGGCTCAGCCGCAGGCCGTTAGGCAGCACGACGTGACCGCGACGCAGTTTCGACGCCTCGCGTTGAACTTGCCGCAGGTGCAAGAGTCTTCGCACATGCAGCACCCCGACTTCCGTATCGCGAATCGAATCTTCGCTACGCTCGGATATCCTGCCAACGGCTGGGGCATGGTCAAGCTTACACCAGAGCAGCAGCAGCTCTTTGTTGCCACGCAAGCGAAGAGCTTCGTGCCAGTGAAGGGAGCTTGGGGCCGCCGCGGCAATACAGCAGTTCGTCTGCCGCTCGCGAAAGTCGCCGCCGTTCGCGAAGCGTTGGCGCTTGCCTGGCGCAATTGCGCGCCGAAGCACCTAAAAACGAATGGAGAGGTCTGACTCTCGTGCCGCTAACAAGCGGCTGGAGCCGGCGCCGCCGTTTTCTAGAGGTAGAATTGTGTTTGTGATTAGACCAATGGTGCGGCGCGGCTCAGCCGCAGGCCGTTCTATGAGAGTGTTTGGGAAGGGCACATCCCGCGACGTCAGCCCACAGGACCTTCCGCCCGGATCATACCAAATCTGGTCGGGGCCGACGGTTGTGAAATGGACAGGTGTCGTGATTGCGACTGACTCTGTGCGTGGTAGCCTGGAATATTGCAGTGGGCCGAAGTGTGAGCGTAGTCTCCCTCGCGCCGCTGTGGACTCGATTCGACGCTGGGAGGAGGGGACGGGCGGGCCGGATGACATTACCCTGGGGCTTCTGGGGATTCCTTTCTTCATCGGGTTGTTTTGGCTTCTCGTCAACTATGTAATGCGCAGCGGCTTAGGCGCAGGCCGTTAGCAACTGTATCGAACCGTGTAAATCAGTTGCCGCGCTTGTTGTCTCGGACCATCGCGTTGATGATTGTCAGGAGTTTCCGCGCGCACGCGGTCAGCGCGGCCGCTGTTCTGCCAGTGCCTTGGCCGCCACCGCCGCCCGCGAATGCACGCCCAGTTTCAGGAGGATGTGCTCAACATGGCGCCGCACCGTGTGAATCGAGATGCCCAATTCCTCCCCGATCCCCGCATTCGCATATCCCGCTACCACGAGGCGCGCCACGACTGTCTCCCGCCCGGTGAGACCGTAGCCCTCGCGAAGGTGATCACACGCGAGAAAAGACGACATGCCTCTGCTCACGAGTACGACGACCATCGGACCGACGGCAAGCGCTCCAGCGGGGAGCAGGGCACCGTGGACAGTATACCGGCCCCCGCGTGTCTCCAAGACTCGCTTCGCGACACGATGGACTCGTCGAGGGCTCGCTTTGCCTTCTCGCGGTGATCCCACCGCGTACACGCCGCGGGCGATAACCGCGCACGCCGCCCGAACGGAGGCAGTATCGCGCTCCTCCGCGATCAGGCGAAGGTAGGCGCGGTTCTGGAAGACCATCCTCAAACGCTCATCGAACAGCACCACGCCTTCACCCATCTCATCGAGCGCCGCATGCAGCATGGTCGACGTGCGCCCGCACGTGATCACGGCTTGTAGACCGGATTCGAACGCTGGCAACAGCAGTCGCAGAATCGCGCTCTCTCGCTCCCCCGAGGCGCAAGGATCGGGACGGTTCCAAAAAAACCAGAACCCAGCCACCCCGGCTCGGTGGGGCAGTGCGGAGGGTAGCTCATGCTGCTCCCGGCACACTGTGATGCCGCAAGGCTGACACACCCGCTGAGGCCGCACCCATTCGTTGAGGAATTCGCCGCGCTGCCACGTCCGCCGATCGGGTCGCTCGCAGCGACGCGCCATCTCTGGCCAGACAAAGGCTTCTGTTCCGAACTGGTGAAAATTCTGGATGGGGTCAAGTCGCCAGTAGTGTTCTGCGTACTGCCTCAGCGCTGGCTGCTGGTCAAACTGGTATGCCGGTTCCCCCGGAAGCGGCAACAGCGAAACCGAACTGTCCGCTTTCAGCAGGGCTCCGATGCGGTCCCGAACGGCTGCGCGCCATGAGGCAATGCTGCCGAATTCCCAAGGCGATACCAACGCGCGAATGCACGTCTCAAGCCCGGCAACGTCCCGGTTGGAGAGGGTGATAGCCATTGGGTCGCGTCCAGCGCGCCGTGTTCGTGGGTGAGTTGAGCATACGGCGCCTAGTTGTGGTTCGCAACGCTGTTTCATGATGCGACGCACATAGGGCAAGTGTCCCATGCGTTCTCCAGCGAGACCATGTCTTCTTCGTACGGGCTTCTGACTCGGGTCACAATCACAGCCAACACCGGTCACGTGAGGACATCACATGCACCCTGAGACAGGGTCAACGCGTTTCGCCGCTGACACCCCCCCGGCCCCCACGGCTTTCCCGCTGGAGGTGCCTGTGTGCTCCAGGCTCGACATGATGAGCTACGTTCTCATTGCCGGACTCATGCTCGGCGCCTGCACCGACACATCAATGCCTGTCGGACCTCCAGCACACGCTCCGGCATTCGATGTGGTAGCCTCATCATCTGGCACGCTCGTCATAGCGAACAACACGACCCTTCGCGGGGACCATTACGGCAACATCTCGATCACTGCGGACAGCGTCACGCTCGACTGCGCCGGCCACACCGTCTTCGGGCCGGGCGTCTCAGGGTTCAGCGGCGGAATCGAAGTCGACGGGCGCACCGGCGTCACCGTGAAGCGTTGCACCGTCACAGGATTCACCGTCAACGGCATCTTCGGCGGCGGAACCTCGAACAGCACGTTCACAGCAAACCTTATCTACGGCAACGGCGCTAACGGGATTCACCTCGATTCGGGCAACAGGAACGTCTTCGTCGGGAACGTGAGTCGGTCCAACCGGGGGATTGGTATCGCCCAGACGCGAGCCACCCAGAGCCGGGTGGAGGCAAATACCGTTGAAGGCAACGCAATTTACGCGGGGATCGGCTTGCTCAACGCGTCGCACGACAACGTGGTGATTTCCAACACGGCGGTTGGCAATGCCGTCGGATACCTCTTGGACGACAGCGCCAATGCGAACTTGGTTCGCAATAACACCGCGAGGTCGAATCCGAACAACGGGTTCTTTATCAGAGGTTCCACGAACAACATCGTGGTGGCGAACACAGCCGAACAGAATGGCGTCGGATTTACCCTGTTTGACGACAGCGCGAACCAGTTGCGCGGTAACAATGCGATCGCCAACAAGTCTTTCGGGTTCGAGGTGTTACGCCGTTCACGGGACAACACCTTCGACTCGAACACCGCGAACCGCAACGGGACGGGATTCGCGATCTACGACAGTGCCAGCGCCAATACCATCACTCACAACGTGGCAAATGCGAACACGGATCAAGGCTTCCTGTTCGACACGGCTGACAGCAACACCGTCACGGCCAACACTGGCAATAGCAATGGGTCGGTGGGGTTCTTCGTCGCCGAGGGTTCGAGCTTCAACACACTGACCGGGAACATTGGTCACCAGAACGCAGACCTCGACGCCCAAGATGATCGCTCCGGCACCGGGAACCAATGGGCGCACAACGATTTCGGCACGACAGCCGGCATCCCGGAGGGGCTCGATCGAAAGGGCTGCGACACGCTCGCCTTGATCGCGGTGAACGACTGGGTCCTGCCCCTCGCCCCCGGGCTGATCCCGCCCGACGCATCACTCCAGTTTGGCTCGACGTTCTTTCAGGGAACGCAGGTGATCTTCGGCGGGGGAGTGCTGTACGGCAACGGTCCTGCAAGCGTAGTCGTCGGATACGACGTTAACGGAGTGGCTCCAAATCCGTTCCGCGGGGGCAAGATCTGCGTTGTTGAGACCGGACCGGTCCATCACACCATCGCCCATCTTACCCTCGCGCCTGGGGTGAAGGGGCCGCCGGGATTGCAAGTGACGCAGGAGTCGTTCGCATTTCCCCGTGCGCCTGACAATGGCTATATCCTGCTTCGCTACACCTTCACGAACAAGGGAACGGCGCCTATTGCGAACTTGTATTCGGGATTCCTGGCCGATTGGGACATTCTACTCGACGGATCGCCGTTTACCGATCACGTGCGTTACGACGCAACGCTCGGCTTGGGCGAGGCGACTGAGTTCGACACCCTCAGCTACCCACAGATTTTCGGGATCGTGCCTCTGGGGCCCTCCGGCCCGTCGTCATTCGTGGGCTGGCAGGGCGGCCCCGATCCGAATCCGGCTACGCTCGCGGGCTATTTCGCTTTTCTTGCGGGCGGCCTGAACCTGGCCGTACCCACTGACCCGGTGGACATCCGTGAAATGATGGGACTTGGTCGGCTCACACTCGCACCGGGTCAACGCACGGTCGCGTATTTCGCGATCGTCGGGGGCGCAACCCGCGGAGCGTTTCAGCGCAACGTCGCGGCTGCGCGCGCCAAGGCCTCGGAGCTCGGCTTCTGTGAGCAGGGCGGACGAAAGGGACCCGGTCATTCCTGCGTGGATTGATGAGCGGGCGAGGGCCCTGGCCGCCCGCACCTCCCGTCCACCATCCGCCGGCTCGCGCGGACGGTCTCGAAGACCTGAGGCAGCGCGGACTATCGCCCGTCCCAATCTGCTCACACCTTAGTGGGGAATCGAGATACAAGGCGGCGGATGCTCAGGTCTATGGCAACCATGGGATCCGTACTGGTCCTCCCCAAAGAGTTGTGTATTCGCTCGGCTAGTGGGGCCACGGACGGCGGCACGATTCGCTTATACACCGCTGATCAGCATGACCGGCCGCACGTGATTGACCTCGTGCAGCACGTGCAGGAAACGGCCCGGCCAGACCAGATTCCGGGTCGTTTGTACTATGACCATGTGTTGATCGAGGTCCGGTCGGCAACGGAAAAGCGGTTACTCGAGCTGCTGCGGCAGGCCCCCGTCAAGCCCAGTCACTTCGAAGGTTCACCGCTGCTCCCTCCGGAGCCAGCCCTTGCGCCTGGGGCTGCCGAGTTGGACCTGCGGGCGGTCGTGGACGAAGTCGTGTCATTTGTTGAGTCAGATGAGTATGCACGGGTGGCCAAAGGCTCCTGAGTGAGCAACCGAAGAGATAGGTAACAGAGTAAACCGGGAGGATGGGTAACACCTCCGTAGGGTGGGGAGGGCCCGCAAGGGAATCAGTCCCGGATGATCATGTCGCGTTCGTCGACCTTCCCGGGCAGGACGGTTCCGAAATAGATGGACCAGATCCCGTCGTCGGTTTCTTCCAAGCCGATGGGATGCTGTTTGTGCGCATTGGCGATGAAGAGCAGTTGGTGCTTGAGCCGGAAGGTGCCGGCGTTGGTTGTGTCTGTGAACATTCGAATGTCGCGGCGCGGCTTAGCCGCAGGCCGTTAGGCGGCTTCTAGCAGTTTGCGGCATTGAGCTGTAAGAGCCGGCGGCATACGTTCGAGAAGTAGTCACCCCCCTAGTTCCTTCGGGGACTAGGCGCGAGGCCGTGCCGAGAGGCCGGCCTCAGCTTTTTCCCCCGGACCGAATGAGAACATTCGTCTATGTAGACGGATTCAATCTCTACTACGGTGCTGTGAAGAATACGCCGTACAAATGGCTAGACATCAGCAAGATGTGCCAGCTTCTATTGCCGAAGCACCAAATTCTGAAGATCAAGTACTTCACAGCACGTGTGAGCGCCAGGGCAAGCGATCCCAGTCAACCCACGAGACAGCAAGCATTCCTGCGAGCACTGTCAACGCTCCCCAACCTCGAGCTCATATTCGGACACTTCCTCGCCAACGAAGTCACGAGCCTTTGGCTGGTTGCGCCCCTAACGCTCAGAACCCGATCCGAAAGGGTGTCCTCGCGGCCAGTTCAGGTTCCTGTTACCCTCACGGACGCGCAGGGCAACATTCACAAACCGAGTGTCTGGTGAACCAGCCGTTTGATATCAAGTTTGCAGTGCAACACTGATCAGCGCTCGACAGGCCACTCGCACAGAACGGCAGACCTATGAAGAAGACCAATAAGCAATCGAGTTCCAGCGACGACAGCCGTCCCGAGTACGACTTCGGCGGCGGTGTGCGAGGAAAATACGCGCAGCGCTTTCGCGAGGGCACCAATATTGTCGTGCTCGATCCCGATGTTGCTGCTGAGTTCAAGGATTCCGCCGCAGTGAATCAGGCGCTACGCCAGCTCCTGAAAGCGCGCGCCAAGCGATAGCGGGCGCGCCTCCCGTGGGCCCATGTCAGAATCCTGCAGCCTCCAAGGCAGTGAAGATTGCCGCGGTTGCCCTCTGTGCCTCGCTTGGGTTCGCTTCACCGCTGTGGGCGCAGACAGCTGCGAGTTTTGAATTCACGCCATTCGGAGGAGCATACATACCCGCAAGCGAAGTCCAACCGATTCAACAGCGCGTCTGCGTATCCAACTCGATTGCTGACACCGTGACACTGGGCGAGGAGTCTGATTGGAGCGGGACTCCCCGAGCTCAGAGCGGCTGGGCAGCCGGAGCGCGCCTCACACGGTGGTTCTCAAATGGAGTTGGACTGGAAGGGTCCGGGAGTTATGCAGACACCGGACTCCCAGTTCAGGGGTGCGGAGCGAACGCGTATGTGGGAGCTCACGTTATTAACGTGAGCGTTCGACTCTTGCTTCGCATTACAGGAGCGGTTGCCTCGGTGTACGCCCTCGCTGGCTATGGCGCATTTTTCCATGGTGGTCAGGCCTATACCACGCTCCTCGACCCTCATACGGATTTCGGAGGTGTTCTCGGACTCGGAGCCCGGGTACCCCTAGGCTCGCATGCTTTACTGCAAATGCGGGCTGAAGACTACATCTATAATCTCACTCTAGAGAGCGCGGGCACTTCGTTCTCTTCGCCTGGCGGTATTTTTACTGTCCCTGGATTCCACTATCACTCGCTGCAGAACGACCTGGTGCTTTCGATCGGTGTGTCGGGCTCGTTTGCTGCAGCGCAACGATCGGCACAATGAACGCTTCTGCACGCCGCCGTCTAATAAGACGGCTGGAGCCGGTGCCGCTGTTTTCCAGTGGTAGAATTGTGTTTGTGAGTACTCGAACGTTGCGGCGCGGTTCAGCCGCAGGCCGTTAGACGGCATGCGCCCGTGGTGATCATCAGAGCTACTAAACGCGTGCTAAATACCCTGCGCAATTGGGCGGCAGAAGAGGAGGAATCCGAGACATCGCTCGGCGATTGGTGCGTTAACCGGATCGTGATCGATCGCAAGCCGTTGTTGCTCCTGGTCAGCTCCAAGTCATTGCTCCCGATAGTCACTCCCGCGCGGGACCTGAAGAATCTGCCTGAAAGATTACCTGACTTGGTTGCTGCTCGATTGCGCCGCCTCGGCGTACTCGAGCGAGTCGTAGAGGCTGAGGTCGCGCTCATGGCGCCGGTAGCGATCGCCCCTATTCGTGACCGTTCAGTCCTCGGCATCATGGTCGAGTTTGCGAAAATGGCCCCGAGCTACTTGGTGCCGGACGACTGGAACGAGACGACCTTGCCGTTCCTCGAATCGTGGCTGGCTCGTACTCCTTGTCATGCGGGAGGACGTTCCGAAGATGTAATCTGGCCAGACAAGGCTGCCCGGAACTTGCTCAACGGGCGTGGGCAGGCGCGAATACAAGATCAAACGTTATCTTGACTGACATGGCCAGCAGAAAGCAGTTCGTACTTTGCCTCCGTAATAATGGCTATGAGGCATCTCTTGAGCGGCGCAAGATCTATCAGGTCATTTCGGATCGGGACGTAGCCACTCACGGTCAGCTCCGTGTAATCGATGAATCGGGGGAAGACTACCTCTATCCTGAGGAGCTCTTTGTCTCGATCACTCTCCCCGGGCCCCTACGCCGCGCTGTTCTCGCCGCCGTCTAAGCGGCTGGAGCCTTCGCCGCCGTTTTGTAGTGGTAGAATTGTGTTTGTGACCAAACCAAGGCAGCGGCGCGGCATCAGTGCTCGGCGCGCCACGCTAACCGAACGTCAACACTATGAAGAAACGAAACGCTAGAAACGTGTCGGAGCCCGATGAGGACGAGATGAGGCCCGAGTATGACTTCAGCAAAGGTCGTCCCAATCCCTATGCCGCCCGATTCAAATCCGGCGTCGTTGCGGTGGTGCTTGATCCCGACGTGGCAAAGCATTTTCCAACGGCGCGCGCCGTGAACGACGCGCTCAGAGCGGTATCGAAACAGGCTCCGCGCAAACGCGGTCGCAAACCAGGCACTCGGCGGGGCACCGCCTAACAAGCGGCTGGAGCCGTGGGCCGCTAGGGCAGCGCAATTCCCGATAACCCCGGAGGCAGCCATGCGCTTTATTCGCCGGCACTGGTACAACCTCGGCCTTCCTCTCGCCCTCCTCGGCGCGCTATGGGCAGTTCGCGGCCCACTGAGCACTGTCCAAATGATTCTGCTGCTCAACTTCGTAGTTCTCCTGCTGCATCAGTTCGAAGAGTACGGCTGGCCGGGTGGGGAGCCATGGATCATCAATGAGGTGATGACTCCGCGGGGCGGACCGCCTGACCGGTATCCCCTCAACCAGAACAACGCGTTCTTTATCAACGTCGTTCTGGCCTATCCCTTCTATCTCGTACCGGTGTTCTTC
>Ga0335081_10014698_pt1 | contig 12660 bp, 11 predicted proteins | sample Lox_Sample_35_FD_206713 | JGI IMG/M metagenome (GOLD analysis project Ga0335081, IMG submission 206713) | Soil microbial communities from Loxahatchee National Wildlife Refuge, Florida, United States - Lox_Sample_3.5 | ecosystem: Environmental > Terrestrial > Soil > Wetlands | place: USA...
CCCAGCGCCGTCGTCTCCTCCTGAATGCCTCCGGAATCCGTCACCACCGCCGCCGCTTTGCTTTCCAACAGCAGGAATTCCAGGTATCCCAGCGGTTTTACGACGCGCAATCCCGCGCCCTTCTCGTCCCACGTCCTCGAGAGCCACCGCTCCATCCCGAACCGCGCGCTTCGCTCCGCCGTCCGCGGATGCACCGGGAACAACACCGGAACCTCGCGCGCAATTTCCCTCAGCGCTTCCAGCAGCGGCTTCAAGGATTCCTCTGCGTCCACATTCGAAGGACGATGGAGCGTCACCAGCACAAACTGCCGTGCGCGCCTGCCGTCGGCTTCCAGCCCCAGATCGCGCAGGGCCCCCTTCTTTTCCGCCGCGGGCAGGAATTTTCGCAGCGCATCGATCATCACGTTTCCCACAAAATGAACGCGTTCTTCCGCGATTCCTTCCCGCCGCAGGTTTTCCACTCCGCTCCGCTCCGTCACAAACAGCCACCGGGAAATCTGATCCGTGAGCGCCCGGTTGATTTCTTCCGGCATGCTGCGGTCAAAACTGCGCAGCCCCGCCTCCACGTGCGCCACCGGGATGTTCATCTTCGCGGCCACCAGCGCTCCGGCCAGCGTCGAATTTACGTCGCCAACCACCACCACCGCTTCCGGCCGCGCATCCATCACCACGGGTTCAAGCCGTTCGAGAATCACTCCGGTCTGCGCTCCGTGCGCTCCCGAGCCCACCTCCAGGTTCACGTCCGGCCGCGGCAATCCGAGCTGATCGAAAAACAGCCGCGACATGGCCTCGTCGTAGTGCTGCCCCGTGTGCACCAGCCGCACTTCCGCCCGCCCCGCCAGCGCGGCCGTCAGCGGCGCCGCCTTCACAAAATTCGGCCGCGCTCCCACCACCACGAGAAGCCGGGGAATTTTCGCTTGTGCCACGGTTTAGAAGAAAAAGAAGCGCCGCCGCGCCGGTGCCGGCGCAGCCTCTTCCGGCTCCGGCGTCCACGGCAGCGGCTCTCCCTGCCATGCCGCCAGCGGATTGTCGTGGAACAGCGCCCGCGCCACTTCCGGTCCGCGCCGCGCCGCCACCAGGTCGTACGCCTTCCGCAGCCGCGGCGGCCGCCGCCGTGTGTCGTGCGCGTCGCTGGCCACAAAATGCGCCCACCCGCGGTCCAGATATCCGAGCGCCGCCCGCTCCGCCTCCGGACCGAACCGGCCGGTCAGCGAATGCCCGGTGATCTGTGCGTAGCAGCCGCTTTCGATCCACCCGCGCATCCGTTCCGGCGCGGCCCGCACCAGCGGATTCCTCTCCGGATGCGTCACGATCAGCCTCAATCCCGCTTCCTGCAATCTCGCCAGTGCCTGGTCCACAAACGGCGGCAGCGCAAAATCTGCGAATTCCAGCAGCAGATAGTTTTTCTGGTTCAGCGCGAATTGCCCCGGGCTCGCCGTGGCCGCCTCCACGTTTTCGTAGCTCAAATGGAAATCGCAGCCCGTCGCGAGTGTCAGCCTCCCCTCCAGTCGCGCGCCAAGCTCGCCGCAGAGCTTCCGGTTGCGTTCGCAGTCGAAAGGGAAGGTGTCGTTCGCGTGCGGCGTCGCCGCGATGTGCGTGATTCCGTCCGCCAGCGCCATCTCCGCCATTTTCACGGCTTCGTCCATCGTTTCCGGACCGTCGTCCAGACCCGGCAACAGATGGCAGTGAATATCCACCATGGCGTCGAGCATACCTTCCGCTCACCCTCCGCACAATCGCCGCCGCGTCCCGGCGTTCACCGCTTCCCTCCGTCCCCGGAATGGATCTGGGAATGCCGTCGTGCGCTTTGTTTGCTATGCTCCTCATCACGGCGATGGTGACCACAGCAGCCGCCTCGCCTGTCTTGCAGACGCCTGCGCTCGCCGCGCAGCCCGTCGCCGCCCCTGGCTCCGGCTAACGCTCCTGCCGCAGGCCGGCGGCTGCAAGAGTCTGCGTTCGTCGCCAGGACCGGAAAAAGGACGGGGCGCGCAAAACCCTGATGATCTCTTTCCAGTTGCTGTTTCCCATCTCGATTCTCGCGGGTTTCGTGGGCGCGATGGCCGGCATGGGCGGCGGAGTGGTCATCATTCCCGTTCTCACCCTCCTCGGCGTCGACATCAAACACGCCATCGCCATCAGCATCCTTTCCGTCATCGCTACTTCCAGCGGTTCCGCCTCCGCCTACGTCCGCGACCACATCACCAACCTGAAGGTCGGCATGTTCCTCGAGATGTTCACCATCGTCGGCGCCTTGGCGGGCGCCAAGATCACACTGGCGATCTCGCCGCGGCCCCTCTACATCGTCTTCGGCCTCGTGCTGCTCAGTTCCTGGCTGGCCCTCCTGTTCACCCGGCACGCCATGTGGCACACCGGCGCGCAGGACTCCTTCACTCGCTGGCTCGAGCTGGAAGGCAGTTACCCGGACCAGGCCCTCGGCGAGACGGTTTACTACAAGGCACGCAACGCCTATTTCGGCGCTCCTCTCATGTTCGGCGCAGGCGTGATCGCTGGACTGCTGGGCATCGGTGCGGGCGCCGTCAAGGTGCTCATTCACGACCTGGTCATGGGTCTCCCGCCCAAAGTCTCCACCACCACCAGCAATATGATCATCGGCGTGACCGCCCTGGCCGGAGCCAGCGTCTATCTGGTGGCCGGTTTGATCCGCCCGCAGTTGGCCGCCCCGGTGATCCTGGGAATTGCGCTTGGCGCTTTCCTGGGCACTCGCCTCCTCGTGCGCATGACCAACCAGGCCGTCCGCCGCTTTTTTCTCTTCATCCTTCTGATTTTGGCCGTCGAGATGTTGATCCGCGGCTTTCGAGGCGCCCTATGACGGATTCTCCTCGCATCGGCGCCGCCTCCGGCCCCGCGCGCAAGCAGAGACTCGAATTCGACATGGATCTGCTCGTCGGCTACATCCTGCTCATCGGTGTTCTCCTGAGCCTCGCACTGGTTCTCGCCGCCCTCATCTGGAAATGGATCCTCACCCGCACCGTCGACTTCGATTACCAGCTCTCCGGCATGAACTTCATCCAGCTCCTGACCAGCGAACTCCGCCTCGCGGCCACCGGCGCTCTTCGCCCACGCCTCCTGCTCACACTCGGAATCCTCATGCTCATGCTCACCCCGTTCCTGCGCGTGCTGGTGTCCATGGCGTACTTCCTGGTGGGACTGAGGAATTGGAAATACACGCTGTTTACGGCGTTCGTCCTGGTGACCCTGATCTACAGCCTGTGCCTGCGCTAGGCCCTTTCGTCCCCATGCGTTCCGCAAGCCCGCCTTCTATCGCATCGCCTCCGGCGTGCGCCGGTCTGCTCCCGCATCCGCGGCAGCTCCCCCGTATTCCCTGCGGCTGCCGCATATCGTTTGGCAACCGCTCCCGCCCCCGTTTCTCGCTTCCCTCCGATTCCTGCTATAGTCGTTCCGGTTTTTTTCCGCGCTCTCTTCAAGGAGGATCTCTCCCGTCCATGGCCACGCCACGCGCCCCCGAATTCTTCGCGGGCAAGCCCATTCAGGTTGGCATCATCGGTTGCGGTTACGTAGGTCTGCCGCTGGCCCTGCGCTTCGCCGAACAGGGTCATCAGGTCAAGGGTTTCGATACCGACCCGCAAAAGGTCGCCAGGCTCAACGCCGGCGAGTCCTACATCCAGCACATTCCCTCCGCGAAGATCGCCCAATTCCGCCGTTCCGGCGCCTTCGCCGCCTCCACCGATTTCGCCGAGCTGGCCGGCCGCGATGCCATCATCATCTGCGTGCCCACTCCCCTCGACGAGCGCTACGAGCCCGACCTCTCCTACGTCGAGCAGACCGCGCTGGCCATTCAGCCGCATCTCCAGCGCGAACAGCTCATCGTGCTCGAAAGCACCACCTATCCCGGCACCACTGAGGAACTGGTTCTTCCCATCCTCGAAAAATCCGGCTTGCGTTGCCCGGTCCAGCGCGACCGGCATGCCGCCGACCCCTCCACCGATTTCTATCTCGCGTTTTCCCCTGAACGCGAAGACCCCGGAAACAAGAATTTCTCGCTCGCCCAGATTCCCAAGGTCGTCGGCGGCATCAACGCTCCCAGCCGCCGCGCCGCCGCCTCCCTTTATTCCCAGATCGTCGCGCGCGTCGTCGAGGTCAGCTCCACCCAGGCCGCCGAGATGACCAAGCTCCTCGAAAATATCTTCCGCTGCGTCAACATCGCCCTGGTCAACGAGCTCAAGCTCCTCTGCTCCCGCATGAACATCGACGTCTGGGAGGTCATCGAGAGCGCCTCCACCAAGCCCTTCGGCTTCATGCCCTTTTATCCCGGGCCCGGTCTCGGCGGCCACTGCATTCCCGTGGATCCTTACTATCTTTCCTGGAAGGCTCGCGAGTACGACTTCGCCACCCGCTTCATCGAGCTGGCCGGCGAAATCAACACCTCCATGCCCTATCACGTGGTCAACGAAATCGCCACCGCTCTCAACGACCAGCAGAAAAGCCTCAAGGGCTCCCGCATCCTCGTCCTCGGCGTGGCCTACAAGAAGGATGTCGACGATCTCCGCGAATCCCCTTCGCTCAAGATCATGCAGCTCCTGCTCCAGCGTGGCGCACGCCTCGACTACAACGACCCCTATTTCCCCTCCATGCACCGCATGCGCCACTACGACTATTCGAAGATGCACTCCGTCGAGCTCACCCCCCAGGCCATCGCCTCCTACGACGCCGTGGTCATCGCCACCGATCACTCCGCCTACGATTACCAGCAGATTGTGGATTCCGCCCGCCTCGTCATCGACACGCGCAACGCCACCAAGAAAATCACCCGCCATCACGACAAAGTCGTGCGCTGCTGATTCCTCCTCCGCGTCCCGCCCCGTTTTTCTGGATTTGTGTTTCCAGTGCGGCGCCGTTCAGCGTCCCGCGCGCCCCGCGCAGCGCCCCGCCTGCGATTCCAGCCTCTGCCGGCATAGCGCGCAGAACCTCGCGCCTTTCAGGTCTATCCATTCCACCGCGTGCGAAGGCGCCATCACGCACTCGTAATTCTCGCAGTGCGCCAGTCCGAACGTGTGCCCCAGTTCGTGCACCGCTTCTTTCAGCAGCCGCTGGCTTTCCACTCGCGCGTCGGCCGGCAGCCCGTAGAATTCCTGCCGCAGCCGGCACGTCGATACCACCGCAAACGGCCCCTCCGTCTGCGCTTCCCCGAACACAAACGTCAGTACCGGCACGTACAGGTCGGAGCCCGTCACCGCCAGCAGCCTCCAGGTGTCCGGGATCTGCCGCCCGCCCAGCCCCGCCAGGATTTCCGTCGACGAATACTGCTGCCGGCTCACGTTGAACGCCCGCGCCGGCGTCGGCTCTCCTCCCAGCAGTTCGCAGCCGCCGCCGAACTCCTCCGCCAGGCCGCTGCACAGCTCGGCCAGCATTTCGTTCGGCAGGTTGCCCAGCGGCAATACCTGGATCCGGTTCACGCGACTTCGGCCGTTACTTTTTTCCAGCCGTACTTTTTCAACTTGTTGTGCAGCGTCACCCGGTCGATATCCAGCACTGCCGCCGCCTGTGTCTGGTTCCCCTTGCATTCTTCCAGCACCGCCAGGATATGAGTTCGCTCCGCGTCTTCCAGCGTCCGCGGCGTTTCCGCGTGCGTGGCCAGCTTCAGCGAAAAGTCCTGCTCGTGCAATTCCGGTTCCTGCGCCACCACCATCGCCCGCTCCACCGCGTTTTCCAGCTCCCGCACGTTTCCCGGCCAGGAGTAGCTGGTCAGCAGCTCCATGGCCTCCGGCGACACCCGCGTGATTCGTTTGTTCATCGACGCGGCAAACCGCCGCACGAACACGTCCACCAGCAGCGGGATGTCGCTCTTTCGTTCCCGCAGCGCCGGCAGCCGGATCTGGAATACGTTCAGCCGGTAGTACAGGTCCGCACGGAATTTACCCTCCGCCACCAGCGTCTCCAGGTCTTTGTTCGTCGCCGCGATGCACCGGAAATCCACGTGAATCGGCTGCGTGCTCCCCACCCGCGTGATTTCCCGTTCCTGCAGCACCCGCAGCAGGTCCGTCTGCGTCTTCAGGCTGATGTCCCCGATCTCGTCCAGAAACACCGTGCCGCCTTCCGCCATCTCGAAGCTGCCCTTCTTCCGGTACTGCGCCCCCGTAAACGCCCCCTTCTCGTGCCCGAACAGTTCGCTTTCCAGCAGCGTCTCCGTTAGCGCCCCGCAGTGGATCACCACCAGCGGGTTGAACCGCCGGTTGCTTGCCTGGTGGATCGCACGCGCGCACAGCTCCTTCCCCGTCCCGCTTTCGCCCGTCACCAGCACCGTCGTCTCCGTCGGCCCTACCGTCTGGATCGCTTCCAGCACCCGCATCATTTCCGGGCTCTGCCCGGCCAGTTCCTTCGTTCCTCCTGTTGCCGCCAGCGTCTCGCGCAACTGCGTGTTTTCTTTTTCCGCCTGCTTGTGCGCCAGCGCGTTCCGCACCGTGTGCGACATCTCCTCCGGATCGAACGGCTTCGACACGTAGTCGTACGCCCCGTTCTTCAGCGCCGCCACCGCCGTTTCCACCGATGCGTATCCGGTCATCATGATCACCAGCATCTCCGGGTCCACTTCGTGCATCCGCCGCTGCAGCTCCACTCCGTCCGTCCCCGGCATTTTGATGTCCACCAGCGCCAGGTCGTAGTGCCGCTGCGCCATTTTCTGCAGCGCCTCCTGCGCGCTCTCCGCCACCGTCGTTTCGTGGCCTTCTTCGCGGAACCACTTCGACAGCGAGTCCCGCACGATCAGTTCGTCGTCCACGATCAGCAGATTCGCTTTGTGTGCCACGGCCGCGCTTCTCCCTCACGCCGCCTGTTCCGGGCGCGCGTCCACCGCTGCGCGCCCGCGAATAGGAAGCGTCACCGTCAGTGTCGTTCCGTTGCCCGGCGTCGATTTCGCCTCGATCGTTCCCTCGTGCCGCTCGATGATGCTCCGGCTGATGGCCAGCCCCAGTCCCAGCCCGCGCCCGCGCTCCTTGGTCGTGAAGAATGGCTCGAACAGGTTGGCCATCACCTCCGGCGGCATCCCCATGCCGTCGTCCTTCACTTCTATCTGCACCTGGGCCTCGCCCTTTCTCCGCGTCCCCAGCGTCAGGTTGCCTCCGTTGGGCATCGCGTCGATCGCGTTCACCACCAGCGCCAGCACCACCTGCTCGATCTGTCCCGCGTCGCACCACACCCGCGGCAGGTCCGCCGCCAGATCTCTCACCAGCCCGATGTTCGCCAGTTCCAGTTTGTGCTGCACCAGCATCACGCAGCGCAGCATCACGTCGTTCAGGTCCGTTTCTCCGTAGTTCAGCGATGTCTTCCGCGCGAACGTCATCAGGTTCTTCACGATCTCCCCGCACCGCCGGCTCTCCGATTCCATGAGGTCCAGCGTCCCGTAGAGTTCTGCGTCCTTTCCCGCGAACCGCTTCTTCAGCAGCTTCGAATAGGTCAGGATTCCCGCCAGCGGATTGTTGATTTCGTGCGCCACCACCGCCGCAAGTTTTCCGATGGACGCCATCCGCTCCACACGCAGCATTTCCTCCTGCGCGCTGCTTAGCTCCCGCGTCTTCTGCTCCACGCGCGCTTCCAGCGTCTTCGTCCACGCCTGGATTTCCTCCCGCGCTTCCCGCAGTTGGTGGCTCATCGTGTTGAACGCGTGCGCCACGTCCGCCAGCTCTCCCGCCTGCCCCACTTCCACCTGGTAGCCCAGCTCGCCCAACCCCAGCCGCTCCGTTCCCGCCTTCAGCGCCGCCAGCGGGTCGTGCACCATGCGCCACACGAACACCGCGCTCAGCGACGCGATGGCCAGCACCGCCACCAGCGTCGAGAGCAGTACCTGCCTGCTGCTTTCCGCCAGGCTTTCGTCCGCTGCCTTTAGCGTGATCTGCGTGTCCAGCACTCCCAGCACTTTCTGGTCCGCCGGGTGCGCGTGGCATTGCGCCGAGGAGCACTGCGCCGAATTCTCAATCGGGTTGGCCACGTCCAGCACGCGCTCCCCGCTCGCCAGCCGGAACGTCCGGAACCGCCCGTCCACCGGCCCCGCCGTGTTTTCCGGATGGCCTGCGGGCTGGTTCACCTCGCGCGGGTCGGAGCTGAAGCTGATCCGCCCCTCCGCGTTCAGGATGCGTACGCGCACGATCCCCCGCGCGTTGGCCATGTCGGAGATCATCTGGTGCAGGCTGTCGCGCTCGTTGTGCAGCATGGAATACGTCGCGTTCCGTTTGATCACCTCGCTCATCCGCTCCGCGCTCGCCAGCGTCATCTGCTCCAGGTGCTGCCGCTGCATCCGGATGTGCAGATAGCCCAGCAGCCCGAACACACCCGTCATGGACACCACCAGCAGGATCAGCAGCCGCGTACTCACGCTGCTCCACACCCGCTTCCATCCCGCCGTCTGTGCGCTAGGATCGTGCATGCGACAATTCCGCTGCCTCCGCGGTCCGCCGCTCCGCGCTCCCCGCTGCGTGTTCCTCCGCCGCGAAGATGGGAAGGTACTTCACCGCCAGCGCGAAAATCGCAAATCCCGCCCCGATGATGCTTCCCGTCACCGCCAGCTCCGTCCACTTCGGGAAGTAGTGCACCCCCGCCGACGCTTCCATTCCCGTGATCGCCACGTTCATCCGGTTGGTCACGAACCCCAGCACCACCAGCACTGAGGAGAGATACAGCCCGCCCGAACTCTCCCGCACCTTCGGAATCATCAGCAGCACAATGGGCAGCGCCAGCCCCATCACCATCTCCAGCAGGAAGAGCCACGTCTCGTATCCTCCCTGCCTCACCAGCTTCAGCGCCCCGCGGTCCGCCAGATCCTGCATCCGCAGCACCGCGTAGACGATCAGTCCCACCAGCAGCGTGCGCCCCAGGCTGATCAGCAGCGGCATCTCCAGTTGCTTCCCAAAATGCCGCGCGCTCATGCTCGACTCGAAAATCGTCATGGCCAGCCCCACGCAGATCGCCGAAGTGAAAAACAGCAGCGGCAGCAGCGGCGTGTACCAGTAGGGATACAGTTTGCCCGGCACGATCAGGTACAGGCTGCCCAGCGACGACTGGTGCAGCGTGGACAGAAGCACACCGGCGATCACCAGCGGTATCGTGATCGTCCGCTGGATCCGCAGCAGCCTCTCCAGGTGCAGCCGCTCAAAGATCACTTGCGAAAACTCCAGCGCCAGCACCGTCGTGTACAGCGTCACGCACCAGGCCACTTCGAACATCACCGACCGCGGGTTCCACATCACCAGCGGGTGCCAGATCCGGTAGCCCCGCCCCAGGTCGTACAGCAGCGCCACCACCACCAGCGCATACCCCAGAAACGCCGTCAGCACCGTCGGCCTCACGATGGGTTTGAATTTCTTCAGGTTGAAGATGTACACCGTCGCCGTCAGCGTGAACCCGCCCGCCGCCAGCATTACTCCGCACATCACGTCGAACCCGATCCACAGCCCCCACGGGAACGCGTCACTCAGATTTGTCGACGCGCCAAGCCCCCGCGTGAACCGCAGCACCGTGGCGTACGCGCCCGCCAGGAGCACCGCGCCCAGCACCGATTTCCAGAACGTCAGTTTGAATCTCGCCATCGCCGCTCTCCTCAATCTCCCGATTTCGCTTCCGTCGCGGCCACCGCTTCCCTCCGGTGCGTGATCCACCAGATTCCGCCCAGCAGCGCCGCCCCGAACGTCACGACCTGCGGCAATTCCGAAAGCACGTGCCACGTCAGCATGGGCAGCGGCTGGCCTCCCACATTGGCCGCATATCCGAATTCCTCGAACGGCACGCTCGAAAGCAGCAGCACCGACGTTCCACCCACTTCATGCACGCCGTAGATGTGGTGCACGTACTGCTCCGGATTTTTCGCGATCCGCTCCTGCGCCTCCGCGATCAGCGCGTCGCGGTCGCCGAACTTCGTCGCGCCCGTCGGACACGCCGCCGCGCACGCCGTCGGCTCGCCTTTCGCCACCCGTTCCGCGCACATGTCGCACTTCCGCACCAGCGGCAGCGCCTTGTCCCATTCGTACTTCGGCACCGAGAACGGGCACGCCAGCATGCAGTACCGGCAGCCGATGCACCGTCCGGCGTCGTAGGTCACCGGCCCTTCCACCGTCTTCCGCAGCGCCCCCACCGGACACACCGAGGCGCACGTCGGGTCCAGGCAGTTCATGCACAGCCGGCGCATGTACTTGTCGCCCTTGGCCAGCACCGCCGTCAGTTTGTGCTCCGATTGCTTCTCTTCTGCGGCAATCGCTTCGGTGTAGGGCAGGCCGTGCTGCTCCGCGCACGCCCGCTCGCACATCTTGCAGTCAATGCACTGCGTGGCGTCGTACAGAATTGCTTTGCTCATAGAAACCCCCGGCGCTTCTCTCTGTCCCGCGGGCCGCCCGCCGCCCCGATGCATTCCGCATCCCGGGCCGCGCTTCGTCGCTCTCGTTCCTCGTATTGGGCGGATTCCCGCGGCAGGTGCTGGCATTCCATGCTGAACAACTCAGCGGCTGGCGTCCGTTGGGAAGGGCGTCTGCTCTAAACCCGAGGAAAAACTCAACAGCCACAAGCTGCCTCGCGTCGCCAGCAGACTACCGCGATCCTTCTCTCCTGCGTGGTGACCCCTGTCACTCCTCCACGTGACCCGCACAGCCCGTTTCCCCGGCCGGCAAAAAGCCCCGGCCGGCTCGCGTTTCCGCGCTCCGGCCGGGGCTCGTTCCCGCATGTCACGCGGGTCAGGAGAGGAAGAATTCCTTCGTCACTTCTCCCCACTTCTGGTCCGGCAGCTCGGCGGTCAGGTCGTGTACGGCAAGTCCTCCATCCTGCGCCACGGCTCCGGCCAGCGCCGGCATCTTTCCGAACAGCCGCGCAGCCGCTTCCGCCATCCAGGTCCGCGCCATCGTTCCGCCCAGCAGATTCCGGAAGCTCGTCTTTGCATCCGGCGAATATACGGAGAGCAGCCAGCCCTGCCCGTAAGGATCGCGGCCCGGAAGCGTGGCATCGCCGAGCACCGCGTCGTTCACCTGCGTGACCTCGCCTTCCACCGGCGACACCAGCTCGGCCTTGGTCCCATCGCGGAACACGGCCGCAAGCTTCTGCCCTTGGCGAACCCATTGCCCTCGCTTCGGCAACTCGATGTGGTCGATCTTCCCCAGCAACCGCGTGGCGAAATCGTCCAGGCCAACGCGCACCACATTCGGGGTTTCCTCAACGGCCCAGGTGTGTCCCGGGTGATAGCGGCAATTCTCCGGCAGCTCGAATCCGGAGACGTAGCGCGGAATCATGCGCGGGGCGGCCGCGGGCGCGGGAGCAACCTCCGCCTGCGCTTTTACAACCGCGGGCGCGCGCTTCGCTTCCCGCAAATAGTCGATGGTCAGGAACACCGCGAAAGTCACCAGCACCAGAATGACGGTCATAAGGCACCTCCTGAGGTTCTGTCTCTTTCTCTCTCTGCTTCCTGTTCCTCGTTCTCCACTGAGACAAGGAGCAATCGGCGGGCCAGTGCGCTCGCGTTGGTGCGTCGAGAGGTAAGTCGTGGATTTACAGCGTGAGGCGGTTCGAGCTGAGGTTTCCTGCGAAGGGAACGTCATCGCGCGGCGATGAAGAATGCATCAGGGCGCGCGCGCCCCGCGATGCGCGGAATGCGTTATCGCCAGTAAATTCAAGCGATTTGCGGGGTGCTGCGTTTTGCAGCAGGGCGTGCTGAAGAACTCATCGCACTTGGCGGCGGAACTGGCCGGCCCGGCACGCGCTTCACCCCGTGACGCATCCCGCACAGCGCTGAACGGATTGGCTCAGCCTGCCGATAGGAGTACGAGATGATGCCCCGGGGAGCCAGTGAAGGCTCGGTTGCGTCCATGAGCGAACCCGCACGTCCGCCGTCCGGAGCCGAACGCCGCCGCAGCGAGCGCGTCTTCCTGCAGATCGACATTTTCGTTCAAGGCGTCACCACCGACGGGCGCGCCTTCCGCGACAAGACCAAGACGCTGGCCGTGAACGCCCATGGCGCGCTGATTCATCTGGCCGAAGATGTGCATCCCGAAGACGTCCTCACGCTGACCAACGCCTTCACCACCGAGCAGCAGCAGTGCCGGGTGGTGTACGCCAAGCCGATGAGCGGCAACGTTCGCGCGGTGGGCGTGGAGTTCCTGAAGCCATCGCCGAAGTTCTGGGGCATCGATTTTCCGCCGGCGGACTGGAAGCCGTTCGAAGAGTAGCTCTCGCGCAGGGGTACCCCCCCGGTACATGACATAAACATTCATTCTAAAGGACTTACGGAAGTGGGCGTTGTGCGCGCACTGATTCCAAAGGGCTTCTCGATGCCCCTCCGGGGCGACATTGCGTAAACATGCATTCCAAAGGAGTTACGGGGAGATTGGGGAGGGAGTGCCCGGATTGGAGTGGCGCGGTCCATGACTGATAACCCCATTCTCATATAGCACAGGGAGTAACGAAAGGCAAGGGAAAAGTGCAGGTTCGCGCGCTTTGCGTCGCATTGCTATGTCGGGCGGTAGCGCCCCCCGCCCAAGAATTCAAGCCTTCCCATATCTCTCAAAACCTGCAACTGCTGGCGGATTTTGTCTCTCACATGCCGCTTGTCCGGGTGCAGCCCTGCAAGCTGCTCCTCGTGGGCGTAGACATCCGCAAGTTCGAACTCTTCTTTCTTCAAGGACTGGACCACGTTGAGCACGTCGAGCGTCCATC
>Ga0335081_10014699_pt1 | contig 12660 bp, 18 predicted proteins | sample Lox_Sample_35_FD_206713 | JGI IMG/M metagenome (GOLD analysis project Ga0335081, IMG submission 206713) | Soil microbial communities from Loxahatchee National Wildlife Refuge, Florida, United States - Lox_Sample_3.5 | ecosystem: Environmental > Terrestrial > Soil > Wetlands | place: USA...
AGGAGAAAACGGCGAGATCCGGAGAAGGCGGGATGGAACAGAAGTGGAATTGTGCGGCTTTTAAGGATTCAAACTTAATCGTGGTCGTACGGGATTATTACGATTGCTACACGGCGCGCACACACTCAAGCGGCGACGGGATCGGCCGGATTTCTTGCAGGGTTTGAAACAGGGCCGGTTGGCGCGCGCCGCTACGAAAAAGAGGAAAAAAGAAAAAATCGATGCCAAGACAGAAGGTGTTTGTTTAGTGGGAGCCTCTCTGGGCTGCGTCCGCCAGCACTGCCACCAATCGTTTCTTGGCATCCATCTTCCTGACGAATACTACAATTGCCCAGGGCTGACCAGATTTCGAATGGGAAATTCCGCGGATGCTGCAGAAACCTGTCACAACGGTTGACCAGCCCAGCACCGGACAGGATCGATCACCGTCTGTCGTCACCAGGACGCACGTACTTAAACAGGTCGTTGCACCCGTGATGCATTCTATCTATTATGATTTCTGTTCAGGTACATTCCTCTTGTTTTTTTGCGTTTCTTTTTTTCATGATGAACGTTTGTTGTGCACCAGTCCAAGGCAAGTGTTAGTTTACATTGACTTGTTGATGACGAACACTATCAATCATTCAAATTTCTGACATATCTCTCCATTCGCAGATTTGCTCTTGCCATTGATATTGAGCTGTTGGCTGACATTTCTAGTTTCTATTGATTTGTGAGCAAGCCCAACACCGCCAAACGTGTGGTTTTGTGGTCAATATACTTCTACACGCTCTCTACCAGTTACACTTGTTCGTATAGTTTAATTTACTCGATGTTATTTCAAGCTCTTCATCCTGAGAATAGTATGTACGCGTCGACCGCATCATCGTGGACCAAATTCCTGTCTTCCAGACCTCTGTGACCGCGCCTTTCGCGATCGCCGGCAAGATCAGCGGCCTCCACGGACGCCGCCCACTGTTGTCTGCTATGGACAACAACATTCCCCTCCCATCAACCCCCCTATCCACGCCTCCAAGTAAGAAGCGTAGAATAGACGCGCATGCCGCCTCTCTCCTTCCCTCCTTCGAGGAAGAACCCCATTCTTCCCCACAAAAGCTGGGCGAACTCGGCATTCACGTTCTCTTCTCACCCACGAACCAGACCCCGCGGAGAGACAGAGTTGTCCAAGTTGCTCAACTTCTGACCTACGCCGAACCCGACGCGTTGAAAGTTGAGGGCGAGACCCAAGTCAAGGATGGGAAGGTGGCCGAAATTCAAGTCAAACCCGTCGTGGCGGAATCCGCGTCAGACGATGAACTCGAATACTGGGACCGTCCTCGGGAGAGCATGTATGTCACTGCATTCAACACGGCCGTGGACACCGTCATCGAACGTGAAGGACACCTCTTTTCGTCTGAAGAATTGGAAATCATCAATACCTACCGGAATCTCCCATGTACCTCCCCAACCAAACAGCCTAATTGCAGACGAGAGCATGTTCCTCTACGTCCGACTCTTCTTACGGAAAAAGTCGCAATGGTTTCGCGTGGACAAACTCGGTTACTACGCTGACATCTCCGATATATCCTCCGCCTCAAACCATTTATGTCTCTCTTCCGTCGCCCTCGCGGAACCACACACCGCACTCCTCGACATAGATGAAGCGATCTCGCTCCTCTCACTCGAAGAACTCAAAGACTTTGCCAAAGAAGCCAAATGCTCCGGCACCACAAAGGCCCAAATCTCCGTGTCATTAAGTCACATGGCTCGTACGCAAACCGGACTCAAGCAATGTCCCAATGGCCAATTGACTCTAAACTTCACGCCAAAGGGGTTGATTGAACCTCGCACCCACCACTACGTTCAAAGGATCCTTCAACGAACGGGGCCGCTGATTCGTCTTTTGCCTGCTCCTGTTACGTTATTTCATCGTCTACATACCGTATTCTTTCGCTCGACGAATTACGATGAAAAGTCTTTGGCGACACTCATTCTAGCAAAGATTTCTCGGCGGAACTTCCCTGTATATGTCGTCCAGCGGACGTCAAATGTATTCCATTCAAGGGAGCAACTTCTTGAATATGAGCGGGCGATTGTATACAAGAAGGAAGCAGATGATATTCTTGAGGGAGTGAGTGGCATTCCTACCCAGCAGGGTCTCGAGCGGGTCAAACAGATCTTTGAGGAAGCTTATCCGCGATGGAAGGCAATCTTGAGGGTAGAACGAGGGAAGTCTCGGTCGGTTTGCGGAGACGATGGGCCGAGTATGTATTACCTGCAGCGTTACACTCCTGGTGGATCTGCCTTATTCGTCATCTCATCGTAGGCTGGGTCTATACTCGTCTGGTATTCAAGGGAGCATACGTTCTGTCGCGGTTCCATGATTACGAGAGGGAATGGGAGGTTCTCGTGGAATTACTTGATCAAAAACTCTTTCGCCGAGGTAGGCGTGGAGAATGGTGGGAAAGACGTGCCTTGATTGAGGTGAGTCTTCCCGTATGTTTAATCTAACTAACAGGAACGATATATGTGGCAATTCGACAAGAACATATCTCAACTGCAAGCCAAGAAGAAATGGCTCAAATTGTCCCTTGAGACATGCGAATTGGCTCTCCAGGATCCAGATACACATGTTATTTTCCACCCATGGATTCAGAAGCGTCTACTTCGTCTGGAACGGACACTCGGCATCCCGAAAGCCCAGCAACATACGTTCGCCCACGTCGCGCTGCGTCCGCCTGTTGTCCGTGTGTTCACAGGGGTACGTCTGGATGATCGTGACATCGGCAAGAAAAGTACTTGGCAGAGTACTCGAGATCCTATGAAGAAAATTTCTGTTGAGGAATTATGTCTCGAGCAATACGAGGACCTCGGATGGAAGGGATTTCATTCCGAAAATGGTGTTGTCACGACGATAGTAATTCCCACTTCATGTCTTCGTATCTCATGATAGTTTGCTTTGTTATTCTGGGACATTCTCTTCCTTCCTTTACCGGGGGTTTTTGAAACTCCCTTCCAAACCGCGCCCTTAGATCTCGCCACCGACGCCTTTTTTCCGTCGAGAAGGAGTGGAATCAATAGACGGTTGGTAGAGATTGAGAATGGTCATGGTCCGAATATCCTGAAAATGACTTATGAACGGGAGAATGCTCGAGAGACGTGGTGTGTAGGACTAAACTGGACATATGCCATGGAAGATCTTTTGGAAATCATAGAGGTAGCCGTCTTCCTCTTTCGTATGCTGATTCAGTCAGTGTATTGGGCCCTCGAATTTGAGTCAGATTTGTAAGATATTTTCTGAAGAGTATGGACATCGCACAGGTGGCATGCCGGATTTATGTATGTGGAAATATTCGGATTCGGAGAAAAGATGTTTATTTAGTGAGGTAAAGGGACCGGGGGATAGATTGAGCGAGACGCAGGAGAATTGGATTGATTTCCTTGCGGGATTAGGTGGGACACTTGAGGTCGAGTTATGCCAACTGCGAGAAGTGAAGGAAGATGGAACACCGGTTCCAACGAGGAAGGGGGGTAATCCCGTAAAACAGGCGGCAAAGCCCCGGAAACCAAGTAAACCATGAGATACCGACGGTAGGCATATGTAGCAGCATCGAAGAAAGGGCATCGAAAAAGCAGTTTGGTGGCCCCGCGCTTGTGGCGGCCCACCGCCGCATGGGACGATTTCTCGAGGTCGGAATGTTTCCGTGCGCGACTGCCGGAACGGTTGAAACCTTGACGCATTTTATCGAGCCTTGTGGTCCGGTGGACCGAACGATGGCCGAGCGCGAGAGGCGAGTGCTCTCGATCCAGTCGACGGTTGTTCATGGATATGCCGGCGGGCGCTCCGCAACGTTTCCTCTGCAGCTACTAGGATTCGTAAGCGTGGCCATTTTTGGCGCTTGACTTATTCATCAGGAAGTCGATGCGATTCACACCGTCCAGTTCTCCAACCATACTCGTACCTACAACTGTACTACTGCACCTTACATGTTTAGGATACTCGCAATGGACTGGTTTCAAGACAACGGGAGAGCAGATCTTGGACTTGTTTCACGGATTGGAAATATCTGGAATCGACAACTTTCAATATCTGTTGACGGGTTATCAACCCAGTGCTGCCACCGTCTCAGCAATCGGTGAGATTGGAAAGAAATTAAAAATAAGAGATCCAAGGATCGTGTGGAGTATCTTTCATATGATTCTCAGCTAATCGCAGTCCTTGATCCGGTCATGGGAGACGACGGCGAGTTGTACGTCGCAGCCGAAGTCGTCCCAATCTACAAGTCAATCATCCCCTTCGCCGATATCATCCTTCCAAACCAGTTTGAAGCAGAAGTCCTCTCGGGATGTAAATTAGATTCTGTCAAGAACATTCGGATTGGTTTACGAGCACTTCACCAGCAATATCGCATTCGACATATCGTTATATCGTCTATTCGTCTTGATTCGCATCCCGACGTTATTCTTTGCTGTGGTTCCACCGCCACGGAGCATTTGGAACCACAACCCTTCATGATAGAAGCCCCGGTTATCGATGGACCGTTCGTTGGCACGGGCGATTTATTCGCCGCGCTGCTCCTTGCTCGATTGCATCCAGTCATGGATGAGTTGACAACGACGCGAGACATGTCAGCTCATGGGCTTCCTTTAGCGGAGGCATTGGAATTGGTGATTGCGTCCATGCAGGGGGTATTGAAGACCACAAAGGCCGAAATGGATCGACAGTTGGAGAAAGACGGCGAGGTGTCCTCGCTAACCGAGAAAGAGGAGACTGCACGGATCTCTCGAGCCGCAGAGTTGCGCCTTGTCAATAGTCAGACGGAATTGACCAATCCTGTGGTGGTCTTGAAGGCGACGCAGCTTTAGATAATATACTAGATAAATGGACAAGCGTTCTGGCACACCGACAGGGGCCACAGCGACGTAGATCCGGTGGTTCTGTGGGTGGTACTCACTGTCTCATTATCCTTCCTTGTGCCCCACAGTGTGCCGTGGAAAGCTCCCAGTGCCGAAACAAAACCGAAGGCCGACACCAAATTCATCATCGTCGGTGCTGGCTTTGGCGGACCCACCGCCGCCGTTTGCAAGACCTCGACGTCGTCATCCTCGAAGCCTTCCCAGTCCTCAAACCTCTCGGCGACATCATCTTCTTCGGGCCCAATGAGGGATAACTTTTTATTGATGGAGTGATCGTTATATGTCGTCGCCTCCTCTGTATTACTGTAAAGCAATTCGATCGCCGCCGATGCGACAGGGGCAAAATCATGCAACCACCGAGACGTCCGGGAGTCCCGACTGGCCGTTGCTTAATGAGCATCGTGAGGGATTACACATGATTGTGCTGTATTATACCACGAACGTAACGGGGATCCCGATTTGTTTGGGCTGGAGGGTCACAAGTTACTTTGAGGAGGCGAATGGGGCAGGGGTGGTTCTTGAACGCGGAGAGAAAGTCAGTGGAGACGTCGTGACTGGATGTGATGGCGTCCACTCAGAGGCAAGAGAGTTGGTCCTCTGGCAGTTCGGTAAGCCTCGAAGCAGTCAAGATGGTGTTTTGCGAGTATGGCACACGACCGAGAAGATCCTCGACGATCCGGGCGAATGGCGTCAACGATGACAAAGACATTTCTTGGGGTTCGACTCACAAGGTTCTCAATCTCCTTATCATATGGACGAATCGCTGTCATATCCTGGAAAGATTGAAGAGGGATTAAATAGGTCAAAGGGTGGGATCGGGCGTGCGCAGCTATAATTGAAAAAGCTCCACATTCCGAACTTGTGGATTGGAAGCTCGTTATTGAGCTCCACCAGCGACATGGATTTCAAGAGGAGCACATACGGCACTTCTTAGAGACTCGGCGCATCCATTCCTTCAAATTAGTGCATGTGTCTCTTCTCAGATGGGACCAACTTTTAGGTCCAAGAACATCTCAAGCCATGGAAGATGGCGTTACTCTTGGGATCTACTTTCGACGAGCCAGAAAAGATAATGTCCTGCCTGCTCTGCAGGTGTACGATTGTATTCGGTACGATGGAGATCGGCACGTTCAGACGACGGGAAACTCGACCCGGCATAAAGCGGATTGGGATTGCCATCGAAAAAGACCCGTCTGAGGTGCAACCTGCCCCGTGAGGCGGAGCCTCAAACCTGATTGTCGACAGTATTCCGAGGATAACTTTGGCTGTGTCATGGAGGAGATTAGAAAGATTCTGATGGTCAAGAATTTTGATGATCAAGAAAATTTGAACATGATAACGGAGAGCCTCAAGGAGACCCGGATAGCTATATAGAATACAAGCTGGGCGTATTAAACCTCTTACAATACGGGCTGCTGTGAAATTAAGTTAGTCTTCCAATCAAAGTCTTTCGGACACGGACAATCCCCACGATTATGCAAACCAACGCTATGCAACTGAGTGTACACAAGAAACATATCCATAACCTCCGCTCGTCTTCATCCCGTCGCCATTTCAGATTTCATCGTCGCTCGTATTCTCTTTGGTCCGGTGGGTGTATCTTCGCCACCGGCTGACTCGTCCTCGCTCTGGCCGGCGGATGCGGATTTGCGTTTTGTGGAATTCTTCTTTCGTGAGGTGGCCGACGTCGGAGAGGGAGAGGGTTCTTCCAGTGTCGTACTGTCAGGGATAACTTTCTACAGAGGTCAGATATGGGATGTATAGGCATGGGAGCTTTGAGGTGAGTGAGACTGCTTCGACTGAATATCCGTTGATTCTCAATGTCGGCTTCACTGACCCGTCGCGGCGGTCTTGCTTGAGCGCGAAGATAATTCTCGAATCCCTTGACCACGTTTCCGCTTGCACTTGTTTCTGTGAGATAACTCACTGCGAACGTCAGAAAGGTTTTCAAAATTACGATTGTTTTGGCGTGCCTTCGAACTTGTCGATTTGGTCCTCGACACCTGACAAGGCCTTGTCGGCTGCCTTTTTGGCGTTGAGGGCCTCTTTGAGTTGGGCCTGCAGCTCTTCGTAGTAGGCCTGGTCGACCTTTTCCTCCTTGGGCGGCATTGGCGTCATCCCCGCTCGCAACCCGGACAGGCGGAGGAGGTGTGGTCGGGAGAGCAAGCAAAAGCACGAGCCCGGGCGGACGGCGAGGAGGCGTCGTCACACAGAAAACGGGCAGGCTGTCTGCCAGACGCAATTAGAATCCAAGCCGTCCTGCCCTATCTTCTTGCTAACCCTGCCATGTTGCAGTAAACATCGCACAGCGCGATCGATCATCACGGATTGCGGTGTGCGCGATTCGAATCGATTGCTTGTCGCACAGGGAGGATTGCACGGACGCTGCTGTTCACCGACATGAACACGTCGTCTGCGATGAGCTCGAGACCGCAGAACCAGCATCCGCAGCAATCAACGAGCCGTGCTAGGGGGCACCAGAGCGCCCACAATGCAGCGGCCCACCGTGACCGCGATGCCCCGCCCAAGGGACTGCAGTCGGTGGCTGCAAGCATCGAGGAACTGCGACACTACATCCTCACAACAGGCCTGCAGTCGTCTCCAACCGGCATTGTATATAAACACTATGCATTCCGCTAACTATGGAGAATGACATGCGCCCCTTCGTATGGTCGATATTTCTGAATGTGGGCCCTCACTCCCCAGCGAAATACATCTCCCATCTCTCACACGGACCATCCCCCCTCTCCCACAAAATACGCAACGACACTCCCCGAACACTAGCAACAGATCCCCTCTTCCGCAAGCGGGTGACGGAGGGCATGCTCCGACGGCTCTTAAATGCATTCGACTGGTCAATGTCAAAACGAAACAAGGGAATTCGTTATGTCCAGGGAATGAACGTCCTTGCTGCTCCCTTCCTGTATGTCTGCGGAAGCGAGGCCGAGTGCATGGCTTTTGGATTATTTGAAAAATTCATCACCATCGAGTGTCCAGTTTACGTGCGACCGACCCTCGAAGGCGTCCATCGTGGTTTAAAGGTATGCATTTCTGATATGGCATCTCATTATGTCAGTTACTTGACATCTGCCTTCACAGGATCGAACCAAAGCTGTATAATTACCTTCGCGCAAAGAAACTTCAGGCGGAGTTATACGCGTTTCCATGTACGGTCTAATCCACATCATGTCTGATCATCAGCTGTCCTCACCTTTTCCGCTTGTACACCTCCTCTCTCAGAGGTCCTATTTTTATGGGATTTCCTCTTAGCATACGGCGTACACATGAACATTCTTGCAATAATATCTCAGCTCATCATCTTGCGAGATGATATCCTTCAACACCCTTCGTACCACTCTTACATATTCATTGTTGACCATGCAGCCCTATGAAACTTCTACGCAAGCTCCCGCCGTTGAATTCACGCAAAGTCATTGCCTTGTCCGTATCGTTTCTGCGCAAAATTCCTCACGATGTATATACCCTCCTCGCGAGTCACGCATGGGACGATGCGGTCGGTTGTCGCGTTGATCAGCTACATTCCAACCTCGAGTAGATATATTTTGTTGATGTACATCTTCCTCTCGAGTGTCAATATTAAATCATTTCATCCATTCTCGACACGCCGTCCTTTGAAATAGATTGTAAGGTTCCCACTGCCACCCCTGGAGGCGGCCACACCTACCGTCGGTGTGTTGACCGATTTGTATCTGAAACTTTTTCCGCAACCTTGGGAACCCCGCGTAATAATATTTACTGGCCAAAATCTTCTTTTGGGGGAGACGATCGTCAGGTAATTTATCACGCCCATTGTTCCTGAAAGTCTATTTCGGGGGGAGACAATTCGTGTCGATGTTGGATGTACCAGCGTTGCTTTGTTGCCTGTGCGAAGGAAAACTTAATAGCCCGTGTTAGCACGGCAGCGGACTTGGAGGTAGTCGAATTGAGCGGTCGGTGCACGCTCAACAGCATCGGATTGGACAACGACCGCTCGGGCCGCTCCCCCCTATTTCGATTGCTCATCAGGGGTACACCGTTGTCGCCTAACGCCCGGAGACCCGGGGAACTGTGTCAGCCGCACGACCGACCGGAATAAAGTTCAATTAAACTCGTAAAGAGCGCCGATGGAGTTACGAAAGGGGTTGATCGGTGTCTCCTGTGCTAAATCGTGTGGATGGCGGCCCCTGACTCCGGCAACGTCGGCAAGTCTTACAGGAATCCGGACTTTACCACATGCCTCGCGACATTTCCTTTCGTCATCGAGAGTTGCGCGGTCCAAGGGAACAGTGTGTTTGATCGGCTTCACTGCTCCAGATCGGACTACCATATTATTCTGTCATTAAAGGCTCATTGGTTCCTCCTGACCGAGTTTGCTTGGGGCTAAGGTCCGGTCTCCGCAACTCTTCATTTCCCAACGTCCCCTTTCTCGCTATTCTACTCACCGCTTCCGATTTGAGGAGCTGTGGCTTGTCGACGACCCCTGTCTGATCTTGAGTTCGGTTCACTGACTTGGCGAAATCACGACGGTTCAGTTCATTTGGGTCATCTAGACAAGTCGATAATGCCTTCGTGCCCTCCGCCATTCCTTGACGATGCCCCATACCCCAGCCATCAGGGGAATATTTACGGTCGACTGTGTTCCAACGTCTTACCGCTTGCGTCTCCAAACACAACTTGCTGCCTTCCCTGTCCCGTCCAGAATTACGTCCTCCGTCATTCGAGTCTAAATGCTCTTCACGTTAATGACATGGTCAATGTTATTGGATTCGTGATTGGAATATTTATTCTTCTCGTATGTCTCACCTCTGCCGAAGTTAATATTCATTCAACTAGTGCTTTGCTGTGTTGCCCCAAAACGTTACCAGTCGAAGCTTGCTGGCGATCTCTGTCGTCCTCTCGCAGGTCGCTCTCAATGTACCTGAACCTCATAATTCTTCAACTTAATCAAGTTCTGTCTGATACTTCCCTTGTTCGCATTACCAGAGATACAATGTGCCAATGATATCACTCCTGCGAACAAAACCTCAAATCCTCTATGCGGCGTTCAGGGATCTCTACATGTTTTTGCAGGCCACAGCCTTGCTTTCCTAGGTTCCCTCCTCTCCGACCGATTCTTACTGGCCAGTTATGTGTAGAACTATACACCTTCACATCCAAATCTGTTGGAGTCATTTACACGTCAACCGAGTAGTCGGGATTATCCTCAACGTTATCGGCTGGACAGTTCCGGCGATAATGTTGGGGCTTGTTTTTGTGGTCGCCGACATTGCCTACACAATCTCAGACCATTGTTCAATACGTGTCGACTGGATCGCTAGGCTCCTCATCATCCCTCTTATCGTCGAGATCAGTCTTGCCCTCTTCGTGCAGATATTGACGTTTGGCTACTGCGTCAACGTCTATCTAAAATCCCTTTCAGAACCCCCGCCCCCAACGAGTGACATTTTCGAGGGAGGACCGGTTTCAATAAACTCCTTTCATTCCACGCGGTACCCATATCGAAAAGCATTTGCGAGGGTCCGTAAGGTATGTCGTCTCTTTTGGCCTGTCTGATTTACGAGGTGCTGATGTTACAATGGCGGGCCTGGGCGCAATGCCTCTCGCTGATTTTCATCGGGACGCTGTTTTCAACTGCTTACTATTTCCTTTCGAAAAAATATATGTCGCTTCAGGAAGGGTTGATCCCTGGGAATACACCAGACCCAAGGGTAATTAGCTGGGTCGAATGCCTCGTAAAAGCTCAATTTAAATGTAAAACGCTGACTTAAGCTTCTACACAGCGGCAACGCATCTCCATGCCTCGATCTCGCGGCTGAATTTATTGCTAATCAGGAACTTCTACTTGTTGCAGAGTTCAGTATTTCGGTATCTTCACGTTAAGCTTCTTATTCTTACCATAGACTGTTTGGATTTGGGTGACACTCTTCTTCTTTCGAATACGCTTCTTCCCCGCGTGGAGAAAGGTTATTCGAAAGGTTTTGGGAATGAGAGAAAACCCCAATGATCGCCCGAAAGAAGACAGTTTTCGAAAATCGTCATTAACACCACCCGACAACGGAGGCCTCGTTATCCACCTGCACACCCCGAGCAAAGAATTTCTGGAAAATCAATCTCAAGGGAACACACCTCAACTTCCGCCAATAGGCTTCCGTAGCCCATCGGATTCGTCATCAATAGCCGCGCACGAGATCGATGATGAGCAGCTCCCACAACAGGAATCTGGCGTCAAACGATCCCTTTCAAATCCTTTCAAAAGAGCGAAGATGAAGCAGCCTTCTGTGGAGGATATCCTTGCCATGAAGCGACGGAATGAATTCGAGGATGAAGGATTGGGATATCCGGGGGTGCAACCAGTGATACTTTCAGGCAACTCACGAATTGTTTATGACGTATGATTTAAATGTTCTGCCTCTCTGGGCCTGGCGAACAGGGCTTTCTTTTGAGATGGCATTTCCGGTGGTCTTGTAAATATCAAAAATCGTTCTTATTGATCATCCAAGTTCTGCTATGAGTAAGATGTAGGAATGGTGAAAAACGCAACGAAGCATTGGTTCAAGTTGACGTCATTGGGACCGAAGAATTTATGGTCGCATTCACTGCGACAGTTTCCGACCCCACCATAAATATCTCCACAAGCTACGGCAACGTGGATGAACCATAACCATTCACTCAATCGACAATACAATACTACTCATATTTGTGCTGTGTCTCATTTTATGTAAAATGGAGGACCGGATGTACAGACTTGATTGAAAATTTCTAATGTCTTTTTAGCTGGCTCTAGCTTCGGACGTCTAAAACTTTCACTTCCGGAGCCGAAGAATGGGTTGAAGAGACATCCATGTTCGTCAAATCAATCACTGAGATTGAGTCTACGATTTGCTCTGATTTGACCTTCTTCAGCCAGTGTCCTCAACAAGAAAGTTCTTGTATCTCTGGTCTTCCTGTAGTCCAGCTCCCACGCGGACGACTTGGAAACTTTCGTCAGAAAGAATTGTGTGAAAGAAGCCCCCGTTAATAGTAGAATAATGTTGGACCAACGGGGTCATCAGATGGTAACATTATTCCCACCGAGTGTCGATGTCTCACCATAGTTTGCCCAAGCCGAGCAGAACACGGGAAACATGACTGACTGGTTTGATGTGCCGTCGATATAGAATGGGCCCGCCTCCACTTCAAACGCGGGCTTGACAAGGGCATCCGCCGCCATGTTGCGCTCAATGCCCCCTCCAATGCAACCCTTGACGAACTCACAATCCTTGGCCAGCATGCCTATGATGTCAACCAGCAACTCGCTAAGGAAAACACTCGCTCACAAACGCGCTCCGTCAACCCAGCATTTGGGCCCTCAGCAACCGCTTCATTATTCTGCCCTGATACATCCCATGGAACTGTGGCGGCATCTCCCGTTGTCATGGAATCTGCAATGTTACATTGGTTAAAACTAAAATATATTGGTTGAAACTAAGATACATTGTCTGAGACTGAGATATATTGTCTGAGACTTACAGACTATTATTGCATCTGCAATTCCATAGCATATATAGCCTCTCTTTTTGCACCTTATTTTCCTCAGCAATCAACTTCTTCCCTCGTTCATGTCTTCTTGACTTACTTACTGCATCAGGACCCTCAAATATGTACTATTTCAGTGCTAGCTACAGGCTTTCTAGTTTTGGCGCTATTTCGTTTACTATTTCAATGTCAATTCCTTTAAATATAATGGAAAAATTCTGAATTTGAGGTATTTGATTAATATTAATA
>Ga0335081_10014701_pt1 | contig 12659 bp, 8 predicted proteins | sample Lox_Sample_35_FD_206713 | JGI IMG/M metagenome (GOLD analysis project Ga0335081, IMG submission 206713) | Soil microbial communities from Loxahatchee National Wildlife Refuge, Florida, United States - Lox_Sample_3.5 | ecosystem: Environmental > Terrestrial > Soil > Wetlands | place: USA: Florida...
CCACGGGTCGCTCTACTATTTCGGAAGCAACAACGGGCTCGACGCTCTGCCTCTCCTGGCCCAACCCGGCGCCTACGTACTGAGACATAACCAGTTCGGAGCCACCTTAGGGGGCGCAGCGAAGAAAGATCGCACCTTTTTCTTTCTCAGCTACGAAGGCCAACGCCATGACGAGTCCAACAACTTCGCCCAGTTTCTCACGCCCGACACAGTGGCGGCCGTGAACCGTGTACTGAGCCAGTTCCCGGGCTTGACGCCGGAGACCCTGAACCAGGTCCGGACCGCCAACGACGATCAGGGCCTGGCGAAGCTCGATCAGGTTCTGAGTGACCGTCATCGCCTCTCGGTGCGCTATACCTACACGGCTGCCGACACCCTAAGGTTCCCGGGCGGCGGCGGGCGTGACTCCGTGATGTCGTCGGCGGCGCGCAACGCGACGGTGGGCGACCAGGCGCTGCTGGCGGACGATACGGCGGTCATTTCACCCCGCGTGGTGAATGAAGCCTGGGTGCAGTGGGCCCGCCGGCGCCTCGACTATGCGCCCCTCACCCAAGAGCCCGCCCTCGAAGTGTCCAACCTGTTGCTGATCGGCAAGACCTACAGCGACTTCGACTCCTATCGCGAGGACCGGCTGCAACTCTCCGACAGCCTTCTCGACCAGGCGGGGAGCCACACCCTCAAGGTGGGTGTCAATTTCAACCGGCTGATCGACGACAGCAAGTGGGACCTGTTCTTTCCGGCGCGGATCATTTTCTCGAGCGTCAGCGCCCTGCTTCAATTCAGCCCGGCCTCGAAGAGCCCGGTTGACGGGGCGACGGTCTTCTGGTGGCCCATTCTGGCCGGCGCCAATTCCCAGCCGGCCTACGCCACGTCGTGGAGCTCGGACGTTCCCTCTGCCTGGCAAGACGCCACTCTCTTTCACTTTCCCTACAATGCCTACGGTTTTTTCGCCCAAGATCAGTGGCGAGCGCGTCCGCAGTTTTCAGTTACCTACGGGTTGCGCTGGGACTTTGAAACCTATCCCCGGCCCTTCGTGACCCGGAATGATCTCAACAATCTCCAGCCGCGGATCGGTGTGTCATATTCACCCCGACTGACGACAGTGGTGCGCGCCGGGTTCGGAGTCTTCACGGACCGGGTGGCGGGCAGCGTGGGTCAGGTGTTCGACGTGGCTCAGGACATCAGCCGGGGCAACCAGCCCGGAGCGGCTGCGCTGTTTCCGGGGGTCGCCCCCGTGGCGGGCCTGTTCGATCAGGCCACGGTGACTCCGGCGCAGGGCGCAGGAGCGCCCACAGCAGCCGCCCTCGGCCTGCTCGAAACGGGCGCTGTGCCTCAGCCCTCCTGCCTCACCCAGGCGCCGCCGGCCTGCGTGGCAAACCTCTCCGTGAATAAGGACGGCGCGCAGCGCAACCCCTTCAGCTATCAGGCCAGCCTGCAAGTGTCGCGGCAGGTGGGGAAAGACCTCGTTCTGAGCCTGGGCTATCTTTACGTGCGAGCGCCCAACCTGCTGGCGGTGTCGCCCAATCTCAACGCGCCGCTTTCGGGGTCGACCGAACCTGACGGCACGCCCATCGACTCCCTTAGCCTGCGCTATCCGGCGCTCGGCGACTTTTTCGTCAGTTATAACGCGGGTTTTTCGGACTACCACGGCGGCACGGCGGAAGCGGAGAAGCGATTTGGCAGTCATTTCGGTGTGCATGCAAGCTACACGTACTCCAAGACGATCTCCAACGTGGACTCGATCAGTAACCTGGGCGATTTCCCACAGACCAGCCTGGCGCTCGAAAAGGCGCTTTCGCGCCAGGACATGCGTCACCGTTTCGTGCTCGCCTTCATGAGCACGGCGCCCGCCGGCGTGCGCGCTTTGCGCGGACTCAAGTTCGACGCGCTGATTACGGCGCAGAGTGGTACGCCCTACACCATTTACACCGGCAAAGACTTGAATAACGACGGGAACCCGCTTAGCGACCGTCCCGGCGTCCCGGCTGGGTCCCCGGGCTGCCCCGGCGGTTGTCCGCTCGGCAGAGACAGTTACACCGGCCCGGGCCTCGGCGACGTTGACTTGAGGTTGGGTCGCGATTTCAGGCTGAAGGAAAGAGTGAGCCTGGAATTGACCCTCGACGCTTTTAACGCCTTCAACCGCGTCAACCTCAAGGACCTCAATACAACCTGCGGCAGCGGCAACGTCCTGGCGTGCCCGAACGCCGCACCGCAGTCCCAGGCCGGGTTCACTCTGCCCACGCTGCTGTTCAGTCCGAGGGATGTCTTCAACGCCCGGGAGATCCAGTACGCCGCCAAGCTAAGATTTTAAGAGCGCATGAAGGCGGTTGGAACGATGCGCCCCGCGCGAGGGCGCCTCGTCGTGAAGGAGTATCTGATGCCGTCAACTCCCAGCTCGACCAAGTATCCTCTGACGACACAGCTCGCCTTCCGCTGGCTGGACAGGCAGGCGAGACTCTACGAAACGTTCACGCGGCAAGCATTGCAGGAAGCCGGCCTTGAGCCCGGAATGCGGGTGTTGGACGTGGGCACCGGAACCGGCGCCGTAGCCGCCCTCGCTGCTGAAATGGTGGGGCCGGAGGGTACGGTGCTGGCCGTTGACCGGATGCCGGAGGTGCTGGAGGTCGCGAGGCAGCGCCGGCAGCCCAACGTATCCTTCGTGGAGGGCGATCCGGCCGAGATGCATTTCGCAGAGCCCTTCGACTGCATTGTGGGGCGATTCGTGCTGGTCTACTACCCCGATCCGGTCATCGCCCTGCGCAAGCTCGCAAGCAACCTGCGGCCGGGCGGCGTTTTGATGTTTCAAGAACCCGACTGCACGGGAGTCCGCGCTCTTCACGACCGGCCGATCTTCACGCGGAACGACCGCTGGATTGTCGAGACCATTCAAGCCGCGGGCGGGGATACGTCGATCGGGCTCCGGCTGTACGAATACTTCGTGGCCGCCGGATTGCCGGCGCCTACCCTCCGCCTCGATGCGAGAATCGGCGGAGGGCCGGACTTCGAGGGTTATGCCGTAGCGGCGGGTTTCACCGCCGCGTTGCTGGACTCCATGGGCGAACGAGGACAGGCGCTGGCCCGCGAAATGGAACTCGAAACACTGGAACAGCGCATGCGCGAGGAAGCCATGGAGAGCGGTGGCGTGGTGGTGTTTCCATCTCTTATCGCGGCGTGGTGCCGAAGGCCGGGGTGAGAGCGTTCGGCGGCAGGGGTGCGTGAATCCTTAGGCCTTGGAAACGCGTGGCGGCGGAGGGAATGCAAGGGGGAACAGGTGCCAGGTGCCGGGTCTCAGGGGTTAGGGTTCAGGGGTCAGGAGTTAGGGACTAGGTTAATGGCGGGAATGACGGGCGCGGCACAGCTTTCGTCGGCGACGAAATTCATGGGTTGGATTGCGCCGCAGCGGGGACCTCCGATAGCAAGACGATTTCTTCATGCGCCACGCTTGCCGCTCCGTAAGCCATGGCTCCCCGGATGTCGTCCAGGGTCAGGTGCGGGTAGTCTTCGAGCAGCTCGCTTTCGCTCTCGCCCTCGGCAAGCTTGCGGAGGATCAGCTCCACCGTGATCCGTGTCCCCCGGATGACCGGCTTGCCCATCATGACTTCCGGATTGATTTCAATGCGCTCAATGTTCATATCCGTCCTCAATCAAACCAGCGCCACCACCTTGAGACTTTCGATGCCGCGGTCATCCACCATCTTAACCGACACCTGCTTGTGCTTGCCGGGCTCGAAGGGCAGCGAGATCGTGCCGCGATAGGCTCGGACCAAATCCGGGTCAATCTCAGCCTCCAGGTTCTTTGCGAGCCGCGCCCAGCATGGTACTGTCGCCTTCGCTCCGCTCAGCGCAGGCCTTACCTCCGCTGAAGCCCACGAGCCATTGGCGCGAGTCTTCGAGGTAGAGCCGGCGAAGCGAGTGTGTGATTTCGTGGAACACGACGACCGTACGCGGGTGAGTGTGTCGCAGGCGGCGGGTGAATGCAAGGGGGCAGGTGGGTGCCAGGTGTTGGGTGTCAGGGCAAAGGCTGGATTCCCGCCTCCGCGGGAATGACGAGGGGCGCGGGAATGACGAGGGGCGCGGGAATGACCGTTGGGGCGGGGGCCGCGGGAGTGACGGGGCGGGAGTTACGGGTTAGGGGCGCAGGCAGCGGCGCATGATCGCAGATAGCAGATTCGGGATTTCGGAAAGCAGGGGCTGGCGGCGGCGATTCTCACTGCGCCCACGTTTCCCATTTTCTGTTCTGAAATCCGCACTGTCTCAACTTAAGTGCTAGGGAATCAGCACGCAGACAGCGAAAATACCTGCCGTTTCCTGATCCTAATAGCGTACGATTATTGGACACTTTTGTCGCTTTGGGCGAGCCCCCCGCCCGCGGCGCCGGGCGGCCCCACCGGCGCAGCCGCCCCGAATCCACGGCGCAGCGTGGCGCTCCAAAACCCGCCCTTGATAATCGTGGGGGCGACCCGGCAGGTGGCCCCGCCTCCCCTCCCGAACGCCCCCAAGGGCGGTCCCGCCGCCCACTACATCTTGGGCCTCCCCAAGATATTTCTACGAGATATTGTACTTTTCGCTTGACACGAGCCTCTGCGGGGTTTATGAATAGATTCCGCAGGTATCGACCGGCGGGATTGGAATCTGAGGGGGTTCCAAAACCCGCGGCCCGCGCTGCGCGGCGCATCCAATTAGTAGTGAAAACCACGCGTAACGCGCCAGAGAGAGTCTGAGGGAGTGAACGATGGCCGAGGTTGAGGTTACTTCCACAGTATTAATAGATAAGTTGACGGAGGCGCCGGTCCGCAAGCGCGGCCTGGCCGTGAAGCGGTCCTTCACCCGGCCTGGGGTCAATCCCTTCGACGAGGTGGAGTGGGACCTCCGCACCGCTTCCATCCAGAACGAGAAGGGCCACACCATCTTCGAGCAGGCGAACGTGGAAGTGCCGAAGGACTGGTCGATGACGGCCACCAACATCGTGGCCTCCAAGTACTTCCACGGCAAACTGGGCTCGGTGGAGCGCGAATCGAGCGTGCGCCAGCTCATCAGCCGGGTGGCCGACACCATTGCCGAGTGGGGCGTGGAGGGCGGCTACTTCCGCAGCGAGGCGGATGCCGGCGCCTTCCACGACGAACTGGTGCATCTGCTGGTGCAGCAGAAGGCGGCCTTCAACTCGCCGGTGTGGTTCAATTGCGGCTTGTGGCACAAGTACCATCGAAGTTCGCCCGCCTGCGGCTGGTATTGGGACCCGGCCACCGGCGGCGTCAAGAAGGAGACGGAGGCCTACCGTCACCCGCAGTGTTCTGCCTGCTTCATAAACTCCATTCAGGACACCCTCGAAAGCATCCTCAATCTGGCGAAGACAGAGGGGATGCTCTTCAAATGGGGTTCGGGCACCGGCACGAACCTCTCCCCCCTACGATCCTCCCTGGAACCGCTGTCGGGCGGCGGTGTGGCCTCCGGTCCCCTATCCTTTATGAAGGGCTTCGACGCCTTTGCCGGCGTCATCAAGTCGGGCGGCAAGACGCGGCGCGCCGCCAAAATGGTGATCCTCAACATCGATCATCCCGACGTCGTGGAGTTTATCGACTGCAAGGCCAAGGAAGAGCGCAAGGCCTGGACGCTGGTGGACGCGGGCTACGATTCCTCGCTCGACGGCGAGGCCTACAGCTCGATCTTCTTTCAGAACGCCAACAACAGCGTGCGCGTCACAGACGACTTCATGGAGGCGGTGGCCGAAGACCGCGACTGGTCCACCCGCAAGATCACCAACGGCCAGCCCCTGAACACCTACCGGGCGCGCGATCTGATGCGCAAGATCGCCGAAGCCGCCTGGCAGTGCGGCGACCCCGGCATGCAGTTCGACACCACCGTGAACCGCTGGCACACCTCCCGGAACACCGCGCGCATCAACGCCTCGAATCCGTGCAGCGAGTATATGTTCCTGGACGATTCGGCCTGCAATCTCTCCTCGCTCAACCTCATGAAGTTTCTCGCCCCGGACGGCCGCTTCGACGCGGAGGCCTTCCGCCAGGCGGTGGACATCATGATTCTGGCGCAGGAGATCATCGTCGATAACGCGAGCTACCCCACCGAAAAAATCGCGCAGAACTCGCACGACTTCCGCCCGCTCGGCCTCGGCTACGCCAACCTGGGCGCGCTGCTGATGGCGGGCGGTTACCCCTACGACTCCGACGCCGGGCGCGACTACGCGGCCGCGGTGACGGCGCTCATGCACGGCCAGGCCTACCTCACCTCTTCGCGCATTGCGGCCGAGCTCGCTCCCTGCCCCGGCTTCGCCGTGAACCGCGACCCCTTCCTGGGCGTCATTGCCATGCACCGCCAGGCGGTCACCGGCATCAACGCGCGCAACGTGCCCGACAACCTCTGGGAGTCTGCCAAGAAGGTGTGGGATGAGACCCTGGCCAGCGGCATGAAGTACGGCTACCGCAACGCCCAGGTTACCGTGCTCGCACCCACCGGAACCATCGGGTTCATGATGGACTGCGACACCACCGGCATTGAGCCCGATTTGGCGCTCGTGAAGTACAAGAAACTGGTGGGCGGCGGCCTCATCAAGATCGTCAACCAGGTGGTGCCGCAGGCGCTCCTGCGCCTCCACTATACGGAGCAGCAGGCGGCCGAGATCGTCAATTACATCGACGAGCACGGCACCATCGAAGGCGCGCCGCACCTCAAGCCCGAGCACCTGGCGGTGTTCGATTGCTCGCTCAAGCCGGCCCACGGCAAGCGCTCGATTCATTACATGGGCCATATTCGCATGATGGCCGCGGTGCAGCCGTTCATCTCCGGCGCCATTTCGAAAACCGCCAACCTGCCCGAGGAAGCAACGGTGGACGACGTCATGAACGCCTACCTCGAGAGCTGGCGCCTGGGATTGAAGGCCATCGCCATTTATCGCGACGGCTCGAAGCGCTCCCAGCCGCTCAACACGGCGAAGAAATCGGAAAAGAGGAGTCAGGAGCCGGTAGCCGGGAGTGAGGGGCCCGAAGGCACAGCGGCAGCCGAAACTCAAGAGGCCAATCCGGAGGTCAGCGTCCCGCATCCCGAAGCCCAAGCCCCCAGCCCGGCCCGGCCCTTCCGTAAAAAGCTCGCCGACGAGCGCAGCGCCGTCACTCACAAGTTCTCGGTGGGCGGTCACGAAGGCTACATCACAGTGGGCTTGTACGAAGACGGCCAGCCGGGCGAGATCTTCATCACCATGGCCAAAGAAGGCTCCACGGTGTCGGGCCTGATGGACTCCTTCGCCACCGCCATTTCCCTGGCGCTGCAGTACGGCGTGCCGCTCAAGGTGCTGTGCGACAAGTTCAGCCACACCCGCTTCGAGCCCAGCGGCTGGTCGCGCAACCCCGACATCGGTTACGCGAAATCGCTAATGGATTACATCTTCCGCTGGCTGGCGCTCAAGTTCCTGCCGCACGACGCCCAGCCCAAGGAAAACGCCAGCCTGGCCACTCCGAACGGCCTGGAGGTGGCCAACGCCGCTCAATTGGCGTCGAAGTTCACCGAGGCCGCCGGCCCGGAGCATGCCGCGCCGACTGCGCACGAGACTGAGTTACGCGCCCCGCAACCCCAGCTCGCGGGCGTTGTCCACGAGGACGACGCCCCGAGTTGCTCCGATTGCGGCGCCATCATGGTGCGCAACGGCTCCTGCTTCCGCTGCATGAACTGCGGCAGCACCAGCGGATGCTCGTAACCGTAGAGCCGTTGACACGATGAAACGCTGTTAGGAAGGTGGCTCATGGCGCAGCGAATCGAACCCTATTCGGGCCATCGCTTCCTGGTGGAAATCGAGGGCATCCAGCAGGCGGGTTTCGCGGAGTGCAGCGGCCTGGGGTCTGAGATCGAAGTGGTGGAGTACCGCGAAGGCGGCGAAAACGGCCCGGTGCGCAAGATCCCCGGGCGGGTGAAGTATCCCGACATCGTCTTGAAGTGGGGCGCAACGAGTTCGCGCGAGCTTTACGACTGGCACCTGCAGGTGATCAACGGGACCCTGGTGCGCAAGAACGGCTCCGTTATCCTGCTCGACGATCAGGGCCAGGAGAAAGTGCGCTGGAACTTCACCGACGCCTGGCCCAGCAAGTGGGAGGGGCCCACGCTGAACGCGCGCGGCAACGACGTGGCGATCGAATCGTTGACCCTCACCTGCGAGCGGCTGCAGCAGGCTTAGTTGGCCTCGCGGCCCACGCGCATCAACGATGCTGTGCTAATCGATTTGTCAATCTTGCGCAGCGTCGCAGAAATCGCCACGATGGGGAAAGGTTCAAGGGGGCAGGAGGCAAGAGTGAAGAACGGTAAGAGGCTGTCCCGGCTCCCCGTGGACGTTTCCGAGGCCCTGCAGGCCATCGCCACCACCGGCAAAGGCCGCTGCTGGTATTGCGACCTTCGCTTGCCCGCCGCCGAGGCCGCCATTCGCGGCGGCTGGGATGTGCAGCGCGTTGAGGAGCTGCCGGTGGCCAGCATCATTCTGGTCTGCCCCGATTGCCGGCGCCGCGAGAGAGTGCCGGCCCCCTGCGGTGTAGATCCGCCCGAGCACCGGGCGCCCGCCGTCCGCATGCACACCGCCGTGCAACGCCGAAACGGCGGCGGCCGCCGCGTGATGGCGCTCGAGCCGAAGCGCGCCTGAATCCGGCCGCCAGCTCTCGTCACTCGCTTCGGCGCCTGAAACTTGTCGCTCGTCACTTGTCGCTCGTCGCTCGTCGCTTGTCTCTCGTTTCTCGTCACTGGTCTCTCGTCACTGGTCTCTGCTTTTCTGGAGGTGTGCATGAGTCAGCAGAGGTTGATGTCTTACTTCGAGCGCCGCGTGCGTTCCCTCCTGCTCGAGCGTGGCGCCGAGCCCGCCGGCTTCTGGGAGTATTTCGCGCGCCAGGAGCCGAGCGACGAGGCCATCCTCGGCCTGCTGGCGGTTTCGGCCGCCTCCGATGAGTGGTCTTCGCTGGGCGCCGGGTTTCCCTCCCGCTTCGAAGCCCTGGCCGCCCTGCCGGAGGCCGACCGCGCCGCCATCTGCCGCGAGTTCCGCCGCCTGCTCGCCGCCGTCACCCATCATTGCTAACCCGCGCCATCCGGCGGCGTCCCCCGCTTCCCCTCCCCGCGCCATTCCCGCACAGTCTGTCCCCGCGCAGACGGAGAGTGGGAATCCACCGCCGCGTCTGGTCAGTCTACGGAGAGTTGCACATTATCGTGACGGCCTTTCCTGTGTCCCCACCGGCGTCTTCCGGCGCTGAGGACAGCGCCGCTACAACCGCCGTGGCCGCTACAATGTGCAATCCTCACTAGGCTACATGGATGGTCAGAAGCTGCTGGCCGGTGGCGCCGCCCGGAAAGGAGTGGCGGGGCTCGAAGCCCTCCACCCGGCCCCGCCCGTCGGTGGCCCGCAGGCGCAGGCGATAGGTGCCGGGCCGGGCGTCGTCCCAGGCGTACCTCCAGAAGGTCCACACGAGGGGCGTGGGGTTGCTGAAGATCTCGGCGGCGCGCCAGCTTCGGCCGTCGTCCAAGCTGATCTCCACCACCCGGACGCCGTCCAGGTTGCCGAGGGCGTAGCCCGCGAGCTCGAGGGGCCCGCCGTTCGGCCGCGTGAGCGTGGCGCCGTCGCCGAGGCCGCTAAATCGCGCATGCGCCCAGCGCTCGCACTCGTCGCTCCAGCCCCAGCGCTCCCAGTATCCGGTATAGTGATGGCCCACCAGCTCGATGCGCGTCAGCCATTTCGGCTGCTTCATGCCGAATTTGCCCGGGATGAACAGGCGCGCCGGGTAGCCGTGCTGACGCGGCAGGTCGGTGCCGTTCATGCGGTAGGCTATGAAATTCTCCTCGCGCCAGACGCGCTCCAGGGGGTGCCCGGTGGAAAGCCCGTCGGCCCCGTAAACAGCTACATGGGTAGCCTCGGGCTTGGGCCGCGCCCGCCGCAGCAGCGGCTTCAGCGCGGTGCCCGTCCAGCGCGCGTTGCCAAGCTGACGGCCGCCGATGCCGTTGCCGATGCACTCGAGCGTCAGCGTGCGCTCCAGCGGCGGAAGGGCCAGGAGCTCGGCGTAATTCAGGGTGAAGGGGCGCTCCACGAGCCCGTCCACCGTGAGCTTCCAGGCGGCCGCCTCGAGGGCCGGCGCGGAGCCCTTGGAGGTGACGTAGAAGTCGCCGTTGGGCGTGATCGCCGCCAGCGCCGCGCCCGCGCCGAGCGCCTCGTACTGCCTGACGTCGGTGAGAGCGGGCGCCTCGCTGAGGCCGTTCATCCAGCCGCTGAAATACACGTACTCGGTGAGGCCGATACCGCCCGCCACCGCCGCGATGATGAAGGTGCGCCGTTCCATGGAAGCCGGGCCCGAAAGCGGGCCGCTTCCCCACGGTACACCGCGCCCGCGCTTTCCATCAACCGTCATTGCCGCCAAGGCGAGATCATAACCCCGCTGTCATTTCCCGCTCCGCTGCGCTCGAGACGACAGCGGCAGCGGGGAGCGGGAATCCACCGCCCCCGCGGCGCGGGATTGACGGAGCGGGGCCGATTCTGCTATTCGAGGATTGAGAGCCTTTTCCATGAAATCCCCAGCGGCCAGGCCGGCGTTCACGCGGAGGCCTCACTGCGCCCGCCGGCGGTGCGCCCTCGCCGGGCCGCTGCTGGCGGGAGCGATCCTCACCGCACTCGCTACCGTGGCGCTGGCGGGCGAACTCGACTTCCGTCCGGGGTTCAACCTGTTCTCCGTCGCCCAGGACGTTCAGGTGGGCAAGGCAAACGCCGCCCAGGTGGAAAAGGAGCTGCCCCTGCTGCGCGACGACGAGGCCACGCGTTACCTGAACGATCTCGGCCGCCGCCTTTCGCGCTACGCGCCCAACAACCCGCCCGACTACGTCTGGCAATTCAAGGTGATCGACAGCGCCGACGTCAACGCTTTCGCCCTGCCCGGCGGCTACATTTACGTGAATCGCGCCACTCTGGCCTCCGCCCAGGACGAGGCCCAGTTGGCCGGCGTGCTGGCCCACGAAGAGGGCCACGTGGTGCTGCGCCACGGCACCCATCAGGCCACGGAGTCCCTGCTGGCCGAAAAACTGCCCGAGATTCTGGGCGGGCTCCTAGGCCAGGGCGATAGCCTGCTGAGTAAGTTGACGCAGGCGGGTATCGGCCTGGGGGTGCAGTCGCTGCTGCTGCACAACTCGCGCGCCATGGAAACGCAGGCGGACTCGGTGGGCGCCTACATCCTCTACCAGGCCGGCTACGACCCGCACGCCCTGGCGCAGTTTTTCGAAATCATCAAACAGCGCTACCCCCAGGACTCCGGCGTGATCGCCAACTTCGTGGCCGACCACCCCGATCCGGGCAATCGCATTGCCGCCGTCGACCAGGAGATCCCGGAGCTCGGCCCTGCCAAGGTGTGGTTGAGCGACGACACGCGCTTTGAGGCCGTGAGGATTCACCTGCTCACGCTGCCGCCCCCGCCCAAACCGAGGCCCCAGCCCCAGGGCGCCTGAGCCGCCGACGGAGGGCCTCGGCCGGCGCCGCAGCCGAATACAATGAGCGCTCCGCCCCTGCCTTCGGGTTAACGCGGCACCCCTGCCTGCGGGTTAACAGGGAGGCGGCGGCAAGTTCCATCGGCAGGGTGGGGTTTTCCCGGCATCAGATGGGGTTTTCCCGGCAGCAGGTTGAGTTTCCCCGGCCGCAGGTGGGGTTTCCCCGGCACCATGCTCCCCTCCGCGGTGCGTGCCCACGGCCTCCGTTCCCCCGCGGCCCTTCGATGCCGATCCCTGGCGGCGCGTTCCAAGCCGTTCCCGGTGGCGCGTTCCAAGCCTATCGCCCCGTTGACAGAAAAAGCTCGCCAAGGGAGAATGAGAGTTGCTCGAAGCTCGCGATTGCCGCGGCGTCTGCGGCTCCGGTTTCTCGAGCGCCTCCAGGATGCGCCCGTAGCTCAGCTGGATAGAGCACTTGCCTACGAAGCAAGGGGTCGGGTGTTCGAATCACCCCGGGCGTACCATCTTTTCCCCAGTGCCTTCATTGGATTAGCGTGCTCCCCTTCACAACCGGTTTCTCTTGCGAGGGAACATTTGGGAACAACAAGCGCGCCAGGTTCTCGACGGCCTGGCGTTTGACGTCTTCGAGCGGGTGGGTGTAGATCATCGTCGTCTCAGGGCTCGCGTGCCCGAGGAGCGATTGGAGTATGGGCACCGCCACGCCTGCATTTCCGTTGTACGTGCTGAACGTGTGGCGGAGCGAATGCCAGCCGAAGCGCGGAATGCCGAGGCTTTTGCACGCGGGCCACAGGTGGCGCCGCATGAGGTTGCGGTCCCGGAGCGGAGTCCGAGCGCCGCTCGGGAAGAGCCAATCGGAACCCGAAGGCCGAATCGTGAGCCAATGCGTGAGTGCAGTGACCAGAGACGGGGCGAGCGGAACCGTGCGCTCGCTGCCTGGGGTCTTGGGAGTCCCCACGTGGCCGCGATACACATCGCGCCGGACAGAGATGACGGCGCGCGTGAGATCCACGTCCTCGACGTGAAGTCCCAGGAGCTCTCCGATGCGCAGGCCTGTCAACGCGCCCATGAGAACGATAGTGCGCGCTGGTTCGGGCAGGGCGTGAGTGAGCTTCTGAATCTCTTCGGGGGTTAACAACCTCCTCGAAAAGCGGCGTTCCATCGGCGGGAGACCGATCTTCTGAGCAGGATTCGATTCCATC
>Ga0335081_10014702_pt1 | contig 12659 bp, 7 predicted proteins | sample Lox_Sample_35_FD_206713 | JGI IMG/M metagenome (GOLD analysis project Ga0335081, IMG submission 206713) | Soil microbial communities from Loxahatchee National Wildlife Refuge, Florida, United States - Lox_Sample_3.5 | ecosystem: Environmental > Terrestrial > Soil > Wetlands | place: USA: Florida...
CTCAACGCGCTCGAGGTCGTGGGCAAAGATATCGCGCAGATCCGGGTTGTCTTCAATGGCGCCGGCGCTTCCGGTATTGCCTGCGCCGAACACTACGTGCGGCTCGGCGTTAAGCGGGAGAACCTGGTGCTCTGCGATACCAAGGGAGTGATCTACAAAGGCCGCGAGGCCGGCATGAACCGATACAAAGAGCGCTTCGCGCAGGACACCAAACTCCGCACGCTAGCCGAGGTAATGAAGGGCGCAGATGTCTTCGTCGGCTGCTCCGTGAAAGGTGTCGTCACCAGCGAGATGGTACGCTCCATGGCGGCAAAGCCAATTCTTTTCGCCATGGCCAATCCGGATCCGGAAATCAGCTATGAAGAAGCCAAGGCCAGCCGCAGCGATGTGATCGTCGCCACCGGCCGTTCCGATTATCCCAACCAGGTCAACAACGTTCTTGGCTTCCCTTCGATTTTCCGCGGCGCGCTGGATGTGCGCGCCACCGCGATCAACCAGGAAATGGAGTTGGCCGCGACTCGCGCATTGGCGACCTTGGCGAAGCAGGATGTGCCCGACTCGGTGTGCCGCGCCTACGGCGTGGAGTGCCTGGCCTTCGGTCCCGAATACCTCATTCCCAAGCCGTTCGATGCACGCGTCCTGGTGTGGGAAGCGTCGGCCGTGGCCGATGCTGCCATGCGCACCGGCGTCGCCCGCGAACAGGTAAATCTGGACGCCTACCGCGAGCAACTCGAAAGCCGCCTGGGCAAGGGTCATGAAGTCGCTCGCATGATCATCCACAAGGCTCAGGCGAAACCCAAGCAGGTCGTGTTTCCCGAAGGCGACAATGACAAAGTGCTGCGCGCGGCACACTGTCTGCTGGAAGATCACATTGCGATTCCCGTGCTGCTGGGTGATTCGGCCGTCATTTATACTCGCGCCGCCGTACTCGGCCTGACGCTGGGCGAGGTGCGCATCATTGATCCGGCCACCTCGCTGGTCCGCGATCATTATGTGCAGGAGTTATTCCGCTTGCGCCAGCGGCATGGCGTCACTGTGGCCGAGGCCGAAACCTTACTGAAAGACCGCAATGTCTTCGCCTCGATGATGGTCCGCATGGGAGATGCGGACGCGATGGTCGCCGGCGTGGCCCAGCACTTTCCCGATGTCATCCGTCCCGCGCTGCAGATCATTCGCATGCGGGAAGGCCTGCATCGGGTCTCAGGTTGCTATCTCATGGTCCGGCGCAGCGGCAGCCTGTATTTTTTGGCCGATACCAGCGTGAATATCGAACCCTGTGCCCAGGACCTGGTCGAGATCGCGCTTTGCACCGCGGAGACAGCCCGGCGCTTTGACATCGTTCCCCGCGTCGCCCTGCTTTCTTTCTCCAGCTTTGGCAGCACCAAGCATCCCATTTGCGACAAGATTCGCAAGGCAGTCGAGCTGCTGCACAAAGCCGACCCCACCCTGATCGTAGATGGAGAAATCATGGCCGATGCTGCCGTCTCCCCCGAGATGCTGGAGCAGATGTATCCGTTCAGTTCCCTGAAGGGTGGCGCCAACGTGCTGATCTTCCCCGATCTCAATTCCGCCAACATTGCCTGCAAGCTGCTCTCGAAAATCGGCGGTGTTGAGACTCTGGGGCCGATCCTAATGGGCATGAGCAAACCGGTGCATTTGCTGCCGCGCGGCGCCAGTGTGGATGAAATTATCAGCGCCGCCGCTATCGCCGTGGTGGATGCTCAGGAAGCGGAGCCGCCGACGTCCGGTGCGGCCGTGATGGCTTCGCTAGAACAGCCGGCGCAGTAGCGTCCGCTCTTTTCTGGAATTTGAGCGCCGGGTCAGCTCAGCTCGCTGGTCATGATGAACAGCGGCTTCATCTCAAAGCTTTTGTAGTGCGGCCGCAGCCGTTCCGCGTTGTAGTGCTCGCGCACATTCACTACCTTCTTAGACGCCACCACGGCGTCAATCGGCATGTTGTCATAGCGGCCGTTCTTCAGCACCACCAGACGCCCGTGCACCTTGCCGAGAAGCAGATCGAGCGCCAGGTTGCCGTACGCCATCGGCACTATTGAATCTATGGCGTCGGGATCGCCGCAGCGAACCAGATATCCCAGCTTCTGATTGACGACATCTACGGTTTTCCCACCGTTGTATTTTGGCGAAAGCTCCTTCAATTTCTCCGAAACCATGTCGCCGATGCCGCCCAGTTTCTTGTGTCCAAAGGCGTCCGTGGTTTCGCGCTCAAACACCATTTCGCCGCCCTCGAACATGGCGCCCTCGGAGACCAGCACAACCGAATAGCGGCTGGGGTTCTTGCGCCGGTCGGCGGCGAGCAGCTCCGTCAGGCGCTCTATATCAAATCTGTGCTCCGGTATTACGCACCGGTTTGCAGCGCCGGCCATCGTCGGCAGCATGGCCGTAAAGCCCGCGTAGCGGCCAAACACTTCGAGCACCAGAAAACGTTCGTGCGATCCCGCAGAAGTACGCAGGCTGTTCGCCATCGAGATAGTGCGGGTGACGCAAGTGCTGAACCCGATGCAGTAATCGGTGCCCGGCACGTCGTTATCCATGGTCTTGGGAATGCCAATTACCTTCACCCCTTCCTGATACAGGCGCACACCATAACTCAAAGTGTCGTCGCCGCCGATGGGAATCAGGTAATCAATGCCCAGCCAATCCAGCGTCTTCAAAACCTCGGGAGTGAGATCGTTCATCTCAGCCGCGAAGGTTGGTTGCAGATGCTGGGGCACTCCTGACTTCTTTACTTTGCCCGGGTTCGTACGCGAAGTATGCAGAAACGTGCCGCCTGTGCGCCCGGCGCGATTGACGATCTCCTCTGTCAGCGGCTGAAAATTGTCGCTGTTGTCGTAATCCTTGTCGCGCACAATTTCCACCAGACCGGCCCAGCCCCGGCGCAAGCCGATCACCTTGTAACCCTCGCGCAAGGCTCGAATGGTCAGCGCCCGGATCGCAGGATTTAGCCCCGGCACGTCCCCGCCGCCGGTCAGGATCCCAATCACTCCCTTTCGCGTGTTCACGTTGGCCATATTCTTTCCTAAATTGTGTTGTCGCGCATCCGATTCAGTTCTTGCTTTCAGTGCTGAACTCTCGGATGAACTTCAGCCTATGCTTGGACCGCAATACCCCGCGATAGCGGAGCTCAACCTTAAGCAGGAATCAGCGTCTGATTCTTGCACGGAAGAAAACCCTTCACAACAGTACAGGACTTTCGGAAAATTTCGCCAGGCAGGTAGCTGCCACCTCTGGAGGCACTGGATTATAGAAGAACCCCGAAGCCCACTCGAATCCGGTGATGCGGAAAATTTGCGGCAGGATTTCCATGTGCCAATGAAAGTCGTCTTCAATGGTCTTCCAATATCCCGGGCGCGTGCGTAGAAAGGGCCGGTCTTGCAGGGTCAGATTATACGGCGCTCCGTCCAGCGCGCGATTGAGCTTCCGCAGCACTTCGCACAGGATTTGCCCCAGCCCCATCACTTGTTCGGCGCTGATCCGGCTGAATGCGCTGTTGTGCGCTTTCGGCATGACCATCATCTCGAAGGGAAAACGCGACGCAAACGGGGAAAAAGCCGCGAAGGTTGCATTCTCGGCGATAAGCCGCCGCCCGTGGAGCTCCTGTTGCAACACGTCGCAGTAAATGCAGCGCTCCTTCAACGCGAAGTAGTCGCGCGCCGCCATCAGCTTTGTCTTCACTGCGCTCGGTGTGATTGCCAGCGCCATCAACTGCGAAATCGAGTGGCTGATTGTCAAGGCGCCTGCGGCTTCGCCATGGTTCTTGAAAATCAGCACGTAACGCATGCGCTTGTCGCCTTCGAGGTCCAGCATCCGTGCCTTGTAACCTCTTATGACGTTGCACACCTCCTCCATGCCCATCTCGTGCAGACTTCGTTCGTGCTGAGGAGTCTCCACGATAATCTCGTGCGCTCCCACCCCGTTCATCAGATCATGAAATCCCTCCGGCCTTCGGCCTAGTTCTCCTTCAATTCTCAGGCGCGGGTTGGAGTTGGGAACCACCCGGACAGCCCAGCCGCGTGTATTGGCCTGGGTACCGGGCTTGCGGATCGCGAAGACCTCCGGCGGCGTCGAAGCTTCGTTGCCTTCACAAAAAGGGCAGAACCCTTTCCCGCGTATGAACTTCTTGTAGCGGAAATTCGCAGGGTCGGCTGAATCGGCATCGGCAACGATGACCCAGCGGTCGGTAAAAATATCTTTGCGCATCTGGGACATATCGGCCTCGCGAATATTGCTCTATCTTTCTGCGGACGACGAAAAGCTCTTCGGCCCCACCAATGCGCCTGCCGAAAACCAGCCGCCGCGGCAGCGGCTATGCTGAACGTTTGGCGGCCAGTCGGCCCTGGGCCGGATCATACTGTTGAGCGATCAATTCTCGAATCCGCCCAGCGAATTCCGCCGTGATGGTCTTCGCCAGCACCGCTGTCGCCCCTCGAGACAAGAAAACCTCCCGTTCAGAAGCTCGGTTCGGGCCAGCCTGCAGGACGATGTAAAGCGGGCCCTTGCGCACCGCCTGCAATCGCGGCAAAACATCTGCGGCCTGCAGCTCCGGCGCGTGATGGCCAAGCAGCACGGCATCAAATTGCTTCGAGGTCAACAGCTCCAGCGCTTCCCGCAAGTCCCAGGTTATGGTCGTTGCGAATCCCGCGTCCTCCAGCAGACGCTCGATGTCAATCAGAAATTCGTGGTCCATGTCCACCACTAGAATGTGTTTTCGCTGTCCCTCCATTGGCCACCTCCTGAGAAGAGCACCGTGCTGTTAAGTTGCAGAGTCGAGCTTCACACCGCCCAAAATCGCCCCATTACACCTTAATTCAACCCTATCGGCGATTCTGTGACCGTCATCACATGAGCTTCCGGCCAACGTGTCCCGGAACTCGCGGTCACCGGGAAATTCTTGCCCTCGTCTGCTTGGTTTTAGGTGATTGGATTATTTAGATGAACGCGGGGCACTATGGGCCGTTTAGCCTGCAAATTGAATCCACAGGATCCCAACCGCCACTGTGGCCAGCGTAATCGGCACTCCTACCCGCAGATATTCGCGATATCCGATGTGTATCGCGGGTTTGGCCTTCTCCACGACAATAATGTTCGCAATTGACCCAGTGATCGTCAGGTTGCCTGCCAGCGTGCTCGCCATGGCCAGCAACAGCCAGAATTGCCGCACATTCGGAATCTGATGTGTGAGTCCTTTCAACAACATAACCGCCGGAACGTTGCTGACCAGGTTGGAAACAACAACGATAACTCCACTCAATATCCACGGGTTACGAAGGTTGAGGTGTTCGGCGGCATGAAGCATCTGTCCCGTAATCCCTGATGTCTCGGCTCCGCCCATAATGAGAAACAGACCAACGAACAGGATTAATAGTGACCAATCTACCTCACGATAGATTTCCTCAGGAGGTTGCGACCGCCTTGCCAGCAAAAGAACGGCTCCAAGCGCGGCTACCAGGGCCGGCGAAAATCCCGCGACAAATCCGGCAAGCACGCCGATCAAGACGCCAAGTGGAAACAACAGGCCGCCGGTGGGAATGCGCCTGCTGGCCCCGTTGTCGGCAATCTCGCCCGGCGCCCCATGATCGGGGTAAAGCCAATGCAAAGCGCCCCAGGCGATAAACAGCCCAATCAGAGCGACTGGGGCCAGGCCTTTCAGAAACTCGCGGTAGGAAATGCCCGAAACCGCCCCGATCAGAATATTCTGCGGATTGCCGGTAATCGTGGCCGTGCTGCCAATGTTCGACCCAACCGCCAGAGCCAGCAGATATGGATTGGCCGGTTTTGCTACACGCCGGCATACGTTCAGGATCAGCGGGGCCATGAACAGACACACCACATCGTTGATCAGAAACGCCGATAATATCCCGCTGGTGAAAATCACGCCGGGCAGCAAATGCGCGGGCGCCAGATGTTCCACCACGTGTTCCGTGATCCATTCGAAAAAGCCCGCCGAATGCAAGCCGGCGACGATCAGCATCATGGCAAAGAGCAGAACAATCGTCGCGAAATCAATGCTGCGCACGGCTTGCTCCGGCCCCAGCAAGCGGAAGCCGAACATGAGCGTCGCGCCGATGATCGCCATCGTGGGCCGGTTGATCTTCGTTCGGGGAAAGCGGCCCAGCGCGAAAACGAGATAGCTGGCAAAGAAAATTGCCCATCCGATGCCGAGCCGGATTTGTGGTATGGAAATAAATGGGGTGATTTGCGGCGCCATGTCTTTGACTCGCAGGGATCGCCTGCGAGAGCAATCATCAAGCCTGCATAGATGCCCGCTGCAGCAATTGGGTCACTGAATCCTGAATCTTCTCGTACCGAAAGCGAGAGCAAAACCCGTCTCCCGAAAGCGGGCCTCAAGAATACCGCTGTCTCGGGATGCGAAGGGCAAAAAAACTGATCTTCTAACGCAGAGCTTCGACGGCAGGCTGCAGCCAGCGCAGGATGTTATTCGAGAGGAAGGGCACCTGGGAGCTGAGCACAGTCAATAGAGGAATCGTCCCGTACTTGATCAAATCAAAGTAGAAATTTTTGCCCAGGCTTCCGGCTTGGCCGTCAGTCAGGCGGCTCAGCAACGGGTTTCGTTCCATTTGTGCCAGCACGATTACGATTCCCGTGCCCATGACCGCGAACAGACCGGTCATCGACCAATCAATGGCGGAGTCGGCGCGAAAAGCATAAATGTGCAACGCCGCAAACAACAGGCAGTATCCGGCGACGGTGAAAAACAAGAGATTGCGCAGCTCGATCACCACATGGCGGATATAGTCGTAAAACGGAAGCGTCACAATATCCTCCGCCAGAATAAACTTCAGTTTTTCATCGGGGGCGGTGTTCTCTGCTTTCTGAACGGGGGCGGTTGATCCCAGACTCCAGTAATCTTCCCTTAGCCAAGGCAGCAAGGCATTAACGATGTTCATTACGTGCTCTTCCTTGTGCGTGTCATCTATGGAGTCTAGCCGGCTCTGCGCACCAACCCATTTGTCAAACTTGTCCACGACGCACGGCAACACAACAGTGCAATCAATTTCCAGAAGCGTCCGCAGCTTGTCCACGACCTGACGTACCAGGAAACAGCTGTCCGAGGTACGCCAATGCCAGATAGGTAGCGACTTTTGATGCGGCATTCGGTCAAAAGCCGCCTTTATCGGCAGTGTTTCCAGCCGATTGAGAATCTCTTGCAGCGCCAGCCACATATTTAGAAAGCGAAACCAGTTGGCCCATAGCACCACTAACACCAACACCAATAACCCGATCATGAGCCGACGCACGCCCGGCCCTTCCAGCATGTCAATCGTGGTTATTGGGCGATAAAGAAAAACACTGCAAACTACCACGCTGCAGAATGCTGCAATCCAGGTCACATTCTTGAATCGGCCCAGAATGCAGCTATCAATCGCCGCCGCGCTCTCGGAGATGTCGCTCTTGATGACTCTATCGAGCTTCAGGCTTCGGATGCCGGGATAGCGGTAATGCCAATATGCCAGCCTGCGCAGAAACGCCCAAATACCCATGTAAACCACCACAACGAGAAGCGCGATTGGGAGTGCGGGCGCCAGCCCGCTGCTCGGATTCAGATCGCGAAAATGGAGAAACGCATTCTGTAAGGTGGGGCGAAACACGGAAGCACTCCACCAAACTCCCGCGCCTATGAAAATCACGCACGGCAAGAAGATTTCCAACCAGGACCCTCGTCGCCGATAGATTTTCAGTGCAATTACGGCTGCCGCGATTAACAGCACAAGGGTGACTGCACCCACCGCGCACGCTAAAACCAGGTATGCCTTGCTCGAATCGCTGTCATTCGGGGTGGGATCGCAAAAGAACAAATAGGCACTTCCGAGAATCCATCCTGCCAGCGCGATGCAAAGGATGCCCGCCAGGTGGCAGGATCCCTTGATCCTGCCTATTCCTTCATTTTCATCAATCAGCTCAAAATCATGTTTATAGCGTCCCGGCAGGCGATCGCGAAAAAGAAGTCCGCCGCAGTGCAGGATCCCGACTCCCGCGATAAGGAGCCACAACAGTCTGGGGGGCATTTGCGGCTTTCCTAGATCAAGGGCGTGCAGACTGAGTTTGCTCTCGTCAACCGAATTATCTGTGCCCAAGACAGCCAAAGGGAAATGTCCAGCGGTTCCCACCGCGGCTAACCATAGTGGCGGTTTCCCTGCGCCATTGGCGGGTATGGCTTGCCGGTAGCCCGGTTCGCCCACCGGCCAGAACCACTCAAGACGTGGCAGCGGAACAGGTTGAGGGATTGCTTCGTTCAGGAGCGTGATAAAGGCATTGTATTGCCCCTCTTGGGTCGAGCTGGGAAAGCTTATGAGGTGATCCACGTCCCCCCCGTTGTCCCGATGCGCGGAACTCCGGGTCCAGTCTTGGTTCTCTGGAATGAGGGGAAATTCGCTAACCAACAACGTCCCGTTTAGAGAACCGATGTCCGGCGTCCTTAGATAGAGCAGGTCGGGATCGCGGAGGAGGAAACGTACGTCATGCACCGATTGCTTCAGGAAACGAAGCAGGAACGCTTCGTCCACCGGGTCTGTAGCGCGAATGCTCAACACCTTAATCCCATGCACGCGCACGGCGGTGGAGATATTCGCCAGCACGGCCTGTTGCGAATTGGGGGTTTGCGCTCCGTAGTCCGGCACGTCATCGCCTTTGTTGCCCAGCGGATCCTGCCATTGCAGTGGCAACGCTTGCTGCTGTCCTGTGGAGTCGCTCGTCGCGGCCGGCGCGCCTTCCGCCGCATATGCATTCCGCAGCTTGGAGATTTCACGGGGAAAGTTCAGCAGCAGAACTCCATCGAACTCACTCTGCCTTCCACCGCATGTCTCATCTTCGCCGCTATTTTGGTTATCGGGATTTGGCTCCACTCGGCCGTATTTCGTGCCTTCTTCTGAGAGAAGGGCGATTTGTTCAGGTTTGTAGCCGAAAGCTCGAGCCCAAACGAAGAATTGCGTGAAAGCGCAGAGGTCATTCTCTCGCAAGAACTGCAGCTTTGAACTGCAGCTTCCATGTGACAGAAAATCCAAGGGAAACGGGTTCGTCGCCGTCCCACTGAAAGCATGAATGCACGCGTCGGATGTTTTGTCCAGATCATGCAGCGAGATGATGGAGCCGGAAAAATTCGGTCCTGCGAGCCAGAGAGGGGTGTCTTCCGGTGTAAGGATTTGAATCGCCTGTTTTGCTTCGAGAAAAGTCTTCTGGTTCAAGCCGCGAGTAGGCGTCTCGGGAATAAGAAAGACCACCAGATAATTGAACCGGTTGGAGGTTTCCGATTGCCGCCGAAAAACCAGAACGCCGGGATCGTTCGCCGCCGCACTTTCCGTCTCCGGCGCGGTATTCCCGCTCTTTTTGGGAATCGGCCAGGGCAAGTAGCGCGAATAGGGAAAAAAATCGGCCTGCGAAGCCGCCACTTGAATGGCGTCCACAACGCGATCAAAAAGCAGCCCTAAATGGGTGTGGATCGGATCGGGAACCGCGGCCATAACCAACCGGACTTTGCCAGCCTCGCTTCCCAAGCAGGAATCTCGAAAATCTTGCGGAGCAAAGTCATTGAGCGGCCACGTTGCGCTGATGGGGGAAGCCGGCTTCGACACCGAGAGTCCATTCAGCGCGTACGTTGGGTCGAGTTCGCAGAGTACATTCCAGTAGCCTCCCTCGTTGCTCGCCGCCTCACTGGGTTTGTTGAGATCCGCAATTCTGGACGTCGGCGAGCTTGCCTCGCCTGCCGCGGCCACAGTGTGCGATGCACTTGGTGTTGCGCCGCCCTGGTTCTCGACCTGGTAGCCGAAGAACGCCACCAGAATGACTCCCAGCAACGATGTCCGGAGTTGCCGCACCCTGAACCCCCAATTGTGAAATCTGCGCTCGCGCCGACCTCATCCCCGACGCGAGTGGCAGGATGATTACCTTGGGGCCGCGAAGATTCCAGCTCTTGGGGAAGTCCTTCAGCAGGATAGGTGGCTAACGGTAGAGCAGAGTTCTCGCACTGTCAATACCACGTTCTGATTTCGTAACAGGCGTGCAGCCGAGTTAGGTCGCCGGGGGCCTTCTTTGGATTAGATCCGAATCAGCGCGATTCCCAGCTCCGGGTCAATCTGCTTCTCTAAATGTCGCGGGCTCTCCATGAGAATCACTTCACAGGTAGGACGCACCTTCGCTTCCAGCAAATGGCCGCCGTGTGCCGTGCCATCCGACCTGCCAATCACCACATGCGCATGCACCTGCGGCTGGCCGTCTTTTTCCGCAATATCGCCTATCAGCGAAAGCAGCTCCACTTGCTCGTCGAGCGCCACCGCGGTTTCGTACTTCTTCGTTGTCCAGTTGAACCACCCTAGCCTGACGGAGGAAAAAGCCCCGATCGCTTTGAAGCTGCTGCTACTCATCTTCAGCTCGATCGCAAACTGCTTCAGGCCTGCCGCGAGTTCATCGCCGGCATCAAAAATTACCGCGTAGGTTTTGGGATGTTCATCAAGAAGTTTGTACTTCACGTCTTCATCCTGCAAGCCAAAGCGCTGAGCAATTCGCCCCCGCTGTCTGATGCTGCATGCATCTCATGCGGCTTTCCGGATCGCAGCGTTTGTAGAGCCTCACATCCCGGCCAACCCGCAGGCCCGAGTCCGCTTCCAACAAGAATCCAAACATCGTTGAGGAGTTGTGTGATGAGCGAGCTGAAGGGAGTCAAAGTCGCAATCCTGATCGCCGATGGTTTCGAGCAGGTGGAAATGGTCCAGCCCCGGCGTGCCTTGAATGAGGCGGGCGCAGAAACCTGCATCGTGTCACCCAATAAGAAAAATGTGCGCGGCTGGAATTTCAAAGAATGGGGCGACGACTTCCCGGTTGATAAGCCGCTGGATGAGGCCAAGTCCCGCGATTTTGATGCGCTGCTCCTGCCCGGTGGCGTTATCAATCCTGATGCTTTGCGAATGCAGCCCAAAGCCGTCGAATTCGTGAAAAGCTTCTTCGATGCGCGCAAGCCGGTCGCCGCCATCTGCCATGGTCCCTGGATGGTCATCGAAGCGGGCGCGGCTCATGGCCGCCGTATCGCTTCCTGGCCCTCCGTCAAGACCGATCTCCGCAATGCCGGCGCCGAGTGGGTGGACCAGGAATCCGTGACCGATGGAAATCTCGTCACCAGTCGCAAGCCCGATGACATTCCCGCATTCAATCGCGCTATGGTCAAGCTTTTCAGCAGCGTAAAAGGGCGCAGGCATCAGGCAGCGTAAAAGCCCCGGCACAAGTTCAATTCGCGCCAGCGCACTCTCCGCGTGCCGCATTGACTTGCCCCAACCCTCAGCCTAAGATGAGCGGCCAAGAGCGCCGCGTCATTTCAAGCCGGCCTCTGTTCGCCTGACTTTCCGTGCTCCACAGGCGATCGTCTCCGCAATGATCAACAAAAATGATCGGCCTGACCATCTCGCATTACCGCATCGTTGAAAAACTTGGCGGGGGTGGGATGGGCGTGGTTTACAAGGCCGAAGATTCCATGCTCGGCCGCTTCGTCGCCCTCAAGTTTCTTCCTGAGGATGTTTCTCGCGATCCGCAAATGCTCGAGCGCTTCCGGCGCGAGGCGCGGGCGGCCTCGGCGCTGAATCATCCCAACATCTGCACCATTTATGAGATCGCTAACCACCAGGACCAGTGGTTCATCGCCATGGAATATCTTGACGGCGTCACCCTGAAACACCGCATCGCGGCGCGGCCAATGGAAGCCGAAGCTCTGCTTTCGCTCGCCATTGAAATGGCTGACGCCCTAGACGCCGCTCACTCCGAAGGCATCGTGCATCGCGACATCAAGCCCGCCAATGTCTTCATCACCCGGCGCGGACACGTCAAGATTCTTGATTTCGGCCTGGCCAAGGTGACCTCCGCCGGTGTGCGCATCGGCGAGCCCGCCGGCGTCACTGCGGAAGTCACCGCCGGGGTTGGCGGCGAACATCTCACCAGCCCCGGCTCGACCATCGGCACCGTCGCTTATATGTCCCCCGAGCAGGTACGAGCGAAGGAACTCGATACGCGCACCGATCTGTTTTCCTTTGGCGTTGTTCTCTACGAAATGGCCACCGGGACCCTGCCGTTTCGCGGTGAAAGCTCGGCCATCATTTTTGAAGCGATCATGAACCGCGAGCCGCTGCCGCCGTTGCGGTTGAACCCCGACTTGCCGCCCAAGCTCGAAGACATCATCAACCGTGCGCTCGAAAAAGACCGCGACTTGCGCTACCAGCATGCCTCCGAGATTCGTGCCGAGCTTATGCGCCTCAAGCGCGATACTGCGCTGCGCCAGGCCTCGGGTTCCGCGCTCATCGCCGCATCCTCTTCCGGAACCGTTCCCGCCAGCTCGGGAGCGGGGCCCATCGCGCATGAGAGCGGGCCGCACACTCCACAGCCGTTGACGCCAATTCCCATCCCGCATCCATCGGCCTCATCGCCCGCCGTCGCGGCTTCTTCGGTTTCCGGTGCGGCCGCGCCAGCGACCGCTTTTCAGTCGTCGGGCACAGCGACAATTCCGCCGCCGAAACGTGCCAGCAAGCTCCATACGATTGGCATTCCCGCCGCCGGCCTGCTGGTGATTCTCGGCGCGGCGTACTTCTTCCTGCGCCCGTCTCCGAAAAAGCTCACCGAAAAAGACACCGTCGTGCTTGCCGACT
>Ga0335081_10014705_pt1 | contig 12658 bp, 5 predicted proteins | sample Lox_Sample_35_FD_206713 | JGI IMG/M metagenome (GOLD analysis project Ga0335081, IMG submission 206713) | Soil microbial communities from Loxahatchee National Wildlife Refuge, Florida, United States - Lox_Sample_3.5 | ecosystem: Environmental > Terrestrial > Soil > Wetlands | place: USA: Florida...
ATAACTCCACCCACGACCAGCAACAGCAGGGGGACATAGGGAATACAGGTCTTGGTGGCCAGGGTGGCAACGAGGGGCAGGGCGGCAAGGTCAAGCGTCAGATTCGCATCCCAGGTCAGGACAAAGACGGCCATACAAAAACGATTATCTTTGAATGGGAAGAATAGTCCGGCAATCATTGTTCGGACTAATCCTTGATTCCCTTTTGTACTTTTCCTACATTCCGGCGGCAAGAAAAAACACTTCTTGCCGCCGTTTTATTTCGGTTTGAAATCCACGCAATTCTAATCAATTGAACAGGTAGCGCTATGAAATGTACCCGCATCCCGAGTGTTCTCTTTTTGACCTTCGTGGGCAGTATGTACCTTGCGGCACAGCAGAGTGCTCCGAAAGTCCTGAAGGTGAATGTCCCGAATGCAGTCGCAGGGAAGTCTCAACCGATTAGTGTGGAACTGCAACAAAATACACAGGCACGGAAAGTAACATTGAGATATCGTTCGTTTGGCGAAACGTCTTTTAAGGGCATGGAGATGCTGCTCTCCGGCAATATCGCGACAGCGACGATTCCTGCCGATGCTATTCTCCCCCCCTATGTGGAATACTATTTCGAACTACAATTTGACGCAGGACCTGAAACGTATCCGGTTGCAAACCCGGAGGCCAATCCCTTGCAGTTTACCGTACAAGCCGCCAACCCTAAGGATGCCGAAGTACGGTTCCTTTCCCCCGAGCCGGGAGAGACGGTAGCTGTGGAAGATCTTGTTATCGCTGTCTCACTGTTCTACGCTTCAGATGCGGTGGACAGGAAAGCAACCACCCTGTTCCTTGATGGCGCAAATGTCACAGCTCAGGCGGTTTGGTCCGACGATGTGTTGCTTTACTCTCCCCAGAATTTCAATGTGCCGCTCAATCTTGGTGCACATTTTGTCCGTGTGGAGTTGAAGGATACGACGGGAAAACTCTATCACACGGTCGAAGAAAATTTCAATCTCTCCAGCGCTACTGCAATTGCAGAGCAGAAGGCGCGCCTGCAGACGGTGGGAAATGCGAACGTGGAATATCGCAACGAAGCGTTGAGTTCTGGCACGACAACATATCTTCGCGGGGATGCCAGAATTGACAACACCTACAAGTCCATTGGGTTTGGTGGAAGTCTGCACCTTGATAACCAGGAAAGAAGCACACTCCAGCCACAGGACAGATATCTTATTTACGGTCAGACGGATTTCCTCCGGCTTCAGTACGGCGATGCATTTCCTCAATTTCCCAGCCTCATCATGAGCGGAACGCGCGTTCGGGGAATCACGGGCAACCTTGCGCTCGGATTTTTCAATCTGGATGTCACGTACGGTCAGATGACCAGGAAAATTGAAGGCACCTACGATTCAACCTTTACCTATCCTTCCGTCTCAGCGGCAGGGGGACGGCCTTCGCAGACCCTCAAGGCGGGGAATGACTCAACATTCCAATTCTTCAATGGCGGCATATTCACGCGGAATATTGTTGCCGTGAGACCAAGCTTCGGAAGCGGAGAAAATTTCCAGCTGGGCTTTACGTACATGCACGCAATTGATGATACGAACTCCGTGCGATATGCCATCCAACCGCAAGAGAACGTCGTCGTGGGCACGGACCTGACGCTCGCGTTTGACGATCAACGGATAAAGCTGGAATCTCAGACTTCACTCTCTCTGGCCAATACAGATATTGCAGGAGGTAACTTCACGGACGCTCAACTTGATTCGCTGGCGACGAACGGAGGGGTCGACCTGAGAAAAGATCTTCCCGTTTCTGTCGGCACCGTTGAAAAGATTATCACGGTCAATCAGAACATCTTTCCGACCAATCCGATTCTCGACCAGAACAATAAGTTGACAACTATGCCGGGACTCTCGACAGAGGCAATTCTCTCGTTGAACTATTTCAACAACTTTTTGCGTACCCAGTTCTTTCGCAGAGGAGCCGCGTACCAATCCTTCGGAAACCCGTTCCTTCAAACAGACATTCAGGGATTTCAGGTGTCTGATTATCTTCGATTGTTTAGTAACAGAGTATTCCTGAGCCTTTCTTACGAAGGAAAAAGCGATAACACGGCGTTCACCAAAGCAGGGACAACCAGCTACTCCAATCTCAATACATCGCTCACGATGAATCTTGCAGCGAACATCCCGTCGCTCCAGATTGGATATGGGGTCTTCGGCAGAAACAATGGTCAGCTAATCTATCAAAATGTTGCGACACCGGATTCGGTCACAAAGACCGCCGATGAGGCGACTAATCGGATCTATTTTGGCGCCAACTATGATTTTACGGCTGGAATCCGTCACACGCTGACGGCGAGCATCAGCATTGCCGACAAGAAAGACAACACGTTTTACAGACAAAACCAATCGAACAGTTTCCTCCAGCTGGCTTGGAATGGGCAGTTCGCAATTCCGCTTCAAACGAATGTCAGCGTGCTCTACAGCGGCAACAGTAACGACCAACAACTGTTCAAGCCCGACACCACATTCTCAGGAAGACTTGGTCCCGACAGCGCACTCATTACCACCAAGTTCAACTACACCGTGGTTACGGTCGGCGGGAGATACAATATGTTGGGAGATAATTTGAGACTCGCCGCTTCCATCAGCCCTCAGTTTGGGGCGTTTGACAGGGTGACGTATACTGTTTCCGCGGATTATACAATGGATCGGCACAATCTTGCATTCCAAATGAACTACTACCAGAACAGCGGCATGACCGACGACACGATCTTCAGCCTGATATACAGGTTCATGTTCTAAACTGGACCCAGCATGGCATCCTACGACTTCAAGAAGAAAACTCTTCCGTCTCTCATTCGGATTGCTATAGGTTTGGGGATCGGCGCGGTCGTCATCGTCCTCACGCAAGGGATCTTCTTTGATAAGATTGGCCTCCTCCAGAGTATCGACCAGCTTACCGTCGATCTGCGCTATCAGAATCGATACCAGCAGTCGCAGCCACGAGACCTCAAGGACAACGGCAATGTCGTCATTGTCAGCATATCTGATGACGATCTCAAGGCGATGCCAAGAGCTTTTCCCTTCCCTCGCAGCTATTACGCGCACCTCATCGAAAATCTCAATGCCGCCGGCGCAGCGGTAATCGGACTCGATATAACGTTTGAAGGTCCGCGTGAAGGGGATACCGCTCTGGCGGAAGTACTGCAGAAATACAATAATGTTGTTCTTGCCACAACAGTGCAGACAGGCGGGTCAAGCGAGTACGTTAACGTGCGATCCTTGAAGGAAAACTACGGTAACGTATTTTTTGAGACAAACCGGAGGCAGATCGGTCTCACGAATGTTATCTGGGATCGGGACCAGGTCGTCAGGCGGTACATGCCCATGATGACGGCCGCTGACAATCTTATTCCGACGCTGGCATTTGCATGCCTCGACCGCTATGTTGGAAACCCCCCGTTGACCAGAGTCAAGGATGCTGATCAGGGATTTGTACTCGGAAGTCAGGCAAATCCCAAATGGGATCGCTTGATTCCCAAGTATGACGCGACGAGTTTCATGCTCAACTACTACGGTCCGTCCAAGTATGAGAACGGTTTTCGATACATTCCGTTCTCACAAGTCATCGATGATTCGACGTTTAAAACAAAAGACGAACTTGACTATGATACCGACATCAATGCCTTTGACGAAGGAACCAAGAGTCTGATCAAGAACAAGATTGTTCTTGTCGGTTCGGTCATGGCGTTTGAACGCGACTATCACAACGTGCCAATTCCCACGATCGAGGGTGGGAAGAAGAACTACGCGATGAACGGTGTGGAAATCCATGCGACGGCAATCCAGAATGTCTTGGATGGGAATTTTATCACCGTGCTCGATCCCAACCTGGAAATGTTGCTCATCCTTGTACTTTCACTCGTGACATTCTACAGTCTTTGGAAGTTCAGACAAATCAAGATCCGTCAGGTCTGGATTCTGGAAATCGTCTCTTTTGTTATCGTACTCCTGCTCATCTTGGGTATCTTTGAGTTTGCGATAGTTCTCTTTACGGGCTCAAGTGTGCTCATGAATATCGTGAACCCCAGCCTCGCCGTTGTTCTTGCGTACTTTGGAACGGCGGTTTACCAGTACCTCACCGAACGTGAACAAAAAGCAATGATCAAGGGAGTCTTCGGTCACTATTTGAATCCAGCGGTCGTCAACATCCTGGTCAACGAACCTGAAAAAGCTAAGCTTGGAGGGGACAGGCGCGAGCTCACGGTATTCTTCTCAGATATCGCCAGTTTCACGACAATCTCGGAACACTACCACAAGAACCCCGAAGGGCTGGTCGAGCTCTTGAATGAGTACCTCGACGAAATGACGTCCATTGTCCTGAAGTATGACGGCACACTCGACAAGTACGAGGGCGACGCGTTGATGGCGTTCTGGGGTGCCCCGCTTGCGCAAAAAGATCATGCGCTTCGCACATGCTATGCAGCACTGGATATGCAAAAACGGCTAGCCGAATTGCGGCCAAAATGGAAAAAGGAAGGTAAACCGGAACTTGCCGCCCGCTGCGGAGTCAACACGGGCATCGTGATTGTCGGCAATATGGGTGGCAAGGATCGGTTTGACTACACCGTCATTGGTGACAGCGTAAACCTCGCTTCGCGCCTGGAGGGAGCAAACAAGCAATATCAGTCGCAGATCATGATTAGCGATTTTACGTTCAGTCATGTCCAGGGGAAAGTAACGACTCGTGAATTGGATCTTATTCAAGTCAAGGGAAAAACCGAACCTGTCAAGGTATACGAATTGTTGGGAAAGTCGGGAATGCAGATGACGGAGAATCAAAAACAGTCACTGGAATTGTATCACGAAGGATTGAAGCTCTATCGCGAACGGAAATGGGAGGAGGCGATTGCGTACTTTCAGCAAGCCCTCACCCAGGACGAGACGTGCTACGTTGCACAAATTTACACGCAACGAGCCAGTCTGTACCAGATCAATCCGCCGCCCGATGATTGGAATGGTGTGTTCGTTATGACTACAAAGTAAGGGAGCGACCAGCGTACAAACTTTCTTCTCGTACCGGTCACCCATAAGAGGTCCTTCAAAAGGAATCCCGCGAGCAATCGCGGGATTTCTTTTGAACGTAACAATCAGTGCATACGAACCAAGTTTTGGGTGCCTACCTTGCCAACTTCGGTTCCTGAAGCATGAATCGGAGGGATATCCTGTGAGTGTCGCCCAAGTCGTTTTCCTGGCCAAAACGGGCGAAGGAATAATCGATATCCAACTTCCTAAAATGAAGCCCGGCCCCAAGCGTAAGCTGCTTTACATCGCTGTAACCAACCCGCAATGCGACTAATTTGTGATAGTCAAATTCCAGGCCACCGTGGGGATCCAGGCTTACAGGTCCGATGGCAGCGATCGAAGCGAACTGCCTGTTTTCGAAGCGAATATCAACGTCGCACGTCGGGGCAAACCTGCCACCGAGCAAGTCGATGAAGTATGCAGTCCCGACTTTCACGGTGGGCGAGACGAGTTCATCCGTCCCCGTGCTCCACGCGAGAAACGTTGTTGTGACATCCTGGGCATTCAGGCCAATGTAGAGGTCCGTGAACGGTGAGTAGAGGAGACCGACGTCAAATCCTACGCCGGTTGCGGAGAATTCTGCGAGAGTTCGCCGAATCAATTTGATATTGACACCGTAGGAAAGTTCTGACGAGTACTGGGAAGCATACGAAAGATAAAACGCCCAGTCCGCCGAGTTGAAATTTGTGATCTTGTCATAGTCTAACCTGTTCATTGCGTCGAGCACTCCGCTTCCACTGTAATCGATCAGCGCACTCCGTGTGTCGGGGATACCATCGACACCCAGTCGCATAATGCTGATCCCAAAACTCTCATCTTTTCCGTAGGGAATCGCGACAGAGGCGTAATCGTAGTTCACCAGGCTGCCGAATCGTTCATCGTGCATCAACATGATCTCTGGATAATTGATGCGGACAAGGCCGGCAGGATTCCAGTAACCGGCTGTAGCATCGCTCGCCAACGCGACCTGAGCACTGCCAAGGCCCAAAGCTCTGCCCCCCACACCAATTGCCATAAATTCGCCGGCATACTTGGCAATAGACTGCGCAGGGACAGTCTGTGCTGCGACAAGGAATAGGGCAACGAATGCGGCAGTTTTCACGAGACCCTTAGAAAATGGAAAACCGAATTCACTCTTTCAAGCAGGAATTCGGTTGGCGTTTGCAGCGTTAGTTCGTCTACCGACACGGTTCAAACTTGATCAGAGTATTGCGCTCTCACAAATCAACACCAAGCTCTCACAAGTATCGTCGGTCGGTAGCTCCTTTTTTCTTTGCTAAATAATACGACTCCCTGATTTCAAATTCAAGTCTCACCTTCAAGGCACAGGCTCGGCACCCAATTCCTTCCGCAACAGGGTCAATATCGGGTGTTCATCGGGCGTGCTTCCTTTTTGTGTGCCGTTGCCATTTGTCGGCTTTGAGGCACCGGGAAGAACAGGCTGAGACTCCCATTCGAGCCCAACGGAATGGGCGCGGAGAACCGGCTCAACGCTCAACCGTACACCCACCACAGTGTTCAATGTTTCGGAAAGGAATTCTTTATTCCGCTTCAACATTGATAAGTGGTATTCGTCCGGGCAGCCGATTCGCATTGTGCCGTGAAGACACCCATCAAATCGGCTCTCGGTAAGCACTGTTCCGATGGCAATTTTCTCCTTTGTAACACCATCAACGAAATCCTGCCATCGCGCTTGCAAATCCTGCGCCGAGACAGAGATCGCAAGTGTCGCGGTAGATTCAACCGCGTGAAACGCCGGTTTTTCAAAGCCCGGTTCGTGTACAGCATAGGTTGATGGCGATGACGCGGCCCGGTCCAAGTCGAGGGGTTGGTAGTGTCTTGAAGGGCTGATGTACGAAGCGCTTCGCAATGTACCTGCGTTGACGCTGCCCACAACCTTCACTTCGGAGATCGGTCGGGGACCGGGCGGGGCGAACATTGTCGAGTGGGAATTGGCTCTCTCCGGATTAGACGGTACAGCGGCCAGGCCTCCGTTAAGCTTTTTTTTTAGCTCGGTGAGTTGAGCCAGAAGTTCTTCAATTCGAACCGAGCTTTCCATTTTGATCATTTGCAGCAAAGCGATTTCGAGTTTGTAACGTGGTTGGGAAACCCATCGGATTGATTGTTCAAGATCTTGCGCGATTTTAATAAATCGCAACAAATCCTGCTCGTTGCATTCTTTGGCAATCACCTCGTATCGCTTCTTGTAAACTTCTGATATTTCAATCAAGTTTGTAGACCCCGTGGTTTTCACCACGAGAATATTTCGGAAATGCTCAGCCAGGCCGCCGACAAATTCTCGGAGGTCGTGTCCACTCTGCATCAGCTCGTCGACAATCTCTATTCCTCCGCGGACATTCTTTTCTTTGATCAGGGTCGAAACTTTGAAAAACTGTTCCTGATCGACCGCGTTCAGCACCGAAAGGACATCGCCGACCCTAATCTCGTTGCCACAATACGATCGGACTTGGTCGAATATGCTCTGGGCATCCCGCATTGAACCATCCCCTTTTTTTGAAATCACGGTCAGCGCTTCATCATCGATCGCAACGTTTTCCTCATTTGCGATGAAGCGGAGGCGGGCCATGATCTCGTCAATGGAGATGCGGCGGAAATCGAACCGTTGACACCGGGAGAGAATTGTCATCGGGACTTTATGGACTTCGGTCGTTGCAAAAACGAAGATGACGTGCGGGGGAGGTTCCTCGAGAGTCTTGAGAAGTGCGTTGAATGCTTCCTTGGTAAGCATGTGCACTTCGTCGATAATGTAGATTTTATACTTGCCGTGGGTAGGTGTATATCGTACTGATTCGCGGAGGTTGCGGATTTCTTCGACGCCACGGTTGGAGGCTCCATCGATTTCGATGACATCCAGGCTTCGTCCCGACGTGATTTCCAGGCAGAATTCGCACGTGTTATCCGGGTTATTCTCGACGGGAGAGAGACAGTTGAGCGCTTTCGCGAGAATGCGTGCCGTGGTTGTCTTGCCGCAACCCCGCGTGCCGCTGAAAATATACGCGTGTGCAACGCGGTTCGTCGCTATTGCATTACGAAGTGTGTTTGTGACGTGGGATTGACCGATGACGTCTTCGAAGACCATCGGTCGCCACTTGCGGGCGGTAACCTGGTAACTCATACAGCCGGAATGTAAGAAGAAAAAGTCAAATAGTGAATTGCAATTGTCACATCAGGGCCGTTTTCTCTTCTTCTGCCCGAAAACGTACTTTGCCGCTTCTTCGATCTTTTCAACGGGAATAATGGTCAGTCCATCTTTGACCCTCTGGGGAATTTCTACAAGATCTTTTACATTCTCTCGAGGAATGACGACGGTCCTCACACCACTCCGTTGAGCAGCAAGAAGTTTTTCATTCAAGCCACCTATTGGAAGGACATTACCTCTCAACGTGATCTCGCCGGTCATTGCAACATCGTTGCGAGCGGGGCGGTTGCTTGCTGCCGAAACGATTGCCAGAGCCATTGTAATTCCTGCGGATGGACCATCCTTGGGAATCGAACCTTCCGGCAAATGTATGTGGATCTCCCTGTTCTTGTAGAAATCGGGGTTGATGGCGAATGCTTTTGCGTTCGATCGTATATAGCTCAATGCGGCCTGTGCTGATTCCTTCATAACATCGCCCAACTGGCCTGTCAGAGTAAGTCGTTCGACTCCGCGCATGATGGTCACATCAACGTTGAGGATATCGCCGCCTACGCTCGTCCAAGCGAGCCCTGTCACGGATCCGACGCGCGGCTCCCGCTCTGCCTCCTTTTTCCTGAATTTCGGCACACCGAGATACTTCTCGATTTTTTCTGAAGTCACAACAATCTGTTCGTGAGGCCAGCGGGTTTTGTTTCGTTTCCGAGCAAGCTTATGGTGTCCGTTCTTCCGCCGGCCAAGGACCATTTCCTTTGCAACTTTCCTGCACACGGATGCAATTTCCCGCTCGAGATTTCGCACTCCCGCCTCACGCGTGTATTCTTGAATGATCTTCGTAATGGCTCCATCTTCGATACGAATATTCTTCTCATTCAGACCGTGCTCTTCAATCTGCTTGCGAATAATGTGCCGTCTGGCAATTTCGCGCTTCTCGTGTTCGAGGTAACCCGGCAGCTCGATAATTTCCATACGATCCTGGAGTGGGAGCGGTATTTGATATCGGACATTTGCCGTGGTGATAAACATGACTTTTGACAGGTCGTAGTCGACCTCAAGATAATGGTCGTTGAACGCCACGTTCTGTTCCGGATCAAGCACCTCCAGGAGCGCGGCCGACGGGTCGCCGCGAAAATCCATGCTCATCTTATCAACCTCGTCCATGAGAATAACGGGATTTACGACTCCCGCGCGCTTCATGGATTGAATGATCTTTCCGGGCATAGAGCCTATATAAGTCCTGCGGTGTCCCCTGATTTCAGCCTCATCCCGAATACCGCCCAGCGAAATACGAACGAGATTACGGCCGAGCGCGCGGGCAATGGATTTGGCGAGTGATGTTTTTCCGACTCCCGGGGGTCCCACGAAACACAGAATCTGACCCCGCATTTCTTTTACCAGATTAAGAACGGCAATATGTTCAAGGATGCGCTCTTTTGGTTTTTCCAAACCGTAATGGTCAGCGTCGAGAATCTCTTGAACGTGCTCGACGTCGAGGTTGTCCTTTGTACTTTTAACCCACGGAACGGCAATCAGCCAGTCGAGAAAATTCCGCGTCACCGTGAATTCCGGGGACATCGCTGGTGTCTTCTTAAGTTTGTTGAATTCTTCCAGCGCCTTCTCCTCAGCCTCCTTCGGCATTTTGGCCTTCCGAATCTGATCTTTCAGTTTGACCAGTTCGGGTGATGCTTCTTCATCTCCAAGCTCATCCTGCAGAATGTGGATCTGTTCCTGTATAAAGAACTTACGCTGAGACTTTTGAATGTTATCCTGCACCTTGCCGTCGATTTCACGCTCTATTTTTAGAATATCGACCTCTTTGGTGAGAGCTTTTGTAAGCTCGTAGAGCTGTTCGCGCAGGTTTGTCGTGGCAAGAATGTTTTGCTTCACCTCGACAGACTGAAGAAGGTTTGACGCGATGTAATAGAGTTTCCGTTGGGCCTCTTTGATTGCTTCGAAGGACATCAGGACTTCGGGGGGAATATTGCGATTGAGTCGGACGTATTCGGTGAAGAGCGAGGAAGTATGGCGGACAAGCGCGTCGATTTCGTGTCCAGTCGGAATCTCCGCCCGGTTTATGCTCACCTCCGCTTCAAGGTACTGGGGATTCCCGATGAATTTCTTCACCGATGCTTGCGCGACGCCGTCGACCAGGATTCTCATGAGCCCGTTGGGCAACTTGAGCATCTGGATGATCTTCGCCACTGTACCGTATTGATAAACGTCGTCGGCGGTCGGCTCATCGACGTTTGAGTTCCTCTGGGTAACAAGGAAGATGTTCTTGCTTCGTTCAAGAGCTTCATTTGCAGCCCGAAGGGAGGACTCCCGTCCCACAAGCACCGGAAAAATCATAAACGGAAACACGACAACATCTCTCAGTGGCAGAACAGGGAGCGTTGTTGGGATATTATCAAGGGTCTCGATAGTTGAATCGCTCACTTTGACAGCAGTGTCCGCCATAGTCTTCTTCAGCTGTTTCATCTGGATGGTCTCAAAGACAAAAAGAGGGCGCGACTCATGACGAGAGTGGCACCCATCTGGTTCGTTAAAATATACCGCGGAAAGGAAGAATTGTCAAGAAACGGCTAATGCATAGTGATGTGCGAATTTGCCGAAAGAAACGCTCGAGCCTCAGGAAAACCCAATCCGAAAGTCAACTTCTTGTGCTGTGCGTGCGACGTCTCTGCTGTTCCTTGAGCTGTCTCAAGCGGTCCGCAGGAACATTCTTCATGAGAGTAGACGTCGAACATCCGCAGTCGTCTTCGCAAAAGCCCAACGCAGATCGTCTCCTCTTCCGCATAAACGATCGGATGAGAAGAAACGCGCTGAGCGCCACAACGACAAAAGATGTAATTTGCTGCCAGTTCATTTGAAGAAACGTCAAGCCATCAAGATTCCGACGTGGTACACAATGAAAGTCACGACATAGGCAAGACCCGTCATGTACGCAAATTGAAAGGCAGGCCACTTCCAACTGTTCGTTTCTCTCCGTACAATTGCGACCGTTGACATACATTGCATGGCGAGGACATAGTAAATCATCAGACAAATGGCCGTAAGCGTGGTGAACGTGTGTTGCCCGGTCTTTGGATCGACATCTTGTTGCAGTCGTTCACGGAGCGTCGCGTTACCGGCCGACTCATTGGCGTCCTTAATGCCATAGACTGTTCCCATGGTGCTGACGAAGACCTCCCTTTGTAGTAACGACCCAACTAGCCCAATGCCAATCTTCCAGTCGAAACCGAGCGGCTTAATAAGTGGCTCCAGCAATCGTCCGGCACGGCCCGCAAAGCTCTGTTGAAGCCGATCCGAAGGGTTGCTGTGGTCGAGCTTTGGGTACGTTGCGAGGAACCAGAGAATGATCGAAACGCCGAGGATAATAGTCCCCGCACGCTTAAGAAACTGCATCGCCCGATTCCACATCTGAAGAAGGACAGATTTCAGAGAAGGCATTTTGTAGGGCGGAAGCTCCATGATAAACGCAGGGGTTTCGCTCTTCAGTAAGGTCTTCTTGAACAACCATGCGCTTGCAAGGGCAGCAATCAAACCGAACAGGTACATCGCAACAAGTGTAAGTCCCGCCAGGTTGAGGAATCCGAACACGGTTCGGGTCGGAATGAACGCTCCGATCATGAGCACATAAATTGGCAACCGGGCGCTACAACTTACCAACGGCGCGACGAGAATTGTGACCAGCCGATCTTTTTTGCTTTCAATCGTCCGGGTAGCCATAATGCCGGGAATCGCACACGCAAATGAACTCAACATCGGAATAAATGACTTTCCGTGAAGGCCTACCTTGTTCATGACCCGGTCCATGATGAAGGCCGCTCGAGCCATGTAGCCGGTGTCCTCCAGGATTCCGATATACAAGAACAGGAAAAGTATTTGTGGAAGAAATGTAACGACAGCGCCAACACCCGCAATGGCGCCGTTGATGATAAGGTCCCGAAGGTCTCCACGCGGCAGGATGTCCGCAACAAAGTTACCCAAGGCATTGAAACCACGGCCGATCATATCCATGGGCACTATGGCCCACGTGAAGATCGCTTGGAACATCAGAGTCATGAGCGCAAGGAAAACTACAAACCCCCAGACTTTGTGTGTTAGAACCCTGTCGATTCGGTCGGTTATGCTTGTTTTCTTTCGCTGCGACACGCTGGTTGTCGCTTGACATACACGCTGTATCCAGGAGTACCGGGCTTCCACGATAGAAGAGAGGCGATCAATGCCAAGGGCATCCAATCGTTGATGGCCTTGCTCGACTTGCGCGAGGATTTCGGGGAGGAATCGCGTTCTGTGTTCGTCCCGGACCGTCGGTGAAGAGAGAAGATGGATTGATTCGTGAAGCGCTTCAGGCTCGGAAAGCTTCTGATGATCAACCAACAGGCATTCGAGTTCATCGAGCTCGGATCGCATCGGCTCCTCCAGCGTC
>Ga0335081_10014707_pt1 | contig 12657 bp, 10 predicted proteins | sample Lox_Sample_35_FD_206713 | JGI IMG/M metagenome (GOLD analysis project Ga0335081, IMG submission 206713) | Soil microbial communities from Loxahatchee National Wildlife Refuge, Florida, United States - Lox_Sample_3.5 | ecosystem: Environmental > Terrestrial > Soil > Wetlands | place: USA...
CTGGCTGTCGAACCGCATGCGATCGGTGTCGCTGATCTTCGCGCCGGTCTGGATGCAGAGCAGCGTATCGTGCGGACCGGCGTCCTCGGCCCGGACATAATGGACGTCGTTGGTACAGACGACGCGCAGGTTCAGTTCGCGCGCGAGCTTGAGGAGATCGGGCGCGATGCGGCGCTGCGGAGCGAGGCCGTGGTCCTGGATTTCGATGAAGAAGTTCTGCCGGCCGTAGATGTCGGCGAAGCGCGCCGCGGCGCGGCGGGCCTCGTCATAGCGGCCCTGCAACAGGCGCTGAGGAACAAGGGCGGCCAGGCAGCCGGAAAAGGCGACCAAGCCGTCGGCATAGCGGGCAAGCGTCTCAAAATCGGCGCGGGGGCGGTAGTAGAAACCCTTCAAGTGGGCATCGGAGATGAGCTTGAGCAGGTTCTGGTAGCCGGCGTGGTTCCGTACGATCAGCCCCATGTGAAAGATGGACTTGCCCTCCTCCCCGCGGCCGGTGCGCTCCAGCCGCGAGCCCTCGGTGAGGTAGATCTCGCAGCCGATGAGCGGCTTGATGCCGCGCGACTTCGCCTGGTTGTAGAAGTCGATCGCCCCGAAGAGATTTCCGTGGTCGGTGAGCGCGAGCGCCTTCATGCCGAGCGCGGCGGCGCGGTCCATCAGGCGGTCGATGCGGCAGGCGCCGTCGAGCAGGCTGTAGTCCGAGTGGACATGGAGGTGGACGAAATTGGTGTCGACGGACAGCAAGATGGCGCCAGCCAAGACCGCGCGCTGAAATGTTCAAGGCGGAATGCGGCGGCGCGCCGCCAGCGCCGGTTCGAAGGTTCACAGGCGGCGGAACGCGCCGCGATGAGGTTCAGGCTGGAAAATAGGGATTGACGGAGGAAGGACCGACTGGACACTTAACCCCTTTTCCTCAGAATCTCCTGTCTCCCACATGTCCATTGAAATCAAGATCCGCAAGAACGAGCCGGTGGATCGCGCCCTGCGCCGCTTGAAGAAGAAGCTCGACCGCGAGAACGTGATCAAAGAGGTCCGGGCCAAGCGCTATTACGAAAAGCCGTGCGAACGCCGCCGGCGCAAGGCCAAGGTGGCCGCGTTCAACGCGATGCTGCGCGCGCGGTACGAGAGCTGAGGTTGGGGGAGACCGGCCGGGCGCGGCCGGGCCGGACCGCGAGATTTTGGGGGTTTGACCGCCGCCTGCCGGCGGGGGGAGACTGAGGCGTGAATCCCATCCTGGCTCTCTCCACCGCCTGGTGCTCCGCGCACCACACCGACGGTTATACCATGCTGCGGGAGGTGGCGGACCTGGGATTTGGATACGTGGAGCTGAGCCACGGCATCCGCATTGCCCTGGTGCCGGGCCTCCTCAGGGCCCTCCAGGAGGGCTTCATCAAGGTCAGTTCGCTTCACAACTTCTGTCCATTGCCGACCGGCATGCTGCACGCGGCGCCCAACCTCTTTGAGCCGTCCGCCCCCGCCGGCCATGGGTATGAGCACGAGCAATGGCTGCGGCACACACGACGCACGCTCGATTTCGCGGCGCAGGTGCAGGCGCGGGCTGTGGTGCTGCACCTGGGCTGTGTGCGGTTCCCGTGGCTCCACCCGGGCCGCCGCCTGCGCCGTTTCGCGCGCCGCCATCCTGGCGCCGCCATCCCGACCGACCCGCGCTATCAAAAGGTACTCGCCGCGGCTTGGGCGAGGCTGCGCCGGCGCCAGCCCGCGTTCTGGAAGCAGGCCCGAAGCAGCGTTGAGGAAATCGTCCCCTATGCCGCCGGCAAGGGCGTGCCGCTCGGCTTTGAGAACCGCGAGCGTTTTGAAGAGCTTCCTTTGGACGCGGATTTCCCCGATTTCCTGCAGTCGGTCGCGAGGCCGGAGCAGGCGGGCTACTGGCATGACACCGGCCACGCGGAACTGAAGGAGCGGATGGGCGTGATCACGCAGCGACGGCTGCTGGAGGCAAACGCCGGGCGCCTCCTCGGCTTCCATTTGCACGACGTCGATGCAGAGGGCCACGATCACCGACCCCTCGGGCGGGGGCGCATCGATTTCAAGATGGTCCGTCAATTCTGGCAGTCGCACCATCTGCTCGTGCTTGAGCAGAATTCGCGGGCGGACGCCTCGGAGGTCCGCGAGTCGCGGGAGCGGATCGAGGAGCTGCTGCGGTGAGCGGGAGAGGTGGCGCGCTACTTCAGCCTGCGCGGCAAGATCCAGCGTGGTCTGAAGAACCGCGCTACGGGCGCCGCGTCACAACGACCACACGCCGGCAATGGGTGTTTGGCAGAAGCGACATTTGCCGGCGCTGAGGTGATAGGCCGTGACGGAAAACACATCGCGTTCAATGACTGCCCGCCGGCAGTTCGGGCAGAAGGTCGTGCCGGCGTCGGGCACGTCGCGCACGTTACCGATGTACACGTAGCGGAGGCCTGCGGCGCGCGCGACGTCGCGGGCTTGGATGAGGATGTTGACCGGCGTCGGCGGCAGGTGGTCGAGCTTGTGCTGCGGGGCGAAACGCGAAAAGTGCAGCGGCCGGTCCGGGCCCAGTTTCTCCACCAGCCAGCCGCACATGCGTTTGATCATCTCCAGGTCATCCGTGTAGGTCGGCACAACCAGATTGATCACCTCGAACCACACGCCGAGCTCCTTGTAGGTCCTGAGTGTGTCGAGGATGGGCTGCAGCTTGCCGGAATTCAGCCGGTGGTAGGTTGCATCGCTGAACCCCTTGAGGTCCACGTGCGCTGCATCCACGAACTGCGCGAGGTCCCGGAGCGGCCGGTCCTCGATCGAGCCACAGGTTACGATGATGTTCTTCAGACCGCGTCCGCGCGCGAGGCGGCAGGTGTCGGAGGCGTATTCGTAGTAGGCGGTCGGTTCGGAGTAGGTGTAGGAGATCGAGGGGCAGCGCAGCGCCTCTGCCACGGCGACGACATCGTCGGGAAACAGGCTGAGCCGGCTGATTTCCTCGAGGCTGAGTTCGGACGGCAGCGGTGGGCGCAGGCGGAACTCCGGGCCCCGTGGATCCTTGGTCTCTTCCGGTTTCTTCTGGGAAATCTCCCAGTTCTGGCAGTTGAGGCAGCGGAAGACACAGCCTGACGTGGCGAGCGAAAAGGAGGGGCTGCCGGGGAGAAAGTGAAACAGCGGTTTCTTCTCCACGGGATCGATGTGAAACGTGCACGGGTTGCCGTAAACCATCGTGTAGAGGGTGCCGTCCCGGTTCACCTTGTTGCGGCAATGGCTGCGGTCGCCGGGCGCGAGCAGGCAGTTGTTCGGGCAGACCTTGCACTGGACATTGCGGTCGAGCTTGAGGTAGTGCGACGCCTCCTTCACCCAGCCGCGCCGGCACCAGAGCGCCCAGAGCTCGTCGTTGGGCGCATCGCCCTTGAAAATATCAGCCGGTGCCTCGGAGCTGCCGAATTGGAACAGGCTATCGAGCCAGCCGGCGTAGCCGTTCGCCGCGAGGCCGGCAAAACCGGCTGCGCCGCAAGCGAGCGCCCGGCGGCGTGTCATCCGGACACCTGGCGTTGTTTGATCCATCCCCATCGGAGCAAGGCGAGGTAAACGGAGGGCACCACGTGCACGATCAGCAGGACGCCGAGCGGCAGGTGCATCAGCTTGTGGAGGGTGAGCGCGGTCTTTTCGTCGGCGAGGACGCTGAGCCCGTAGCGCCCGCTCATCGCGTAACCCGTCGCCAGAAACGCGAGCACCAGCGGCAGCAGCAGCCAGCCCGTCCAGCGGACAAGTTTCAGGCAGATGAAAACGAGCGTATTCATGCTGATGGCGTCATCCTCCAGGCTATCGCCGCGGCCGCGAGATTCAATGCCGCGGTGAGCAGGCAGACCGTCGTCACGCCGAGCAGCGGAATCAGCAGTGCGCTCACCAGCAGCGCCCCGAGCGACGCCCCGACCAGATCGGCGGTGTAGAGCCGGGAGGCGGTGGCGGCCACATCACCCGCTTCGACGGCGCCCGCCAGCGGGAACTGACCGCCGACCAGCGCGGCCAGGAGGAGCGTGAGCAGCAACACGATACCCTGGCCCGCGAGCGCCGAGCCGGCGAACGCGTCGATGCGCCCGAGTAGCGGCAGAAGGAACGGCAGCAGCCCGGCCAGCACGGCGACGCCACCGGAGAGCAGGATGATGGAACGGCTTGGGCCCAAGGAGCTTGAACGCGGAGCGGCCGCCCCATTCCCGAGGGCGAGCCGCCGGTTTGCACGGCCCGCGCCCGCCGCCAGACCGGCCATGAACACCGTGACGACCAGCCCCACTTGCCGGTAAAGCGAGCCGTAGAGCACTTGATAACCGAGCAGCAGAACGACTTCGAGTGCCGAGGCAGCGAAGCCCGACGCAAATATCACGCGTGGCACCGGCCGCAGCCGGAAAAGGTAGACGGCCAGCAGAACCAGCAGCACTCCGCCCAGCAGCCCCGCGTGCACGTTGAACTGGCTGAGCCAGTGACGCAGGTAGTAGTAGTAAAGCGCGGGATTAAAATCGGTGTTAATCTCGGCGGGTTGCGCCACGGCGCGGTCGAGGTCGGCCAACCGGTCCGGCGCCAGCGTGGCATCGAGATAATGCCGGTTGACGAGCTTGGTCGCGAGGCCGCGCTGTTCGAGGCGCGCGGCGATGTCGAGGGCGAGGGGTCCGTCCGAGGCCAGGAAGAAGACGCGGCCGCCGGGAATCATCCGCACGTGGGCGAAGGAGCGGCGCAGGGTGCGGTAGGCGGAAGCCAGCAGGCGCGCGAGCTCGGGGCTGACATAATTCTCATAGCGGCCCAGCCCGAAGGCGAGGACCCCGCCCGGATTCAGTACCCGCCGGACTTCTCCAAAGAAACCGGCGGTATAGAAGCGGTTGAGCTGCAGCGTCGACGGATCGGGCACATCCACAATCACGACATCGAAGCGCTCACGGGTCTGCTGCACGAAGCGCCGGCCGTCGGTGGCGACTGTCGCGATGCGCGGATCGGCCAGGCTCTCCGGGAGGAACCGGCGCCCGGCCGCAATGATCAGCGGATCCAGCTCGACATAGGTGACGGCGCGCACGCCGTAGCGCAGGATTTCGCGTGCCGTGCCCGTGACGCCGCCGGAGAGCAGCAGGACGGCGCGAGCGTCCGGGCGCTGGCTCATCGCATAGTGGACGGTCTCCTCCAGCTGATCGATATTCTGCGTCGAGATCAGCGGAACGCCGTTCTCATAAAAGGTGAGCTGCCCCGCCTCCGCGGTGACCACCAGCCGGCCATAGGGCGAATTGGCCCGAAACAGGGTGGGCTGGCCCCAATGCTGGACGGCCGTGGTGACCGCATCCGCGTTGATGAGCGCGACATGCACGGCCAATCCCGCCGCCACGATGATCGTGGAGCCCAGCAATAGCCACCGGCGGAGGTGCGCGGCGAGGATCAGGGCGAGCAGGAGATTCAATGCCGCAGGGAAACAGAGCAGCGCGAAGTGATCGAACCAAGGCACCAGTACGAAACTGAACAGGACGCCGCCGCCAATGCTGCCAAGGCTGTCGGCCACGTAGACGTGGCCCAGGCCGGCCGCCCCGTCGCGCCGCGCGACCAGTCCGCACGCCAGCGTGAGCAGCGTGCCCGAGGCGAGGCAGAAGGGCAGGACCAGCCCGAGGCTGCCGAGTACGGTGCCCGTCACGCCGGCCGCGGCACCGCGGATGAAGACGACGTCGCGCAGCACGCGCACGGCGACCACCTGCAGGAGCGGGAGGATCGCCACGAGCACCAAGCCCACCACGAGCGCCCCGGCGGGATCCTTGAATCGCATCGCCCGCCCGCCCAGCCAGGTGCCGGCGCCGGTGAGCAGCAACCAGCTGCCGAGGCTGATGCCGAATTCGAGCTCGTTGCCCGAGAACGCGCCGAGCAGTTCGCGCATCAGCGCCAGCTGTGTCATCACGGCGGACAGGCCGAGGCCGCCCACGGCCAGGAGCACGAGGCGGCGGGTGGGGTCAGGCGGGGACGCCGGTTCGATCATGGAAGAGCTCTTTTCAACCTTCGGGCCGGTCGGCAGAGGAAGGGGGGCGATCTTGCCGCGCCCGCCAAGATGGGCGCAGCAAGCCTGCGCCCCTACGATTTGATGGCATTGACGAGAATGGTGATGGAGCCCGGCCTCGCCATGCGCGCAGCGGGGTGGCGTCCGTTAATGGTTGCCGAATTCCGACTCCTTGAAGGACTCGACGTGGTAGATAAGGACTGACACGTCGGACTGGCGCCACGCGGACGGATCGCATCCGGCCTTCTCGGCCAGATTATCGAGGAACTCCGCTTTGTCGGGAATCTGTTCCCAGACCTGCGGCAGATAGGTGGCGCTGCGGCCGCCAATCCGCAACACCACTCCGTCCACTCCGGGATGGAGCTTGCGCAGCAGGTCCTCGGGCGAACCGAAGAACAGAGGCAGCGGCTCGGTGAGCACGCTGATTTCGATTTCCAGCCGGTCCACCTCGCGCGGCGTCACCGGCGGAAACCGCGGATCGCGCAGCGCCGCGTTGCGGGCGTTATCAATCACGGCTTGGTAGAGTGGTCCCTCCGGCGTGATGTAGCCGATGCAGCCGCGCAAGTCGCGATTCTTGGTCAGCGTCACAAAGCAGCCCTTCGCCGCGGCGAACTTTGGATCCAGGGTGGCCGCCGGCACCTCCGGCAGCGGGTCGCCCGCGGTGACGGCGCGCAGGGTCCGCCGGGCGAGGTCGAGCAGGAACCGGCGGTCCGCCGCGGTGAACTGCCCGGTGGCCGGCGCAGCGGTCGTGGTCGACGGCATTGGCGGGGCCGGCGGCGCTGACATAGCCGGCGCCGTCGGCCTGGCCGGCGCTTTCGACGGAGTTGGCGCGGCGGGCGCATAGAACGCGATCGCGGCGTAGCCGACGACGCCCCGCGTCTTGTCGCCCGTGGTGTCGCCGCTGTTGCGGGCGTCCAGCAACCGCGCCTTCCACCCTTTTTCCCGGGCCACATACAACAGCGTCTGGATCGGCGTGTGGCCGCAGGCGTCGTCGTCGGCGATGGCGCTCGCATCGAGCCGGCAAATGTTCGCAACGGTGTTTGCGTCGAGTTCCCGGGCTTCGTCATAGGGATGGTAATGGCTGAGGTCGGAACTCGCGATGAGCAGCGTGTGGTCGTCAAGGATCTGCAGCAGAGCCTCTGCCGCCTTCAAGGGGCTGACTTCGCCAAAGACGATGGGCAAGAGCTGGAACCTTTTGAGCGTCCGTTGCAGAAATGGCACCTCGACCTCGACCGAGTGCTCCCAGGTGTCCGCCTGGTCCACGTCGGGTGCGGGCCGCGAGGACTGACGGTACCATTCCGGGCGCTGGACGAGGCAAGGCGGATTGACCGCGAAGGGTGCGAGCTGGCCGAGCCGGCGCGCTTGGTCGGACACCGGCACGTCGCCCAGGGGGGTGCGAAACACCGTGGCATCAGTCACGGCGGCGGCGCGCAGCTCGGCGTAATGGGCTGGCCCCATGACCACCACGGTCGAATACTCCCGCCCGACGAGCAGCCGGAAGGCGTAGGCAGCCACCGGCCCGGAGTACGGGTAGCCGGCGTGCGGGCAAACAAGGGCTTTGAGTTCGCCGTCGGCCGGTTCGACCTTGGCTGCCGCCAGACAGGCGTCGATCGTCCGGGACAACTCGGCGGGGTCCTTCGGATAGAAGAGGCCGGCGACCGCAGGCTCGCGGACCCTGGGCGGCGCGGGTGTCTGGTCGTTGGCGTGGGCGCGAGGGAAAAGGCATACGCCGGCCAGCGCCACGACGGCGACGCCGAGCCGGTGCCCGGAGCGATTTGACATGATCATGGAGCCTCCTGCCCCCATGGGCGCGGTTGGTTGTCATTGAGCCTAGGGGCCCGGCGCCCGCCGCACAAGCGCGCAGGCCGACCGCACGGTTGACTTGCCCCGGGGGATCCGCGCCGCCGGTCCCGCGCCGTTCAGCAATCTCGCGCCGCCAGCAGCTCTGCGATCCAGCGCCGGTGCGGACCGGAGAGGGCGATCCGATCCAGGTGCGCCCGCGGCACCCAGCGCAGCGCGGGGCGGCTCGCGAGCCGCCGGTGCTGCGGACCGGTAAGCGACACCGCGTGGATGGATTCCGTAAGCCGGCGGTTGGTGAAACTGCGCTGCCGCCGGGCGAGGAGCGGAGAGGCCTCCACGGCGGAGATGTCGAGTCCGAGCTCAGCGGGGGTGGGCAGCTCATGGAGGGCGGCGAGCCGGCGCGCCCCTGGCGCCGCGCGATACAACAGCAGCCGGCCGCCACGTTCGCACCACACGCGCAGCATCTTGTGTGGGGCGACCTTTTTGGGCGCGAGCCTCGGGAAGGCTTCCGGGTCGCCGCGTTGCGCGGCGGCACACCACCGCCGCACCGGGCAGCTGGGGCAGCGCGGGTGCCGGCGCCCGCAGATCGTCGCGCCCAGCTCCATCATCGCCTGGTTGTGCGTGCCAGGGTCGTCGCGTTGGAGCAACGCCGCCGCGAGGGGCGCAAAGTGCCTCGCCGCCATGGCGCCGTCGCGAAATTCCGTCCGGTCGGCGGCGAGCCGGGCGAGGACACGGACGACATTGCCATCGACGCAGGCGGCGGGCGCCCCGAAGGCAAGGCTGGTGATCGCCGCGGCGGTATAGGGGCCGACACCGGGCAGGCTGCGCCAGGCTTCGGGCGTGGGCGGAGGCGCGGCCCGGCCGGCCAGCACCTGCGCCAGCCGGTGCAGGTGGCGGGCGCGCGAATAATAGCCGAGGCCTTCCCAGAGCTTGAGCACGCGCGCCTCGGAGGCGGCGGCCAAGGCCGCGAAGTCGGGCAGCTCATGCAGCCAGCGCTGGAAATAGGGGAGGGCCGTCCGCACCTGCGTTTGCTGCAGCATGAACTCCGAAACGACGGTCCGATACAGCGAGGGCGCCTCGCGCCAGGGCAGCCGCCGGCGGTGCACGCGGTACCAGGCGTGCAGCGCGCGCTGAAAGCCGGAGCGGTGCGCGAGGAGGCGTTGGGTTGATGCGGCAGCCACGACGCACCACGAAAAGACACAAAAACCGCGGCAACGGAAGCGTCGGGTTGATTTTTTTGTGTGTTTTTGCGCGTTTTTGTGGCCATTTAGTCACATGCCGAAGCCGTCTGCTGCCGATTCCGAGGCGCCCCAGAAGCTCAGCACCTACACGATCAAGCTCGACGATGCCCAGCTGGAGACGCTGCGTGGAATCTGCGAGGCGAAGGGCTGGGAGCCGTTCGAGGTGCCCTACGCCCGCTTCGCTTTCCGGGGGCCGGACGTCAACGTCACCGCCTACGACAAGCGCAAGGTCGTGGTCATCGCCGGCAAGGGCACCGAGGATTTTGTGCTCAGCACGCTCGAGACCGAGGTGACGCAGGCGCCGCGCCTGGGCTATGACGAGGTGCTGCATCCGGAGCGGTTCGTCGCGCACGCGGGGCTCGACGAGAGTGGCAAGGGGGATTTTTTCGGCCCGGTCGTGGCGGCGACGGTGATCGCGGACAAGCCGGCGATCGAGGCGTGGCTCAAGGCCGGCGTGAAAGACAGCAAGCGGCTGGCGGACTCGCAGATTCTGAAGCTCGACGCTGTCATTCGCAAGACGGCGGGGGCGGTGGCAAAAACCTGCTATTGCGGCATGCCGAAATACAACGAGCTGATGCTGCGCCCCGGCGCCAACCTCAACCGCTTGCTGGCGTGGCAGCATGCCACGGCCCTGGAGCAGGCGCTCAATGAAAAGTGGGTGCCGTGGGGTCTGCTCGACCAGTTTTCCAAGCAGCCGTTGACCCAGCGGGAGCTCGCAAAGAAGGACGTAAAGCATTTCGACCTGAAGATGCGCGTCCGGGCCGAGGAGGATCCCGTGGTGGCGGCGGCGTCAGTCGTGGCGCGCGCCGAATACGTGCGGGCCGTCCGGAAGCTCTCGCAGCGCTTCGGCGGGATCCTGCAGAAGGGCGCCGGCGGCAAGGTGAAGGCGCAGGCCGCGGACATCATCGGAAAATTTGGCGCGCCGGCGCTGGGCGAGTTCGCGAAGCTGCATTTCCGCACGGCGTACGAGGTGGTCGCCGCGGCGGGAAAGCTTGCCGAGCTGCCGCTGCCCAAGCCCAAGGAGCGGGTCGATTGGCACCAGACATGAAGGCTGGCCGCGGATCGCCCGTTGCGGCGGCAGTGCGACGCAGCGCCAGCCTGAGACTGGCGCCACGGATCGGATGGCGGGCTCCCTCCCGCCGGAAAACCCCGGTTTGAGCCATGGCCAAGCGTCGCCAGCTCCGCAGCTTCGACCTCAAGCAGATTGACGGGTACGTCGAGCTCATCGGGGTGGACGAGGCGGGACGCGGCGCGCTGGCCGGGCCGGTGGTCGCGGGCGCGGTGCTGGTGACGAAGGAATTCCTGGAGGGCCGTTGGGCGGTGGCGCGCAGTGGTCACGTCAACGACTCAAAGCAGCTCACTCCGGCGCAGCGGGACGCGGTGTATGCGGAGATTGAACAGCTCGCGCTGGAGGGGCAGGTGCATGCGACCTATGGCGAGGCGTCGGTCGCCGAGATCGAGGAGCTGAACATCTTGGGGGCCACCAAGCTCGCCATGCGCCGGGCGCTCGAGGGCATCTACCCGCCGTCGGCGTTTGCGCGCCAGGTCGAGCCAGACCTGTTCGCGACCGCGGAGGAGGTGCGCGCCTTTCAGCCGCAGGTGTCCTGCCGCATTCTGATCGATGGACTGGCGTTGCGGCGTTTCATCTACCCGCACACCGGCGTGGTGCGCGGCGATGCGCGTTCGCTGTGCGTGGCGATGGCGTCAATCGTCGCCAAAGTCACGCGCGACCGCCTGATGGAGGCGCTCGAGGTGAAGCATCCCGGCTATGGATTCGCCCAGCACAAGGGTTACGGCACCGACGAGCATCGCGACGCGCTTCTGCGGCTGGGGCGGTGTCCCGTGCACCGCGGGGCGTTCCTCCGCAAGCTCATGCGCGGCCGGGTCGACCCCGCGCAACTGCAGCTGTTTGCCAACGGCCCGGGGGGCGCGGAGGCGCGCTGACGCCCGGGGCGCGGCCGCTGCCCCGGCGCGCCGGAGGGCGCCGGAAGCAGTTTGCGTCAACGGGTCCCGTCTTTCATTGGAGAGGAATGCGCAGTAGCGTCAACTAGCGGGTGCCACCATGGCCGGCAAAAAACACAGCTCCCTCGACCGCGTGCTCGGCAGGCTCGACACGCTGGATTCAGTCAACCTTGCCAACCTCGTGCAGCGGCTCGCGCGCGAGCGCGGCCTGTTCGAGGCGATTTTCAACACCATTCATGAGGGCATTCTCGTCATCAACGTCGACGGCGCGATCGAGTATGCCAACGAGGCGGCCACCCGCCTCATCGGGCTGCGCGAAGGCGAGCTGGCCGGCGCCACGCTCTGGCGGCTGGTGCCGGGGTTGCACGCCTCGCTCGAGGCCTCGCTGGCGGAGGGCGCCGCCGTGCCGGTGGTTGCCCGGGAAGTCGAACTCAGCTACCCCCAGGCGCGTGTCGTCCGGCTCTACATGGTGCCATTCCAGGCCGAAGGCGCGCGCGAGAATTCGCACCGCTTCGCCGTCATCCTCACCGATGTCACCCGGGAGAAGCTGACGACCGAACGGCTGATCGAGAACGAGAAAACCTCGTCGGTCCTCCTGCTCGCCGCCGGCGTGGCCCATGAGCTCGGCAATCCGCTCAATTCCCTCACCATCCACCTGCAGCTCATCGCGCGGAAGCTCAGGAAGCTGAAGGCCGCGCGCGACGCCGAGGCGCTCGCCCACTCGATCGCGGTCTGCCAGGAGGAGGTGAAGCGGCTCGACGGGATCATCACCAATTTTCTCGAGGCGATCCGCCCCCGTCCGCCTGATCTCGCCGAGATCAGCGTGGTCGACGTGCTTGACGAGGTGCTGCGCTTCCAGGCCGGCGAGTTGAAGAATCGCGGGATCGCCGTCGAGGCCGAGACGCAGGCCGATCTGCCCCCGATTCTCGGCGATCGCAACCAGTTGAAGCAGGTGTTCTTCAACGTGATCACCAACGCGATGGAGGCGATGGGACCGGGCGGAAAACTGAAGATCAAGTCACGGGCCGACGACGAGTCGGTCTATCTCATGTTCGGCGATTCGGGTGTGGGCATCCGGCAAGCGGACTTGGCCCAACTCTTCCAGCCCTACCACTCGACGAAGCCGGGCGGGCACGGCCTCGGGCTGATGATCGTGCAGCGCATCATGCGGGAGCACGGCGGCCAGGTGGGAATCGAAAGCAAGGAGGGGGTCGGCACCGTCGTCACGCTGGCCTTTCCGCAGAAGAACCGTCGCGTGCGGATGCTGAAGAGTGGCGCGGCCTGACGGGCGGCTGGGCCGCAAGCCGGCCGCGCTCGCTGCCGCCCGGCCCGCCGGGTCGGCTGGTCACCGAGCGACGGGTGCCATCCGCGGCTGACCGGAAATTGTCATGATAGATGAAAAACCCGAAAGGCGTTCGCGGGCGAAACGATCGACGCGCGGAGCCGCGGATCGACATATTCGCTCGCATAACGGCCGCGGGCTCGATGGCGAACAGAGGAGTGCCTTTTGCGGCGGACCGGAGTTCGTCACTTGATAGCCGACGCGTGGGAAGCGGCCGACGCGGCTCACTGGCGGAGCGGGAGGCGGAACGAACGCAGCGGCGGAGCGGAAGACAGGGGCCCGGGGGACCATGGCCTGCGGCTTTGACTCGCGCCATGCGGCCTGCTGCG